>Ga0065711_1048286_pt1 | contig 11891 bp, 8 predicted proteins | sample Hoacrofraction12_FD_59098 | JGI IMG/M metagenome (GOLD analysis project Ga0065711, IMG submission 59098) | Hoatzin crop microbial communities from Cojedes, Venezuela - Epithelial fraction 12 v2 (version 2) | ecosystem: Host-associated > Birds > Digestive system > Esophagus > Crop | place... | reverse complement strand
CCCTCTCAGCCTTCTCTTCTTCAGGCTGAACAAGCCCAGCTCCCTCAGCCTCTCCTTGTAGGAGAGATGCTCCAGTCCCCTCATCATCCTCATAGCCCTCCGCTGGACTCTCTCTTTCAGCACAGTTCTTTCAGTTCATAAATCAGAGACTCACTTTCTGACACCTGGTTAAGGAAAGTCAGCAAAGGCAGAAGACTTATCTCAGGCTCAAAGAGAAATCTGTAATGCCTAAATAAGTTCGTGGATGTAAATGTACCAGAGAGATAGCCGAAGATGTACATTTTAACACCAAATGGTTGCCAGTCGTTTTACTGCAAACGCTGACACATCGGTTTACTGTGTAGTTCAGGAAGGTGTGCTTGAGCATTGTTTTGTTCTGTGTCAGAATTAACTGCGTGGACATTGCAGAAAATGAGATGAGCTTGATTTAGCGCAGCAAAATGAAGGTTGAGAGGGGTTGTGGTTGCTGTGCATTGGTGTGTTGCAGGTATCCATTGTCAGGGGAAAGTGCTACTTAATTTGAAATAGAATTCTGGTTCCTAAATAAAACCAAACAGATATAAATTTGCCATTATTAAATTTAGGCTGAAAATTAGATAAATGTTTCTGACTGCTAGATCAATCACATTCTGGATTAGTCTTTCAGTGGGATTAGTAAGAGAAAATAAAATTCCAGCAAGACAGCAATTTCCTTTAAGGCAGAGCCTGATATTTTAATGGGAATGATGTGCAGCGGTATCTGTACTTGTAAGGGACTTGACTGCATCATGATTCTGTGGTCTATATTCCTGCTAAATTGTGTACATTAAATGAGGCCTTCATCTCACCTAATCAGCTAGGATTCTTTTTTAAATGATGAAAAATGTAGGTGCTCTACATGAAAATTTATGCTATCCTAAAGTAAATATTGAAGGTAGACAGGAGAGTTGTCTCTCCTTTATCTACGGAGTAGATCAAGGTGACTAATTTATACTAGAATCCTACTGTTCCTATGGCAGAAGTGAGATGAGCAGAAAACCACCATATATAATTCACAAAATCAACCTTATTATACTTAAAGTGGAAAATAAAGTAGAGGCTGTGTGACCCCTGCTGATCTCTTGGATTTAATTTCTTATTTTGTAGAACTCCTTCCTGTCGTATGGTATCCAAAATGATGACAAAATTCCAGGCTTGGTCGTGCTAACTCCTAAGTAACGAGTAGTAACAAGTGTGGTCATTTAGACCACTTTTCCCCCAAAGTGCATGAATAATCTGTTGCAACCAACAGTTATTCAGTAGTCTGGGAAATGAGTTATTCAGTAGTCTGGGAAATGTGAGGTTTCAAGTGGCTTCTAGACTTATGTGGCCAGAATCTGTGACAATAGGTGCTAACATAGGTATCTTTTTGACAAAAAATGGGCTGAAAAGACCTTAATAATTGTGAAATAAATGTAAGAACATCAAAACATAACAGGACTGAACACACTCTTCTCGATCATCAAATTCCTTTCCCTGCTCTTGGAGGGAATCTGGTACCTTATACGCTTCTTAACAAACTCCTGAATTAATATTTACTGTCTGTATCTAATTAAGCAGAAATAATACAGTAGAATAATTTGCCTTCTCTGTTACAATTAAACATATTTGTAGTCTTGTGCTGCAAGAACCAGTTTTAATTACAGATCCTTAACTTTAATTAACTGTAATTGCAAATGGGCAAAACAGGAAATTTTTTTCATACATATAAAATATATTGGTGCAGGGAAAATGAGTTACACTGAGATTCTAGAGCTCTGCATCAGACATGTGCTACAGTCCAGCATACAATGCAAAAATCTACTTTTTCATTCTGCAATAAGTTCTGCTCCAGAAGATGAGTCTAGGGAATGTGTGTACTTAATCTCCCGTTTAAGCACTGATTTTCTTCTAAACAGAGGCAAGGAAGGAGGAATTGCTACTGGACAAATAAGCTAATTCTAAGTATTCTTCACTAGCAAAGATTACTCTTTCTTTTGATAGATCATACTGATTGTATTGCTGGAATAGAAATTTAATTGGTTTCTATTATTTGAAAAATGAATGAGAAGTGTTTAATGAACTGGAGTTTTTGGCTGGCTAACTAAAGTTCAGTTAGCATCTTGGGAAAAAATAATGACCGTGATCCTGTTGAAGGGTTTGTTTCCTTTCACTTTATAAGGATCAAATGCTAGCAGAATAATTTTATACTGGATGAGTTTTGCAGGGCAGATAAAGATATGTGTTTTAAATCACTGTTATAGGTTTACGTGGCGAGGTTTTGGTAGCGGGGGGCTATAGGGGTGGCTTCTGTGAGAAGCTGCGAGAAGCTTCCTCCATGGCTGATCAAGCCAGTGCCAGCCGGCTCTAAGATGGACCTGCCACTGGCCAAGGCCAAGCGAATCAGCGGCGGTGGCAGCGCCTCTGGGATAACAGAGTTAAGAAGGGGAAGAAAAAAACTGCGGTGAAAGGGCAGTGAAGAGAGAGGAGTGAGATGATGTGAAAGAAACAACTCTCTGCAGGCACCAAGGTCAGTGAAGAAGGAGGGGGAGGAGGTGCCCGAAATGTCAGAGCCTTTGCAGCTCGTGATGAAGACCATGGTGAGGCAGGTTGTTCCCCTGCAGCCCATGGAGGTCCATGCTGGAGCAGATCTCCACCTGCAGCCCATGGAAGGGACCCCACGCCGGAGCAGGTGGATGCCTGAAGGAGGCTGTGACCCCGTGGGGAGCCCCGTGCTGGAGCAGGCTCCTGCCAGGACCGGTGGACCCGTGGAGAGAGGAGCCCACACTGGAGCGGGTTTGCTCAGGGCTTGTGACCCCATGGGGGACCCATGCTGGAGCAGCCTGTTCCTGAAGGACTGCAGCCTGTGGGAGGGACCCACGCTGGTGCAGTCTGTGAAGAGCTGCACTCTGTAGGAAGGACTCATATTGGAGAAGTTTGTGGAGAACTGTCTCCCGTGAGAGGGACCTCACGCTGGAGCAGGGGCAGAGTGTGCGGAGTCTTCCTCCTGAGGAGGGAGGAGCGGCAGAGACAACGTGTGATGAACTGACCATAACCCCCATTCCCCATCCCCCTGTGCCATTCAGTGGAGGGGAGGAGGAGGGAGAGAAACGGGATTGAAGCTGAGCCCGGGAAGAAGGGAGGGGTGAGGGGAAGGTGTTTGAATATCTGGATTTATTTCTCACTATCATGCTCTGATTTGATTGGTGATGGATTGAACTCCCTTTTCTCCCGAAGTTCAGTCTGTTTTGCCCGTGACGGTAATTGGTGAGGGATCCCCCTCGTCCTTGTCTCGACCCTCGAGCCTTGCATTACATTTCCTCTCCTCTGTGCAGTTGAGGAGGGGGAGTGACAGAGTGGTTTTGGTGGGCGCCTGGCATTTATCCAGGCCAAACCAAAACAATCGGTGATATTGTTATTTTCACTTAGTTTAAATAAGATCTGACTTCTACACTGAATGCATCTTTATTTTTTTGAAGGCGTTTTAAAAAATTATTATGAAATGTTTTACGGGCTGACTGAATTTATTGTCTGTTAATGAACTTCAGTATAAGTTATTTAAGTGGTGTATGGCAGTAAATGATTGCTGCACAGATCTTGAAGAAAGAAGCAGTTCCAGATAGATAGGACTTTGCCAGCATGCTGCTCAATGGGATGGTTTCTGCATTTCAAATGATTGTGCTACTGCAATTCAATGATTAGTTTATTCAAAACTGAGAAGCCAATGGGGAGCTAAGAAAGCTGGAAAACCTGTTTCCTATGAGTAGAAATTCCACCAGTCGCTATGCACTTTGAAAGGAGACAGAACAGCCTTGTGATAACATCTGCCAGCTCCCTCTGTACCCCTGGGTGCAGGGTTTCAGGATCGTGTGTCCGGTTGACTTAGTGGTAGCCAGGGTCAGTCTTCCTTGATTGTAGGTGATGCTTCGCTCTGCTGCTTGGTTGGGGATCTCTGAGGTCTGTGGAGAGACCTTACTGGTGAAAACAGAGGCAAAGAAGGTGCCGAGTACCTCAGTGCCACCTATGTCCTTGGTCACTGGCTCCACCAGTCTGTTGAACAGTGAGAACCAAGCATAGAATCATAGGTTGGAGAAGACCTCCAAGATCGTCAAGTCCAACCATCAATGAATCTCCTTAGACTTCCTTTTGCTTCTACTGTACTTTCAGATGATATTTTTTGATGATCATTTGCTACTTTTAACTCCAGCTGAATCCTAGCTCCATCTTTACATACAATGTTTCTGTCAGAAGGATAAAGTGAAGCAGCAGAGAGGTGTTATTATCATAAGTTGAGCAGGTGTGGGGAATTTAGGCTATTTATCTTAGGCTAACATAAACATAACATAGCTAATGTTTTGTTAATGATGGTAACCATCCTGTATGCGGTACATAATCTACAATGAGGTGAAGTTCCTACTCTGAATCCTGTTGTCGTGGGGTCTGTTGCCTTTATTGACAGTAGGAGTTGGGAGAGATTAGCCTCATTAAACTGGACTTAGTCTTTGCGAACATTTCCCTTGCTCTGTAGGAGATGCAGCATGGCTTTTTGGATAGTAGATATCAGCAGGAGCAGGTTTCTTGTACACAGTTGCAGCACATATGGAAGGAATGAGAGAGAAAGTGATGGAATAAGGATTGGGGGAGATAGACCCATGAAACCAGTTGGAGCAAAACAACAAATATTTCTTAAAACATACTGGTTTGAGTCTTTAGAATGAATTGAGGTGAAATAAAGTAGAGGGAGCGTGAATGCTCTGGGGATTTGTAACATGAGGGGTACTGCAGTGACTTTTGTTAGAAGATGGTCATTACACCTTAACGTCTGGAGAGGCCATGGAGGGGGAAATCACAGATCAGAGTCCATAGAAGCACAGACAGTAGAAGTATAGATAAGGACACTTAGAGCAGCTGATGTGCTGATATCTGCTTGTGTTAATTAAAATCAGTCTCAGCTTTTCCTTTGCTAAATGTAAGAAATAGCCTAAAGATCAGTACATGATAGACGCTGCTTATTTTACTCATTGCCTGCTTCTGCTGCCAGTTGAGTCAGCCGCAAAATTCGCACTGAGAAAATGTGAACACCTATAATGGTTTTTATTGAGCAGAGTAAAGAACTATGGAAGGGGCTTAATAGCTTCAGAACTGATCAGAATATAATAGCATTTTTTTACTTGAATTTCTTTGATTACTGGAAACTTAAACCTTCTTGATTGCGTGATTAACTGCTGTAGAACGTGTCCTGCTGTTCCATTTCAGTTGGAGTTCCCTGACTCCGTGGCAAACACTGAACAGAAGTACCATTTGTTTGAATAATAAAACTTGCATTTTGTTATTGTGGTAGTGCTTACGTTTGACATTAAAACAATTTAAAATGAGAAACTGAGCAACTGGTACGTCGTAAAAACCTGGCTGTAAAAGTTTATTCAAGTCCAGACCTGAATTACACAGTGACTTCTCAGATGGAGGTGGATGTTTTCACCTTTTGCTACCTTAACTTGCTTAGCCCTGTGAAATCCAAACAGCACTATAGTTTCTACTGTAAAAGAAGTAGGAACAGGAGATGCAAGTCAAGTAGAAGTCAAATAAACAGTTGACTATATAATATCAAAGCAATCTAAATGATGCAAGCACAGTTATAACTACATGTAACTATTACATGTCATAATAAGTTTAATTATTTAGCATTTTGTAGTAAATAGTTTTTCTAAATTGTTAGCAGAGAAATAGTTCCTCTTCTTTCAAAGGACACAAAATATGTAAATGCCAGCAGGACAATATTTAGTTCTTTGTGTAAATTCGTTTTGAAAGCAAACATTTTATTAGTAACAACTACAGATTTTATGAACTGTGGAACTGTAGCTCAGAAAACAGCTATATGCTCTTATTTTTATATTTATCCTAGTTTTCCTGTATATGCGTGTTGAATCTTGTAAACTTACTGTATTTTTCTAAACTGATATCAAAGGTATTCCTTTTTAAAATGATAACGTTAAATGTCACCTTTCTTATCTATATTTCTACTAGAAGTGCTGGTTTTGACCAAACGGTGCTTTATTCTGCCGCTTTGTTTAGGGCTGCCTCCTATGAGGATTTTACTAACTTCTTGCGCTTGTACACTCAGCTACAGAATGCCAAAAGTGCAAAGCAGTATGCATTAAAGAAATAATATGATCGTCCATTAAAGTGCAGTAGGAGAAAAGGATAATTAAAAAACATTTATATGTCTTACTGACAACTGTCCAACCCAGGTGTACTTGCTTTTCCAGCTATCTCAGAAGGTGGCCCAATTCATAATTCAGTGAACTGCCAGGACACCACATTTGTAAGAATGAGTCTTACATGCAGTACAGTCAAAGGTTTTCTACCCATTTTTTTATAAATTTGTTATTTTACATTAGAGAAACTTTAATTTTTATTTGTTAAGGTCTAAAACCCAACCATGTTTAATTAAATTTGGTAGGAGCATACGTATACAAGATGGGTCACTACAGTATGTATTGTTTGCTTTTATTTTACTTCTAGCTCATTTCACTACAATCACTTTGTTTTCTTCCAAGCATTGCACAATTTCAATATGCCAGGGTAATGGTGAATGAAAATCAGTTCTGATCAGTTGATTAGGATCAACTAAACATCTTTTCTCACAATTTTATAGTTACTACACTGAGCTTCTTTTTTCCGGGAAGCTAGAAAACTCAAGAAACGTGTAGCCTGGTTTAAAACCCTTAATTGTAGGGTTAACTTCATAGGAGTCTACAAGTCCTTTGTTTTTTGAGAACTAACTGTTGTGGAAATCAGGGAACTCGTCTCCCTATGGTCCTGCTATGGTCTTCTCTTAAAAGTTATACGGTGCATAAATCTTAAAACCCATCAGGTTTTAAAATTTCCCCTTGCATTCTTTCCCCATCTTGTATGTAACTCCCTTCATTTTCCTGCCTCCCAGCTGATTTTCAATCTACCCATACACTCTCGTATTCCATCTTTAAAGAAACTTTTCAGAACCATGTTAACAGTCCTTTAAGGTTTAACTTTCAAAACTGAGGAGTCTGGTGTCTGCTTTCTCTGCTGTGATCCCTCCTTTCTACCATTGCATCCGTGTGCCAAATTAGCACACACATCTCCAGTTAAACACTGGTAGGCGTATCCAGAGACTGGCTTCTATTTAGTGAAATTCATTTTTTGGCACTGATATTGTCACCAATGCCAGTAACATTTTCATTCTTTCATGTTTTCTATGAAACCTCTCCAAAGGCTGTCTTTTCAACAAATATAATTTTTTTTTCTTTTAAGATATGTAGAAATACACATGGAGCAATTCCAGCCATATAGCATATACACCTAGAAGACATTAGCACATACCCATGCTCTCTCATATGCTTTGAACCCACAGTAACTGGGACAGCCTTCGTGAAGCTCTTCAGGAGTAGAGGAGGATGGGACCTGATTTTATTCCGTATCATGAAATAACGTAGTCCCAAATAAGGCTGTAAACTTGCCATTGTAGTATGGTATTAGTACTGTCTGCGTATAGAACGGTGTTGTAGTTGTCAGCTTTGATATATTCTAGATTCCATACCTGTGATTATCTTGCATAAAAAAATTGTCCTTTTAGATTTAAGACTTAGGGCAGTTTGAAACACTTCCAGTGCTGCAGAGGACTGTATCTCGAACTGAGAAGGCAAGAGGCAAAAGGAAATTTATACTAAAGTCAAACATTAACAATCTACAAGAAATAATATCTTGTAATGTTACTTTTTGTGAAGACATTCAGAGTCACAAAAGACTAATTTTTTCACTGCTGTTTAAATACATAAATTCATGTTCATTAGTGAGTATTTAATGATTAAAATATTGCTCGTGGTTATCATTTTGTGGAAAATACCAAAAATAGTGAAGTGTGTTTGAGCATATGTATGTAAAGAATCATTAAGCTACCATTCAAAAAGAAAAGAGATGAAGTTGTAGTGAATATTATGTATTTTAGCAGAGTAATTCTAGGAGAGAAGATGATTTACAATTGAATTTCTATTGAGGATTTGGATCTTAGTTGACTGAAATAAGAAAGACATGAATTAGATTTTCTTATTAAAGAGAATGTAGCATATTTTGTGGCATTCCTCGTCAAACTTAGCTTTGATACTGTTCACTTTATGTTTTAATAACTAAATAATTATCAAGTAATTAATATAAGAGGTGAGGAATGGATGAGGGTTTCACTAGTAGAAATAGAAGAATGGACAACATTTCAGAGCTGTCATGAAGCAAGAATTGACAGGATTTGTTGACAAGCCACTGAGCGGAGGAATAAATTGGATATCAGGGTTATGAACTGTAATAATAAAAAGGATGGTGGAGATGGGGAGTAACAGATGTCATACGATGTAGTCGAGACGCTTTTATCTTGTACAGATTCAATTTATGACTAAGCATTCAATTATATATGTCAGAAAAACAACAGCAGGGCGAAGAGGAGAAACCAGATCCAAAATGTGAGTTAGATAGCTGCCAAAGTAGTAGTGGGGTAACAATAATAAGAGCAAGGGAAGTGAGCCTGCCTGCTTTTCTGAGGCAGAAGGGAATTTAGAGCATTTCCATGCTCGTGTGCCCTGCTGTCCTGTGCAATCCCTTGTCCCTCATCCCGTGGCTGCCGACACCTTGCATACCGTGGCTTGTCTTCGCTCTGAGCTGTGACTTAGCCCTAGAGCAGACCAAGTAAAGAGCTCTGGGTGAATGGCATCCTGAGGGGAAGGTGGCTTTCAGAAGGGCCACCTGAGGCACCTGAGCTCACCTGGTGTCACTGGGACTGCTCCTGCCAGCTGAGCAGATGTGGACTCTTCTCACTGCCTCGTGCTGTGGATACCGGCTGTCTGTGAACTGAGGCAGTCATTGCATGTCATCTCTATTCTCCAGGTCATCTGTGTGTTTAAAATGGATGTATTTAAACAGTGAACTTCAGATCTGATGTTCTTTTTTTTGATACCCAGTTGTTCCAGTGAAGTCCTTCAGAATATCTGTAAGATCCAGGAAAGGTGTCAGAAAGTGGTAACATTCAGCCAGGGAAAACATTGTTTCGCTCTTGCAGCAAGTCTCAAACTTAGCTCAGTGTTTTCTGCTGAAAATATTCCTGTAACCAGAAAGTGACATTGTAACATGTAAAAATATTATAAACCTTTCTTCTTTTCTAGATTAAAATAGGAAACACTTCTTCCATGAAGTGACCGTACATATCAGAGGGATGTGTGGGATACCAAATGATGATGATAAGTTTGGGCAAAAGGGTGCTGCAAAAAGAGAGAGGGGTTTCTGTGTAAACGGGAGAAAGAACCTTACCTTTAAAACTGTTATTCTACCTATGTAATATGAAGCGCAGTCCAGGTTCACTAAAAATCATGAAAAAGCCGTGGAGGACGAAATAGGGAAACAAGTGTCATCTTAAATGATGATTGACTAGGGCTTTTTCTTCTAGTTGAAATAAAATGTAGCTGGCTACTGATTCCAGGGCTGCGTAGCAACAGTGGTTACAAAGTGATTCGCAGTCAGAGTTTCTGGTCTCCCTGCTGCAAGAAAAATATGCAGCAGATAAATTATGAAAATGTTTATATTAGTATTTAAAATGGATATTCCCTTGCATACAACAGAACTAATAACCTCTCCTATTTCCACACAGCCGAGGCAACGAGAATAGACTAGCGCTACGACGACAGACCATTCTCCGGGAGAAGGGGAGGAGGCAGGCCAGTCGAGGGCCAGCGTATATGTTCAATGACCACTCAACAAGTCTTTCTCTTGAGGAGGAGCGCTTTTTGGATGCAGCAGAATATGGAAATATTCCAGTGATTCGCAAAATGCTGGAAGAATGTCCCTCACTCAATGTGAACTGTGTGGACTATATGGGGCAGAACGCCTTGCAGTTGGCAGTTGCCAATGAACACCTGGAGATCACAGAGCTTCTCCTAAAGAAGGAGAACTTGTCACGGGTTGGGGATGCCTTGCTTTTGGCTATTAGCAAAGGTTACGTTCGGATAGTGGAAGCCATCCTAAACCATCCTGCATTTGCTGAAGGCAAGCGGCTTGCTTTGAGCCCGAGCCAGTCGGAGCTCCAGCACGATGACTTCTACGCATACGATGAAGATGGCACACGGTTTTCCCATGATGTTACACCGATCATTCTGGCTGCCCACTGCCATGAGTATGAGATCGTCCACACTCTGCTGAGAAAAGGAGCTCGGATCGATAGGCCACATGACTATTTCTGCAAGTGCAGTGAATGCAATCAGAAACAAAAGCATGACTCTTTCAGCCATTCTAGGTCTAGAATCAATGCCTACAAAGGCCTGGCCAGCCCTGCCTATCTGTCTTTGTCCAGTGAAGACCCTGTAATGACTGCCTTAGAGCTCAGCAATGAGTTGGCTGTGCTTGCCAACATTGAAAAAGAGTTTAAGGTGAGTAGAGGGTACTAATTCTGACAGACACAGAATTGCAAAGTTCAATCAAAGGTCTTTCTCCCGTTCCTTGAACAGTAAGAGATCAGCATCATCTTCACAAATCGGCAGGATAATGTGGGAAAATGTATAGTTGTTTAATGAATGGGGGATTTAAATCTTTGAGAGTGTCTTGGTGCTCTGTGCTGATTGTAATTCATGCTGCTTGTGTAGAAGGTGCCAGCGAACTCGTTTTCTACTTTGTATCAGGCAGGATAGTAAGGAAGTCCCTGAAAACCCATGGGTGAAGCTGGCTTAGTACAGGGGAGAGAGGAGCCTGAAGTGAAACAGTTTAATCACTTATGCAAGCCACATTGCACGGTTCTGCTAAACCCTCATACATTCTCATTATCTTCTCGTAGTTGGACTGAAAGCTTTCTCACTTCTCTCAGTGTTTTACAGTTACTTACTAAAAGAACTCTAAATGATGTCCTTCTTGTCCTTTTCAAATGCGTTGCTTTTGTCTGGTGTTTCTACTAATCTTTTCCTCTTTTTTACTTATTTATACCTAGTTATATTTGAACTCTGTGAAATTAAAGACGTTTTCAGCGTTATACAGAATTTTTAGTGTTATAAAAATGCATGGTTTTAGAAAAAAACAATAATCAAGGGATTCAAGGCCCTTTAGATCCTTGAAGCATGAATGTTCCTTTTTTTTTTTTTATTACTGTTACGTAGATACAGTGGTGCACAACCTACAAAATATTTAGCACAGTTTATTTGTGTTAAGACAGTAAGAATGTAAGATTTTTGCTTTCAGTAAAGGCGAAGTCAGACCTTGTGCAAACATAGGCGGTATCAATTATGACTTAGGTTAGATAAAATCACTTGGACTGGGTTTACCGTATGGGACACCGTTGAAAGCAGATGCTGGTATATGGTACTGCTGTGACAGAGCAAGGTGTCTAGACTTCACTAGCAGGAGATCAGCTGCCCTCCAAAGCAGTAAGAAAGAGAATAATTTCCGATATTCTGCTAGGAAGAGTTTGAAGTTGCTGTGGTCAATATTTAATTTTAATCTTCTTGGCAGTGGCATAGTTCTCAACGCCATGAACCTGTCTCTGCTTAGCCAACCTGAGCTGCAGTGCCGCAATTCTGAATTACTCATTCTTGATTCATTCTCGTAGGTGTACTTTTGTGGCACCAATCTGTTATAAGAAGCCGAAATATTTTTTGGAGAAGGAACGTGCAAGGGATTCTTAAAAACATCAGCTAGACAGCTGGAATAGAAGCAGAGAAGAATTTTTATTTTCACAGAATCACAGAATCACAAAATCACAGAATGTTTGGGATTGGAAGGGAACTCTGTGGGTCATCTAGTCCAACCCTCCTGCCGAAGCAGGGTCACCTACAGCAGGCTGCACAGGACCTTGTCCAGGCGGGTCTTGAATATCTCCAGAGAAGGAGACCCCA
>Ga0065711_1048284_pt1 | contig 11892 bp, 7 predicted proteins | sample Hoacrofraction12_FD_59098 | JGI IMG/M metagenome (GOLD analysis project Ga0065711, IMG submission 59098) | Hoatzin crop microbial communities from Cojedes, Venezuela - Epithelial fraction 12 v2 (version 2) | ecosystem: Host-associated > Birds > Digestive system > Esophagus > Crop | place... | reverse complement strand
GGGGACTGGAGCATCTCCCCTACGAGGAGAGGCTGAGGGAGCTGGGCTTGTTCAGCCTGGAGAAGAGAAGGCTGAGAGGGGACCTTAGAAATGCTTATAAATATCTGCAGGGTGGGTGTCAGGAGGATGGAGCCAGACTCTTTCCAGTGGTGCCCACCGACAGGACAAGGGGCAACGGGCACAAACTGAAGCAGAGGAAGTTCCAGCCGAACATTAGGAAGAACTTCTTCACTCTCAGGGTGACGGAGCACGGGCACAGACTGCCCAGAGGGGCTGTGGATTCTCCTTCTCTGGAGATGTTCAAGACCCACCTGGACGCAGTCCTGTGCAGCCTGCTGTAGGTGACCCTGCTTCGGCAGAGGGTTGGACTAGATGATCCCCAGAGGTCCCTTCCAACCTCGACCATTCTGTGATTCTGTGTTCTTTGCCGTGGTGGTCTTTGGCTTGGCTGCTCGTAAACAGCTGAGCGAGTGGAATTGTGCCAGTCTTCGTTAGATAGTTTTTTGGGTGGAGTAAGGAGACAAGAGCTCAAGTGATGCCACATACAAACTGTAAAAATAATCTGTGGTCTGAATTTACGTTATGAGGATGGAAGTGCAAGTGTTGATGTGCTGATCACGTCTACGTGAAGGGGGGAGGTTTGCTCAATTCAGACCAAGCAGATTTGACTCTAGTGGTGGGATTAGGTTGGGTTTTGTTCTGCTGAGTGACTGGACAGGCTTATGTATGGCCTAGATGATCCTTCTTCATTTCTCAGCTTGCCAAAATTAGGACTGGGTTTTCATTAGTCCAAGACCAAGAAGTTCTTTTTATAATAAATATAGCATATAGGTGCATTACGTGCATATGATATATTCCATGTAGATCAAACTCCTTCAAGAGTTTCTTTTGATTAAAGACTGTAGTTACTACGCTATCTTTTCTACACTGTAAATGCATGCGTGCCCCTGTTAGAAGTCTAGATTTGGCATCATTAGCATCCGTGTGATTATTTATTTTAGTATCCTGGTATTCAATAAAAAATGTTTCTTAAGCTAAAAAAAATATCTGCATCCTAAATTTGGGTAATTCCAACACGTGGTTCCCTTTGCAGCTGCAAGGACCAGCTGTGTGTAAGGTAGATTTGTATAATAATATATTGATGTACTTTGTATTTTAAGGGGTTTTTTGTTCTTTTTTTCAGAGAGGGGAATTTTATAAACTAGTAGTGGTTGGGGATAATAAAAGTCAATTCATATCAATTTAAATAAAAACATTCAATCTAATTTTTTCTGTCAGGGTTGACGGGAGTCTCGTATTCATTTGACGACTTGCTCATCAAGCTGTTTGGAGCATAAGCGGTCACAGCAGGTCAGATCAGAGGTACCCCTAGCTTGCTGGGCAGCGGCTAGGAGCAGGTACGCAGCGATACCATTTTACCTTCAAACAAGTAGTGGAGTAGGGCTTTCCTGAGCCACATGTTGTGCTTTTGCATATAATCTCTTGATGGGCTTTGCTGACATTAGTGTAGAATTATCTTTTGAATGCAAAAGTGCTTATGATAACCCCAGTATCTTAGAATCCTAGAATCATAGATTTTAAAAGACCTCTAAGATCATTGAGTCCAACCATCCACCCAACACCACCATGCCTGCTGAACCATGTCCTGAAGTGCCACATCTACATGTTTTTTGACCCCCTCCAGGGATGGGGACTCCACCACCTCCTTGGGCAGCCTGGTCCAATGCCTGACTCTAGCAGTGAGTACCGGCTTTCCATTCTGTGTTGGCTGGAAGAGGCTTGAATTATTTTTTTGCTGTAAATCTACTGCTAGAAAACCTCCCTGGCTGTCTCTCTTCCGTAGCCATCGATGATTTCACAGATCCATCTCACGTTCACTCACAGTTGTCTTTCTCTAGGCTGATCTAGTCCTAATGTAACGTCTTACGAGTCTGAAGGCTTACCTTGGCAACTAGTTTGTCACCTTAATTGGGGTTCACAACCAGGAGATCTTTTCTGATCCTCATCCTAATGTCTTCCTGTCATAAGCCCCAGCCCAACAAGGGGTTTAAGAATGTGCATAACTTTGCACATGCAAATGTGGAATTACTCACTTCTGGAAGTTCTGCTCGTATTTATGTGCTTTGCCAGATTTGAGATCGTAAATTCACTCTGTTAATCTCAGAGATGGTCTTTCCTCCCTGGATGCGATAAATAAGTTGTCGCAATACAAGGAATGGTTTCCTCTTTGCTTATGCTAAGAGCTGAACCAATATCCTTCCAACGTACCAGGTGCTTTTCCAGGTGGGAAACGTTCACTAGGTGAAAAAAAAGCATCTGTAAAGGTCAATAGTACTATCTGCCAGTCTTCGTTGTTAAACCAGGTTTTTGTCAACATATTGAACTTGACTTAGTACTCTCCAGACATAATTAAATGTCTGTCTTCAAGCAGGGTGTGTGTGGGAATACGCTGGAATGTGTCTTTCCCCTCTTCTCATCTCCATCCCTAAATTTCAAAGGTCAGGATGTTTGAAATAGATTTTTATTTGCTTTTGGGAAGGCTGGGTGAGAGATGAAACGAATGAGAGGATGACAAACATTTGCCTGCCTTTTTGTCAGCGCTGGCCTTTTAGGCAAAAAAATCTAAAAATAACCCGTGCAATATGAACGCTGGAGCTGGTCGCCAGTGGCACAGGAGACGCGTAGCCGCAGGCGGAGTAAGTTGTGTTGCGCCTGCTGCAGAAGTCATTTATTCAGTATTCCTACACGCATTTAGCGTTCTCAATTGGAGAGCAGAAACGACCGTGGTCCTCTTCCACCATTTCATCGCAGCTTCGTTAGGCAAATTCTTTCTTTTACAGCTTTTGGAAAAGTCACGCTGCGTAGTCAAGTGTAAATAAACGCGAGAATCAACGCTGCTGTACTTGATCTTTTGCTGGCAGCACTTCCCACACGGTGATTTTGAGGGCTCTGTGTGGGCACGGTTTCATTATGGACTGCTTCATAACAGCGGTGGTAGATATTCGGAGCTCAGATCTCTGGTATTGCTTCCAAATGATTTTTAGAAGAACATAACCATTTGGCTTGTGCTTTGCATGTTTCGTAATGCACTTTCAAGTCATCACCTACTTAATGTGCGAAGATGATTTTGAAAAATAATTGAATATAAAGAGTAAATTAGTTTAAAAACTAAAAATAATGGTGCAGCAGTAAGGACCTTCATTACCATATGCCCTTTTGTCTTATTTTCCCGTTATCTGTTTTGCAGCTATTTTCTATACTGTAAACAAGTCCTGCGAATTCGCTCGGCGCAGCTACTGTTGGAAGGGACTCTTGTTGGATGAGGTAGTCTTAAATAAAGAATAAGCCCCTCACTGCCACCTTTTTGAGTCCTGCTGGAGAGTACCACAGCCTTGCTGCTGGTTCAGACTGGTCGCTTTCACTTCATCCCGGAGCTGACCTGCTCTCTAGGTCTTCTGAGCTAGGCTTAGTTTTGCTCCTGCTGACTCCATGCAGAATATCTCAAACATGGCTTTTCTCACCCATCTGCTCAGCTAAATCCATCTCAACTCAGGCAACATTTTTTTTTTCTTATTTTTGTTTGCCTGCTGGCTGTGAGACGTGAAATCTTGCCCTGACGATGTCTGTTGAAAGCAGTGCTGCAGATAGTTTTCCCACCCAGGATTCGCATCGTGTCCTTTCATCCCGCCGCTGGCTTCCCCATCGATGTTACCCAGTGCAAGTCGCGCGTCTTCGCTTTCGAAGCCCTCTGTGTCCTGTTTCTGCTTCCCTGCTGTTGCCAATTCCCTATTTCTCTCTGAACTACTCGTGATGCCACCTTCTATCGCTCGCTCATGCATTTTATAAGCAAGCACCGAATTTCGCTGTCTCGCAGAAGGAATTTCTGTTAGATGTAGACAATGTGAATTGATTAACTCCCCACAAATCCCTCTAAAAATCCTCTTTGTTGCTCATAAAGCACTTGAAAACAACTAGGCTGTTGCTATACTTAGCGGGCTGCCTATCGCAAGGGTACAGATTGCCTCAGTTTCCTTTTGTTTTACCAGCTGTTTGCATCAGTTTGACAGCATCTCAGAATCACAGAATGGTCGAGGTTGGAAGGGACCTCTGGGGATCATCTAGTCCAACCCCCTGCCGAAGCAGGATCACCTACAGCAGGCTGCACAGGACTGCGTCCAGGTGGGTCTTGAACATCTCCAGAGAAGGAGAATCCACAGCCCCTCTTGGCAGCCTGTGCCCGTGCTCCGCCACCCTGAGAGTGAAGAAGTTCTTCCTCATGTTCGGCTGGAACTTCCTCTGCTTCAGTTTGTGCCTGTTGCCCCTTGTCCTGTCGCTGGGCACCACTGGAAAGAGTCTGGCCCCATCCTCCTGACGCCCACCCTTCAGATATTTGTAGGCATTTCGAAGGTCCCCTCTCAGCCTTCTCTTCTTCAGGCTGAACAAGCGCAGCTCCCTCAGCCTCTCCTCGTAGGAGAGATGCTCCAGTCCCCTCATCATCCTCGTAGCCCTCCGCTGGACTCTCTCCAGTAGCTCCTCATCTTTATTGAGCTGGGGAGCCCAGAACTGGACACAGCACTGCAGATGGGGCCTCACCAGGGCAGAGTAGATGGGGAGGAGAACATCCCTTGACCTGCTGGCCACACTCCTCCTAATGCACCCCAGGATCCCATTGGCTCTGTTGGCAACCAGGGCACACTGCTGGCTCATGGTCAACTTGTCATCCCCCAGCACTGCCAGGTCCCTCTCCACAGAGCTCCCCTGCAACAGGTCCGCCCCTAGTCTGTACTATCTGTTAGTTGTTTCATATCTTTGTGGTGTATAAGCATATTGAGAAAAGAAACATCCACCTTTCTTTTTTTTTTCTTTGCATGCTACCCAGCATGGCTGGCGTCTGGTCACAGCATGGTTCCTCTCCTGCATTGGTAGAGTGAATAAAACAGGTCAGGACATCGGCTCCATCATTCTCCCGTGCTGGTGCATTGTTGTCTAATTGGTAGCATGTTCGTTTATAGGGGTTTGGGTTGGAGCTAACAGTGCTCTGGACAACACCCTCCCTGGCAGTGTCCAAGGCCAGGTTGGATGGAGCTCTGAGCACCCTGGTCTGGTGGAAGATGTCTCTGCTGATGGCAGGGGGGTTGGAACCAGATGATCTTTAAGGTCCCTTCCAACCCAAACCATTTATGATTCTATTCTATGATTCTGTGATAACACCGGGCATGGCCGAGGGAACAGCACACGCTGGGGACCGCCTCCAGTTTGTAATTTGGATGTGGACGTGCTGAGCTGCTGGTGGGGAGGGGAAGGCGAGATTTTACGCTGAGAGATGCAGGTTGTGCTGTATCGTGCTGCTTGGCTCGGACCCAGCGGATCATCTCTGGTCTATTTTATTTAGTAGTGCAGAGGTAGCCTCAGACACCAAGGGTTACACAAATAAGAACAGATGCTTTTGATGGGTGTCAGCATTTTAATGAGGAGTAAAATTAAGCCCTGGATACTTCTGGCTGACGAATGGCACTACTTTTTGTAATGCGTGCTGGTTTTTTGTTGCTATTTTTTTCCCCATGTTTTATGACAATTGCCTGAAGTCCTGATCTGGTGGGATTATGCCAGATACCTGCACAGTTGGAGACTCATCAGCGATTCAGATTCCTCCAGTCAGAATGTCAGTTTTATCACGAAACTTGTAAAGCTTGCCGTGGTGATTTCAAATTTCCTCTTTAGTAGACATTTTGTTTGAATGCCATGAAGGGGCTCCTTTCTCGGTGCCCCCAGGAGTACAATAAGCTATGCTCTTTGAGGGAGGTGAGATGAGTACAAAGTTACCTTCATTAAATTTTCTCTTCGTGCTTTGGCATAGAATATTTCTTTTTAAAACTCTTTCTCATTTTCTTTTGTGTCTTCATCCTATTACCTTTATGAGATTGCGGTGCGTCAGCTCGATGGAAAAGGTGGGTGCGCGGCTCCCTCGGAGGTTTATTCCGGCACGCAGAAATATTCTGCTAGCGTGCGAGATGCTTGAGGAGCAGCTGGGAAAGCGAAAGCAGATCGAGTAATTGTAAACTTAATAAAAACGCACCGTTACTAGCGTGCCGTGTGGCACACGGTGCGGATCAGACTGCTGTTCGTATTGACTTTTGCTTAGAAAGGCGTTTTAGATTTCATGTGCGTTGGTTCTGTAAAGTAATTATTGAGCCGCGCTGGATGGAGATGGAGATCTGTCAAGGGTCCCTGGCAGTCCTTCTTCACTGCTACGACACGTATTTTTCCTTCAGTGTAGTTGTGAAATTCTCAAGTGATTATAAAAATAAATAAATAGTGGGACACTTTCCCCGCCATGTGTCCCAAAATACAGGTCTTTCTCTCTGGACGTGGGGTAGTTCAGGGATGGGGCCTCCTGCTTGAAGCAGGGTCAGCTCTGGGACCAGACCAGATTGCTTTATCCATTCAGGTCTTTAAAACATCCATGTTTCACCATCAATTCGACATAATTACTGTTTTTTTCACCGTTTACCTTTTCTTACAAGCTTTTTCTTCAGTCAAGCCACACAGACCCCTAAGCGCTTCTGTAAAATTACCCTTATTTACAAGAACGTTAGAGAAGTTCTCTTTTAGGGACGTATTTCATTTTCTTTTTGGGGAGTTCCCTTGCTGTGGGCTGTTTCTGACCGTCCACCTGAGAGTCCGGCCATCCATCACCAAGCAGAAATCAATCGCAAAGCCTTTGGTGGGGTTTCCATAATGCACATTGCAACCTGCTTTCCTGAACGGGAGCTCCCGCGGCACGTGGTTTATGGCCATCTCATGTTAGACAGTAATCTCGTTTAGCGTTTTCCCAAAAGTGCAAATAGTGCATTAGGGTGGCGTAACAAGCACAGCAGATCAATACGGAGACGGTGCTCTCCGTCAATGGATTAGTCCAAGAAAATGGACTTTGTTGGCTTGAAGGAAGTGGCCCCCTTCTCATTGACCTGCATTGGGTCTGCAGTGCCTGGAAGGAAGGGCAGGGTTTTGAAAAATCACTGCTGAAAAGTCACAGCATGAAAACAAGTAACTGTGGGGCAGGAGATGACGTGTCTTACAGGGCTCCGACATTTGTCGGCATCATAGAATCCATGGAAGCCTTCAAATAAGGGATAATAGATGGACTTCGAACGGTCACTAACAGCATGGCTCAGGGAAAAAAGCCATCAAAAAGTCACCTTAGTGTGGGTTAGAGTACCCCTATTGAAATGGCTTGAAATAAACTTACAGGATTTATGTAGCAAGCGAACGGCAGCCCAGTTTCTTCGCTCTTCACCTTTCTAGGAGACACACTCTATGAAGTCACCTGTGAATTAAGGCACAGCTAAGTTTACTGCATGTATTTTTTGTTACTTCATGGTCTGTTGTATTGGTTTATCAATCCAGTCCGGGGTTTGAGGTGTTTAAAACGAGCTCTGGTTTAGCTGGACTTGAATCATCACCGCTGTGAGTCTGAAGGCTACGAAGAGCGTACGTGGTGCTTCCTCTCGTTCTCCGTCCCGCTACAGTCCTTGCCGCAATCAGTCGGTGTGCAGCAGTTGATGGTCACACATTTTGATGCCGAACACGCTTTTGAAGCTGCTGATATCAGCAGAGGGAGAATTAAGGGAAAATCCTCGCCCGTAAGAGTCTACAGAAGTTTGAACTTTCAGATCATGAAGCGCGTAAGCACCTGGGACTGCATTTAAATTCTGTTTTAGGCATTTCACAGATGTACGGTAATGAATGAAAAGAGTGAGAGGGATGTTTTATATAGGTATATACTGTAAAATCAAGGTGACTTAACATTCTTTTTTTTTTTTTTGTACTACATCTTGAGTGCTTGCCAAGAAGCCAGTTCCCCTCAGGAGCAGCACTGTGCTTCGCAATTCTGTTTTACTGTAGTGAAATAGAGATCTGCGTTGGCCAAGCAGCAAAATAAGAAGGAACAGAATATTCATCTGAGGATACTGTGGCTGATAAGTCTCATGTTTTTCACGACCTTGTTGAACTAAAAATAATGTGGGCTGGGATGGATGTTAGAGCAGCCACGGTCGGGCTTTCCTGGCAGGGTACGTGGGAAGGTGTGTTAGGTACACAGTTCACGTGCATAAAGCAGGTGGTTGTTTTCAAGGCGTAAATGGTTTTCTAAAGTTTCATGGTTTTTTTTCCTAGCATTAAAATATTTTATCTTTGGTGCAGAAGGGGTTTAACTGTGATTTGATTGTCTCTTATAGAAATGAGTACCTTAAAAACGTATTTATAAAGTAAATGCCCAGTTAGCTTAAAATTTCAGTCTGAAATTTCTCTGAAACACCTCGCCAACCCCTTTAGTTTTGAAATAGGAATGCGTGGTATTCCCATTTTAATTCTGTGGCACTGTCAGTGTGGATGACATTTTATATATTAATGCAAAGGACAAGATTTTTGTCCAAACGAAGTTGGATTTTACAGGACAGACTAAGGAAGCTTCCATTCTTTTGGCAAAAGGCAAAAAGTGTATTGCATCAGCCAAAATAAGAGTGATGAATCCATACAGTAAAGAAAACAGACAGAATTCCTAAATAACTTGCACGTCTGGCGTCAGGATTAGAATGGAGGTGATGGGAAGGAGGATGCGCCAGAAATAGAGGCTCTCATCAGCTCAGCAGAAGCAGATTGGGTAATCTGCCGATCGTAGCAGGGTGTTTGTGTTCTCGTGGTCAGCCCGATGGGTGAGGTCACTTGGAGGCAGGAGCAGAATTTAAGAAGTAGCAAGGCGATGAGGTCGTAGGGCTGTAGAGCGATGAAGCTCTCCTGTGGTTCTGCGACTGCTTTTCCGATGCCGGTGCTATCAGATGAACTTTGTTGTTGCTGGGATCTTCGGTTAAAGGTGTGTCCTCATATGAAGTTGGATGTTAATTTTCTCTGCCAGCTGGAACCGGAGTACTGGATCAGGAGGACAGTTGTGGTCCTGATAGCCAAACTTCTGCAGCTCACCTTGATGTTTGTGTCTGATGTTACTCACTTGATAACCCAACGAGCTCTAGAAACAGCCTTTCTTTATAACTTTAAAGTGGTTTTCTTCACTTCTGTTATTTAGTTTACTTCGTAAAAAAAAAAAAATAAAGGAGTTGCATCTTTCCTGAATTCTTTTTGAGAAGGAAACCAGAATGTTCTTTTCTCTTTCCCCAGGCGGTATGAGTCTCATCCAATCTGCGCTGATCTGCAGGAGAAAATTCTGCAGTGTTACCAGCAACACACTCAGGAGACCCTCAGCTGCTCTGCCCTGGCTAGCCAGTACCTGCGTTGCGTCAATCATGCCAAACAGGTGAGCTGGAAACATTGCCACTGCAATAACGAGGGAATGAGGACTATCGGATTATCCAGTTAGTGCTTACACATTACAGCAGTACTGTTCCCAGTATGTGTGTTCTCACAAGCTCGGGAGAGTCCACTTTCAATTTATTTAGATGCTAGGGTTTCCATCTCTTCCCGTGGGAAGCTCTTGCTTAGTGTGGCAGCTATCGCTGTTGGCAGGTGCTGCCTGGTATCCGTAGTTTTAGCAGTAAAACAAGGGGATTAAACTACGTGCTACTACTTGTCATAAATATGTCCACTTTCAGTAAGAAAATTAATGCATGTCTCAAACTAGGTTGCTCACCAGTTGGAAGTCTTGGTTTCTTTTGCATTACGTACTCTGAGAGTCTAATACTACCATTTACCTGGTGTTGCCTTCCTCTCATCCAGTTTGCTAGGGCATGGGTTGTTCCTGTAGATTATAAACTTTAATGCTTTATTAACACAGCATAAGGGAAAATGATAGTAATTTATACGTCTCTCAGTTGAAAGAAACTAAAATTTCTAAACATGGTTCTTTTTCAACAGCTGACATCTTTCAAATATAGAGATGCATGTGTTGACCTCAGCTGTGTTCTTAAAGAAGCCGGTTGGAAATAGGTTTATAGACTATGTATGTAGTGTATTTTAAAAGTGCTTAAATAAGCCTGTTGATCTTTATTTCAGCTAAAATCTGTGAGTTAATATTTGAACGTGTGAAAATGCGTGCTCTAATGTGTTAGCAGAGACCCGGCAAGCCCATCTTGTATTTGATAACGATAATAATTTCCACTCGATTTAATTTTGCCTTCACAGAAAAGTAGTAAGACTCTGACTATAATCATTCACCGTGACCTTTTTGCTGTTACGCTGGCGTGGTCTTGCTCTGATATTACTGAAGATCTTGCTGGAGTTAACACTGCTCGTGGTCTAGTGCTGTGTAAAACGTGGTAGGAGACAACGGTTGCGTGGCAGCGCTGAAGCTGTTCCTCAGTCCCCAGAGCTTCACACATATGTGTGGTGCTAATATTGTTAATTCTTTGTTTGTACAGTTAGCGTGCTCCTTTCTGCACTGGCAGCCTGGCTGGATTGTCAGGGCTGGAAGGCAAACTCAGCTAACAGTTTTCTCTTCTGGAGAGACCTTAGAGCAGCCTTCCAGTGCCTGAAGGGGCCTACAAGAGAGCTGGAGAGGGACTTTTATCAAGGGCCTGGAGAGATAGGACAAGGGGTAATGGCTTTAAGCTGAAAGAGGGGAGATTTAGATCAGATCTAAGGAAGAAATTCTTCGCTGTGAGGATGGTGAGGTCCTGGCCCAGGTTGCCCAGAGAAGCTGTGGCTGCCCGATGTGTGGAAGGGTTCAAGGCCAGGTTGGACGGGGCTCTGAGCACCCTGGTCTGGTGGAAGCGGTCGCTGCCCATGGCACAGAGATGATCTGTAAGGTCCTTTCCAACCCAAAGCATTCTGTGGTTCTATAGTTGTATGATTCTATGATTCTACGAGCAAAGGCTGAGAGAGTTGGGGCTGTTCAGCCTGGAGAAGAGAAGGCTGCGGGGACACCTTAGAGCAGTCTTCCAATACTTAAAGGGGGCCTATAGGAAAGAAGGAGACAACCATTTCAGCAAGGCTTGTTGTGACAGGACAAAGATTAATGGTTTTAAACTAAAAGAGGGGAGATTTAGGCTGGATGTAAAGAAGAAATTTTTTACAGTGAGGGTGGTGAAACACTGGCACAGGTTGCCCAGAGAGAAGGTTGATGCTCCATCACTGGAAACATTCAAGGCCGGGTTCGATGGGGCTCTGAGCAACCTGGTCTAGTTAATGTCGCCGCCTCACTGCAGGGGGGTTGGGCTAGATGGCCTCTCATGGTCCTTTCCAACCCAAACCATTCTTCTGTGATTCTGTGATTCTCTGAACACTGCAGGACGAGGACAATTTGTCTGGGTGTCCAGGTGGCTAAAATCACTTCATGTTATTAAACATCGGTATCATCAGTGAAAACTGTAAAGAGGATCCATGTGATGAAAAATAGGCCAGTGAGGTCACCCTGTCCCTTTCAAAATCACCTCCTTCGATAAATCCTTTGCCGATACATCCTCCTGCCCGCTCGTTAACACACCAAGCTCCTGAGCTCCTTTGTTTCCTTAAAAACTCTACAGCCTGCCACATCTCCCTGCTCATGAAATTTCTTCCTGATCTCCTACCCTGAGGCTCGCTTTCAGAAAGCTGCTGACGCTGTATTAATTTTGGAAAGATGGCTGAGCCATGCTCAGACACCCAAGTATGAGAAGGTGTGTCAGCTTTGTCCAGGTGCCTGTCTTGGGCACAGGAGCTGCTATGGCTCCAGACAGCAAATTTCACTCATCCCCTTCTTCCGAAAGGTGACCAGTCCTCCATGACCTTTTGAACTGGATTTTTTTTTTCTTTAAATGGAATTGCAATTTTTTAGTTAATTACAGAATCACAGCCTCACAGAATGGTCGGGGTTGGAAGGGACCTCTGTGGGTCACCCAGTCCAACCCCCTGCCGAAGCAGGGTCACCCAGAGCAGGCTGCACAGCACCGCGTCCAGGCGGGG
>Ga0065711_1048282_pt1 | contig 11893 bp, 5 predicted proteins | sample Hoacrofraction12_FD_59098 | JGI IMG/M metagenome (GOLD analysis project Ga0065711, IMG submission 59098) | Hoatzin crop microbial communities from Cojedes, Venezuela - Epithelial fraction 12 v2 (version 2) | ecosystem: Host-associated > Birds > Digestive system > Esophagus > Crop | place... | reverse complement strand
AAAAAAAAAAAAAAAAAAAAAAAAAAAGAAAAATCTCAGAGCTTGATAGTCATGAATCCAGTACCAAAAGGCAAGGCTGGAAGTTAGAACTGTAACTTCATCAACTCGAGGGGTGCTCTCAGCATTACCCACTAGGCCACCTGACTGCACACACGTGGCATAAGAAGGATTTGCCGCTTTGCTTCTGCCACCCATGGCCAGTTTAAGCTTCCCCACTGAGGATGCACCAAACTGAGAATCAGTTCTCAGTAAGACTCCTCCATGGCATTACAGGGAAGAACTGCCTCTCTCTCTGTATCACTTATTTGCACGTGAAATTTTACACTCTTCACAAGAAGTTTTGAAGTTCATGGGAATGAAGATCACATTAGAAGTCGAACCGAGTAAGCGGTAAGGCGCTGCTCTGTGTAGCAGTTGGACAACAACCCTGAAATGCAGCAGTAGCCTGGAGCCACCCGTAGGTGACAGACACAGCTGTATCGTCATCTTTGTTTGCCACCCCAAGCGTGCATGGCCATGCTGGCCCAGCCCAGACGCACAGCAGCTTCCACTCATGACCCCTCTCCAACCTGGTCATGCCACAGTCCTGCAGGACAGCATGCAGGCATCACAGATGATCACACGGTTTGGGTGAAGGTCTCAGTCATGTCTCACCAAAATTGACAGAATATTCCCAACCACTGCTTACACTGTAGGGTTCCAGAGATCTCTAGAATAAGTATGGAGATGCACCCGTACCCTATATGTTACTTATTTCTGTAAAATAAGATATGGATGTGGTGGAGTCCAGCTGAATTACCCTCAATAGCCTATGCACTACACCAGGTATGGAGTAATTTGTTTTTAATTTAAAAAAATGACACTAAAAAAAATTAAAGCTGTTTGTATCCATGAAATTATACTCTTGCTTAGGCAAGGCTAAACTTACAGTGTAAAACTGTGCAATTGGTTTTCTAATGGCAAAGATCAGGTGGCAAGACAAGACCAACTTTTCTTTCAGAAGAGACTCTCCTAATTCTATTTATTCTCCTCTAGAACTGAATTTAAGATTTTTAATAACTGTTGGCTTTGTAATTCCAAAGACAACACTTATAGAAATAATGAGCTGGCTCCCGGCAGCTGGCCAGAATTCTCTACATCAATTCAAATCATGGCATGCTGCACGCTCAAAGAAGACATCAGAGTTTGGCCGAAACTATTTTTGCTAGCCACCTCCTGTTTCCCTTCACTTCTTCAGCATTCCCTGCAGCACATGCTGGTACCCAAAGGGTTTAAGGAACAGCAAGGGGTTGCTGCCGTGGCAGCCCAGACAGCATCTTACACGAGCATGTTGTCTTCCGCCTTCTCCATGCCCTCCTCTTCTGCCAGTTATGTACTGTGCAGACCAGAGGTCGGGAGACAAATGTTTTAGAGGCAGGACTGTTTATTTAGCCATCCAAATGCTCATCTTTAGAGCACCGTTAAGGGTATTAACTACACAAAAGCAATAAGCAAGAGATGCACCATGAAAACCAACCATGCTGAAAATTACAGTTGGCTGGGTAAAGGTTACCTGTGAAAGTATAAAGCACAATTGTAATAGGAGTCAGGGTGCATACCTCTTCTCACCCTTCATGAGATTACAGGAGAAATGAGGTGCAAAACTACCTTAGACAACAAGGGCGAGAGAGAGCACAGCAATTCAATTTCTTCTACTTCTGTTTCATGTCTGTGAGAAGTGCCAGAGAACACACCAGGAGAATAAAACATCTGCCACCCCAACAACAAATCAGTGCAGGATTTGACCGCCTTGCCCATCTGCACAGTTTCACAGCATGCTCAGTCAGATAGCTCAGAGACCAACAGAAAATGAACCATTTCACAGCCCGGATCCTATTACAGGACAACCACCATTTGCCATGCCTTAACATTAATAACCACATATTTGATAAAGTTTTCCTACAGATCTGTGGGTGGAAAGATATCATAGGACAGATGAGGAGAGAAGAGTGTTTGTGAAGACATTTTCAGTATTTTTCTCCCAAGGGACTACGGGGCTCAGCATCTAGAGAGGAAAATTAAGAACTCTTCAGATTGAGGTTGGCACTGCTGCAGCTGGAGAGCAACTAAAACGTGAAACAGAGCAGAGCAGGTGACATTCCCATTCTTAGGGTTTTAGGTTCTACATCTAGCACCACTCACTATTTTTATTAACCTGGAGCGGAATAAAGACTATGCAGACATACTAACATTCCTCTGTCTTCCGTAAGACAATAGAGAAAGTTTCTGCCGTGTTGCTTACGCTTTCAGTGACTTTAGTGTTCTAGTTTGCTGCTCTTTTCCACTTGCATCTCTGGTCCCTGAACAGAAGACAATCTTACTCTTTCATCTCCATCTTCCAGATGTAAGCTTAAATCTCTGTAGGATTTGGACTTGAGTTGGTGTAGCTATAGCATCTGCAATAATTTACAAAAGGTAAGGATGAAGGATATGAGAGACATAGAAGACACCCAAAAAGGACAGCAGATCAGAGTTGTATGCGTGTATGAAGTGTTTTCCTTCCAAGAAAAAAGGTGGGAGAAAAGCCCTGACAAGAGTCCAGAAAAAGTTACAAGGCGGGGAAGACAAAGAGAGGAAAGGAGCAACCTCATTTATTTCAAGTGGAGCTCTCTTTTAAAGAAAAGCTATTATGATACCTCAGAACGCTCTGCCACTTACTGCAGATTATCAAGGCACTTAATTACATATTTCATTTAAACAGAGGTGTAGTTCAAAGGATTACTCACATACTTTAAGCATACACTTAATTGGAGACTGAGAGAATTTAAGTGTGATAGCTGATCCAAGTCCTTGGGTTCAGCTGCACTTTCAGAAATCCTTTAATGCTTTCCATTTTAACAGTTTTGCTTCCTCATCAGTTTGGTCGTTACATTTTCAGTCTGAATATACACCTCAACACCTCTACGTATCGGCCCAAGAGACATGGCTGGCCTTTCTCCTTCCATGCAGTGACCCTGTGGGGCTGGTAGCTTTTATCAGTCCCAGAACATCTTAAGGCTTGGCACATCTTCCCACATTTTGCAAATGCTCATCCAGTTGATTTGATAGGAAAAAAGTCACAGGGGAAGCCGATGGAAGTTTGGTTTTGTTTTAGCCATGCACAGCTCATTCCTAGACCACTCCCCCTTCCCTAACATTTGAAAGGCTTACAAGTAAAATTACAACAAACAGAACCAGCTGAGGTGAAAAGCATTCTCTTTTACTTTTTACAATATTTCCAAACCCGATACAATCGCTTTGCAAAACAAAAAGAATTGACCCTGTGTCCATCAGTCTACTGCAAAGAGGCACTGAGCTTTTCTGAAGCAACTGTAACATTAATATTTCCTAATTAGCTGCTGCTTGGCAGGTTTTGGTTCTGGCAGCTACGAGGAGTGTGGAATTCAGCTTTCAGAACAGAAAGCCTAAAGATTCAGCCTAAGAGTACGTGTCATTTCAAACAGCTGGTGCTGTGAGACAGCCCTGAAAGCATCGTGTGGGTGTGCGAGCCAGGAGGAGAAAGGGTGGGCAGCGACAACTGCTAACAGCATCTGTGCTGGCTGTCATGTAGGTGTCACGCGGTCATATCTGCAGGGAGACATCTTCCACCCTGAGATGCCTCTGCTCCCTGTGATCCTTCCAAAGCTGCACAGCATAAATTCAGTGAGTGTTCAGTGCTCCTGGCCTTGGCGTCACAGCTGTCCATGGGTTTTTCTCCTATTCCATGCTCAATGTAGGCACAGGTATAGTCCACTTTGGCACCAGAGGGCACAGCAGAGCACACCCTGGACACTCAGCATCTTCAAAATAGATGGCAAGGAGTTCACACACTTCATTCTGACCCTTTTTGTACCCAAGCGCTAACAATTTCCATAGGCAATGTCAATATCATTTTTGCCAGAGGCTTCCACTGAGTTTATCCTGCTGCTCCTTCACAGAAACTCCTGACACATCCACAGGCACAAGTAGTCAAGCCACTGATGGGTGACATGACTATCATTGGTTTACAACCAATTTTCAAGGACTTTCCTTCCACACCTGAGTACGTATCCACTGAAAAATGTGCTTAAAACAACAACAGAGAGCCATCGCTACCTCAAAACACACCTTTAAAAATCATCACCCCTGTGAACGGTGGAAGGGGTTAACACTAATCCCGTTCAGGATACTACACTCACAAAGCCAAGAAGCCTGATGAAACAACAGATAGAGGACTCCTGCAGACCTCACTGGCTTAGAGAGACAACGCAATTCATGATAGCAAATACCTTCAAGGAAAGCAAGTCCCAGCAGAAAGACATCACAAGCTAACAGAGCTGGTCACTGCTGAATTTATTTGGCTTGCTGTTCTAATTTTCTGCTTTCCACATCACTGCACTCCATTTGAATGCTCTAGTGTTTTCTTTGATCAATGATTTAATTTGATGGTGTACCAACGGTCACCAAAGCATCATACTGCTTTACTAAATCCCATGCAACCCTTTGAATCATGTGGAGCTTTTTTGGCTTTTGCCCAGTATGGGATTAAGGTTAGGAAGGTGGTGAAACAAGCTACCTTATGGGCAGCAACCATCCCATTTCCAGCACCCATCCCATTTCTAAAAAACTTAAAGCAGAACCTCCATCCCCATGTTTGCAGCTCATCAATGAATTGAGAAATTTAGCCTAGATTAGCCAAAACCAAGCATTTTTTTTAAAAACACTATAACCAGTCTAGATTTTCTAGCCTATGGATTCTGAGGACCCAATACCGCTGTGCTACTCAGTTGCTACCCAGAAACTCAGTTCTCATCTGCCAAGAGCATTACTGCTCAGTATAGGACAGGGTTAGGCTCTTGCTGCTAAAGAAATACCAGGTACCTGAACAAGAAAGATGTTTCGCATGAATGTAGTGCTACTTCAGTCTACATTCCTCTTACCTGTCACCTGTAGCTATTTTCTGTGTACAACAGGACCCCAGGTGTTGCTGCCATCAACTGTGTTGTGAAGGGCTCCAGCTTTGTCTTTCTAATGTATATGAATGTGTCCATTTGCAGTCATCTCAAAAACCTCCTTTCCACATTCAACAAAGATGGAAATAGGCGAGATCTGCTCCCTTTGTGACCTCTTTAGCCTATATCTGCTGAAAATTATGTATTTGATTAAAAAAAAAGCACTTCACAGAATTAGTCTCACAGTTAATCTGCACATGAAACACAAAGAAATTATTTCCACTATCTGCTAACTCTCCCTGTGCAAGGGCACACATAATTAGACTGCACAAATACATGCATCACACCAGTCACACCCTACCCTTCCTTCCCTACCACCTCTCTCCTACCGCATCCTCCTCTTCTAACTAACATTCAGCAGCTCCCGTGAGAAACTGGTCATGCTATTCACTGATGAAAATACAGTCACCCCGAACATAGTCTCAGCCTTCCCTGGATTAATAATGTGACTAATAGTAGGTTTCCTCTTGCTCTTCTAGGAGGTTTTCCCTATGAATTGCAAAGCATTCTCACCCCATTTGTGCCAGGCTTTGAGATATTTCAAAGTAGACAGTCCTGCTGATGTTACTGGAACACTATACACGTGCTCCGAGTGCAGGAAGTGCTAAAGTGTTTTGATGGATTGGAATCACTGCTTTTAGCATCTTTGACAGCAATTACAAGCACTAATCCTGGAACAACAGCCTCCTCCAAAGTGCAGCATCAACACTTTACAAAACCAGTATGCCCAAATCTCTGCAGAATTTTCAAAAGCTTCGTTGGCACAGAAATTTCTGCTATACAAGACTTGGAAATGCAGTCTGCACTGTTAGTGCAGCAGTAAGAAAGGTCCAGGGAATCCTCATGCCCCCCCCCCAATAAAAATTTAATGCAGTTGTGCTAAGGAGCTAGCAGAAAGGCTTCTCCAGAAAATGATTCTCACCTCAACTGCTAGCAGTATCCTGGATAAGAACACCACTGGTCTCTGCACACAGAACAGGATTTCTGCAGCATGTGGACTACACAGCTAGTCGCTGTGGCTGTGCCACGCTGTACCACAGTGAGGCATCAGAACTTTAACTTGTGCTTGGAGCATGGGAGACCTCCTCAGTGAAACTCAGATCTGCTCTTTCAGCTTCTTGATGCTTTGATTCTATTTATTATAGGTCAAGACATTCTGAGGGAATCAAAGGATGCCAGAGAAAATTACTTTAGCTTTTGGAAGAAAGCACAGCTGGTAGAGTAATGGTCAGTGCCCTATTACGCTGTACATAAGTGAGCACTGAACTGGTCATGTAAGAGAATGCCTACATCCTCCTAGCCAACATTATTAAATGTTTAAAGCTATGGATCAAAGACATTTTGTCTTAGGTCTTAGATTCTAATCAAGACAGCTTCTGACAAGGAGAGGTCCGTGCATCTTTAAATCCCAATTATCTATGTGGTTTGGCTTAGAGCTTAATTTTTGGCAATCACACTTTTTAAAGACAAAAGTAAAATAAATCAGCCCTAAGCTTACACCAGCAATGTCAAAGCTTCCACATGACCACCCCATTCAGCACTGTCACACACAGATTCTCCAAGTACAAACATAATCAAACAGTTGGTCTCACTGCGGAGACCGGCAATGAATTCAGCTTCCTCAGCACATGTATGTGCACACAGGCACACATGCAAGCTCACACTGAACAAGTGGCCTGGATTCTGTTTTGAGCTGGTGCAAATAACCTACAAAACCCACAAATCTAAACCCTCTTGTTTTTAATACTTTCAGATTTTAATACTTGCTGTAGAAAGAGCACAGGGCTAATAGAAGTCTTTGAATCCCTCTTGACCCCTGAGACAGACAACACACAAAGTGGGAAAATAGATGCAGGATTATCCTGTGCTCTGGTTGCTCTGTGCTGATACAGCAGAGTACAGCAGATCCTAACTGTGCATCCTCTAGCATCCAGAAATCTCATTAGAACAGAATTAAAGGATATTGCACCTATATCTGGGATTTTCAGGCGACTGTCTCAAAATGCCACACACACCCTCCATACACGCCAGTTTTGCAGCGTAGACATGGGTAGTCTGCATCTGCTGGAAAATATGAGTATTAAGTTGACAATGTCCTAAATAAACTTAGTTTAATGTGTGTATTCCAGTGCTTTCCAGAAGTTACACAGCTCATAGTAATCATCGTGATTTAACCCAGCAGCTGGCAACTAGGACCAGACAGCCGCTCGCTCACTCCTCTCCCCGCCACAGTGGGATGAGGAGGGGAACGGACAAAAAGTAAAACTCGTGAGTTGAGATAAAGACAGTTTAGTAAGACAACAAAGGTAGGAATTGTAAGAGTAAGAATGATGAAAAAGATTATGCAAAACAAGTGATACTCAATGTAATTGTTCTCATCACCTGATGACCGACTGTGCAGCCTGTCCCCAAGCAGTGATTGCAGAACTCACAGAACTCGCAGACCTCACAGAAAGTTCTTGCCTCCCAGCCAACCCCCATTTATACACTGAGCATGATGTCTAGGGTATGGAATATTTGCGTTGGCCAGCTTGTGCTAGCTGCATGGCTGTGCTCCCTCCCAGCTCCTGCACACCTGCCCATCAGCTGAACATGGGAAACTAAAAAAAACCCCTTGATTTCTTAGCAACAACTAAAAACATCAGTGTATTATCAATACTCTTCTCATACTAAATCCAAAACACAGCAGCTTCTGGGGAGAAAATTAACTTTATCCCAGATGAAACTAGGACAATAATATTCATTTAATGTGGAGGCATGGCAGCCTTGAACTTACGCTGGTAAGGTTATAGGTAACTACAGGGTTTCTTCAAGGTACACCAAGGACCACTGCCCTGTTTTGGGGAAAGCACCCTGAACTATTGCCAAGGCAATGAAAGGCTCAAAGTGACTTGAATGATCACTGACCAGAACTGAAATCCTAGAAGAGTAATACAGAACACAAAACAAATGAAATTTAAATCATCTTTATTACTTAAATGTTTTTGCTTTCTGTAGCAAACTTGTTCATTTGTTTCTCTAGCTCCCAAAGCACGCTATAGTTCTTTACTATATAAATTCCCCAACATTACAATAGAAATTAAAGATTACAAAAACACATCTTTTAATCACTGAAACTAAGCACAAAGAATTCATCTTATTGTATTTCAAATTCTCAGAATTTGCTTACAAAGAGCTTTGGAACATGCAGAATCAACTGAACAAAAAAAAAAACATCCACAGACATGACCATGCTCCCAAGGTTCTTAGTAGCTTTTCCCTGTTCTATATGTAAAAGAAGAAAAGGTCATTTATCTGACAATTAAAATAATATTTTTACCATATGGAGCTGTACCTGGACATTAAAATATCGCAAGTTAAACAAATACATTCCTGATTTTTAATATGAAACAAAAATCACAGATATCACTTAAGGAAAAGTTAAACTACAAACATAAATCTTGAAAAACACGTAACCAAGATTACAACTGCAGGTGCTGTTCAGCTCATATGGATTTGTATCATACTGGAGATCATGACATAATTTTTTTCTTCTCTAGCTTCCCAGTTTTTCCCCATTATGCACCTCTATTTTTTTTTCAAGTTTAATACATGTTTCAACCCTGCTCCCATTAACCCAGATGCAATTTTCATTGTTACAGCTTTTTTTCCATCACAAATGCTTTAGCCAGTTGTTAAATGGATATTAATTTTAGTGTGTCAGAAGTGGGGAAGAGGACAGCTCATCACTGGGCGTCTGACAGCAAACCCCTGACCCCTGTTTGAAAAGCATCGAGTGCTCTTAGCTCAGACCCAGTGCCCAGCACCCCCCAAAATCAGGCTTTTATGCTGGAAGCAAAAGTCTCTACCTACAAGAAGAGGCAATTTCTGAGGTTACCTAGACTACAAGCACACTCCGAAATCGCTGAACAACACACAGAAATGAGCCAGTCACACAGCTCAGCAGTGCCTGAACATCTTTGGCATGGTATCTTGAGGTGCACAGGATTACTTTAATTAAAATCTGGATTTAAAATGAAAAAAAAAATATATACTAGCTAATAGGCTTTAACTATTAGCACAACTGACCTTAACCAAAATCAAAGCACCCACAGAACAGAGGACATCCAAGCCTGCACAATCGACTACTGATGAAAACACAGATGCAAAAAGTCTTATTTTAACAACGAATTTAATTGCTACAGTTAAAAGCTGTTCTTCACGACATAGCTAATAAATGTACTGCAGCCGAGATGTTCAGATGTGGTTGCTTAAGCTGGGCATCCAAACCCTCTGCTGTATCTACACAGCACAGATTTGTCAGCATTACTACCTGACAATCTCTTGTTCCACAACAATAATTTTTATAAGCAAAATGTTATCCGTTCTACAGTATCAAATATATCACTCAGGGTGGCACTTCATTTATCTTTCTGCTGGCACATGCAATGGTTTCAGGGCCTCCAAGGCACAAACTGTCTCACAGACATCTTAAAAAGGAGGGGAGGTGCTGAGTATGAAAGCTGCAGTTTATTCGTGTAGCTCTGTATACCCGGTGCTTCTAGAAAGCAGAGTTCCGAAAGCAACTTATAGGAACATAAACAGTCTGTAGTATCCCATAGAAACTAAATTAACTTGAAATGTACCTACTGCTTTTACAGCATTAAGCATCTCAGTTTAGGCATTACGTATCTTTGTATGAAGTATTAATGTACCTGGTACTTATCAGGTAAAATGCAATCCCCATTGTAGGTTACAAGGATGTTAATGAGAGGGATAGCAGAGCATCTTTACAAGTGGTTATGAGCAGGGAGTGCAGGTCAATAAGTCTCTTCTGTTCTCACATATCCCTTACTGAAGGTAATCTCAATGGACCACACCACCGGAGATGCCACAGAGATGGTCCAGAAAAAGACAAGAAGATAAAGGAGGGGGAAAAAAAAGTTAAAGAAAGCAACGCCTAAATTAGAGGAGTAACACTCTGGGGCTTAAATTCCACTGTGGTGACAGGAATGGAAATAGTAGCCCAGTTCAGAAAGAAAAGTACAAGAGGCCTGCGGCAGGGGAGTCACAGGGTAAGAGTAGCATTTGCTGTACGCAGTGACTGAACAACTGGATTAATTTCCTTCAGCAGAAGAGGAGCCCAAGAAACCCTCTCCTACAGCTCTTGTAGATCAATTACACAAATACCCTAATGAAAGGCAGATTTCCCCAAATTCACCAAAGTAACAATGAAAAAAAAAATGCTTTGTCACTTGTTGTGACAAAGGAAAACAATACACCAACCTCAGAGGATCAGGAAGACGTGCACATAATTCGCTCTAAATTGTTGCACTAGTAACCTTTGTAACTATAAGACATATTTATACAGGGAACTTTTCTGAGATGACTAAAGCACACAGCTTTGTGACTCCTCGAATGCACAGAATTAGGGTAGAAAATACGTGGGATATGGGAGAGCAAGAATAAGGGAAAGCATAGAAAGGGAAAGGGTGGCACTATTCCCAGCTTTGGCACAGACCCCTCTGATCACTGGTAAAACCTGCCGCTGTGCTGCACCTCTGCTTCTGTGCGACAGGAACACGAAGCCTTCCCCACTTCACCTCAGCACGCAGGGAACTAAATATGGACACAGGGAGCTCACTGATCGTGCTGGGAAGGACCACAGGAAAATGATTTGACACTTGACTTCTCAAATTTCCTTTGAATGTTCCAGGTAGACACGATGCTTTCCTCCTCCCCACTGTGGCTTTCCTTAAAAAAATATCACTCTTAGAAATAGCTCCAAATTGAAGAGATCCTTGGACAGCCCACTGCTACCTTCAGAAAGGCAGAGCCTGACACCCCTTGAGCGCAGACTTTAGGGAGGGAGCAAGGCAAAACAGCCACCACATTAACGGAACCAAACAACGCAGCAAGGCTTGGACCTGGCTTCCACCAACCACCTCCCGCTGCAGCCAGCGCTCAGGCAGCAACAGCGCGGAAAGGCCTCCCTGGCCCCTACTCCACCTCCAAATGGTGGGTGATGGTTTTTGGCAAAAGGCTCAAACTGATCCATATCATTCTTGAAAAAAACACCCGATTATGTATATACAGTTAGGTACTAATGAATATGAATCAAATCTGCATGAATGCAAGAAATTATCCTGGAACAATACGAAACGGATGTTCAGCGTATGTGACCTTTCCTGAGGCACAGCACTGCTTGCCTGTTTCAACGCCCAGTTCACCGGGATTCACCAAGGTGACTATCGGCTCTGGGCGGCTCGCGGCCGTTACGTACTTCTCGGTGCGTTACGCATCGACACGCTGAACGCCGATACCCACGGTCACGCCTCGGGCCGAAACCCAGGGCCGAGCTGCGACCCCAGCAGCGTGCTCACGCCGACAGACGAACGCTTCTCTGCACGCCAAGCCGGACCCTGCCTGCAGCGGCAACAGCTCGCGGAAACGCAGACCCACGCACGAAGGCGGTACGGAAGGGAGGAAAAGAAATCGAACAAACCCGTCTCCGGTGTCTGTTCGCAGCCCGTCGTCGGGGGCGGGAGAGGAGCCGGGAGCCGAGCGGGCCGGGCCGGGCCGGGCCGCCCGCTGCTAACAGGTGCCGCGCCCCGGCCTGCGCCTCCAACTCCTGCCCGTCTTTGGGCCCTCCCCCCTTTCTTTTTTTTCCTTATTTTTCCCTTTACCTTCTTTCCCCCCCGCCCCTCCCCACGCCCGGGTTGCCGGACCGACTTGGGATCGGGGGGGAAAGGAGCGGAAAGCGGAGACGCGCGCCCCGTCCCGCCGCGGCGCCGCGCCCCACCTGCGCGGCCATGAAGGAGAGGTCCATGGTGCTGCCGCTAGAGCTGCCGGCGGAGCTGCCGGAGGTGCTGCCGCCGCCGCTGCTGCTGCCGGGGGCGGGCGGG
>Ga0065711_1048281_pt1 | contig 11894 bp, 4 predicted proteins | sample Hoacrofraction12_FD_59098 | JGI IMG/M metagenome (GOLD analysis project Ga0065711, IMG submission 59098) | Hoatzin crop microbial communities from Cojedes, Venezuela - Epithelial fraction 12 v2 (version 2) | ecosystem: Host-associated > Birds > Digestive system > Esophagus > Crop | place... | reverse complement strand
GAGGGAGGTTCTCCTCCCCCTCTACTCTGCCCTAGTGAGGCCCCATCTGGAGTACTGCATCCAGTTCTGGGCTCCCCAGTTCAAGAAAGATGAGGAACTACTGGAGAGAGTCCAGCGGAGGGCTACGAGGAGTATGAGGGGACTGGAGCATCTGTCCTGTGAGGAAAGGCTGAGGGAGCTGGGCTTGTTCAGCCTGAAGAAGAGAAGGTGGAGAGGGGACGTAATAAATGCTTATAAATATCTGAAGGGTGGGTGTCAGGAGGATGGGGCCAAACTCTTTTCAGTGGTGCCCAGTGACAGGACAATGGGCAATGGGCACAAACTGAAGCAGAGGAAGTTCCGTCTGAATATGAGGAAGAGCTTCTTCCCCCTGAGGGTGACGGAGCCCTGGAACAGGCTGCCCAGGGAGGTGGTGGAGTCTCCTTCTCTGAAGATATTCAAGACCCGCCTGGACGCAGTTCTGTGCAACCTGCTCTAGGTGACCCTGCTTCGGCAGGGGGTTTGGGCTAGATGACCCACAGAGGTCCCTTCCAACCCCTAACATTCTATGATTCTATGATTCCTGAAGAAAGGATTTTTAAAATGTAGCAAAGGGTCATCTTCACATACTGTTAATACAGTTCTAGTGAAACTGCCTGGCTGCAATTGCTTATTAAAATTAAATTTTAGATTAAATCTAAGTTCCTAGCATCCTCCCTCTTCTACACCAAGGAGATTGGCACTGACTTAACAGTTTGGATTGTAATATGGAAAAGCTTAACATGTGACCAAGCAGCACTTGGAAATTATGCAAGGAAGTACAAAGATGTGCTAGACCTTAAAATGAGCAGCCCTCAAGGCAGCCTAATCATTAAAGTCCTTCCCAAGTGAGTAAACACTGCATCAAAACAGGTATTTCACACTATCTTTCATGCAATTTCCCAACGTCATTTAGAAGGGAAATTAATCACTGTGATAACAACAACATGTTATACTGGTTGATTTTAAAGTTCCAAATGTAAAACAACACTTAAGTTACATTTATAGTAGTGACTTTACTACGATACAATCTTTGAACGTGTCTAGTTCCTAGAATCACAGATTTTTAAAACCAGAATAGACTGTGATAATCAAAATCAGATTTCCTGAATAAAATAGATTATAGAACTTTCTGCTTTTGGTGCCACGGTTTTAATTTAATTAATTCTCTCCTTAGAAAAACAAAAGCCTACTTAAAATTTGTGATGACTGAAACTTCTACTCAAGACAATTAGCACATGTAGTCCTTATTTTAGTCTAAATCTACATAGCTTTTGTTTTCAGAGCTGACAGACTGAAAAGGCTATTAAATTCCACACTGTGTACTGTCTTGCAGATCATGAACAAACTACCCATGTCTTATTTTTTTTAAATATAAGCTAAGTGGATATGTCATCAAGTCCCCAAGTACAACCATATTTTCCAAATCTTCATTCTTCTGTGTTTCCTCCCTGATTTAGTTCCTTGCAGTATTCAGTTCTTTTTCTCTGTTAGAGTTCAACGTAGTGGTTCAGTGACATCAGAGTAAGGACGTTCTGCTTCTCAGAACTTCCTTGATCTTAAGTATCTCTATACATCTATAACATTTTAAAAATACACACTCAACTTCAATTTCACATTGAATTTATTATCATCATAAGCCCCATGTGTTCCAGGTGCTGATTTTCAGATCAGTTTCCTATTCTGTAACTGTGGTGTACTTACTCAAATTCATTGGAACCTATATTTAGCTTAGTAGAAATATACACATTTTTATTAGAAAAGAACCTGCGGAATGTTTTCAGCCAGATCTAATATACAGGGACCCTTTTTCAGGCAGCCTATGTAAGGTTTTTACTTACTGCTCTATTTCTCTGCGATATCTCTCTTCTTCCTCTGCAGCCTTCTGGGAAATCTCCAGTTTTCTTCTATAATAAAAGGAATTAGGGCACAATAATTAAAATAGTATTTTCTGAGTAAGAACTTGCACAAAGTGTGCCAGCATACACTTAGTAAAAGATATAGATGGTAGATACATATGCAATGGGGAAAAATGCTCCTTTTTAAAAGCTGTCTTTGAGATATCAAGGGTTCAATATACTTTTGTAGGAACCCTGAGGATATTCATGACCATCTGGACAATAAGGGCATATCATCTATCTAACTCCGTAAGTCACTGTCTCCTTCGGAGACAGTTCCATAGCGTGTTATTGTAAGAATATAAAATTTGTAACTGGCCTGCTAAAAATAAAGAATGAGGGAATGCATCAGGAAAACAACAAATATCACATTGAACCACAGGGGTACGACAGTCAGGGAACAAAGTGACCCTTCTACTCAAGACGTATTTGAATGATATCAGCTTTGAAAACCTAGAACATCAAAAGCACCACAGGATAAGGATTTATGAACAAGGACTGCAACAGAAAAATTAAGTTCATCTACATCGGGAACCTCCTCACAGTTGTTCCTGTCTTCCATGCCCTTTCCAAACCCAGGCTAAATTTTTCAGAACATCCTATGCAGAGTCCTTACAGTCTCTCTTTCTCTTGCTGCTCTTTGATAATTTTGTTAGTCTCGAGCGCTAGTCGCTTCTGATGCATTAACTCCTGGCGTTCTTGCTCACGGAGACGTGCTTCTCTCTGCCTTTCTTCTTCAGTCATGAACAGCTCCTTTCCCTGCAATCAGAATCACCACCCAAATTAGTTGTCGAAAAGTGTAATGAATGTGGTTCTAGGAAATAATTCAAAAAACTATTTCATACTAGCACATCTGCTGTTTCCTCACATTACTTTTTCTAAGGAATGCTTTCTGAAGGACCCTGAAAAATCTCACCACTTCATTCCAAAGAGCTGCTACAGTTTCATTCTCAAAGTTATGTTGTGCTAAACACCTTAGAAGAGGCATGCAACTACCACAGTCTGCAACAATAGTGTAGGTGTTATGCCAAGGACATGCTCAGTGTGTCACCCAGAAGAAACTCCAAGTTATACTTCCTTGAAATCTAATTGACTGATGCAATGCTAGAGAACAGCACATTAAACAAATCCCAGTGTGGGAGACAAGAATATAGTCACTGCATTTTAAAGTTCTTGTGGCTGCTATGGAAAGGTAGCATCACTCTGGGAGCCCAAATACAGGGAACGTATATTGCTAAAAGATTATATAGTTAATGTGTTTCAGTTGTTTTTGTTCCTGTTTCTTTTGTTTTACAGTTAAGACACCAGCACTATTTTCTGTCCAAGGAAGTTATTTCCATGGTGCCATTTGTGGAACACTTTGATAACATTTATCTATTTTTCATTACTGAAATTAAAATCCCACTAGAATTTTTGATGTGTCTAAGGCTCAAATTAGAAAGCTCAAACAAAAACAGGCAGTGAAGAATGTCTTTGCACCATGATCCTTGCCGACAGAAAAACAGTACTAGAGAAGCTGTTTCCTTTTGCAATCTCTTCTTTAGTACAAAGATGCATATTGAGGAAAGGAGACACAAGCAAGGTGAAGTAGGGTGGAGCAGAAGAGTTCCATAGCAAAAATTCATCATTTTAGGACGCAATCCCAGCGGTACATGCTGGAACAGATCCCATCTTTTCTAACAGTTGGTAATATACCTGGGAGTTGAAACTAAGTCCTTAGGATGTTGAGTTCCTGGAGCTTAATCAACTAGTCTGGAGCATTTGTTTAAACAATGTCTACAATGCCTTTGGACAACTGCATCTTTGTTACTGTAAGAGTAGTTTGATTAAACCATAATTCCTTAAGATAGGAATAACACAGTATATATGAGCCCTTAGGAAGTAGCTTAAATGATTTATTAAATCTTGTTTTCCCTACTTAATTCAGTTGCAAGGCAATTAGAAAATACCATCTTTGATTAGTCTATTGAACTTGAGTATCCTCTTGTATATTACTATATGCTTTACTATAAGAAGGATTAAAGCAGTAAAAACATTAAAACATTTATTGAAAGTCACACTGAAGTCAGTGGAAAAATTTAATTCATTTCAGCTGGCTTTAGATTATGCCCCAAAGGCATATAGTTCTGTTGTACAAAACAGTGGAAATGGAAAATGGAACAATTTTCAATGTGTTGATACACTAAAGAGATCAGATAAGCAGCTACACCAGGAATTAATTTGGAATAAGACTAAGAAATCAGCTATTCGCAAGGAAAAAGTAATTGATTCCAATCTAATTCACCTTTCATGTTTCAGCAGAAGCGGCTATCTATTAGAATAGAAGCTCTTAAACATGAGAAACCATGATGATTAAGTTCATTGCCGTTCCTTGTCAAAGGAACAGTTTTGCACTGGGCCAGAGTCATGAAACTGTTTTTTATTTGAGAATACTGTGGATAGTCATCAGTGAAATAATCAAAAGCCACTCAACACTGCCCTAGTTTTATAGAATTTAGTGGTATAGACATTATAGTGGAACACAGCTTTACTTTCTGTATATTTATTTTTACCATTTATTTGCCCATACAGTAACTTTCACAAATGTTCTGCTTTTATAAAAATACTACTTACAGCGCCTGCTACCACAGAGATAGTCAAAGTACGACTGCTTTTGAGCACTCTGACAGCCTGCAAATTAGAACAAAACAAAAATCAGCCTGACTTAAGTGATAAAAGGCCTGTATATATAGGATAAAAGATGCTTGTTGTCAAGATGAGAATTTCTAGAAGATTTACCTGAACTAAACAGGGTGGCAGATATTCAGATCTCCAAATTCCCATGCTCAATACACAACCTCTTTGGTTAAGTAGCCCAATATCAAAATATATTTTTTGCAGCCAGGAAAATCAGACCCATGCTTCATAAGTTGACAACTACGTATTTGGTCAATTAGGAAGTCTTAATCTTACCTCTTTATGATCCACATTACAAAAGTCCACTCCATTTACCTCAACAATCTGATCGCCAACCTAAAGGAGTTAATTCAAGTTTCAGTACAGACGCTAAATTAGTATATATATCAAATAAAAACAGAAAGAGATATACTTTCTAAAATTCCTAATACAATAATCAGAGGTACTGGCAGAGCGCAAGAGGAACAGACCAGGAATCATCCAGGCTTGCAGATCCTCCCATATTAGCATTTCCTATTGCCACTGTTTGGGACCAAACACTGAGCTCGATGGGCTACTGGTCTGCCCCAGGAGGGCACATCTCAAGTTCTTGAAATTTGGGAAACTCCCTCTATTTGAAATGTAACTACACAGTATTTCTTTCCCATGGTAAAAATCCCCACAGTTAGTGACTTTACAGTGATCTAGAATCCTTGAAGTAGTAAATAACAAACAAGATTTCCTTGTGGTACCTACCTTGGAAGGTGGCATACTTACCTCTAGACCCACCTCTGCTGAAAGAGAACCTGGCTTAACATTGCTGATAAAAATGCCTGGTTTTTGTGTTGGACCACTGGAAATACTGGTGTAACATAGAAAACAAACATTTGTAGAATAATATAGGAATCGTGTGAAGTCTTAAGTGTTTTATCATAATTGTTTCCGATTAAGTAATGGTTTTGTGATATTGGCCTCCTCTGAAACAAACACCAAAATTTGCCAGTACACACACAATAGTTTATCATCCTACTTTTCTATCCTTTACACCACAAAACTGTGATTCAAGAAAAAGCTAAAAGAAAAATATTCAAGCTTCTGGATTTTTCCTTAGATGTTGAGACTAACACAGTACACTGACCTACACTGCCTAAGGAACGGGGATACTAACGACATTGGAAAGCAAGCATGTAACGCAATGAAAATTTGCTAATTACTTGCACTTGTATGCACTGAACCACAATATACTACATGTATAACACAATGTTATTTTTCAGGACTATTTATTAGAAGCAAGAAGGATGTTTCAACCAGGAGCCAACATCTAGCCTGGAAACTTTAAGCGGCAGTCTAAGCTAGGCCCAAACACAGCAATAATTTTCATAGATAATAAATCCAGCAGGCGATGCTGAACCACAACTGCAGGTTTGTAAATATATTTTTTAAACCTTTCGATCTTCCACATAATATGAAAAAACTTATGCTTTAGAAAATATTCTGTGCAGTTCAATCTTGATATCTTCGACTATATATTCCTAAATATATAAGAAATCCTACAATATCCCTTCTACCCCAAAATTAGCTGCAAGGACAGGAGTCTAAGAAGATTCTGTTCATATTTCTAAAAATCTTTCAAATTCAACTTTACTTTTAAGAACCAGATATAGCTGTGTGATGGCTTCTGAGTTCTGAAAAGGTTCACGGAAAGCAGTCCAAGTTCAGGAAGTGAACTTGACACTGGACAGTGCTGGAACTTGCTACATCACAGACCAGCATTTAAAAGTATTTTAAAATGTAGAAACATTTAAAAGATCCAATCCCACAACAACTTGTATTAAACAGTCACTTTCAGCCTGCTCTTATTTTTAAATTTAAAAGACTTTTTTTGGTTTGAAGTCAGAACTTGTAACACGGGTAATTGTGCTTTGCTTAATAATAGATAGTATGCACCACATACATCCTTCTGTCCCATTTTGCCTCCCTGATCCAGCGCAGATCTCCATATTTCGATACCATATCAATGAAGGATGGAAATAACTGCCTTGGGTGTCTGTCTCAACAAATCAGTGACATTAAATGAGAAACATGTACCCACCTGCATCCCATGCCTTTTGTACCAATCAAGCTAATGAAGACTTTCTTTTCTTTATTGTTCCTGCCTCCAGAAGAAGCAAGACCAGCAACACTGCCCTTTCCTTCCTGTTAGGGGGATTAAAAAATGCTGCAGATGTTTCTCTGGGCTGAAGTCTTATCGAAACTACTACAAAAACCAGGATCAAACCCTCTGCTAATATCAAGATATGATTCCTCTGAGGTCCTGCTGGAGATGGACGTGCAGTACAGTCATTTCAGTGGAGCTGCATAGCTGAGGTGAAAGACTGAACTTATCTTTCTGTTTGGAGAAGATTGTTTAGATAGTCAATTTTGTCTTCAGAAAAGGGTGAAGGAAAATTAGAGGAAAGTGATATGGCAAAATAACAACTTAAATTTTCCTTGACAAAAGGGTTGGAAAAATACATGATAGTGCTCACTATTTAACTAAGTCTGTCTTCCTGAAAGCAAAAGAACGGTAATTGTGTTCTCTCTTTTCATTGCTGCAACCCAGAGAAGTCACTTGCATTCATACCTGTTATTCCTCCACTAATATAGCTACGCTAGGCCAAATGATCTGTTAAAGATTCATACAGTAGAACTATAGCCTGGTAACTTCGTAAGCTCAAGCAAAATAAAGTACCAATTAATGAGTAAAAGATATTTCATTTGTATCTGACCCTTTCCTTGCCTAATGAAACATTAGGTATCTGATTAACTAGAATCATTTCATATCACAAAAGATGTTTCTCCCAGAACACTTGTAACAAGATATTACATCATAGAAATACATACAATAACTTCTGTGATAAGGTCAGAGTATAAAGTGTTTTAAAACCAATATCCCAAAAGATATCTTAATAAAATATTAATATCTCACCCCAGAGTCTGACACAAACTGGTCGACATATTGCCATTTAAGTGGTTCATCTGCTGAACTGGAAGGAAAAAAGTAATTTAAAATAATGGGGACAAAATAAATGTGAATGTATTCAAGAAGCTACTTAAAAATGTGGCCTTCTATTTTGCATTCACAAGTTCCTTTGGTTACCATTCACAACAACTGGTTCATTTTTCAGCAATTTAAATAGAACATCAAACAAGCACACAATTATTTAGGCTAGTGAAGTTGGTCAAACACAAAAATGAGCAAACCTCCTCCTCAATCGAAACAATTTTGGGAAACTCTAAGAAAGGCTGTAAAAATAATTATAACAACTTGAACAGCTTATATAAATATCTACGCAGAGACAGATCTCCCATGATTAACATTTCTCAAACATTCCACTTAAAGTTTCAACTTTTCAACAAAAATTGGAAGACGACAATAATTTGAAATTTTTCTAAGCTCTGAAGCAATCCTCAAATGTTACATGCACAGAGAAGCAGTGGAGCTCTCTGTTAAGCTTGGTGCATCAATAATGAAATTTCCAAGTAATATCCATGAATAATGAGGAAATAGAAACTGGCTGAATTAAGTAGGCAACTGACATCAAAAGTCAGATTCATCAAACTAGACATCAAGACATATTCCTGTTTATCACAAAGGAGGTGACATTTTAATCAACTATAGAGATGCCCATTCACACATTTTCAAATATACAGATAAACACAGAGGTTCTTTGGATATTGAAGAGGCTACAGAAAAATGAATAATACAATTTGTTTCCAAATTAAGTACTATTACCTTTTGACAGGTATCATGCCAATATCTGAAAAAGAAAAATAGTCTGTTAAATCACACTTTCTACAGCTCACTAGCAATCTATTAACAGCAATCTTTAGTGATACAAATGATTTTTATGTTACTTACGTCTTACTTTTATGGACACTATTTTCTTTGTACGAATGAGGTTTATGACTTCTTCATGTGTGCATGATGAAATGGAATATCCATTTATACGAACTATCTCATCTCCAACCTCAAAAATGAAAGGGAGAAGAAAAAAATAAATTGCTAATTAATGCTAAATTTTTTTTATGCAACAATGCAATCCGGAAATCATTTTGATGCAAAAGTTTGAGAATGCTGAGTCCTGAATACTTTTTGAATTTCAGGTAATGTCCAGATTGGATTTACCTGTATTTGTCTGAACTTAACTTTTAACACCAAAAGGGCAAATTAATCGCCAAATAAAAATTTTACAAATAATATCTTGTGGAAAGCATAAAAATGAGTCCACAAATTACTTCAAATATAAGTGTTTATATTTTAATTCAAATAATTTTGGAGTGACTTTTTTCTTTTATACTTCAGCAGTTTAAGTTTGCTTTTACCATATGTTCTCCAAGATATCTTAACTATTTTGATCAATAGGGAACTAAATGTGATTCAGAACAACGCATTATTTTAATGGCATTTACCTCCATTTCAGGTGCAACATCTGATTAATTATATGTACTAGCATAATGAATGCTTATTCTGGGATGCAGTAGCTTAAGTCTTCTTGGATCTTCTATGCTAGTTACTAAATTGTATGCTACTCCTGTGACAGATTTTCAAGTGTTTCACAGCAGCAACCCATCATACGCTATTGTCGAGAAGATGGTACTGCCACCTTACTACGGTCCCTAGGCTGTGGCATTCCCCATTTTACAATACAAAAAAAGTGAGAAAACTTGAGACAAGCACGGAAGGAAGCTCCCACCAGATAGAAGGCAAGTGAATCACTTATTCCCAAGCTTACTCAGGCCTCCATTTGTATGCAATATATATATTTGGGCTTCATAGGTGACAGGGAGAATATTCAGCTACAGAACAGACCAAGAACACGCACTCTGAATAGCGGATACAAAACTAGTGTTACCCTCAAGGCAAATTTAGATGAAGATAACTTGACTGAAAGGAGCAGTAATTTGCACTCTGTCCTCCACGCTGAAGGACTGGCTCTGAGTCTCTGCACAGATACAGGCCCTCTGTGATTATCTTCCAAACCTAGGTGCCTTTTGTCTCGCAAATTGGGTGTAGCATGGACTGAAAACTGACTAGAATTTTCCACCCAAGTATTGCCTGTTGTGTAGGAAAAGATGTAAGGGATTTACTAATAGAAAAATAGCCCACAAGTATTCCAGAGAAAAAAATACTACTACATAACTTAGGGTATACTAGTGTAAAAAACAACCCTCACTGCCAGTGCGTACAACGTGCCTCAGAACTGCTCAGTATTGTTCTGAACAAATCATACAAATCATCCTTCACGAAGGAATGAGAGCAGAAATACAAAAACAACTGAATTATCCTCCAGTATCCGTCTTTATACTAGTATACTGCACCAAAAAGAAGTAACATATCTGGAAGCAAAAGACTGGAGAAACAAATCGACACAGTGCATTCAATTTATCTCCAAGACTCATTGTCTGATCCTAAAACAGCCCAGCTTTAGACAGAAACTACTTATGTCCTGGTATATAAATGAAGTACAAGGACCATTCTCCAGCACTGAAGACAGTTCCTCCAAAGCATGGTGGGTGCATGTAACCTGCTCTCTAGGAATCACCCCTTGTATGTGTTATCACCTGAATTGCAAAGGAATTGATTGAGAGTGCTCACTGGCATAGACCAAAGGCCACACTGGGGACCACACTAAATTTATCAGCAGTTAAAAGGCAGCACCCCAAGAATATTCCCTGACAGTGTTCACTAGTCTGGAATAGACAAGGTGTCGTAAGTGTTCAGCTGCTTCTATAAAATTTCAAATCTTATTTATCAGAATACACAAAAGAACTAATGTTTATTTGGTGATAAATTGACAGTACATCATTTGAAAGCTTTTATTTCAAAAGGCTTCCCTTCCTCTAATATAAATCCAAACTGGATGTGATATGACATCGACTAGAAATTTCCAAGTTTCTCTGAACTCTGCCTAATGATCCCCTTAGCTAGGTAGACTGAGAAGGAATCAGTGATGGAGATATTGCCCACTTCGCTTAAGGTTCTATCTTCTTAGCTGCTGAAGGTAACACTGAAAAATGCCAGACCTTGGCTAGAGCACCATAGGCAAAGACTTTTGCCTAATGTGAACCACGTGACAGGGCTGTGTGAAAACTAGTGCATAGTGTCTTCCCTCAGGCAATGCAAATCAACCCTCTGCACAGTGGGATATACAAATGATTACCAGGAAATGGCTTTAACAACAAATCATCAACAATAGTCTCTCATACCTTTGTACTTTGATCTCCACAAGAACAAAGCCAAATACTTTGGCTTTACTGCTCTCCAGTAGCATTTCTTATGAACTACTGTATTTATTACATAAAACGTATCAAAATGCTACCCTGATAGTTGACAGGACTTTTCTCTTTAATGTCAACAGAATAGGATTTTGTTCTTAATCAACAAAACTTTGTGTTCCTCCTCACAAATATGTCTGTTTTCATGGCAGCATTATCCTGTTAGTTAATGATTGCCTAGCATTTTCCACTTAAATACTCAAGTTTGAAGCTGCCAAACTTCAGCTTAGGCTTAAGTTTTCTATGGTGGTCTCTGCATCAAGCTGATTTCAAGTTTCAGCAAAGCTAACGCAACTAGTTCTAAACAACAAAATTTGGGTGGAATGCATTGTCACACTCCTTAAAAAAAAATCTACAATTATTTCATTGAGAGGCTCTGTGGTTTCACTTTAACTTTGGAAAAGATCCTTATACTACGAATTAAGAGCATGATTTTTATAGTCTTAGTGAACATCTTTATTGACTAAAAGGTTTAGGGGAAGAGGCAGGTTCATCATAACACGTTTGGTGAAAGTTAGTTAATATAAAGACTCTCGCTACAGTAGTTCTGATCTGGGGGGAACTTCCCTTTCGTCCATTTGCTGTGGAACTGCCAGTGCACCAGCCCCTGGTACGAAGATCAGTTGTGAACACACTTTCAGTGGCTGCTGCAGAAGATCAGAAGATTTAGCTCTTCCAGAATGCAGGAGGCACAGGAGACTCACCAGGAAGAGGAAGGGATGAGAAGCTTCATTCAGCCGGTGCAAAAAAAAAATGCCATTGTGCAAAAAACCACTATCTGCTTACAGAATTAAAGATTTATTTGTAATATTCACAACAGTATTACAATAAATATTGTAACCTTTAATGAGCTTGTTGAGACTGTGCTACCTCAAGTAATTCTGTAACCCCCCTTTTTTTTTTTTTAAATGTACCCTCAGCAAGTTTGCTGACGACACCAAACTGGGAGGTGTGGTAGATACACCGGAAGGCTGTGCTGCCATTCAGCGAGACCTGGATAGGCTG
>Ga0065711_1048280_pt1 | contig 11894 bp, 7 predicted proteins | sample Hoacrofraction12_FD_59098 | JGI IMG/M metagenome (GOLD analysis project Ga0065711, IMG submission 59098) | Hoatzin crop microbial communities from Cojedes, Venezuela - Epithelial fraction 12 v2 (version 2) | ecosystem: Host-associated > Birds > Digestive system > Esophagus > Crop | place... | reverse complement strand
CATCTGGTTCCAGCCCCCTGCCATGAGCAGGGACATCTTCCACCAGCCCAGGGTGCTCAGAGCTCCATCCAACCTGGCCTTGAACACTGCCAGGGAGGGGGCAGCCACAGCTTCTCTGGGCAACCCGTGCCAGGGCCTCACCACCCTCATGGTGAAGAATTTCTTCCCAATATCCAATCTAAATCTGCCCTCTTTTAGTTTAGAGACGTTCCCCCTTATCCTATCACTACAGACCCATGTGAAAAGCCTCTCTCCATCCTTCCTGTAGCCCCTTCAGGTACTGGCAGGCTGCCCTAAGGTCGCCCCGGAGCTTTCTCTTCTCCAGGCTGAGCAGCCCCAACTCCCTCAGCCTGTCCTTGTAGCAGAGGTGCTCCAGCCCTCGGATCATCTTCATGGCCCTCGTCTGGACCCGCTCCAACACATCCATGTCCTTCTGATGTTGGGGCCCCCAGAGCTGGACACAGGACCCCAAGTGGGGTCTCACGAGAGCGGAGTAAAGGGGCAGAATCCCCTCCCTCGCCCTGCTGGCCACGCTTCTCCTGATGCAGCCCAGGACACGGTTGGCTTTCTGGGCTGCCAGCGCACATTGCCGGCTCATGTTGAGCTTCTCACGCACCAGTACCCCCCCAAGTCCTTCTCCTCAGGGCTGCTCTCGAGCCACTCTCCGCCCAGCCTGTACTTGTATTGTTTTTAAAATCCTCATTGGGTGGACAGTATTTCTGCCCCTAATCTTCCATTCAGTTAGGCTTCTTTGTTGTTCTTCTAAGCTATGAAAATCAGTAGTTTGTACTTTTTTATTCATGTGTATTACATTGCAAATAGAAATGGTGATTAGCTTGCAAAACTTTTTACCATGTGAACAATTTCTTTTAAGTCTTCATGTTTTTGGAGTGATGGGAGGGTTGGTAAAAAGCCCACCTTTAATTTGTGGAAGTCACTTTCTTGACTGAATTGGGCAATAGGTTGGCACACAGTAGAGTAACTAGTGAGGTATTTTGTAATTGAAAAGACAGAACATGACTGCTTGAATTTGGTGGCTTATGATCTCCATTAATGCTAAGGTAAGTCGTCAAGGTTCTGCCAGGTGTAGCTGATACTTTGCATCCCTTGTACACTAACTGCGTCATAAAACTGAGTAACAAGTAATGAGGGACACTGTGTTAGTACTTCATCAAGCCACAAAACTGCTGTGACTGCCATGGACAGATTCAGTTTCCAGTAGGAAACTGCTTCCCTTTTAGCTTGTTCTAACATGTTCTGAATTAACATCTCGGTTATTTTCAGAACTTTTGTCTATGACATGAGGGTTTTTGTCATTGAAAAGTGCTATTAAACAGTACAACATTAAATCAAGAGAATAAGAACTTAGGTGAAACATGAAGTATAAGGCATTAGAGGTGTATTGTTATTAGAAGGAAATGATTGGTAATTATTAACATCACCCTCATGTACAATACTTGTTGGTAGCTAAAATGGATGGTTTTTCTTTTCAAAGTATTTTATCTCTTAATTTGTGTTCTTTTGGGCTGGTTTCCTCTTCCTTAAGCACAGTTCCTTTCTTTTCCCCCTTGAGCGTTGGGTGGGCTGTTGGGAGATGAGTAGCATAATAGTTCTTATGTCACCTTCGATGTTGGAATGATTTAAATTGCACAAGTTCAGTTTTGTGCAACAGGTTGTGCCCCAAGGCACACACATATATGTATCCCAGTTACTCATGTACATGGCTAACGTGGAAACAAGAGGAGCCCTGTTTTTCACGGACTTCTTGTAATACCTTGTGTTCAGAGCACAGTTTGTGTTGAATTGATAGCTGCAAATGATTTGTGCATCTGCTGAGTGGCCAGAAGTCAGGTCAACAACAGAAAAATGTGGACATCAGAAATTGTAGGGAAACCAATTTGACCATCAAAACCTGACAGAATCTCTCTAGAAAAAACATAGCTGTCATGTTGACTGTATTTTTCCACTAATCTCAGTTTTCTGCTCATTCTTGATGCATCTTTAATTTCTGCAATAAAAATCTACATCAGTTGGGCAGTATTAGTAATTACTGTCACTATGGGCTTTTTCCCCCTGTAGTACTCATCAGTCTCCGCACCAAATGAGACACAATTGGTATTGTAATAATGTGAGCACATGTTCAGCGTATGGTAAGTAAAGGAGAATCAATTCAGTATGAATCCACCCAAATATTAGGAAGTCCTGAACTTTGCACATTTTTTTTAGTGTTGTTCTTGGACGGAATTTGCTTTTAAAATGCTTTATTTCCACTATCATTAATCTCACATAACTTGTCATCGTTGTCCCTTTTTTCCTGGTACTAGTTTTAGTGAGTGGAGTGAATTTTTCGGGTGAACTGAGTGTCAGGGAACTGTTCTAGTTAACGAGTGACTTGGAAGAAAGGCTAATTTTCACATTACTTTGTTCCTTAAACAGCAGTGCTGAGGGAAATAAAAGGTATAACCTTAGAACTGTAAAGATATTTTTATTACTGTAAAACAGATTTTGTCATGAACTGTACAATGAAATTAGTCTTGCTTATGCTGACACTCAGGAATCATTTATTTCCTGCTCAAAATGTCTATTTCCCAAACAGAGTTTGGACAGAAGTAGTAAATGAGGATTGAATTTTCCTTTCGATTTTATAAACTCGCTAAAAATGTGCTTCAGTTTCTAAAGATTCGCAATCTTTGGCAAGTATTAAGGAAAGGAGTAAAAAAGGTTTTTTCTCCGTTCCTTCTTGTGGAACTGAGGGATTTCTTCAAGAACTTTTAAAGTGAAATGTAGACTAGTGTTGATCCTCTAGACAGATTACTCAATTTTTTCAGTCTTCCCACTTGGCTTCCTACATGCTCCCACAGTATGCAAATAGAGAGATAACACATCTGAACAAAATGTTGTGTCTTTTTGTGCTATGCCAATCTGCTCAGGTGTTTGAGAAGATCTCCCAGGCCTCTGTGAGCAGAGGAAGGATTCAAGGAGAAGAACTACCAGTGGTGAACTGCATGAGGGTTGAGTCAGGGATTACTTGAAAGAACTCAATCCATACAAGACCACATGATGAATCTGAGGGTGCCAAGATTGCTGTTTGATGCTGCTGGAAGGCTTATTTGCATCATCTTTAAAAGACTAAAGAAGTCGGGGAGGGGTCTCAATAAATTGTGTAAAGGCAAATGTTCCACAATCTTTAAAACAGGCCAAAGGACAAGCCATGGAATTACAGGCTGGTGCTCCTCGCTTCAGTCCCCAGGAGTGTTGTGGGTTGAATCCTTTTGGAACACATTTCTATGCATGTCAATGACAAGATGATAACTGGGCACAGTCAGCGTGGATTTATCGAGGATAAATCATGCTTGACCTCATTTGCCTTCTGTGAGAAGATGTCTGGATTTGTGCGTGAGGAAGGAGAGGTGGATATCATTTACCTTGCCTTTAGGTAGGCCTTCCTTACTGTCTCCTGCAGTATTCTTGTCATTCTAGTTAGACTGCTATGGTCGAAGTGGTTGGGCAGCCGGATGGGTAGAAAGCTGGTTGCACGATCAGGCTCAGAGGGTAGTGAGTAATGGGTTGATCGCTACCCAATTGCCTGTAACAAGTGGAGTCCTGTTTGACATCTTTATCAATGACCTGGATGGAGGTGACGTGGTCCACGTTCATTCAGATGGCACGTGATGTCAAACTAAAGGGACCAGTTGATATGTTCAGGGGCAGAGCAGCCACGCACAGTGACCTGGTCTGCAGGAATGAGCAGGCAGGAGGATTATGAGATTCAGTAAGAAGAATGGGAATAAAGAGCCCCTTGGAAAAATAGAGGCTAGGGTCTGACTGGCTGGGGAGCAGCTCTTGAGAAAAGGATTTGGAGGGCCCTGGTAGGCAGCAAGTTGAACGTGAGCCAGGGGTGCATCCTGGCACTGGAGAAGTTTATTGTGAAGTGATGATCTCTTCCAGCTTGGCACTTGTTAAACCACATACAAGAATACTCTATCCAGCTTTCAACTGCCCAGTACTAAAAAGACATCGATAAACAAGCAAGTTCCTTGGAGGGGTACCAAGGTGGTTAGTGGCCTGAAGCACAGGCCCAGTGAGAAGAGGCTGAGGGAATGGACCTTCTTTAGCTTGAAGAGGAGGAGGCTTTGGGGGGACCTAACAGCAGCTCTCCCGTACTATGAGGTAGTTACTGAGAAGAGGAACCGGACTCTTGGTGGTGGGGGGATGAGAAATAATGGATATAAATAGAAATGAGAGGTTTTGATTGAATGTAAGGTTTTCAAGATCTGACTAGATAAAGTCCTGAGCAAGTTGGTGTAATCTCATAGATGACCATGCCTTGAGTAGGAGGTTAAAATACATGACCACCTGCTGTCCTTTACAACCTGAATTATTCTACCGTAATTCTGTCTTGAAACACCGAGTGGCATAACGTATTTCAGTGTGCTTAGGTTTCTAGCCTAAATAATGACCTAAGTTTTCCAATTGTATAAGCCTTGATAGTAACCCAAGTTCTTTTGTTCTTCTATAGCGATTGGGCTTCCCATGTATGTTTAGCTACAAAAATATTGCATAAAATATAGTAGTCCAGAGTGGACTTTCAGACAACCAAAGCATTGCACCCCAAAACTACACTGAGTACACTGGCAGTTCCGAAACTGGAACCTGTCTGCTTTTGTTTCCAGTGTTACTGACGAGTCCTTACTGGACATACCAGTGCTGAGAGACTGTCAGCTGCCCAGGCTTATGCTCTCTGCGTGTCAGGGACTGGACTGTTTCTCTTCTGGCTTGACAGTCAATGGTGTCAATACTCGCCTTGTCTGTTAAAACTAAAATGAAAGTGTGTCAGGTATGGCAGTGGCTGTTGTACCGTTGCCAGCACTATGTTCGTTTTCTTCCTCAAGCGTGCAGGCTTGCCAGGGAGCAGCCGTAGTCCAGGTGCGTTAGGTCCAGATTGACTGCAAGGCTGATGTTTGATGGTATTCCCACAAATGTAAGGTTATTTATAAAAGTATAACAGTTACCTTTCCAAGCCCTGAGCTCAGTACACAGATCTTTTTGATCTGTTTTGTCTCCCACCTTTTCACTGGCTTTGATTCTATTACAGATTTATTTTCCAATGTTGATTAGTTTCTTTGCTAGATGCGTTTTTCTCAAATACTTTATAATTTTAATGCTAACACCTACGTACAAAGTTTTTGTGTTTCAAAGCACTGAACTAATGCTCATGACTATCATTTATTTTTAAATACGGCTCTGAGGAAGTTATTATGTTACAGATGGTAATGGTACATTTAAAATATTAATCAATATGTAGGCATATCTGTATGAGAGTTTGTGGTGAACCTTATGTTGTCACTTGATCTTTTTTTAACTGCAAGAAGAGTGTTCAGTCTGCATGACGGTTCTGTAGCTGCTCTGCCTTTGGCTTACAGTTCAATTTCAATTCAGGTCAGACCATCTTCATGTTAGCTTTTTTTCAATAGTCTTGCTGTCCAAGTTTCCTGAAGGTTCTCTCTAGTCTTACAGTTTAAATTTTCAGAGTATAGTTAGCCATTTTATTTTGATCTACACTTTGTAGTTCTTCATGCACTGTCTGTCCAACCAATTTACAAAATGCATACTAGATTTTAAAATTTAGACCTGTGGGGTCTTTTAAACTTTTCTGTATTGGATGTAAATCTTATATGCTAAAAAAATTTACATCTTGTTAAAAATCTAAATTTTAACTCAATTTTTTTTTTCTTTTGTAGTAATCTGGTGTAGCTGAGTTATCACTATATGCTTTCTAGGTGTTACAAAAGATCTCTTTCTCTGCTCCCCTAAATGCACACAATACATCTGAGATGATAGCTTGTCCAACACCAGTCAGTAGCCTTTAGACTTACTCTTGTCTAAATGATCTAATTTTTCCCACTTATTTTCAGCAAGGTTTATTTCCTTCTAATTTCACAACCTTCCCATTCTAGTCTTTGCCATCTTCATCATATTTTGCTGTCTTTGGGCGGTGTGGAAGATATGAACTATGTTTAACCTCTAGCAAATGGGGTGAACCACACTGAGTCTGACTCACCTTTAAATTCTGATCAGTTTTCATATTTCATGCAGATACTACTAGAACAAGGATAGTGAAAGAAGCTCTTTTTTCACAGCCTCTTTTGGTGGGCTGACCTTGGTCAGGTGCCAGACGCTCACCAAGCTGCTGTCTTGTTCCCCCACCTCAACTGGACAGGGGAAGATTATGAGAAGAAAAAGCTCATAGATGAGATAAAGGCAGGGAGATCACTTACCAGTTACTGTCATGGGCAAAACAGATTCAACTTGGGGAAAAATAATGTAACTTTTTGCCTATTAAAAGCAGAGTAGGCTGGTGAAACAAAGACAAAACTAAAAAACACCTTCCTGCCCCTCCTCTTCCAAGTCTCGACTTCACTGTTTCCTTCCTGGCTCTTCCACCCATCTGATGTGGTGCAACTCCTGATCTTTTCTCACAGCAGCCACCCCTGCAGCCCCCCACTGCCAAAACCGGGCACATAAACCCAGTAGATCTGTGCATACTGGAGAGTGAATGCTGTCGTTGACTTTTGAGTATTCAAGTTTATTACAGAAGACTTATGCATTAGTAGGGCATTACAGATTTCAGCAGTCTCCCATTACTTTCCGTGTAATTAAAGTACTCATGCTATCATAAACACTTCCAAAGTTTGTGAAGTAAATATAGAGCAAGCATCTGATTTTTTTTATATGTTTCTCCACTAATTTGGAGTCCCCATTGATTCAGTTTCCTTATGCCAACCTTGTAAAAGTTAGTTTGCGTAAGTGCCTTGCAAGTATTACACCTTTCCTGATGTTATGCTGTGACAGATCTTTATTTGGTCACTTGACTTTCATTTATTTATATAGATACCTTCAGTTTCCCAAATGTAGCATTCAGTTAGACCTGGAAATCCTGATGTTGCCCTAATATTCTTTTTGTTCCTCCTGTCTTATTTTCAGGCTTTCAAGGCATTTGCCGCTACCTGTTAATTTCCTTTGTGAGTCTGACTCTCAAACTTGGGGAGGTGTCAGGACACTCTTTTCTGTTTATTTTCTATTAAACATGTTTATGTGTGTGTGCGTATGCATATGTGTATATATAAAAACATACATTACTTTTGAATACTTTAAATCTCTTTAGCATGTCTATGTTAAATCAGTTGTATGATTTCATTGCTATCTGGCTTGTTCATTTTGGATTTTCCACTTTGTAGTTCCACTGTTATGTTGGTGAAATTGGCTTGTAGGTAAATGGTTTCAGTTCCTTTACTCAGCTTCTTCATACAAGTTTTCTAATTCTTCTTGCATGTCTGTATTCCCTTTGGGAGTGATAGCTCGTTTTTGTGTTGTTGATACTCCTGTACCGTTAGCACTCAGATGGAAACACACTGCTGCAATCACACCCTCCCTCTGTATAGTGCCTATACCTGTCTGCGCCTGCTTAAATAGTGATGTCTCCGAGATCCTCGCAGCAGTTCAGCTTAGTGAATCTGTTCAAAGAGCCTGTTTTCTCCCTTACCTTCAGTACTGAGGTCATGCTGGTTTTTGACACCGAGGAGCTTTGCTCGTTTCTGCTGAGAATTAAATTTTTAGTACCAGAGATTCTAGTGATGGAAATGCTTGGTCTCCTAAGCCTTTTGTATTAAAGTAGCAGGTTTGGTGTATCCAAGAGGTACAATTCTCTCTTTCTTTCTTTTCCCCCCTTTTTTTTCTTTTCCAGTTATAATCCCTGTTTGGGAGAGAGGGTTTGTTTCAGGAAGTTAGACCACTTCTGTAAAGAATTTGCTCAGTAGAGAGAGCGTACTTGTAAGTATTTGAAGTTACTGTGTAGTTTCAGACTCTTCGGTTGTCCACCACCAGGGACCTTTCTCAAGAGATGAGATGAGTGTTGAAAGTTGTTTGGTTTGTGTTTTGTTTTGGTGTTGTTTTTTTTTCCCCCCTGAGTCATTGCTTGAGAAATTAAAACTTCTTCCTCCATAACTGCGCGAAGGGAAGGGGTGTTTATGGTGTTTTCAAATACTGGAAAGAAATTCAAGGTGGATTTCCATCCTCGTTTTAAGAGGATTGAGTACCTCTCACTTCCATTTCAAGTTCGTAATGGTAATGTTAATGTTGCCACTGATAGCACAGTCCCTCCAGTGGAAGAATTGGTTCATCTCTCTCAGCTTGCAGGATGTTTATTCCTGCATAATGATCAAAGTTATGCTAAGACAGTATCTGCAGTTATTCGTTGTTCAGGATTACCACTTATCAATTCCATGTGTTTTCTTCCAGCCACTCTGTAACAACAACAGTCTTTACTGGTATTGCTGAGTTGTCAGCCTGTCTTTGAAGCGGATGATACCTTTAATGGGATGACTTCCTAAAAGGGAAACTGCTTATTTTATTCTGCCTTTTCTGTTACTTTGCTATTGTTTTATTCTCCAGGGCCTCACAATCAGAAGTCAGTGACATAGGATCAGTAGTTCTCTGCAGAGCCTAGCGTGAGCATCACTTGTGCTTGACTGCTGTTGTATGTGGACCTATCTGATGTTAGACATAGACACCACTGCCATCATGTTTTATGTCAACAAATAGTGTAGAATCCTTATGTCCCCTGTGGAGGGAGAATCAGTATTGGAACTAGTGTTTCTGACGTTATTCTCAAAAGTCAGATGTCTACCTATCAAGATTTCTGAGTGTCTTATCTGATGTGTATTGTTCTACAAGAAAGGGTCAGTGACACGTGAGAGACACCGACGGATATTTTGACATCGGTACGTGTTTAATCAGTATGAACGTGTGTGGGCTGTCATTCAAAGCAGAAGAGAGATTCGCTCATCTGTAAGTAAACGACGTGTATGTAGGCATTAGCTTCCCTTTGATCTTGGTTGGGGATCTTAAAATTCTGATATCTGGAATATAGGGGGACATGGTGTGTTGTACCCTATACCATTTTCTAAATAATCTGTATCTTATTTGCATACCTGTATCCTATCTTGCTATCACCTTTTTTACAGTTTGAAATGAATGAGGTGGATAACTGGAACTGTCTGGTAACTGGAAAAAGGTAAATATCATGCCCATCTTCAAGGTGGGCAAGAAAGAGGATACAGGGAACTATAGGTCAGTTAGCATAATCTCAGTCTCTGGAAGGGTTACATAGCAGATTCTTCTGGAAGCCACGTGCAAGCATATGAAGGACAAGAAGGTGGTTGGGAGCACCTTGCACAGTTCTACCACACAGGTAAATCGTGCCTGACCAACGCAGTGACCTTCTGTGATGAGCTGACTAGCCTAGTGGATGAAGGGACTGCAGTGGATGTTTACCTGGACTTTAGCGAGGCCTTTGACGTGGTTTCCCATAGTATCCTTATTGGCAAATTGGCAAAATAAGCACCAGGTAGGTGCATATGTGCTTGTATGGCTGGACTGCCAGGCTCAAAGGGTGGTCAACAGCAGCACAAAATCTAACTGATATCTGGTTACTAGCAGTATTCTTCATGGGCCATACTTGGGTTGGTATTGTTCAGTGTCTATATTAATGATGTGGATAATTGGATGGAGTGCCCTTTTAGCAGATTTGCAGATATCTCATTGTGGGGAGCAGCTGATATGACAAAAGGCATGACCTCAGCAAGCCTGAAAAATGGGATGACAGGAACCTCACAGTCTCCTGCATGTGGAGTGGGAAAATCCCCTCCACTCAGGCTGGGGTTGAGTGGGTACAAAGCAGCTTTCCAATAAGGGACCTAGAGGTCCTGGTGGACACCAAAGCGAGCATGGATTAGCAGTGTGCTTTTGTGGTGAAGGTGGCCAAATGTGTAATGTTCTGTATTAGCAAAAGTATAGTCAGGTCATTAAGCGGAGCAATCGTTCCTTCTGTTCAGCTGGAGACCACGTCTAAAGTACCATATCCAGTTTTCAGCCTTGCAATAGAAGAAGGAACGATAATTGCAAGTTGCAGCAAAGGAAGTTTGTTCTTACTAGGCATAAGGACCAATATTTTCACCATTAGAGTAGTGAAACTCTCTAAGAGGTTTATCACTATCTCCAGTCCTGGAGATAGTCAGAGCTTGATTGTGTAAGCTGCTGAGCAACTGATTTCATTGCCCCTGCTTTGAGCAGGACATTGGATGAGATAAATTCCAGGTGTCCCGGCCTATAGTGTTCTATGATTCTCCATATCTGTACTTGCAAAATAGATGTGTGTGCTTTCTAGGTACAGTCTGGTAAATCTTGACTTCCAATTTTAGTGATGTATGCATACCCACAGTGTGCCTGGACATAAAGACCACTTCTCAAAAGAAATTAGTGGTAAACAGTCTTTTTCTTTGATTTTATGTAAAAGTTGAATTCATCCTTACATTACATCCTTAGTATTCCATGTAGATGTTAAACAAGTGATGCTTCAGTTAGCTAGAATTTTGCTCTGGTATAGTTACGGCCTTTTATTTCACAATCCATAAACCTATTAAAATTTAGAAACAAGGTACTTGCATGTTGATGTTGCTTGTTGAAGCCTATGCCAAACTGGTAGAAATGTAAAGCTGCCCACTTAGTGTTCATTATTTATACTAACTAGTCAGTTTAGGCTAGTGAAAAGATCCAGTTCGCTAGTGGGCAGGTGTCCTGGATGATTTTTGGAGATGTTTGTCACAGGCACTTTTCTACATGCGCATCTTTTCTGTGCAGCCGATGCTCTGTGTTTACTGTGAAGAAATTGGAAGTTAAATGTTCAGGCACTTGGAGTCACGGCTCAGGAAATAAAGATTTCTTACTAAGTGAGTACAAGCACACCTGGTTATCTAGTATTTTGTTTCTATACTGAAGAATATGTCATCTTGAATGGCAATAGTTTTGGTAATAAATTCACACATTTTAAGGATAGTAAGTTTCACCCATGTGAAAATTGGGTCAAATATTACAATGTTGCTGTTGAGTTTGACCATTATAATGTTATAATGTCCCCGTGGTGGGATGGCCCTGGGTAGCAGCCAGGCACCCACACAGCTGCTCCCTTACTACCTGCCCCTCTGCCCCAGCGGGATGGGGAGCAAACAGGGAGAAACAGGGCCAAGAAAGCTCCTGGGCTGAAATGAAAACAGGGAAATCACTAACCAATTGCTGTCATGGGTAAAGCAGACTCGACTTGGGGAATTTAACTTAATTTATTGCAGATTAACATAAATATTTAATTACCCGGAAACAAAAAAGGCAAACATTAAAACACTTGGGGAAAATCATCCCTCCTCCTTTCCCAGGCGCAGCTTCACTCCAGACACCACACTCAGTCCCTTCAGCAAGGCAAATGATGGTGCAGGGGGTTGGAGTCAGAGCATAGCTTTTTTTTTTTTTGCCCCTTCTCATTTCTCACTTTTCCTTTGCTGTGGCGCGGGTCCTCTGTGGGCTGCAGCGTAGCTGCTCCAGCATGGAGCATCTTCTTTTCCCCCTCTTCTTCCTCTGACCTTGTTATTCTCTTATCCCTTCTGTTGTTTCCTCCTCTTCTGGAGTTTTCTGCCCTTTCTTAAATATGTTTTCACTGAAGTGCCCCACATCAGATGGCTGAGGGGTTCAGCTGTGTCCCGCAGTGGGTCCGTTGTGGAGCTGCTGGGGCTAGGTGTCCAGCACAGGGCAGGCTCTGGCTTCCTTCCACGGGGACCACTGCAGCCCCCCGCTGCCAACCCCGGGACACCTGCACCCGACACAGTTATAACTGGAGCTCCGTGTATTTCTGATCACAGAATGACAGAATGGTCAGGGTTGGAAGGGACCTCTGTGGGTCACCCAGTCCAACCCCCCTGCCGAAGCAGGGTCACCCAGAGCAGGCTGCACAGGACCTTGTCCAGGCGGGTCTGGAATATCTCCAGAGAAGGAGACTCCACAACCTC
>Ga0065711_1048279_pt1 | contig 11895 bp, 14 predicted proteins | sample Hoacrofraction12_FD_59098 | JGI IMG/M metagenome (GOLD analysis project Ga0065711, IMG submission 59098) | Hoatzin crop microbial communities from Cojedes, Venezuela - Epithelial fraction 12 v2 (version 2) | ecosystem: Host-associated > Birds > Digestive system > Esophagus > Crop | place... | reverse complement strand
CTGGGGCACAGGAAGTTCCGTCTGAACATGAGGAAGAACTTCTTCCCTCTGAGGGTGACGGAGCACTGGAACAGGCTGCCCAGGGAGGTTGTGGAGTCTCCTTCTCTGGAGATATTCAAGACCCACCTGGCCAAGGTCCTGTGCAGCCTGCTGTAGGTGACCCTGCTTCGGCAGGAGGGTTGGACTAGATGACCCACAGAGGTCCCTTGCAACCCCTACTATTCTGTGATTCTGTAGAGGAGCTTTTAGAATAAATTATTTGACCCTATTTCTGTTTCTCCTGCCCTGTCCTGGGGACTTTGTACTGTATTGCACAAAGAAGTCAATGATAAAACATAATCCAGTGATTTGGCCTGGACTCAGTTCATTTGAGGTTGGTGATACATGTGCTAAACATAAAGGCAGCTGGATGTCCTCGTATGGACAAGCCAGGACTGCATGCTTCCCACCTACATACTTAACATTGCTGTCTAAACAAGCTCAGTTACTTGCATCCCTCCCTTGAGTGAGGTATACATGGATGTGTTGGAGCGGGTCCAGAGGAGGGCCACAAAGACGATCGGAGGCTGGACTACCTCTCCTATGAGGACAGGCTAAGAGAGCTGGGGCTGTTCAGCCTGGAGAAGAGAAGGCTCCGGGGTGACCTTAGAGCAGCCTTCCAGTACCTGAAGGGGGCCTACAGGAACGATGGAGAGGGGCTTTTCACAAGGGTGTGTAGTGATAGGACACGGGGGAATGGCTTTAAACTAAAAGAGGGCAGATTTAGATTAGATATTAGGAAGAAATTCTTCACCATGAGGGTGGTGAAACACTTGCACAGGTTGCCCAGAGAAGCTGTGGATGCTCCCTCCTTGGAAGTGTTCAAGGCCAGGCTGGATGGAGCTCTGAGCAAGATGGTCTAGTGGAAGACGTCCCTGGTCACTGCAGGGGGGTTGGAACCAGATGATCTTTAAGGTCCCTTCCAGCCCTTACCATTCTATGATTCTATGATATCTTCCACTGACTGCAGAGAGAGATAAGGACAGCTGGGCTCCAAACCTAGAACTGAAATTAAGGTACAAATTTCACCAGTGTTTTCTTTGCAAAGTGACTCATGGCAGAGAAGAGAAACTCTTAAATCACCACTGTCTAAAATGCGTGATGCGGAAATACTTTTCTGAACTGCAAAAGTTCTAGCAAACCTTTGTGTCTCTCAGAAATGAGTGATATACTAGGCAGGAATTTATGGCCTTTGCTAGTGATCTGCTCAAGAGCTTTACCTGGAAAGGTCTGTTTTTTCTCTAGATTATCTATAGCCAAAAAATATCCCTGGAAGAAATGTTCAGCAAGAAGAAAATCCAACTTGGACAGGAATGTTCAACCAAACATATTTTGCTTCTGCAGCCATGCATTGCTGTTCCTGGTTGGCCTGGCGAATTGTTGTGTGCTGGGCTGTGAGACAGGACTGAAGTTCAGTACCCAGCCGTGGAAGTGATATGGATTAGAAACAACACTCATAACAGATGCCTTCTTGCACGCTGCTAGTTTCTCTGGGAAGAAAGTATCTCTGCAAGCCATATCACAATAACAAGGTAATCTTTTCTAGTATGGTTTTGCAGGAATCTCCCAGCCTGCCGTTTGGGACTTGGATCTGGGGTTTTTCTGGACGTCTTGTAAGGTGGGGTTGCTGGACGTGTCAAAAGCCTGGTTCAGATCATACGCCACAAATCCAGTGCCTGTACTTCAGTCCCACTGCTTTTAGATCCAGCACTGATCTTTAAAATAAGAGGGTGAGGTGAATCTCCATGGAGTAGACCCTGATTATAGAAGATCTCCTGAATTTAAGGAAATTCATGCCCCAAGTCCCTTGGGCTGTGAGTTGGTCTATGCTCACTTTAACTCCAGGAGGGATTCCAGTGCTCTCTCCAGGCTACTTGGAGGACTACTGCCTTACTGCACAGCAAAGTACGGGTGGTGCTGAGCCATGCCAAGGATTCTTGCCTGGTTTGTCCATCACAAAGACCACCCCACTGCAGTGTTAACAAGGATTCCCTTTTGCTGCCATGCTGGATCTTCCTCCAAACCATGTGTAGAAAATTCATCCTTCCTTCTCCACCTCTCTCTCTCCACCACCTTGGTAACCATCAATGTCATTTTGGCCACCAAGTAGCAACCTTGTTTTGGGGAAGAATAAACAATCCAACAAGGGGCTTAAATGCTCCAAAACCTTCTACTTAGCGTAAGATGTTTATGTGTCCTTTATTATTCCCTCCTCCTTTTTCCCTCTCTCTGGTCCTCCCCCACTGCTTTTCCGCCCAGACAGCTTGGTCCCTTTTGTACACAACATCCTTTCCCTTTCACAGAACCACAAAGACCCGGTGGGGAGGCGGACACAGGAAATGCTGCAAGCAAGCAAAATCCATCCACTCCCTGTGCCACTTGAGCTGCTGGGCAGGGGAGGTATTGACATTTTCAATGTGTGTGGGGTGTTTTTTGTCTCTTCTTTTTTTTTTCAAGACCTCTTTTCCCCATTTGCCTTCCTGTTGATTTGAAAGCTGATGACAATGAAACCTGCAAGCAGAGCATTGTCTCCTCCTACTTTCCAAGCTTTCCTGTCCTTTACTTTCATAAGCTTCACTCCTTGCAATGCTTGAAGAGGAAAGTTTTCATCCTGCTATGTCTTCTACATTCACGTCTTCTACATTCACATCACATACTCACCTAGCTCCATGCAGCAGGGCACTTAAGCAGTCCTGCTGTGACTGAAGTCCTCCATCCTTACCACACAGGACCTGCATGTGCAAATTTCTGATGGGATTTTGTATACTACTAGTTTCCTCCATGATCACAGAGACTGTGTGAGCACAAGGGGAGCAAACAGGATTTTTTTTGGAGGGACTAACATTTCACATGGAATATTTGCTACACCCCATACCAGAAGAGAGGACTATTGAAGTTGTTGACTTACATTACACTGTCAAGCACAGGCCCAGCAAAAATTAATTAAATGGCATCAGGTAACTGGACTTAATTTTGCAGCTGGTTTTATTCTTGGCCAGGTGGTTTTGATGGAGTGAAGTTGTTTCATTTTGATTTCAGTACAGAATGCTATTTACATGCGTGAGAATATCACAGAATCACAGAATAACAGAATCTTAGGGGTTGGAAGGGACCTTTGTGGGTCATCTAGTCCAACCCCCCTGCCGAAGCAGGATCGCCTACAGCAGACTGCACAGGAACTTGTCCAGGCAGGTTTTGAATATCTCCAGAGAAGCAGACTCCACAACCTCCCTGGGCAGCCTGTTCCAGTGCTCTGTCACCCTCAGAGTGAAGAAGTTCTTCCTCATGTTCAGACAGAAAAATATGCCATAAATATGCTATAAAATATGCCATAAAGCATATATGCCATAAATATGAAAATATGCCATAAAGCAGTTCAGATCTTGCCTCCAAAAGGCTTTGAGGCTTCACAGAAATGCTTAACAACATTGCAGTTGTATTCTTGAGTTGTCCCTGTGTGAGCCATGTATTGATGTATCTGGACAGACTGGATCGATGGGCTGAGGCTAAATGTATGAGTTTCAACAAGGCCAAATGCTGTGTCCTGCACTTCAGTCACAACAACCCCATGCAATGCTACGGGCTTGGCAAAGAGTGGCCCAGCAGAAAAGGATCGTGGGGTGCTGGTCGATAGCCACCTGGACATGAGCCAGCAGTGTGCCCAGGTGGCCGAGAAGGGCAACAGCATCCTGGCATGTATCAGGAATACTGTGGCCAGCAGAAGTAGGGAGGTGATCGTGCCCCTGTACTCGGCACTGGTGAGACCACACCTGGAGCACTGTGCTCAGCTTTGGGACCCTCACTACAAGAAGGACATTGAGATGCTGGAGCACGTCCAGAGAAGGGCAGCGAGGCTGGTGAGGTGTCTAGAGAACAAGTCTTATGAGGACCGGCTGAGGGACCTGGGGCTGTTTAGTCTGGAGAAGAGGATGCTGAGGGGGGACCTTATTGCTCTCTACAAATACTTGAAAGGAGGTTGTAGTGAGGCAGGTGTTGGTCTCTTCTCCCTCGTAACTCGCGATAGGATGAGAGGCAATGTCCTCAAGTTGCATCAGGGGAGGTTTAGATTAGGCATTAGGAAAAATTTCTTTACTGAAAGAGTGGTCAGGCATTGGAACAGGCTGCCCAGGGAGGTGGTTGAGTCAACATCCCTGGAGGTGTTTAAAAAATATGTAGAGGTGGCACTTTGCAACATGGTTTTGTAGGAATGGTTTTGGGTTGACAGTTGGAACTTGATGATCTTAGAAGTCTTTTCCATTCTATGATTCTATGATTCTATGGGCTCAACCTTTTTAACATTAGGCCTGGCACCAGCAATTGGAGAGAGGACCTTGCACTAGAAACACATATCAGTGCGCCATGTGAGTGTAAGAGCCTGCAGCCCCTGATTTTACTTTCAGAAAAGTTTCTGTTTCAGGAGGGTTATGCTATAAACTCATTTTTGCTCCCTTTCGGGGGATAATTTAGAGACACTCTGTGTCACTGGGGTGAAGACCAGTAAGAGAAGAGACACCTCTGCTAAGGGAGACCATGTAAAAAATCCTTCAGGGAACATCTCCTTACGAACCTTGCTCAGGTCTAGCTGTGTGGAGGAAGAGTCTTGGTCTGAAATCTTGGCGAGCCATGGTACTGTAGGAGGTCTGACCAGCAACCTACCCTTCTGCCAAGGTAAGATCACAAACCTACAAGCTGGCAGAAATCTCAGGCTGGTAAGAAATCAAAGAGCCAAAGTCTTTCTATCCATCACAGAACTGTGTTTAACATAAAAAAATAAGAAAAAATCTAGCACTCAATCTCCCAGTACCAACAGCTGCCAGTATCACAGCACTCCAGGCCTGATAACTTCGTCTGATCTCTTCTGGTGGCTTTATTTTCTTATTCTCCAAGCCTGCATTGTCCTGTACGTCTCCCCCCACTCCCTTTCCAAAGACTTGTGATAACCATTGCCTAGGTAACAGCATCTTGCCTGGTGTGTTTTACTGACTGCAATGCGTGTGGGGGCGTGTGCTGTGCCTGCATTCCCAGTGGGATAAGAAGCGGAGACTCAAATACTGTGTGTGGGAGAGAAACTTCTTACGTTGCTTCTGACACCAGCGGAGGCAAGAAGGTCAGCTTCTTGCATCCCTCTGTAGTGCTTGGTAGCTGCTGCCATGGTGGCTTACACAGGATTTATTAACTTCTTGGGGTCCTGATGAGAGGGCTAAGAAAGGAGTGACTTGGCAAACTTGAAGGCAGGGAGGTCCAAGAGTGCTGGTCGCTGTTTAAACATCACTTCCTCTTTGTTCAGGATCATTGCATCCCCCTGAGAAAGAAATCTAGCAAAGGAGGCAGGACAGCCTCATGGATGAACAAGGAGATTCTAGCAGAGCTCAGGTGAAAGAGAAAGGTCTATGGAATGTGGAAAGAGGGACAGGCCACTTGGGAAGAGTACAGGAATGTTGTCAGAGCATGCAGGGATGCAATGAGGAAGGCTAAGGTCCACCTGGATTTGAATCTGGCAAGGGATGTCAAAAACAACAAGAAGGGCTTCTTCAAGTACTTCAGGTGCAAACGGAAGACTAGGGACAATGTGGGTCTGCTGCTGAATGAGGTGGATGTCCTGGTGACGGAGGATGCAGAGAATGCAGAGTTATTGAATGCCTGCTTTGCTTCAGTCTTCAGCGCCAAGGCTGGCCCTCAGGAATGTCAGGCCCTGGAGTTAAGAGAGGAAGCCTGCAGAATGGATGACCCTCCCTAGGTCGAGGAGGACTGTATGAGAGATCACTTAAGCAATCTGGACTCCCATAAATACATGGGCCCCAATGGAATGCACCCATGAATGCCAAGGGAGCTGGCAGATGTCACTGCTGAGCCACTCTCCATCATCTTTGAGAGGTCCTGGAGGACAGAGGAGGTGCCCGAGGACTGGAGAAAAGCCAATGTCACTCCAGTCTTCCAAATGGGAAGCAAGTAGGACCCAGTGAACTACAGGCTGCTCAGCCTCACCTCCATCCCAGGAAAGGTGATGGAGCAACTCATTCTGGAAGTCATCATCAAGCAAGTGGAGGAAAAGAACATTATCAGGAGTAGTCAACATGGATTCACCAAGGGGAAATCATGCTTGACCAATCTGATAGCTTTCTACGATGGCATGACTGGCTGCGTAGATGAGGGGAGAGCAGTGGATATTGTCTACCTCGACTTCAGCAAGGCTTTCAACAAGGTTTCCCATAATATTTTCCTAGGGAAGCTCAGGAAGTGTGGGCTGGATGAGTGTTCGGTGGGGTGGATTGAGAACTGGCTGAATGGCAGAACTCAGAGAGTTGTCATCAACGGCACTGAGTAGAGTTGGAGGCCGGTAACTAGTAGTGTCCCCCAGGGGTCAGTACTCAGCCCAGTCTTGTTCAACTTCTTCATCAATGACCTGGATGAAGTGTTAGAATGTACCCTCAGCAAGTTTGCTGATGAGAGAAAACTGAGAGGAGTGGTGGATACACCGGAAGGCTGTGCTGCCATTCATCAAGACCTGGACAGGCTGGAGAGTTGGTCAGAGTGGAACCTGATGAGGTTCAACAAGAGCAAGGGCAGGGTCCTGCACCTGAGGAGGAAGAACCCCATGCTGCAGAACAGGTTTGGGGCGGACCTGCTGGAGAGCAGCTCTGCAGAGAGGGACCTGGGAGTGCTGGTGGACGACAAGTTGATCATGAATCAACAATGTGCCCTGGTTATCAAGAAGGCCAATGGTCTCTTGGGGTGTGTTAAGAGCAGTGTGACCAGTAGGTCGAGGTAGGTTCTTCTCCCCCTCTACACTGCCCTAGTGAGGCCCCACCTGGAGTACTGTGTCCAGTTCTGGGCTCCCCAGTTCAACAAAGATGAAGAGCTACTGGAGAGAGTCCAGCGGATGCCTACAAGGATGATTAGGGGACTGGAGCATCTCTCCTAGGAGGAGAGGCTGAGGGAGCTGGGCTTGTTCAGCTTGAAGAAGAGAAGGCTGAGAGGGGACCTTATAGATGCTTAGATATACCTCAAGGGTGTGTGTCTGAAGGATGGGGCCAGACTCTTTTCAGTGGTGCCCAGCCACAGGACAAGGGGCAATGGGCACAAAGTGAAGGACAGGGAGTTCCACCTGAACATGAGGAAGAACTTCTTCACTCTGAGGGTGACAGAGCACTGGAACAGGTTGTCCAGAGGGGTTGTGGATTCTCCTTCTCTGGAGCTATTCAAAACCCGCCTGGACAAGGTCCTGTGCAGCCTGCTGTAGGTGACCCCGCTTCGGCAGGAGGGTTGGACTAGATGACCCACAGAGGTCCCTTCCAACCCCTACCATTCTGTGATTCTGACTTTCTGCCAGCGTGCTTGCCCAGGACATCCTTGTCAAATGTGAGTTAGTTATTCATGGTTAAAGCTTTGATTATTCAGAAGCCAGCTGGTGGGGAAGTTGATTGACACTTCATTCATACCTTGGGCTTCCTCTGGAGCAAGGTCTAAATCCAGCAATAAAGAAAAGCACCACAAGATTCATCTGTGTACAAAGATCAAGAGAAGGAGGACTGGAAATCCAGCAAACTAATCTAAGAATCATTTTTCTGTTGCATGAAGGCTTAATCCAGTCCCAAGGAATGTCAAAAAGTCTGTGTGTCTCATGAAACTTCCTCAAACCATTAATTTAGGTAAGTCTGGATTATTTTTCACTGATGTGTGGATGGGAAACCAGGTAAAAAACTGCAGGGAAAAGGTCAGGCATAGCATATAGGATGGAACAGAAACCGGACCCATGGAAGCTTTAATTATCTCGGTTACAAAGTGAGCTCGTAACATATTAATAACTTCTTTTTTAAAGGTGCTTGAAGCACTAAGGGTTGAACCAACCAGCAAATGAAGAAAAACAGATGAGAACCCTCAGAATTTAAAACTGGTGGCAGAAAAGACTAAAATGGAGTTGTATGTGAGGAGATACAGAAGAATAAATTCAAATATGTCTACCTAATGTAAAGGAGAATATAAGAAGCAAGTCATACTGAAACAAATCTATAAGCAAGGCTGGACAGCAAAGTAAATTGCAATTTGGTTCCACAACTCAGGACTTTCATTAGGGATAAGAAGAGGAGAAAGGCCTCTTGGGTCACTGCCACCTCCCCATGGACCTGCGGCTTGCAGGTTTCCTTGGAAAGTCAGCAGTCAGTGTGTTCATATTGCCAGACCACTCAACACATTATTGAAAAATGTCCCCAGGTTAATGCCCGGCATTGGTTAAGTGAATGCAGAGAGAGAGGTGCAGAATGGATAACCACAACCCTGTGCTGAGTGGCACATGGCTGCAGACCCAGGAGTTTTTCTGCTGGAGCAAAAGTGTGAGCAGGGAGAAGACAGTGCACAGACCAACGCTCAGCCAGGCAGTGGAGGCAAATCCATAAGCCTCAGAAACACACAGTTTTTTGACTTGCATCACAGTTCCTTTCTGACAAGCTTGGTAACACGTCAAGAAAATTCCTGACCTACGACTCCTTGAAGAAAGTACAACTCTGCTTAGAAAATTTGGCTCTTCAAATGAGAAGCTAATCAAAGTGAACTATTCTGCTGCCAGCCGGGGTCTTCCCTCTACTAAAAATAGCTTTTCAGTGCTGAGAAAGGGTTTAAAATATTGACATAGGGATATTGGGCTCTGGTAACAGCTCCTGTACAATATAAACCATGACATTAGCACAGTAGATTATGGGCAGATCCCCTATCCCTTGACTGGGGAAGATGAAAACAGGGCTTGGAGACGAAAGGGTTCAAACCATCAGCCAGCAAGCCAGAGACCCTAATGCTTGTGGAAAATATCAGCCAGACAAAAGCAGACCCAAGTGAAAACCATCTGACCTCTGGCCACTGAACCAAATCCCCAGCAGGAAGCCATCTCCCTTCTTCTCCTGTTGCCATGTTGTTGGCTCATCTTCCCCCGTCCCCACTTTTGTTCTTTACTCTGACTTTTCTCTAATGTTTTAAAGTCTGTTTACATCCTCTGTGCAGAGCTTCCTAGCCAATCCAATGTGTCAGAGGTAGAAGGAGCAGTACCAGAAAATATCACTGAAATGATTTTCCAGTACAAGCTAAAATGAAATAACTCAGCATAGTGTGCACATCAAACCTGTGGATTTATTTCCAGGTCAATATTGATTAGAAATGACAAAGGCAACCCTTGGAAATGAACATAAAGCTCCCAACAGTTCTCCAGACTTTTGCACTCGTTTGTGGTTTTCCCCTCCTTTTTTTTTTCTTTTTTTTTTTTCCCTTACTTTTCCTTTCACCAGGAGTGAAACAACTGCAAACATTCACCGACCATCCTTGTGCCATTCAAGTCACATTCAGAAGCAAGGCAGCAAACAAGGCCTCGGGGTATAAATCAAACACTGAATTCGTCTTTGTAGGGAGAAAGAAAACAGCTTTAACATGTGCTCACAGAGTTGGAAGAGGAAATAAAATTCCTCGGAATTAGAGGTTTCTTTCACTTCTCTGTCACTGAGTTTTTCTTTCTGTGTGTTGGAGGGGTGTCCTGTGGCTTGCAGCTTGTATACTATCTTTGGGGATTGAATATCCTGAATAATAATGTTTTTGGTATTCTAATGTTTTCTGGATTGTATGAAGACTAGAAATGAAAGGAAGTTTATTAGAATGTATGACAATTATCAATTATCGTTCATAACTCTTACTTATCTGGAAGCATTTAGAAGCTTCAAACACACAGGAAAACGTCACTGTGTGACTCCAGGCTGCAGTCCAAGAGCTCATTGCAGGGGCAATAGCTGCTTTAGCCAGACAGGTAGGGGAATACCAAAAGATGACACTGGTTATCTTCACATTTTGCTGCTAAGAGGCATTTTGCTGTGGAGAAGGACTTCGGGGTACCAGTGGATGAATAGCTTGACATGAGCCACGAATGTGTGCTCGCAGCCCAGAAGGCCAACCACATCCTGGGCTGCATCAAAAGAAGCATGGGCAGCAGGTCGAGGGAGGTGATTCTGCCCCTCTGCACCACTCTGGTGAGATCCCACTCCAACTCTGGAGCCTTCAGCACAAGAAAGTCATGGAGCTGTTGGAGCGGGTCCAGAGGAGAGCAACAAAAATGATCCGAGGGCTGGAGTTCCTCTCCTATGAGGAAAGGCTGAGAGAGTTGGGGCTGTTCAGCCTGGAGAAGAGAAGGCTGCGGGGAGACCTTACAGCAGCCTTTCAGTACCTGAAGGGGGTCTATAGGAAAGATGGGGAAAACCTTTTTAGCAAGGCCTGTTGTGATAGGACAAGGAGTAATGGCTTTAAACTAAGGGAGAGTACATTTAGACTAGACATAAGCAAGAAATTTGTTTCCATGAGGGTGGTGAGGTGCTGGAACAGGTTTCCCAGAGAGGCAGTGAAGGCCCCATCCCTGGAAGGATTACAGGCCAGGTTGGAAGGGGCTCAGAGCAACCTGGTCTAGTTGAAGGTATCCCTGCTCTCTGCAGGGGGGTTGGGCTAGATGACCTCTAAAGGTCCCTTCCAATCCAAAGCATTCTATGATTCTATGATTCTATGGTACTACTTAGCTCTTACCTATATCCCTTCTGCCCCATTAAGGTTCCTTCCTCTCGTCCCAGTCCTAGAGGCATTTTATCTCATCCTTCCTTACCAATTTCTTGATAATCCTTTATCAAAGCACCCCCTTTCCACTCCATGCTGCATTCACACACCTTCAGAGAAGAAACTGAATCCTTTGAGGGTGCCATTAACAATGAGGGGAACTGGCCGGTCTCCGAGAAGTGGCAAAAAGGGTAATGCATAACTTACCCACTCACAAAATGAAGTGGGGAAAAAATATAGCAGGCATCACCCTTTTCCTCATTTGTTTTCAGATGGTTAGCCAATGCAAAGGACAGATACTCAGGTGTCTTCGTATAGGGGATTAGCAAAAGCAGGAGGAATCAGCAAGGATGGAGGGAAAAATATATGGAAACGGGCTTGAAGAGGAGTGGCCAGAAGTGAGATGAAAAATAGTAGGGGGAAAAGGAAGGAGGAAGAGAATGGCAGGAAGAGAGAGCAGCACCCAAGGTAGTAAGAGGCACTCAGTGTCCTGCCGCCTGGTTCCCTGTGGTCCTAAAACACCGCACAAATTTCCAAAGAGAAAAGGTAGTCGGTAATACAATGAATGCTGATTTTTTCCATCGTAAGCTGCGATCACTCATGAATACTGAAAACAGACTTTGAAGCTCCTGTAGAAATATCCTCAGAGTTTGTCTGCTGCCTCCATGTGCAGGGCAAGGGACTGTGATGTCTCACTAGCCATTGACCAGGGACGTTCATGGTCTTTTCCTGGTGAAGGCAAAGCCCTTCAGTCCCAAGGCTGGGTTCAGCACCCAGAAAAGCAGCACCGTCGGCTCCTGCACGGGTCCTCTCCCCCCAAAACCTGATGCTTTGGTGAAGTGAGACAACAGGTCAGGTAGGACAATTGTCTTTCTCACTTTGGGCTTCCTTGTGCTATATTATCCTTTGACAAACATGGATGGGGAGCTGAGAGGGACTGAGAAGTAAGCTGAGTTTTTGTCCTGCTTCTGAATGAAAGAGGAGAGTGAGTGACATCTGAAAGGCACAACATGTGCATCTGTGGGGTAGAACTCGGAGGACAGGGTGTGCTGGGGGCAGACACCTTCCCTTCACGTGTCTGTGGGGTGTATGTCTTCCTCCATCCCCTGCCTCTCCCTCTCCCACTCCTCCTGAGGTGCCTTTCAGAGCTGCTGCTGTGGCAGGTGAGTCAGTGTGACAGCTCAGACACAGGGCAGCCCCCTCAGCTGCTGAAATGCCAGCCAATCTCCCAGCAGACTCAGAGCCCACTATTATAAACGAATGCATTATTTCCCCCCCCCCCCC
>Ga0065711_1048278_pt1 | contig 11895 bp, 11 predicted proteins | sample Hoacrofraction12_FD_59098 | JGI IMG/M metagenome (GOLD analysis project Ga0065711, IMG submission 59098) | Hoatzin crop microbial communities from Cojedes, Venezuela - Epithelial fraction 12 v2 (version 2) | ecosystem: Host-associated > Birds > Digestive system > Esophagus > Crop | place... | reverse complement strand
AGAGGGGAAGGAGAACCTCCCTCGACCTACTGGCCACACTCTTCTTAATGCACCCCAGGATCCCATTAGCTTTCTTGGCAGCCAGGGCACACTGCTGGCTCATGGTCAACCTGTTGTCCACCAGGACCCCCTGGTCCCTCTCCACAGAGCTGTTTTCCAACAGGTCCGACCCAAGCCTGTACTGTTGTATGGGTTATTCCTCTGCAGGTGTGGAACCCTGCACTTGCCCATGTTGAACTTCCTCAGGTTCCTTTCTGCCCAGCTCTTCAGCCTGTTCAGGTCTCACTGAATGGCAGCACAGCCTTCCAGTGTATCAGCCACTCCTCCCAGTTTTGTATCATTAGCAAACTTGTTGAGGGTACACTCTGTCCTTTCATCCAGGTCATTGATGAAGTAGTTAAACACTGGGCCCAGTACTGACCCTTGTGGAACACTACTAGCTACAGGCCTCCAACTAGACTCGGGACCGCTGATGACAACACTTTGAGCTCTGCCATTCAGGCAGTTCTCAATCCACCTCACTGTCCACCTGTTTAGTTCACACTTCTCGAGCTTCCCTGTGAGGATGTGATGGGAGACAGTGTCAGAAGCCTTGCTGAAGTCAAGGTAGGCAACATTTGTTGCCCTCTTCATCTACCCAGCTGGTCATGCCACCCTAGTAAGTTATCAGAGGGATATCCTAGGTGGTTATCAGGGATGGGGGTGAGGCTGAGTAGCCTGTTTCTTGGGATCTCCTTCTTGCCCTTTTTGAAGACTGGAGTGACACTGGCTTTCCTTGAGTTTTCAGGCACCTCTCCTGTTCTCCAGGAGCTTTCAAAGATGGAGAGTGGCTTAGCAATAACATCTGTCATCTTGCTCAGCACTCAGGGGTACATCCCTTTGGGGCCCATGGATTTGTGTGTCCAGTTTGCTTAAATGTTCTCAAACCCGATTCCCCTTAGCCAAGGGAAGATCTTGCTTTCTCTTACCTCTAGGGACTGGGATTCCTAAGGGCCAGCCTTAGCAGTTAGACTGAAGCTAGGAAGGCATTCAGTAACACTGCCTCTTCTGTATCCTCCGTCACCAGGGCACCCACCTCATCCAACAGCAGGCCCACATATTCCCTGGTCATCAGTCTGCTACTGATGTACTAGAAGTCTTCCGTGTTGTCTGACATCCCTTGACAAATTTAATTCCAGATGGACTTTAGCCTTCCTTTTTGCTTTCCTGCATGCTCTGATAATGTTCCTGTATTTGTCCCAAGTGGCCTGTCCCTCTTTCTACATTCTGTAGACCTTTGTCTTCCATTTGAGTTTCACTAGAATCTCCTTGCTCATCCACACAGGTCTCCTACCTCCTTTGCTTGATTTCTTACTCATGGGGATGTGTTGATCTTGAGCATGGAGAAAGAGATGCTTAAATAGTGAACAGCTATCCTGGATCCCCTTCCTTCTAGAGCCCTAACCCATGGGATTCCTCCAAGTAGATTCTTGAAGAGGCCAAAGTTAACTTTCCTGAAGTCTAAGGCTGTGATCCTACATATTGTCCTGCTTCCTCCACACAGGATCATGAACTCTACCATGTCATGATCACTGCATCCAAGGCTGCCCCCAACCTTCAGGCTGCTCCTCAACCTGTTCTTCACTGTCAGTACAAGGTCCAGCAGCACACCTCCCTCATTGGCTCCTCTACCTCCTGTGTCAAAAAGTTATCATCAGTGCTCTGCAGGAACCTCCTGGACTGTGTGTACCTTGCTGTGTTGTCTTTCCAGCAGATATTAAGGTGGTTGAAGTCCCCTATGAGAACCAGGACCTGTGACTGAGGCTACTTTCAGCCTCATCGACTTCCTCTTCCTGCTCAGGTGGTTTGTAGTAAGCATCCACAACAGTGTCACACATATTAGCCTGTTCCTTAATTCTTACCCAGAAACTCTCAACTCATTCTTCATACACCCCCAGACATAGCTCAATATATTCTAGTTGTTCCTTTACATAAAAAGCAACTCCACCACCTTGCCTTGCTGGCCAGTCTTTCTGAAAAAGAATGTAGCTATCTATGGCAGCATTCAAGTTGTGAGCTGTCCCACCATGTCTATAACTCAAAGAGATCATGGCCCTGTGACCCTACACAGATGTCTAGTTTTTTTCTACTTATTCCCCATGCTCTGTGCTTTGATGTAGAGGCATTTCAGAGAGGTAGTTGATCATGCAGGTTTCCTGGAGGGGTGCAAGAGGATCTGCCATAGCCACACCCACCCTTAAGGTGGTTGGCTCATTCCGCAGTTGAATGTGATGGCTTGAGCATTGTGACTTTCAACCCTGCCCCCAAAGGCCTTCAGTTTAAAGCCTGTCACACCAAGCTGGCCAGTCTGCTGCCAAAGATTTCCTTACCTCTTCTAGACAGGTAGATCCCATCCCTCCCTAATAGGTTATAGGTGTTGAAGAATGTCCTGTTGCCATAAAAGACAAAACCGTCATGATGGCACCAGCCACAAAGCCAGGAGTTCATATGCATTATGCATCTATTTCTGGTTGCCTCCTTTCCTCTAGCTGGTAAAATGGTGGAAAAGATAACATGTGCAAGAAAAGACCTCCATGAGGGCTTTGAAGTCTTTCTTAATTCTGCCCAGGTTCTGACTTGCAGTGTCGTTTATGCCCACATAAAAGTGTAACAGTTGATCTTAGTGCTCTTTACAAGTTGTGGCACCCTCTCAGCAACATCTCAGACCTTAACTCCTGGAAGGCAGCATACCTCATGAGCCTCTGTCAGGTTAGTGGATGGGCACCTCAGTGCCCCTTAACAGAGAGTCACCCACCATGAGCACTCATAGTTTCTTTTTGTGGTCTCTGCTGTGTGCTGCTGGTATAGTTTCCTTTTGTAGACCTTGATTGTGGGTGTCTATATCTGTTAAAGCTTCATATCTCTTCTCAGTTGTGATGCTAGAGGGTGCAGGCTGGAGCAGAGTCACGCTTTTGTGGGTCACCAGGGTCCAAGGTGCCTCATTCTCAGTGGTGTCCAAATACAGGAACATGGTTCTGCAATCACTTATCTATCTCCATCTTGGTTCCTATAATACTGTGTACCCTTTCAATTATTTCTTGCAACACAGCCACCTGATGTATTAAATCCTCAACCTGTGCACATCCCCACTGTGTTGTCAAGGATTTTGATCATTTTAAGTAAGTCCTACTTAATGGTGTTACTTTGAGTTATGTCAGTTGGGGATTTTTCCAGAGGATTGGAGGCAAAGTTTGGCACCAGTAAGAATTGGCTATGCCCTTCTATACCTGTGCACCCGAGCTCTGTGACTGCGCAGTCAGCTGGGTTACCCTGTGAATACAAAAACTTGGCATCTACGTGCCCTGTTGCAGCAACTGAGCTAGTAAATCCTTGGATGCTTGAAACACTAGAAAATGTACATAGCAGAGAAACTCCATCACTCAAAGCCATGCACAGCGTACTGATGATGGTGGACTTGTAATTCCCAGGCATGATGGCTATGTAGGTTAATAGATTAGAAAGCAAAATAATCTCCTGAAGATATTGCTCTAAGTTAGGTAGTACGCCTGGAAAAAAATAGTTTTTTCATCCAAATTCTCTTCACTAAAATAAACTAGTTTTCTGTGATTTTCACTAAATTATGCCTTTTTTTGGATTCAACAGCAGTCATTAAAGTTTCTTTACTTAGCTTTCTAGAACAAATACCTATGTTCTTTGTGTCATTTGCACAAGTGTGTCGCCTAAGGAGAGATTGTTGCCTGGAATGGATTTGTAGAAGATGAGGAATAAGGAAGAAAGAACGCAAAAAAGTCTTGAATAGGTGAGGCAGGGAGAGTAAGATGAAAAGGCACCCAGGAAACAGTTTGCTTATGTTTGGCAGCATGTCCATTATCCAGATACTTCACAAACAACACCAAACAAGAAAAGAGACAGAAGACAATATTGTCTGTGTTCAGTCCAACAAGGACCCATTTTCAAGCATGAGTTGCTTGCAGGGAGCTACCAAATGATTTGCTGATTAAAAATGGATTAAGTGGTTCAAATTGCCAGGACTTCTGAACCTCCCTTGAAAAACTGAAGGAGGCATTTAGAATCCTCCCAAAGGCAAGCCCTCTTTGCCCTGAGTCTTTAAATTTGCTTTGAATCCATGTCCAGCCCTTCAGCAATATAGGACAATGTGGATGACACAAACTATATGTGTTAAAGGCTTCAGGTTGACTTTGAGCAACTGATCATATCAGGAAGGGGCTGCAGACAAATGGAAAAAAAAAAAAAAAAACACTTCAAAAACATCAGTGGATTTTATGTGCCAGTATGACTCCAATCTTGATTCATCCAGAACCAGTTCAGCCACTGATGGGTTGGGTTTTCCTTTGCTTCTTTTGCTTTTCATTTCCTTTGAGAGCTTTTGGATTGATTGTTGAGGTTTAATCTTTCCATATTTCTGTGTACAGCTACATCTGCATAAAATGTCATCACTGTATTAAAATATGTATATATCTGTGCCAACCACATATGCAGTTCAAGTCCTTCTGTCATAACTTCCCCTTTAAGTCACCTCTAGGCACAAGATGTAGCTACCAAACCGGAAGAAATGTATTTGGTTTCAGCTCTCATCTCTTATCAAAGCAGTAGGAATTTAAAAGCCATCCTATTACAGTTTTCAAGGTCCGGTAGACACGTTACAAGAATAAAGATCATTTTTTTTTTTAAAACAATCTAATTCTCCACCTGATTGCTCTTCATGCTTGATTTGTGCACACAGCATAATAATGTTATTAAGGGTAATCACTCCTGCCATCGTTATTCAGGCAAAGAAAGGCTACTACACTGTTGAACAGCTCTTCACATCTGAATCATGTGAAACAATGTAGTTCATAGAGCATTTCTGTGGTATTAAATATACCCAGGAAAATCTCAGGCCAAAACTGTGTTATGATCTGACAGCACACAAAATTATTAATTCTGAGGGGTGGTACATATAGCCATGTGCAACATCTGTGTGAGAAACAAGTGCCTTGTGTCAGGATCTAATTTTTCAGTAATAGAAATAAATGTATGTGCCTGATATGCCAATACAGGTATTGATTGAACTTGTAAAAGTTAGATGAGATAGTCCTTCATTCCCAAGAGATTTACTTTGCTATGAGGAAAACCCATAAGTAATGTAAGTTCCTTATCATATGGTGCTTTCTATCTACATTGAGAACAATAGAACACAAAACAGAGACAATGTAGGAAAATAACACTAACAGAATATGTCAAAAATGCCTACTTTTCATATAAAGTTTTACAAGAACTTTATTCTTGAAATTGTCCCAGTATTATAATATTTAATTTTTAATTAATAAAAATTTTTTTAAACTCAGGAAAATGTAGAGGAAACACACCCCCCCTTGTTTTCTTGTATCTCTGATTTAGGTTTGTTCTGTATTTTGATCAAAACTTTGTTTTATTTTTCTTCAGTCAAAAAATCCAATGGACTTGAACAGTCATTTTAAATTTAAAGTGTTTTGGCAAAGAGGAAAAGTGATCGTTACCTATATCATATATGAACTTGGGGACAGAAAATAGTAAACTAAACATATGAGATTGGTCCAAATACACGCTCCTCATCTGTCCTGTTTAGCTTCTGATAAGAGTTTAGCTGTATGATGTAAGCTGTGACAGCCTAGTAAGCCTTACATCTAGATAATGATCCCCGGCCTTTTTTATTTACTGGTATTGCCAAAGCAATGGAGACTAAGAGGGGTATTCAGGCCTCTCTACTACTGGTGTTCAATATAGCAAAGGCAATTTGGAACCATTGAATTTGTTGGTTCTAAAATTTGTTTTAAGGCAAAAAACTTTCAGTCATAGTTGTGAGAATAGGTTTAAATTAATACAGAACGTGAGAGAACGTATTGTTAAAAGCAGGCTCACTCAGTATGGTTATGCAGTCCTCAGTTTAAACTTAAGCATGTTAGGCAGGTAGCCAAGACAGTCTTTCCCCATTGTCACAAGTATCTGCTTCAAGCAGACTTTTCTGTTCTTGAGTTTTGCAGTCTTCTCTAGCTCTGAAAGGCTGCTACAGTCAAACTCACTCAGGCAATTTCTATTTTTGCTGAGATCTTTCCACAGCTCTCTTCCCTTTACATACTCCAATTTAATGCATTGTTAATAAAGGTGGAGATTTCTCCCATAACCTTTTTCATTCAGGTTCTTAACAGGATTCTTGCTATGCCGTACTGCAACAGGGAATTGCTACTCCATAAGTCTCACCCCCAAAGCCTGCTGAACTCAGTGGGGATATTTCTGTTGCCTTTGGTGTGCTTAGGATGATCACTAGTGACTGCCGAGTACCTTGAACACATAATAATGAATCTGATTTCATGGCAGTCCTGAAATAGATATCGCTACCTCTGTTACTTGATAAGGAAACAGAAGTCTGGAGAGCTTATGTGAATTGCCTATGACTGTAAAACAACCCTGTGGAAACACTGAGAAACAAATACCTGTCTCCAATCCCGTCTTATCTGAAAGACCAGTCTGACCTCTTGGCATCACACTGGCAACTATTAACTTGTTGCTAGATCTTCACAAAATTAAATCACAGCCCGTGCATATCTGTGCATGGCTTTGCAATGGTCCTGCTTCTCTCATACCGCGTAGTCACTGGATCTCAAAGATCAGTCTGGAGAAGCAGCTGCTTATCTGAGTGCCTGGGGACTTCTCATCCCTCCCTGATTGCCCAGCTGTGGTGGGATTTGAGGCAGGGCAAGAAGGGTGGCTTTCTGAGATGTTGGGTCAAAATGCAACTGTTGGGCAGCTGAGATGCTGAACCCTGCTCTAGTTGCTCTGTAGCGTTAACTGCACACAGCAGAGGGCATTAGCATTGTTAGTACTGCAGAGTTTATCTGTGGTAACTGAGGCTCAAATATAAACCCTAGGACAGCAAAGTCATGAACACAATATTTGGTTGATTGTTCATAAATACAATATCTCCCTCTATTGTGAATTGCAAGATCAGACAAAGAGCATCTCCCCAGGGAGAGACAGGCAAGCAATCTGGTTCAGCGTCAAGGAAGGTTTCATAAGAATTATTGGGCTGATACAATGTATATTTACTGTAGTTAAACATGGTTACGCTATGCATCTATTTCCAGAAAAATCTAGAAAGTCTCTCAAGCGGCAAGGCACAACTGACAGACCGCTAGATGGTCAGTGTGTTTTATATATGCAAGAAATCCTGCCTGATTAAGTATGAATGTTTTTATATGGGCTCCCTGTGTAAGCATTGAAGTGAAGAGCAGTTAATGCACTGTTCCCAGCACCTGCATTTCTAGGATGGATTAAAAAAAAAAAAAAAAGTGTTAAGATTAAATGACTAGAAAAACCCCACAAAAGTACTTTTCCCCTACGCTATTCCTAACAAACTGCAGTATCCCTGCATGAAACAAAAATCAATATGCCTATCAAACACAGATACAAGCTTAATAGTACTATACAAAGAAAAAGGGCGAAAAAGAATCCTGAATATCTTATATTTTGCAATTACTCAGTAGGACTCTTCATCAGGGAAGTGTCTCCACAAGCAGAAAGGCTGTGCAGTGTCATTTCAGTCTTTGCCATATTTGTTGCTCAGCTGTGTCTGATAATTTAGGGCAACAAAGCTGGCAGATCTCTCTGGATCTTAGTTCAGCCGCTGGGTCCACAGTCCTTCCTGCTCTGAGCTCAGATGGTGGGACTGTGCCTGGGGATCCAGCTTGAAAGTTCCTGCAGGGCTGACTATTCTGGGTTTAGGGATGAGAATGTCAAGGGCTTGCTGCAATGAAGGTGTTTAAATTTCCTTTTCTTACGGAAAGAGCTGGAACTCTGTGTCTTTTCCCTCTACTCTTCAGATTACAGCTTTCTCTCTAAGCTGGATACCTCACCTGAGATCTGAATGATTCCAGGTCAAGCCCAGATTTCTGACAAGTCTACAAGTTTGACTCCCTATTAAGTGCTGTGAAGGGTTTAACTATTTTCTGTACCTTATTGTTGGGAAGGATCTGCATTGTGCAGGCTCCCAGAGGAGGCAGTTGTACTTAATGTCTGCCATTTGGCTCTGCTCTTCCTGGGGAATGAGGTGAGCATTCACGTGTGCATATGCAGAAACAGGCTACACCAACAACCAAACTAAGGTCTCCACAGTACAGTGTAAACATGGTAAGAACCTCTATCCCTGTGGTGATTACAGCCTACATAGCAAGAGAATACATGATGGGGAAGGAGGGACACAGGTTCCAAAAATGACTGGATTTCACTCAGAAGGTCAGTGGCAGCAGATTTTCAAAGTCAGAGCCCAGCAGGTTAGTTTCAAGGCTACAGTTGCTCCCACTGAATTTGTGCATCATTCTGTAGGGAGCCACTGCTCCCCTGGAAGTATTGGAAGGAAAGTGTACCAGATTTGCGTGGCAAGGTTTTAGTAGCTGGGGGGAGGGGGGGCGGCTACAGCGGCAGCTTTTGTAAGAAGCTGCTAGAAGCTTCTCCCCTGTCCAGTGGAGCCCATGCCAGTCAGCTCCAAGACTGACCCACTACTGGCCAACTGTGAGCCCATCGGCAACAGTGGTAGTGCCTCTGGGATAACAGCTTTAAGAAGGGGGCGGGGGGGGAAAACCTGTGCAATTTTAGAGCAGCAGGAGAGACAAGTGAGACAATGTGAGAGAAGCATCTCTGCAGACACCAGGGTCAGTGAAAAAGGAGGGGGAGGAGGTGCTCCAGGTGCTGAAGCCGAGATTCCCCTGCAGCCCATGGAGAAGACCATGGTGAGGCAGGCTGTTCCTCTGCAGCCTGTGCTCCACTGTGGACCTCCAGATATCCACCTGCAGCCCATGGAGAACCCCACACTGGAGCAGCTAGATGTATGTGAATGAGGCTGGGACCCTGTGGGAAGACTGTGCTGCAGCAGGCTCCTGGCAGAACCTGTGGAGAGAGAAGGCTGTGTTAGTGCAGGTTTGCTGGAAGGACTTGTGACCCTGTGGGGTCCTACACAGGAGCAGTCTTTTCCTGAAGGACTGCACCCTGTGAAAGGGACCCACATTGGAGCAGGTCATGAAGAACTGCAGCCCATGGGAAGGACTCACACTGAAGAAGTTCACAGAGGACTCTCTCCTATGGGAATGAACCCATGCTGGAACAGGGGAAGAGTGTGAGAAGGAAGGAGTGGTAGAGACAATGTGTGATGTACTGACCACAGCCCCCCTTCTCTGTCACAGAATCACAGAATGGCAGGGGCTGGAAGGGACTCCTGCGGGTCATCCAGTCCAACCCCCCTGCCAAAGCAGGGCCACTCACAGCAGGCCGCACAGGACCCCGTCCAGGTCCCCCATATTGCTGTGGGAGAGGAAATAGAGAGTATGAGAAGTTAAGCCTGGGAGGGATGGGGCAAAGGTGTCTTTAAGACTTGGTTTTATTTCTCATCTTACCGTGATTTTATTCATAATAAATTAAAATAATTTCCCCAAGTTGAGTCTGTTTTGCCCGTGATAATTAATGAGTGATCTTTCCGTGTCCTTATCTTGACCCATGAGCCTTGCGTTATATTTCTTTCTCCCCTGTCTGGTTGAGGAGGGGAGTGATAATGTTGCTTTGGGGGGCACCTGGTGTCCAGCCAGGGTACACACACATTGGAGGGGAAGTTTCCCTGAAGCAACCTGAACTCAGATCCTGGCTGCTCTATGGGGAAGCAATGGTTTTGGCCCATGGTTGTCTGCTTCTTTTTGTTTTTCACGTCTCATCAAGCATAGCATCACCACCCCTCTGCTTTCTCCTTCCTCCTTCTCCTTGCTAAAACCCTTGTCATTAACAACTTAGTCTACCAAAGTGGTAATGTCCAGGGAATTGCTCACAAGACCTCAGAAAGGGGTTCCACGTTCTCTCCACGCTGTATTTTTGCTTGCCACAGCAGTTCAGAAACTTTTTGAGTATTTCTGTCTAAGGTAAAGCGCTTGAAGAAGGGTGGAGGTGGATGGATCCACCAAAGCTCAAAAAGAAAAAGCTGAATTATGACCATAATAGGAAACAGTAGTTTTAGAGACAATGACAAGGTAGCGTGCTAGGAGGCTGAAGTGATGTGCCCAGTGGGAAGCATCGGAACTTATTTGTTCAAATTCAAATAATTCTATTTGGACACTAGTCGTCTCCAAAGGCAAGAACACTGATTATCTGGTATAAATCTGCATAATTTGTCATTATACAAAATGTAGTTAATTTACTTTAGGCTAAAACTTTCAATCTCTTCATATTAAAACATTTTACAAAGAACAGGAGGAGGGTATTCGGATGACATGTGAGCATCCCTTCCATGGCTCTGGTTCCTGTGCCACTGGGTAGCAACTCAGAGATGGCAGAGAGTCCTGGGGCTGTGGTGAGGTATTTGACATACACCCAAAAAATCTACTGCCGCTTTGCGGTTCCCAGGTATAATTTTGCTATGACATGCAATCTTTTAAGTTCTGAGTTGCGTGTGAATGCAGACAGGATTTTAGCAAGAGAATTAACTGACCTAGGGTGTCTCCATCTACAATCCTGCTTTGTAGCACTTATTTGTATGTGAGGTACTTCCAAAATTATTAACAATTCCACTTAAATCTGCTACCGATGTAGCAATACCTGTACCTTCTACTGTTTTTTAAGATGATTTGGGTTAATTTTTTCTGGTGGCTGGGTCTCATTTATCTTGCTGTGAAAAGGTTTCTAACCAGTATTGCAAATTAAGCTGCTTGATTGTGGATAGAGCTCTCCATGTTCTTACCGAAGAGTGAATTCCTGGGATGAAGATGAGGTGTTAGAGTTCTCAGATTTAAGATCAGCTGGCTGACCCCAGGCTGAGCAGAACACAGAGACTCCCCTAAAAGTGTTAGCTAATGGTACCCTAGAGGACGGTGAAGATGAGTATGGATGAAGGCTCCTTAAAAATGCCCTGGTCACTTTTCATAGCATTCATGATAAGGTATTGATATCTTCTGAAGGCTGAGTCTGTCGCAAAAGATCACAGTAACAGTGAAAGTAATGGAAAATATATTTTCTGGGCTGGTTCTGGTGGTAAAATGTTGGGTAAAATCCCTATCTAAAGATTATGCAGAGTTCGGATCTGTTTTATGGAAGCTGTAGCTTGGGTACTTTTTTTCTAATTTCTCCATTTCTGTGGTAATTTCGGGTATAGTGTTCTAATCATCTCAAGTATCTGACAGATATTTTAGATTTTAGTTTCAAATTGAATCTATACACATACATGCTCATTTATGATTACTCAGTCTTATGAAAGCATGAGTGAGACAATTCTCTCTTTGAATTAGCAATAGCCTTTATATCTTTTAGCAAGAATAGAGAATCCGTTATAATAGGTATGCATTAAGAAGACTAAAAAAAGTCAGGTGTTCATGATGAACAGAGGAAAAAAAAGTGTCTGCCTGACCACAGAAATTTTTCCTCTCTTCTGGTGTGGACAAACCAAGACTTCCCCAGTACATCTTTTTTTTTTTTTAGAGGAGGGAGGAGAAAAAAGGAAATACCATGAGAAAAAAAGATAAGCAGGGAAAGGACTATGGAAACAAGCATACATACGTGTGTGTTTGTATAAATATACACAGGCATCTGTATACAGTCAACCACAACCAAAGAGCTGCTCATTTGTGATTAAAGTTGTGCCTGAGACTAAGGAATTTCAGTCATGGCTCTTGGTCTGCTTGATGCTAGTCCATGGATCTCTTCAGTAAGCTGACATAAGTCTATTTTTCAAGTTCAGTATTGGATCTGGAGGGGTCGCTTTTCCTGGTCGCTTTTTAAACAACACTTCTTCCATGCACAGGAGCAATGCATCCCCCTGAGAAAGAAATTTAGCAAAGGAGGCAGGAGACCTGCATGGTTAAACAAGGAGCTTCTAGCGGAGATCAG
>Ga0065711_1048277_pt1 | contig 11895 bp, 5 predicted proteins | sample Hoacrofraction12_FD_59098 | JGI IMG/M metagenome (GOLD analysis project Ga0065711, IMG submission 59098) | Hoatzin crop microbial communities from Cojedes, Venezuela - Epithelial fraction 12 v2 (version 2) | ecosystem: Host-associated > Birds > Digestive system > Esophagus > Crop | place... | reverse complement strand
CTGGGCACCACTGAAAAGAGCTTGGCCCCATCCTCCTGACACCCACCCTGCAGATATTTATAAGCATTTATTAGGTCCCCTCTCAGCCTTCTCTTCTTCAGGCTGAACAAGCCCAGCTCCCTCAGCCTCTTCTCGTAGGGGAGATGTTCCAGTCCCCTCCTCATCCTTGTAGCCCTCCACTGGACTCTCTCCAGTAGCTCTTCATCTTTCTTGAACTGGGGAGCCCAGAACTGGACACAGTAGTCCAGATGGGGCCTGAGATGGGGAGAAGAGAAGGCTCAGGGGGAATCTTAAAATCAATGTATAACAATACTTGACAGGAGAGTGCAAAGAGTTTGGAGCCAAGCTCCCAGGCTCAGTGGTGCCCAATGACAGGGCCAGACGCAATGAGCATCAACTGAAACACATGACGTTCCCTCTGAACATCAGGAAACACTTTTTTATTGTGAGGGTGACCAAGCACTGCCACAGGCTGCCAGGGAAGTTGTGGAGTCTCCCTCCTTGGAAGTATTCAAAAGTCATGTGGACATGGTCTTGGGCAACCAGCTCTAAGTGGTCCTGCTTGAGCAGGGGGTTTGGACTACATGACCTCCAGAGGTCTCTTCCTACTTCAGCCATTCTGTGATTCTGTGTGAGCCCTGTGAACTTCCTGGTCAACACTAGAGTCAGATTTCTTCTGAAAACAGATGTTTCCTATATGAGCTGTGGGCCTTTATAGTCCCTCTCTGAAAACAAAATCCTACCTGTTTTATTTTCCATGGTTGGTAATGGTCACCAGCATTTTTTTTTTTTTAACTTTTATTCTATGACAAATCATAAACAGTTCTTCATTATCTTCCCTTCACACTTCCTTAATCCCAGTGCCATCTGGACCAAAGCATTCACCCAACTCCTCTCTTCTCCTGCACAGAGAACTCCTGGCCTATGCGTTAAAGGTATATGCTTTACGGCATACCATACCTGTTTCTTTTGTTAAATCTAATCTGAGCAAATTGATTCCAGCATATCTTTAACCCCTGCACGACACTTTCATCAAAACTAACGACTGCCAGCTGCAAGCAACTATTCTCATCTGTCAGAGTGAATCAAAAAAAGCGCAGCAATTTCATGGGCCAGACCGCTACTTAGTGACTACAGACAATAGCAAATAACAAACCACCTTTCTTAATTTTGAAGGCAAGACATTTAATTAATCTTTGAGTCATATCTGAGATTTATGGTTTTCAAAACATTAAATAAAACAAAACAAACACACACCAAGCCTCGGAAACTACTTTACTCATTTCATAACAATAACTCAGAGGAGAAAGTGTAAACAGGTAAAGTATAATTGGTACATCTTCGCTCTGCCAGCCCAGGAGGTATGCAAAGCCGAGAGGTGTTCAACGAGGCCACCAAACAATTAAAGGGGAATATACCAAGGTAATCTGATTGAAAGGTGTATGTGGGTGTACGTTTCTATGTCCAGCCTACATCCTGCCTTCTTTATGTGAAGGTATTGAAATGGAATTGAATTGAATTGCATACAGAAATGAGTTGAAATTTATTGAAAGAGGAGGAATATTCCTATCTCTTTGAGGGGTGGGAGGGGAATTTCTAGTGTTTTATCCACTCTGTGGCTGGCAGAAGAATGTAGACTTACTGATTGCAATTAAAACAGAAAAAGGAATTATTTCTTTACTCAGCTCCATTAGTGACTTTTCCAGTCCAAGTGGTAGATAATATTAAGGCAATTGCTATAAGCAGTCTTTAAATAAATTGCCAGCTCTTGGTTTTCTAATAGGTCTTTAAACATCAGCTGAAACATTCCTATAGTGATAAGAAGGATTATATGAACAGTGTTCTGATTTTGCACGATTTTTATATGGCAATAACTGAACTAACTCATCTACCATATTTAGAGAGGGTAGATTCAGAACTGTATTTCTTAGAGAAAAAAGAGATACTAAACAAAATCCCAAGTTCCTCCAGAAATATTTAATTAATGACAGTGCACATTTGCCTTTTTCTCTCTAAATTTTGAACAAATGGCATTTCTTGACTAATAAATCATAATAGTAAAATAAACACTTGGGCTGTCAATAAGTGTCCTGTTCTGTCCTCTTTCCTGTGGTAGTTGCTTATGCCCGAAAACACTAACTCTTACATCTGCTAGGGGAACTGCATTTACCAGGAGTAATTCCCCTTAGTCAATGTCAGCCAGAGCAAAGACGTATAACATACCAGTTATTTGAGCTAACTGGGCTCATTTTGGCACAAGTGGACTAAGGAACACTTACGTGTTCCTCCTCCAAGGGCTGGGGAATCAGTAAGCTACATGAAAACTCCACTTAAAAGCAGCTGGAGAGAAATTATTGGAAGTAACCTCACCTACCAATACCGCCATAGCATCCTGCACAGCTGCCCACGGCCTTAAGTGAGCATTTCGAAAAGGGCATAGGGGGGCTGGCTATCCGCTCCCCCACAGAGTCCCGTGACTCTTCTGCAGCAATCACCGCTCACCATGTTCAACTTCACAGTGGAGGGGAAAACTGTTCCCCTAAGAGCCAATGTGAGTGACATCTCTCCATGAAATTGCACTAATAAGAGGAGAACAGAAATAGAAATGTTTAATGAACAGGCGTGTTCTAAGCAGATTTTAATTATACCAATAAAACGGAGCTATGACATTAACACCATTTGTTTTCACTTCTATTGTGCTGTACTTTTAATACTCCATTCCATATGCCATGATTGTTTAAAGCAGAAAAAAAGCTGTAGACAAGCCAGCAAGGCAACTTTTACATAATACGACACTGCAGAATAACTACACCCGAAACAAAAGCATGGTCCCCAATAAGCATGTGTGACTATGTGTGTATGTCTACAGACCAGACTGCAATACTTGCAAACTTGAATTCTTCAGCTTAAATTTAAGCCCCTGAGAAAGAAGCCACATTTTAGAAGTGCCCACCTCGTATTACTTGACAAATATGAAAGTCGGGCTTTTAAGTAATGTAGGTAACTGAATTTGGCATTCAGGTTCAGAATTTTGAAAATATTTTGGCATGTAAAGGTGAAAATAGGCAGCTTGTGAATTTTCCAGTGGACTCTCCAAATCTAAAGATTTGTAAAAAAATCTAATTGTGGGTCATATTCACATGTCAGACATGCACTTAAATCCTGCACTTCATCAATGAATGGAGCAAGGTTCCTCTGGAGCAGGATGACCCCACATCCCAGGTGGATTACGAAGTCCTGACAACGAGTGTAGCAACTGTGTTCTTACAAGGTGCAACATCACTCCATATTTTCATCTGGGATACCGGGTTTCCTGTTCCCTTCCCAAACTACAGCTCTCTGATCTTATGTGTTCCATATCATAAGACCCAATGAAGGGGCACAATGCCCTTGCTCCTTCAAAAAAGAGAAACAAAGACAGAAAATGCACCTGCTCACCCTTTTTTGAAGGTTTTCAACGATCAGTTCAGAGTCAAATTTGAGAGACACGGAGATCTAGCCAACAGGAAAAACTGGGCATGGGGACTTTAATGGAATTTAAATAAGTTCATATGTTTATCTTTAGATTTATACACTTGCCTTGGAGACCTAAACTTAATCTACACAAGTGACAACATTTTAACCAAATCGTATGTTCAGTTGGCAAGTATTTGCCATTTTTCGATACAGGTCTACCAGGTGAGATAGTTGGGATGAGCTGGTGTAGAAGTTTACATTAGCAATTGGCAACTTTCTTCCATTTTCTTTGGAACACTGAACAGGAAAACAGGGGAAGATTGGCCTTTTTTCCTATGATTTGTATGTGAAATTTCTAGGGCATGGAAAAGCCACAGAAAGGTCTTGAAATTTCAGAATAAAGCAAATAGCATGTTGAATATATTTTACAAATGATAACGCAAACTGCACATAATCATAAGGAGGATTTATAAAAAATATGTTCCTTGGCTGTGAACTTAGGGAATGTTTAGAGTCGTGTCAAGGGGACTAGAATAGGAATTTCTTTGTCTTCTCCCAAATAAACAAATTGTTTACTGTCTTGAAAATAGACAGTAGAACATATGCAGCCTTTTTGCTGAGTAAAGAGCTGCCTCTAGTTAATTTTTTCTTCTGATCTCTTTCAGACATCCCATGCTTTCTTAGGCAATCTTCTGCAAACACGGACCTGGGCCTTCTGCCTTTGTTGCCCAGCCTCCCACCTGCTGGTGAGATTCCAGCCGATCCCTACCCACGCAATGCTAAACCTGTCGGCCAGTGTTTGGTGAGGAAGAGTCACCCTTTCTCTACCCAGAGACACTGGATGGCAAGGCTTCAATTCCTCCCATCTTAACCTGTGAGGCAGTAGGTTATACAGTCTATTCCCCGCTCTTACGAATCCCCAAAGCCTTTGCAATTTAATAGCCAAAAACTCAGAAACGTATGTAAATGAGCCGTGTTAGTCATAGGTGCTTACAACACTATCTTTGTTTTCCAAGGGAAAGAAAACAACTTACTACACATTTAGCATGAATTAGCATTCTAACTTTGTGAAATCTTATTTTAAATTCCTGATTGTTTATTTACTGAAGTTGCCAAAACCAATCTACGTTTCTGAAACTTGATAATACTTTTGACTCTGCATGTTTCTGTTTTGGTACGACAGATGTGTTTTAATTAACCCTTCCTCCTAATTCTGAACAATTAACCATGAAAATCTGAGAATGACACCAACAGAAGGATGGGTACCTGCATAAGCATACCTAAACAGTACAAAATTGTATTTCTGTACCTTTGCTGGATAAAACTGAAATGGAAGTCCAGGAAGTTAACTGAATATAATATCAAGGTAACTCAGCTATATAGTTAAAAATTTATTAATCATCTAGCAAAGATCAATCTTACAGCCATATTAGTTCTTAAGAAAACTGAAACCAGTCAAATAATATGATCACTGAAAATCTTTCTGCAGATAGATTTTTTTTGGTGAAAAAAAATCCTGCACAACACCCTTAAGATTTAGACCATTTGTAGCAGCAACACTGAAGAACTTGCTCTATGATCAGCTAAACCATTTTTTTTTCTCCTCACAGATTTGTCTTTTTGCTAAAACCCTAGTCATCCTACAAGTGTAGCCATAGCACCAGCGATTTCATACATTTTAAGAGACATCTCTCATCCTTTAGCTAGTCCTCAATTACTCACGTTGATTGGCTGGACAGGTCATATTGTTCGTACAGGCTGATTAACATCTACTGTCAAATACTGTGTCACCGCTGAATTTCTCCTTTTTTCACTGCAGACACTGAATCCTGTCGTTTAGGTTTTTTTAGAGCCGCTCTACTTTTAAGTTGGATTGAAAATTTCCATTGCAACCATTTTGCATTTGTTGTAAAAATTATTTGAGGGAACTCGTTGGACACACGAATGTAGCTAAAATAGTCATACCATCTTTCTAATAGCTAATAAAAACAGTAAACAAAATATTTAATCCGTTATCCCCAACTTCACTTCAAGGACGAGAGTCTCCTCTTTTTCACAGCAAATGAGCTTTTAGGATGAGATTCTATAGACGTAATTAATCCTAAAAATTTCCAGCTTAAAAGATGTGTACATTTGAACAACTGTCCTGGTTTGGTAACCTTTAATTTCAGACTTCCTCAAATCAGAAGTTATTACCCGAAATGAATACTAAGGTGATGTGTGTGAAACTGCCCTTCATCCAGTTACTGGCAGATATAGTGAAGTCAGAATACCCATTACCCATTACCAACTGGGAGGTCAATTCACGAAGAAGAATAAAAGGACCTTATGGTAGGGTAATCACCTGATTCTCCTCAGTGACAGTGTATACAAAATGGGGTTGAGATGCCATAGTTATGTGAGTAAAGATATTTATGTTAATATAGTTTTACACTAATTTGTTGTTGGTACATTTCATGTATCACCTCCAAACAGATTCAGCAGGCAACAGAAATATTTGAATGTGAAATGTGTTTTAACAGAAGAAAAGTCTGTTATTTGTAGCTCCATATTCAGCTGATACCAGATTGCTCAGTCGGCATCAGTCCCACGGTTCATGAACAAATGGCATACCTAATTTATTGATTTTACGGTTTTAAAAGAATATCTACTTCAGATCTCTGTGGAAAGGTACAAGTGACAGCAAATGTCAAGAATTTTAGAAACCTGGTTTGGACAATGTTACATTTGTCTCACGGGTAACCTAGTTCAGAGACCGGGATAAAAGTTAACCTGAGATAAGTCTCATTTATGCTGGAATAATATTCTCAGTATACTCCCTGTGTGTCGCCTTCAGTCAGCTGCACAGGCAGGAAGGGACAGGACGTGGCTGTGCTCTTTTCACCCAGAGGCTGCCTGCTCAGGCAAGCTGCATTTACTCCTTTGCCTGTTACACTCTAGGGGCACCAGGGTTACTGAGCTGCTTCTGCTTTCTGCGTTTGCTCTTCAGTCTGAAAATTTCAGAAGGATTCAATTGGCAGCACCAGCTTTTGCGGTTTGATCCGGAAATGTCGCAGTACTTGATGCCCTATTTGAAAGTGTCCATTGCTCTAGGCAAGTGATTGAACAGGACTGTCTCTTTATTAAAAAGAGGAAAAATGCATAAATAGAGCTCCAGCTTTCATGGCTTGGTGTTGTGTCCTGAAGGAATTCTGAAACTAAAGGCAAACAGCTCCAAGATTTTATTTTGCTTTTCAGCTTGCCTTAATCCCATAATGTGTCGGAAGAGCTTGACTCACGAGTTTTAAACATTTAAAATAAGTGAACTAGACAAGCATTTGCACTGAAGGTGGAAAATGGATAGCAAAAAAAGTGAATCAAAAGACAGCCAAGTTGTAATACTTATGAAGAGACTGTGATAGAAAAGACTTCAGTGACAGGCCAGGTTGGACGGGACTTTGAGCAACCTGGTCTAGTGGAAGGTGTCCCTGCCCATGGCAGGGGGGTTGGAGCTAGATGATCTATAAGGTTCCTTCCAATCCAAACCATTCTGTGATTCTATGACTTATTCTTTCCACCGCAGCAGACACAGAAGGACTCCCTGCAACATGTCTCGAATGCAAAGGCAGGATGAAGAGCAGGGAAAACATTCCTGTATCTCCCTCTGCTGAAAGATGGAGCTGGGGGAGATCTAAGACCTCTTGCTCTGCGCTGTCAAGAACAGACAGAACACAGCTAATACAGAGTGGGAAGAAAGCTGCACATCTTTCAGATGTTCACAGAAATATTCCTGGAGGCCCAACGAAGGATTGTCATACCCAGAATGCAAAGATGGTCAGGAGAGAAGAGATAAATAGCAAAGGGTATGAAGTTAATATGCTTAAAGTGCTTTCAAATCTAGTGATGAACTAAATTACCTCAGATTAAGGCACCTCCCTTCTGAGTTAGTGTGTCTATACAGTGGATGAACACAAATTCAGTTATGTGCCTTGACATTGCACATTGATCCCTTGTATCTTTCCTGCACGTCCCACGGATGATGTGTCCTTCCCAGGAGTGGTATGGATGCACCCAAGCTCTCTCTCTTTGTCCTAGCCCCTGATTTGGAAGTGGGAAAGTAGACTGGAGAAGTATTGGTGCTGACTGAATGTGAGCCAGTATGGTCCAGATGCAGTTGAATTGTATTATCTTGGCACAGTGCTCAAGTGCCCAGAAGCACGAGAGCTTTTAATAACTTAGTGGTACCACTGTAAAAAGATGGTGTATATCTCCTCATCAAAAATAAAGCAATTTTGCTTTTGTCTGTCAAGAACTTGCTAGGAAGGTACTAACTAGACTGACACGATTTCTGTGCCTAAATTCATCCTTTGCTGGCACATACAGCCCTTCAATAAGTTTCCATAGTCTGTCTTGGATCAAGTATAGTTCTTCTTTTCTCATCCCTGTTGTTTGAAAGAGAGCTTCACAGCACTTGTGATTAGAAACATAGATAAATTTTCTAGTTTTACTCACTATTTATTTATTTGTTTGTTTGTTTATCTGAAACAGCCCTTTGCCAGATTTCTGTTCCTCCCATAAGATGGATTCTTCATTATCTGTATCGTTCCAACAGCCCCTTTCTGTCTCCATTCCACTTTAAAATACATTTTGAACACAAATGACTAGAACTATGTAAAATATTCTACCCTAGCTCATACCAATGCCTTGTATAAAGTAGAAGGCAGCAGCACTTCCTCGTATTCAGTGAAAATGATAAAGTCCAGACTTGTTTTTTTCTCTTTCTGCAGCCATGTCGCAGCCTGACATTCTTTGGTTGGCTATTTTATCCTGTTTCATGCGCTTCTCTTTCACCTCCAACTGATAAACATCCAGTTTTTAGAAAACACTTTTGTCAGCAGTTACTACGTGGATGCCTGTGTGCTTTGTACTGTGCAAGCCCACTACTGCTGCTCTGTCTCGGAGGTCATACTTTCTGTGTAGTCAGTTAGTCCTCAGCAGTATCTTCATCTGGCAGTCAGCTAGAATCTCATGAGCACATACCTTGTTCTCTCACTAACGACAACACTATGCAGGATCAGTCCTAAGACTGACGGGTACGCAATGCCGCTGGTGAGAATTTCATCTTGGGGACTTCCTTTTAACTATATGCCGACTCAGCCTTCTGCTTAGTTTTTGCCTTCTCTATCTTCCAGTTCCTATATTAACACCCTTCCCGAACTCCTTAAACAATAATTTCCTGTGTGGTAAAGTACCAAATGATTTACCATCATCTATACTCTTAGAAACATGACATTAACTCTTATCTTACAAGAAAGTTATTTTGTCAAATGTAAATTATGTCAGACTAACCTAGTATGCACCTCTGATGAAGAAAACCACATTACAGTTTAGCTCTTTCTCTTCTGCTATCTCCAGTCGGAGGGCAGGTTCTCTCATCTTTCCACCACACGCTCCCAAACTGGTAGAGTAATTAACAATGTCTGCTACTGAACTTGTAATTTAATGTGTGCTTCTTTCAGTGTTTTAGCTGGTCCCTTTTTCCCTCTCTCTCCTTCTTCCCTTATCTCACCGCAGCCAGCAGCCCAAACTCTATTTGTACTTTGAATATGGTAATGAAATTAACATTCCTACTCTCATTCCTGATTAGATACCCTGTCATTAGCCTCATAATTTTCATTTCTACTAAAAACTAAAGTATCAATTTAGTACATAGGACATTCCCTTATTCATCTTTAATCATTCTTCTTTTCTCAGCCTGTGTTTCTTCCCTTGTTCCTCTCTTGTACAGCTGGTGAAGAAATCATTAACATTTTTTTTTTTTTAATTTCCTTCCAAGGTAAACCCTAATTAGCCTTTTTAACTAATTTTTTTTTTTCTAACCTTCAAGACAGAGCCCTCTTAGTTTATCACAGTCTTTTTGTACCCCAATTCTGTTTGCCCTTTTAACATCCTGTCTGATGTATTTATTCATTTTAGTAGCCCATTCCTAGCAATCTTTTTGTCCTTTACTTGGAATTCTGGCTCTGGGTAGTGGTTGGACTTAAGCCTCATGCAATTCTGCTCATACTCAAATCCTTAAGCTGCTCTTCCTGGTCAATATCACCAATTTGTACCCAGTTTCTCAAAATTGCTTCCTATAAAACTGAAAATCTGTTTTTGTATGTCATATAATCCAAAGTGATCTGATTCAATTGCTTCAGACCAGCGTTGTCTCCTAGAACCAGGTCTTGTATAAGGTGCTTGTTGCTTTCCAAAATTAAGTTCCGTATGAAATTCTGTTAGCTCATTATTGTGGGTTTACACCAGCCAGCAGCTAAGCATCCACCCACTCAACATTATAGAGTATGGAATATCCCTTTGGTCATTTTGGGTCAGCTGTGCCAGCTGTGTCCCGTCCCAGCCTCTTGCCCACCTCTTGTCCTGCTGTAAATTTCTATGTTTCCCTGCTGCTCAGCACTCTGCTTATGCTCTGGAATTTTGTAGGACCAAGAAAATGTGCTACAGCTTTCAGTATGAATGATTACTGTAATAGTTAAAGAGATACCTTTGTAATGAATTAATTAATCAGGAGCCTTTGTATACAAAGTGATTAAATTCTGCCATTACTTGTAAAGTTAAAATCCTCAAGCATTCTTTAATATCTGATTGAAAAGAATATGGAAATTTTCCAGATCTGCATGGCACCCTTCTTTCTCCGCCACATGCACTCATACACGCATACAGACTTAGTCAGGTTTCAAATATCCTCAGCAGCAATGAAACCAAATAGCAGTGACGCATACACTGTTTTGTTTAGCTGGTCCTGTAGAAGAAAGAATACTATATAGACATGGAGTTCAAAACAGGAAACGCAGATGGCGCAAAGGCAAATGGTACACTGCTGTCATATGTTTGCGGGAAACAAACAAAAAATCACTCTTAAGACATCTGATAGTGTGAGTTCTGTGTTCTGTTGTCCTTAACTGAATTGAGTTTTAATGACACTCGTGTCCTTAATCACATTGCTCTTACTCCAAATCAGTCCACTCATTTCATCAAGACTACTCTGGGATTCATTACTGTTGAGTATAAGGTGGAGTATTGCAATTTGGTCCTAATTTAGTAACCATTTAGTTAAATGTAAGCATTTTGAATGATAGATATGGATGTCCTTTTCTAAGAACACACTGATAATATTTAATTTCACAGTGATAATATAAATTTCATTTCAGTTATAATATTCATTCAGGCCATATTCATTTGATAATGTCCACTCGCACAGCCATTCGTGCTGCGGAAGTAGTGAAAAAATAAAGACCATTTGAGTCAACGAATTATACATTCTTCATGTGTAGCACTACTTATTTGTAATAATATTTCATTTACTTGCTTTGGTAACATCTCGTTTACCAGTCAGAACTGGAATCTGTGTTGAGATATAAAAAGACTGATGTTCTTGCCTACTGCAACAGAGATGGCAGGTCCTGGCCTGCCGTTGATTTTGAAGTAAACCTCTCCAATAAATACGTTGTGTGAAAGTCAGTATTGTTTATAAGGGAAGATCTTCTGTGTGACTCCATTACCGTGACAAATTATTATCCTATCCCCAAGAACTCGTCTTAAAATTAAGAAAAACAGTTGCCAGGTGCTCTCAGCTAAATCCATGGTAGTGCTCTGTGTCTCCTAAGTCATCTTGTATTTTGTGTTTTGAGGTGTGGTTTTTTTTCTTCTAATTTTTAAGAAACGGACTTCAGTCTTGTAACTGTAACTTGCCACTTGAACTTTGTCTTTGAACTTCATGCCAACACCGTTTGACTTACAGGAACAGTGAGAAGAAGGTATAATCCATCATAGATGACAGCCATTTGTTTTAAATCAAAGTTCTCTAATTTTAGCAAGAAGCCTAAATGCTGAAATAAACAAAACCAGTGATATTTTTGCTTAAAAGTGGTTAAGATACTACAAAGCTACCAATTTCACCAATCTTTCTGTCTCTGGAATACAAATTTCAAAGAGGGATGAGGCCAGATGACTTCACGCAATTCTCAGAGAGAGAATTTATTAAGGTCGAGACAAGTCTAAATATCACACTTCATCCACTGCCTGTTCAGAAGTAGAATTATGATGAGTTCGCTGTTCTCTCTGCCACTACTTATCTCCTCATTTCAGAGCACATAATAATGTAGTAAAATAACAGACAATCTGTGTGAATAAACAACTTGGCGTGTTGCTGTGTGTTTGAAAAGAAATTACAACTCCTTTAGATTTGCCTAGCTATTATTTTGTGTTGTCATTTATTAATACATTGCTTCTAGGTTAATCTACATGCAAATGGAACAATAAAGAAAGAACCTTCTATGCCACAGGAACATATTAAAGTAAATCTTCAGAGAGTCATGTTCTACTGCTGGAGGAAACAGCCCTGAGTCAACAGCTCCCTCTCCTCTCCTCTCCTCTCCTCTCCTTTCCCCCCACCTTCCC
>Ga0065711_1013078_pt1 | contig 11895 bp, 8 predicted proteins | sample Hoacrofraction12_FD_59098 | JGI IMG/M metagenome (GOLD analysis project Ga0065711, IMG submission 59098) | Hoatzin crop microbial communities from Cojedes, Venezuela - Epithelial fraction 12 v2 (version 2) | ecosystem: Host-associated > Birds > Digestive system > Esophagus > Crop | place... | reverse complement strand
CGGTGCACAGCAGCCGTACTCTTGCATCTCCCCACTGATTTCAGGATGACACCAAATTTCACTACTGAGAATCCATTTATTTGTTTTGCCTGAAACGGCATAGCTTAACGTGTAGAAGAGAGGATTAATCTATGTCCAACACTGGTTTTAGCACTGATTCACTTCACAGTTTTAAGGGACTGTGTCTCAGTTTACTTATTTGTAAAATGTGTTTTGAGATCTGGTTCATTAGTACCTGCGTATTAGTCACAGTAACTACTTCTATAGGATCCCAGCACAGTCAAGTGCAGAATGCAATTTTTCCAGTAAACATAAATACAGGACAAAGAATTAAGAAAATATTGACAAAAGAAAACTAACACATCAACTAGAGATTTTTTAAGAGTCATTCTCCCCCTGCTTTATATCTGAATTACAGAACCTACAAGCCACCAGCCTTCCCAGTTACACGTACAGCGCTAAATAACGGTAAAACACACAGGATAACAATCCTACCCATGTTTGGCAAATTTTGCACCCAAGACATCGCTTGCCCTTTGCATACTATGTGCGCTATTTAGGAAATAAAGCCTCCTTAAAAAATGGGGAAGAGGTAGATTAAAAAAACATTGGGGAAAAAATGCTATTGAAAATATGCTTTCTATTTTTTAGGTAGGTTCTTATATAGTTCTCATCTCTGCAACTTCCAGAAGTGCATTAAGCTGCATAATTAGCATCTGTCACATGTAGCCTTTTCCCTCCCTCTTCCTCTCCCTAGAGGGAAACTGCATGAAGAAATTTTAATACCAATTTTTATATACACTGTGCAGTGCATTCTTATTAGGAAAGATACAGTCAAGTAAGTTTCTGCTTGATCTTTGTGTAACATAAACTTCACCATTTAAAAAAAATCCGCTACTGATCCAATTTAAAAATTAACTAGTCTTTTGGAAAGACAACGGTGGTGGGGGTGAGGGTGAGGTGATCCCCGTTGCATCAGATTTAAACCAATGGAATTGTTGGGAACTGGGCAGTTAACACCAGTCACTCGTCTTGGAATTACACCCTTACACTCTCACACAGTCACATTGAAACATCTACCCTAAAGTAGTAAGGGACAGATTATTTTCCCCTTTAGTCAAAAGTATTTATTTTGACAAGAATAATGATATTTTTAAAAGCACTAAAACAAAAAGTAGAACTCTATATTGCTTTTTCATTCGCATTAAAAGATACTCCACTGCTGAATATAAAAAGTCAATGGACTACAGTATCTCCTAGTGAATCTCTGTAGATGAACTTAAAAGAAGATGCTACCTTTTAGAAGTAAAGACTAAAAAGACAGACATGCAGCTTAAGAACAAGAGCAACATGAAAAACAATGATGTTATTTAGCATTTGATTTCCATTCAGACTCTCTCCTAATTTTTCAAAGTATTTATTTTCTACTTAATTAGTTCAAAGAAAATTGAGATTATACATATTGCCAACAACCTGAGGTATGAAGTGCAGACTGAATGCTTAAACTTCAGCTACAGAGGTGGTAATTATTGTAATTGGTCCATGTGAAGCAAATATATCGAGTAGTACAGAGTTCAAACTCATGCCAGTCAGTCTCCAGTTGGCACCAACAGTTCTATCAGGAGGATACAGAGGTCTCAGCAGGACTTATTATTGGCAACTGTTCAACAGTTCTCTTCTCCAAATGGTTTCAAGGGGATTTGGGTGGGAAGAAAGATAATTTTTAACAAATTAAACTACCTAAAAATGGCTAGATGCCCAGAGCCACCTAGTCTGCATTAGTCACTACTACCAAACAATTTTAAAATGAAGATTAAAAATATCATTACTGTAAAGACATGTCTATCCGGCTTTAACAACACAGATCACTGCAGAGTTATCCAGACATGTACTGTACACCATACTACAAGTATGCGTATAACTACGTCCAGAGTAAAAGGTACAGCAGAGTATTTACACAGCGTGTGTTTCTCGGAAAACAACTAGCTCAAGTTACCGGAATCCAAGTATTCCTATAAGCACATGCCATATAGTTTCAAGAAACTAGAAGACCACTTACTTTTTAATTAAAAATGACAATAGCAAAGCCTCCATGGGAGATAAGATTAGGGGGACTGTTTATTTCCCATTAGTATCTATCTTACAGCATTTGTAAGGTGTCCATAATTGTGGTGTAAAACATAATTTAGATTTGCACTGAGACTTTTCACAGGAGACTCTGCTTTGTGCCACACAGGCGTTCAGCTGCTTTGTGTAGATTTTGCAGGAATGTTTTTTTCAAATGGTGAATATGTCATTTTTAGCAGAGGTCTCCAAGACAAGATTTGAGTTTAATGCACAGCAATAAAAAGAGGAATATAAGAATTCTTGCTCTCTTTAGTGTCAGCTTTGGTTAAGACATATGAATGCACATGAATAGTCTTGTTAGAATCTCTGGGGCTACTGACATTCAAGATCTAACATATTATTACTTCTGACCAGAACATTAGCTGCTATGCAGTAAGGAGAAGGGAAAGAGAAAAAGATAGGACCACTCCCTCACCAGACAGAAATTTTTATGTATTTCTCTGGTTGGAAATCTCTGAACAGAACTTTTCTGCTGTGAAAATACAATGCTCATTTTCTCCAGTCTGAGATGAATGACTGTAGGTACTCTTTAAATCTGCAGCAGGAAAACCAAAACAAATCATCATTTAATGCCTGATCTTGCATCTTTTACTCATGGAAAGGATCCTAGTTAACTCACATAAATACAGACTGTACAGCCAAGTACTGCATCCTTGTAAAGGATGCATGCTTATCAGAAGAAAGGTTCTAGCATTTCTAGCTGCTGACTCTATTTTTTACCACTGAAAGTTCCTTTTAATTACTAGTTTCAGATAAAAATAAGCTAATTAAAGAATTTAGTTAAAATAAGATAATTTTAATTCAAACATTCAAATGTCAGTATGTATCAAATCTGGGTACCACTACAATAGAAAGGTTCATTCACCAGAAGCAAAAATCTTACAATGTGCTTCTGGCTGAGTTAAGAGCAAACATATTTCAGATCTTTTTTGTTGTTAACAATTTGTTGCCAAATAAATTGAAATTATTCAAAAAGCATGGAAATTAGTTTAATCAGTACATGTCTTCTGAAATTTGAGATGAACGAGTACCTTTCATTTATAGTGCAGCAAAAAAGAATATCCTGCATTTTGCAACTGAAACTACCTTTAGTCCACATTCACGAGTCACAGCATGTCAGACAAAGAAACGGATTTGTTTGGTGCAAAAAATGATAGCAGACCTTTACATATTTGAAGTGCAACAGATGGTCTTCCAACCAGAGCATAATGACTGGCAGACAGTACACTTCGTTAGAGTGGCTTGGAATGTCTTCAGCAATTACACAGAGAGTGGTTGGGAGGGGAAGCCCTGTCATCTCTGTGATTCTTCTCATGTAAATAGCTGTGATTTTCCTGTTTAGATGCTAAAAATTCTATCTCCTAAGACCCAACAAGCTAGCCAGTGAACTGGAAAAGGAAGCACCTTTGGCTGTCCCAACCACTATTCAAGATGAGGGTCCAGACATTTTGTCACCTGAGAAGAGAGATCTAAGTAGAAACAAAATGATTAGCATTAAGAGGAAACAACTTTGGGCAGGTAAGTGTAAAACCATTAATCCATAGTCAAGTATTCAATGGAAATTAAATTTATGAAAAAAAAGAAGCTTTAAAACAAGATCCTTCAGACTTTTAGAAGCTGGGAGGTCTACAGATACAACATGCAGAATATCTAGGGAAAAAACCCAAAAGACTAAAATACTGAATAACCACCTCCTTCCTTTGTAAAACGTGACTGTCCAAGAGTCTTCTTCAACATGAAACACTGTAGCTACAGTTCTTCAGGGCAGGGTAAAGCAAGCTTTTTTGAGGTTGTGACAGTCTTTCCATTTTCAGAAACAAGCTATTCCACAAGCCAGCAATTAAGAGTTATAATAAACAAGAAGAGTAATAAAATGCTGATCTTTAATACTTCATATGTGGGTTAGAAAAATTTAACTTCTCTCTTCCTCTCTTCCCCCTAATCCTAGAATTAGTCTTTTCTGTTATAAAATCTTCTCCACCAAATTCACCCCGAGTAAAATTTTATGTGGCAACATAAACAACACCCAAACCTGCCTTTTAACAATGTAACTTTAATGTTGATGGAATCATAACTGCATTACTCCCTCTCCAATTAGCAGCACTATTCTTTATGTTTGCTTACGAAGCGTAAACTGTTCACTTGTCACTACAAAGACCTTCTGTAGAGGACTTAAAAAAACAGCCACAGCAATTAAAATGACAACAACAGAGGTGGATTGGTCACATTATGATAGAAAATATCCAGCTGTTTCTTTCCAGCAAAAGGACACACCAACTATATGAAATACTATGGCCAAATTTTGTGAGTCTACATAATGCTGATGAATATTCTGACAAAAGTACAGATTTCCAAGAAAGGAATAGACTAATATAGAACTAAATCTAACCTCACAGACTGATTTTTTTTTTCCACCCAATCAGGATTATCACTCGTCCTTTTTACCCATACAAATTTCTCTTTTCACTAGAACCATAGATTCTCTCTTCTGTGACAAATTCTCTAAAAATAAGAAAAAATGTGGGGTTTGTCATCCAAAATAAGCAAGGCAAAAAGTAAACTTACAGGGTTAGAATAAGTAAATCAGATTTTAAACTTACTTACTTCAGTTGTGTTGAAAACATTCTAAGAAATTAAGACCATAAGTCTCATTACACCCAGGCTATTACTTATAAAATGCTAACCTCTGTGACAATCACATTTGTCTCTGCTGTGGGTTCCTGCCTGTTCTGCTTCACAACAGTAAAAACATGGGGAGTTATTTGTAATACATGTAGGGATTTTTTATAATTATTTTAAACATACATTTAAATAATAAAAGAAGTCTGGAAAGTAAATGTTTCAGGTTAGCTTCTCCTAGTTAAGATTATAGGGACTGAACATCTGAAGTGATAAGGGAGGTTTGATTTCTAATACCACAAGAAAGACAGTGAGAAAATAACTGACACATACAGAACCAGCGATTCAGGGCGGAATAAAACCAAACCCTGTCTGTAGAATCCACCTACAGATATGTCCTTGGAGAAAAACTGATGTGAAAATTATCAGAAAGATTTTCATTGCTGTTTCTTTTCTGGAAGTTTTTGCCTCTCATAACAGCACAGATATGGCAAGTGATACGTATCAGAATTCATCCATGCATTATATTTTGCACATCAAATTAAGTTGATTATCCATGACTTTTTAGGCAAACACAGGAATGCAGAAAACATGTCAGCTGTTATATATATATATATAACACACGGGCATTTCACTCCTTACTTTACATTTAGAAAGAGCATCAGATAATGAGCTCAACCATTACAATGTGAATAAATTTCATTTGCAAGTTCAGAATTATCTCTGACTCCTTATCTGTTTTGTGAACCAGAACTTACAGGTAGCTCATAACATTTGTCTTCTGAGTTGTGTTTGTCTCCAGAGTAATTCCCATAAGTGGGCAAAAGCTTTAATGTCTTCTTCTTTGTGCTTTCAGCCATAATATTTTTCATAAGCTGAGAATTTACAGACTCAAAACAATTACTGCAAAATACAGAGGACCAGAAGGGGAAAAAAAAAAACCACATAACCAAAACCCTGTCTTTCCCGTTCCCTAAATTGCCAGATTTCATCTTCAGATTTTATGCCTGGAAATTAGCTAAAATATTTCAGACTATAATATATTACCTCTGTATGTTTCTTCTGACAATTGCTTGACAACAAGCATCTCTCTCTGGGAGTATTCTGTAGTGAATTTATTCACATCAGGAGGAAAAAAATATTAGAAAGGTGTCTAATTTTACAGTTTGCAGATTAAACAACAATGACAAACAATTTACTGTGACAGCATGGGCAAGACACAACCTTTAACCATTCTGCTGTTTTGTGGACACACAGACTGCCTTTTTCATCAATAGCCACAAGAAACATTAGACTGCCAAAAGTTTTGCAATCAGCAGGTTTTGACAAACCAGTAATAAATCCTGAGGAATTAAAAAAAAGTCTGAGCAATATCTCATAAATATAATTATTCTTTGCAGATGTTTGCTATTTAATATAATGGAAAGAATGCTTTCTTCCATCTGGCCAAGTAGTATCAGACAGCATTTTTGCTAAAAAAACCGAGCACAAGACTGTTCAATCACAAAAGGTAAATTCCTTGACATTAGGCTGATAAAGTAATTTGAGATTTTTTAATATATGTGTTCCATACAATAATTACACTTTATTTTGTAGTTTACAAAAATCTATTCACAAGAGTACAGAAGCTTGTCATGCATTCTTTATTTTCAAAGAATAACCCTCATCCATGTAAACAGTCCAATCGAAATCACACTGCTTGCATATGAAGATTACTGGATAAAGCAAATAATATCTTATTGGAATGTATTGGAAACACAGAAATCAGAATATCTTTTGTGACTTGTTTCGCAGCCTCCTGTAAGTCATATATACAACACAGCGTGAAAGTAAAGCTTTACAATCACAAGCCGTAAGGTAGTAACTGTACCTGTGTTATTGCCTTTGTTGGCCAATTCACTCATATTTGCCTCAGAAAGGACTGACTACCCATCACTAAGTCAGAAGGGAAAGCACTGCAACAATGGCTTAATAAGATGTCCATTGTTCTTCTGAAGTCCTAAGCTCAGGACGCTTCACATGCTCAGGAAGCTAAAGCTTTGAGTCGCTCTTAGATACTCAAAATCAACCAGGTTTAGAAGGTACTAGGTACTAGAAATGCTGTCTGCTTTCAAACTCAATGGGTCTTTCTGCTCACAGAAGTCTTGCAGGATTCTACAGTGAAATAGAAAAGAGTCCAAACGTGGAAGACTTGAAAACTTGGCCCCAGAATGACTGCAATATACACGTAAACCATTAAGTTGCAACTGCAGTGTAGGAGTGGAGATGAAGTTGTAGCTGGAAGTTGAATCAAATCCCTTTGTATGAAGTGAATGACCACTACTTAATACCATATTTTAAAAAAATAGAATTCTATGATCTGACCAATATAAAACTGGGTTCTATTTGTCTATATATCAAAAGCTCTAGCACGCTTAGTCAAAAAAGGTCTTCTTTAAATAAATAACTTTCTGGAAGATTGATGTTTGTTAAGTACTGGATATGACCTGAATATTAGCATGTTTTACAAAACTGTAACTTTGCAGTGTAATTCCAATAAGGCTGCAGACCTTGCAGAACTTTCAAAGCAGAAAACTAGGGAGAAGGCAAAACACTTCTCATGCCAGAAAGACCTAGAAGATTCAGTGAAGAAACTGATGGAAAGCACCCTTCGTCTAAAGGTAGATATCTGCAAGCCACAGTAATTGCAGTGAAACAACCAAAAGGCCATACAAACGATACGACAGCACGGCAGCCATAGAGCAGGACATTCCAGTGACATATGGATCCTGAAAACACAAACTTCTGGATTACAGCATCTGGAAGTACAAAAGAGAATAAAACTCCACTTGTCATGCAGAGCAGGAGCCTATGTCAACAAGAATCATGTGCTCATACTATTGCTCAAGAGATGTACTTGAACTACTTAAAAAATACATGGAAGGTATGCGCAAACTGTTTTGCCTCTTGTGCCTCTTTCATTGTACAGAAGTGCACGCTAGCCAGGATTCAGAATACCCTATTCTGTAGTAAGTGAAAAAATATGAGCAAAAGAAATCTTGTCAATACACAGTCATCCAGTGTATTACCAGAAGATGGGAGGATGACCTTCATAAAGCACAAGCACAGATAAAACCAATACAAATATACATCAGAATATCATAAGTACACTTACCACTGAAAAAAAATTGTAGGTAAATCTCTCTCCTGAGGAAGGCTATAAGACTATTCTCCTTTTTTTCAAATCTACATCACCACTGAAGTCCTGTAAATAAACATTCTCTTGCAAATAAAGGGGTCGTCTTCACTTTTTGGGAATTGCAGTAAGAACTGCCTTACAAAAAAGATCCCATGAGTCAGTTTTATTCCTATGAGTAATCTCCTCAAACAGTGAGGAGAAAACATGAACTAAAATTACTTGCACAATCATGTTTCATAACTGTTCCTAGCCTAGCGGTATTGGTCCTTCCCTTTCCCAAGTACAAAAATGTACAAACTTTTCTCCCTCTTTTACTAAGAGGAAAAAAAAAAGAAAGGCTGCTTATCCTTGGATACTTAGTTTGGAGGAGTTGAAAACAATGGAGCACTGTGTGCCCCACTCATCACATAGGCTCCGAAAAAAAAAAGTATGGAAAAGAATGCACAAAGTATGTAATTACTGTTTCACAAGATAATTTCATTATTAATACATCCCCAAAGATAGCATGCACAGTACTGCAGTTTAATTAGATGATAACTGGAAGGGGTTTGAATTTATGAGGTAATAAATATATTTTGGACTAATAAACTTCATGGCTGAAGTGTTTATTAATCTAGAATATAAAGATTATATAGTTGATAGGAGACAACCTCAGGTTGCACTGAGATGCCTATTGTTTATATATTTGAAAATTAATATTCTCCTTCTTTTGGGAGCTAGATCAGAAAGCCAAGATTGCTGTGGATGATACTGAACGATACTAGAAACTGTCCAGCAACTATTTGTTCTCAAAGGCAAAGACTATTTAAGTCTCAGAAGATGTTACATTTTAAAAGTTTCACATTTAAATCAATTTGTCACCTCCTAAACTATTAAGTACTGCAAATATACCCTCTATACTATGCTTTCTGACAGTGGTCAAAATGTCTTATTCTGATGGTAAGAAAGACAGATTCCCTCATAGAATAACCAGGGCCTTTACAAGACTAACAGACCCCTCCCCTGCTCCCCCCAAGTACTCATTTCTGTCTCTATTTTCCTGCTTTTGGATTCACCTGCAGAACTACACCATGTGGTGAGCAAGCACATCAATTTTAATGTCTCATTAAATTTTTTTCTTTTCTTAACTTCATTCTATAAACTTTTTGCCTAGTAGAGCACATTAAGGATTTGGAAACTAACTGTTCACCACTATGAGGATTTATACCCTAAACAGCTGTGCCAAGAAGTCAGAGGAATCAAATGGCATAATCTATTAACTCGTCCTCCGGTAGTTACAACTAGAGCTTTATAAATCGCCACAGAGATCAGTCCATTTAAACTACATTTCTCTGTTACTTTAAAAGTGTCAATGTCCCACACAGGCAAGAGAGAAGACCAAATTCACTCCAGGAAAAAGTGTGCATGATTGAAGTCGAAGACCAGGTTGCTTAAGTCAAAGCTAAATTTAGGCCCGAGAGAACTACAGAGAAAGGAAGAAACCCTAGGAGGAACAGCGTGTGGCACCCTCTCCTTGCAGATGAAACAAGACTAACAAAAGCAAAGGGAACCCTACCCACACATGACTGAGTGATGATTAATGCTGCGGCATTAATGGACAAAAGCAGGGAAATCCTGCACGTGTCAGAAGAGCCACGGCACTCTGGGGCAGAAGCAAGGCGACGAGGAAAGGGGTAAGACACGTACCATCTCAGATTTGTTGGCAAGAAAAAATCCTGCTTCTCTGAGCCAGTCCATCATGAGTGACAGCAGTAAGAAAGTTGTGTTACTGAGGGCTGTAAAGATCTAAAGATATGCAAGAAAAAGTTTATTAATTAGCTTAGGTGATCCAAATACAATTGGCCATGGGTTCAGACACCTTCCAGTCTGGCTCCATAGGTTCAGAGCAAAGGCCTCAACACTAACTCTTCAGAAGACCATACCAATAATTAATGGAAGACGAGGATGACTGCCATTTCCAAAGCTCCTGCTTTTTAATTCCCAGGCTTACACACTCTCTCCAAATGAAACCAGCAACAGAGCTAACTTTCCAATATTAAATCTCTAGGCAGTATGTTATTCATACAGTTTATGTAGATGTCTTTACCCTCTGGAAAAACAAAGTTTAAGAAAAATGGTTCTATCTTTGGGGAACAGTTTAAGTCTCAGGATAACTACATTAGGAAATCTAACTCTATTACTTTGTATCTTACATTTTATTACTAGATTGGTAATAGGAAATTACCAAATAAAATTGGTATTTTACTTGGTAATTTTTTTTCCGTGGGCCTCGTCTAATATGAAAGATGGTGATCATCAAATTTATTCAAGTTTTCCTGTCAACAACATCATTAACCAAATCCCTCAATTTCAAAGTAAATAAAAGCATCTGGGCTTCTCGCACAGCAAGACTGACTTGCATATTTAAGCCTCATATATAGATGAATTTGCACTGGACCAAATTTGCATATTAATGAAGGACTAATTGCTCTTTGCAGTCAATTTTATGCAGATGAATTTGCTCCTCTCAGTACAATTTTCATAATGTTCAGAAAGAACTGAAAAATTTAAAACTTTTTGAAAGTACACAAATGTTAGACAATCAAGGAAGAAATATCATAATGACATCAAACAGCTTTACATTAAATTGTACATAATTCATCTTTTATATTGTTGCTTTATTTTGACAGCCTCCCACAAAGAACGGAACAATTCACAGAATAACTTCAGCCTGTTCCCCCTCCTCGGTCTCAAATTTTAAACAGCTTGTAACAACACATTATATTATCTTGTTTCCAGCTGGAAGAATGGAGCCTGAATTTTTAGGAGAAGTTAAATTTGCTAAACAGGAATTTATTCTCTCTCAGTCATCCTCATGCCACAGGTCAGTTAGGAGATACCCTACCCACCATGATTTCAAGGTAGTTTTTACCCAGTTTTGCACTGTTAAGAAAAAGCTCAAGGCCCAAATCCCTGTTCAGCCGCTCCTTCGGAGCTAAAGTACGAAATACAAAGAAAAAGATAGGAGAGTACATGGGAAAGAGAGACATCAACAAACGCCAAGGGAAAAATCGTAATGCTAGCGATGAAAGGGGAAAATATAGATACTGGAGTAGAAGAAAGGGAGTGGAAATGGAAGGAGAGAAAAATGATGATTCAATGTGTACATTCAGGTCTAGCTAGAAAGAGGAAAACTGCAGGGTTTGGGAGAAAGTTCAAGAGGAAGCAAACAAATAAAAGAGAAAAACGCAACACAAATGTACCCACAAAAAAGTAAAAGAACAGTAAAGATAAGGAAACCAGAAATAAAGTGATAATCAAAGAAATAGATTAAAAGAAGATATGAAACATACAGTTTTTCCTCATTCTGTCGGAACATAAGGGCAGAGTTACTGGAAAAGTATGAGTCGTCTGAATTTGCATGTATAGCCTTCCTCTTGCCAGAGAGAAAAGCCTTTTTTAACCGTGAAGACCGATAATCATAGTATTTATATGTATCATAAAATCCCTTACAGAAGATTATTTTAATCAGAAAAGGAATAGCATAAAAATTGTATCTTTAAATGACTCCAAGGCCTTTTGTAGAAGGAACACATGAATGCGGTTCACAGTCACATCTGCTATATCTTTGATTGCATTTGTTGCCCTTCTCTACAGCCTTTATTGTTTCATTATCTCCTTTTTAAGATACACAGTACACAAGATGCAGATGTATGATGGGTTTATAGTGGTATCAAAAAGATTCTTGTGTTTTCTCTTTATTTCTTTTCTAATAATTCCTAGCATCCTACTTGCTCTCTACATAGCATCGAGCTAATAGATCTCCTATTTTGTTCCTGAGAAACATCACAATTTTTCATGATTAAACAATCTTCAGCTGAACATCTTTTGACTGAGCTATAGAGTCCTTCCCAAAGACGAATCAGAAGAGCACAACCTCCTGAGCCTCAGATGCAAGGTGGAGGGAGCACAGAAAAACTGCCAGAAGGTCG
>Ga0065711_1008952_pt1 | contig 11895 bp, 6 predicted proteins | sample Hoacrofraction12_FD_59098 | JGI IMG/M metagenome (GOLD analysis project Ga0065711, IMG submission 59098) | Hoatzin crop microbial communities from Cojedes, Venezuela - Epithelial fraction 12 v2 (version 2) | ecosystem: Host-associated > Birds > Digestive system > Esophagus > Crop | place... | reverse complement strand
TTCCATGAAGAAAACACAGAGATGAGTGGGTCTTAAAAGCCAGGAAACAAGATGTTGGTTTTAGCTGGTCTCTTTTCTGAGGTGGAGCTTATTCTGCGAGCAAAAGAGGGCTGGAGACCTTTAAACAACCGGCTGAAAGTACCTCAAGTCATAGTTGTAGTGATAAAGCTTTTCCTGTTAAGGATGACCACAATACTGCAAATTAAATCTTGGTGGTGAAGAACATTGCTTCCTACCTTACAAGGCAGAAATTAAAGGTTTTCATGAAATCTGTCTCCAAGCAAAAGGAAACGTAATGATCCTGTAAGTCCCAAGGGCTCTCTACCTATCTCTGAATGGAGAAGAACAAAAGACAAATACATGATATTTCTTTAGATTGAAGTGGTAAGTGGGAAAATGATGTTTGAGTGGCTTGAAAATAATGGAAAGAAAGTCTTGATTTAAGAAGAGTTAGAGGCCTTAGGGAGGCATATAAAAAGGTTTAAATTTCCAGGCCTATCCAACTCAATTAATCTTTCAAGCATAAAGGATTTTAAAGAGCTTCAGGTGCAACTATAATAAAGTTTATGCAGAACTAATGATCTTCTGTAGAAATTATCTCTGTGTGGTGCAAGACACACACAACAGAGCATCACACAGCTTTACTACTCTGGGAAAATCAAAAAATGTAATTGTATAATGTGAATAGTTTATCAGCATCCCTAAACACTGTCGTACTGAGACCAGGTTGAATATATACAGTACTAAGTTTCTTATGTTATCCTTGGATTCGTTTACTTCCAGTTGGGGAGGGGGGATCTGCAACTTTGTTTTCCCCTATTTTATACCAGTGAGAGGTCTAGGTACTGAAAACGAACTGTGGTTTTCAGATATTGTGAGTCATTGCAGTGTTTATTATAGTGGAACCTAGTTTGCTCATGTTTTAGGCACTATCAATACATGTAAATGTAATATATTAATGNTAATCTGATGTCATTTCTTTCTCCCATAAAAATTAAGATATTTCTGTTCATATATATATAGTCTACTCATTCTGCTTGGCTCCACCCATAAATTAAAATATGAGATGTGATGGCAAGATGTAGAGATTTATGTGAAATTGTTAAGTACTTTCAGTCTATTTCCAGTGCAAAGTGTCTGTGGCATAACCACAGTTACAGATATCTTAGATTTTGACAGACTTTGAAGGGAGGATGAGGAGTAAAGGAGTCATTACGCCCATCCCTGAAGGTGATCCCGCTATGTTAAGGCTGATGCACACTTCTTAGGGACAAGAAGAATACGTGTATTTTTTGGCACTCTTCCTTGGGAAAACAGTGGTCTGCCAGGTAAAAGCAGCTGGAAGACACAGTACAAAGAAGGTGAGACAGGCCACACAGCAACAGCGTAATGAACTAAATCACCTTTGTGAGCTTACTGCAAAAGTTTTATTCTTTGACAAAGCTGGAGAAAACTCTAGAATCATCCACAAAGGACATAGTTCCCCACTGCTTTAGTGAAGGGGAATGCACGCCTATGCATGAGCCATGTAAAAACCTGCAACTTGGCTTGCAAGCCTAAATATCTTTCCAGTTAGTGGAGAATGAGGGCTCCAGTGGTGTAAAACGCCTAGATTAAATTTTCCTGTCCAGTCAGATTATTTACTGCTTGAATCGTGCTGTCTCGTCTGGTGCTTGTCATAGTTACAAAACTTTTTTTCCAAGGAATAAATAAAAGACCTCTGTCTCACCTTTTAGAGGACCAGAAGTCTTCTTTTAAACTATTTATGTCCTCTTCTTACTCTGCAGTCTGCTGAGCAACAGAGCAGACACACATAAATTTTAAAGAACACTTCACAGATACCTCACAACTTTTCAAAATGATATTGTAAAAGCCTGACATTTTTTAGCTGTTGACTTTACAAACACTTTTGTTTAACCATTTGTCCCGGTTTCAGCCAGGATAGCATTAATTTTCTTTCTGGTACCTGGTGTAGTGCTGTGTTTTGGATTTGGGATGAAAATAATGCTGATAACACACTGATGTTTTTAGTTGTTGCTAGGCAGCCAAGGAATTTTCAGCCTCTCACGCTGGCCTGGCCTGCTGGGTGCACAGGAATCTGGGAGGGGACACAGCTAGGACAACTGACCCAAACTGGCCAAAGGGATATTGTATTCCATATTCATGCTCAGCATGTAAACTGGGGGAGTTGGCTGGGGGGTAGCAATTGCTGCTCAGGGACGGGCTGGGTGTTGTCCATCGGGTGGTGAGCAATTGCATTTGTGCACCACTTGTTTTGTATATATTGTTATTACTATTATTATCTCTTCCTTTGCTTTCCTAGTAAACTGTCTTTCTCTCAACCCACAAGTTCTTATTGTTTTCCCATTCTCCTCTCTGTCCTACAGGATCTGAGAGGGTGGCTGCGTGGTGCTTAGTTGACATCTGGGGTTAAACCATGACACCATTGCTCTTCAGGATGGTGGCAAATATCCTAGTTAAGAGTTTCATTCCAAGAACAGATAATAGAGTTTCTTGCTACTGTTTGTGTCTTCTCTTCCCTACTGATTTTCAAAGAAAAAAGGTTGAGTATTACAATATTGTAAGCATATCCTGTCTTTATGCACTCTACAAATTATTCGACCTTTCTGCATGACAACTTCTCTTTCCAGAAAATGACAGCATGGTAGTCATGGGAGATGTTACTGGTACAATATTTAGCACTGGGAAGATTTTCATTTTTGCCATTTACGTGACAGAAATTCACTATGACTGGTTTTGTTGGTCTATTTGCAAGTTTAAACAAAAAAAAATTATCATGGTAATAAATATTTAAAGTAACTTTTGAAAGCATGAGGCTGCATGTGGAAGGAAATGAGGAAACATAATGGAATAGGCAGCAGCAATGGAGAACTTAATTTTTGTTTTACCAGAACTTTCACATAGGAATTTTTGTAATACTTTTGGAGGCATATATAGTACTAAAGAAGAACCTGCCAAATTTTGGATTTTGTTCCTGCACAACTCGGAACTCATCAGTATGATCTGTTTCTTTTGGAGAGTATCCATCTTCTGTTTTTGCTTCAACAAACTGCTGACTGTTTTGCCATCTCAGAGCTCCATTCATCTACTACATCTTAGGCAGTGCATAGGTGAAGCTGCCTGTTTAAAGCTAATTTTTCGCAACGGCAAAAGGCTATCGTTACAGTCAACGTCTGCTCATTGCAGAATGGGACTGGATCCAGCGGTGTTCCTGAGCCTGTGCTCTACTCAAGGAGGCCACAGCTCAAGAAACAGAAAGCAGGACACTTTCCCTCTGACCCCAGCATTACACATCCCACATCTGTAGCTGCTTCTCATCTCCATAACTGAAGTGGCATGTAGATGCCCTGCATTATTACTCTTGTGTGAAAGTGAGCACTGGCACTGCTGCACATTGAGCCTTAGCATGCTAGTACTGTGCTGCTGGCTTTGTTTTCCTAACTTGTGATGTAAAGTGGCCTCTCCCAGAAACACCAGGCTGGAAGGAGCAGAGAGGAAATAAACATTATTGAGAAGCAGCCCTGACAAAGAGGCTGTTAAGTCTGTATTAGGGGATGAAATAAGAGCGCTGTACTGTGAATCTAAAGAGGAGACAAGACTTGTGGCAAAGGTACAAATAAGGCTGAAAATGACCTCTTGATTTAGGATTGGTATTTTAATCATAGAAAAAGCGTGGGAGAGGAAGAGCAGGCGTTGTCAGAGCAATTGACTGTTTTGCTGGAAAACTCACATCTAATAAAAATACACCTCTAGTTAGTGGATGTCTTTCCATATTCCTCTATGATGACTGAGGATATTGCCATAGGATTCTTACCATGATGGTTTTCTTTGACCAAAAACTTCTTCCTGAATGATACTAGGATAAACTGTATTCCCCCAGGAGGGTTTTCAGAGGAAAATTTGTGCTTAGGAAGTCGTACAATCTATTTTACAATGTTGCAAATATTTATTTCTCTAACTTAGAGCATGTTATGGTCTTCCTGGCTTCTGAATCAGTTCCTACGAAATAAAGTACTTTAATCTTGCTTTCTTTATTCGTTTATTTCCATTCATTTGCTTTCTCAAGTTTCTGATTATGTAGTGTGTCACTATTTTTACATGCTGTATTTTTTCAATGACTGAATATTGATGTCCAACATTTCATCTTTATACATGTGAAATTGTTACTAACAATTATACTGTGATATCTCGCTTTTTCATTTGAACTGGAAAAACTTACACACTGAAATCTTTCTGGGTACAATGTGGCAAACTTGAGAAACCTGAATCCATTCATATTCAATTTAGAATTCAAAGCTTCACTACAACACCAGGGAAGTCCAAGACTGCAGGAAAAACTGGATCTTCTTCTAAATGCGCCTATGTCCTGATCTGCAAATATTTTTGCAAAATCTTGTTTCACTGAGACTGGGGAATTGTCAGTATGCTTGATTAAATAGAGGGTATGGTAGTTGTCTGTGCTGGTTTTTTGTAACAGCTTTTGCAGTCCTGAGGAAGCTGAACAAGACAGGTAGTTTTATATTTAAAGGAATTCTTCAGTGTTAGCGTGCCACCTAACCTATACCTGAAAAACATCCGCTTCCAGACTGCTGAGTGCAAGCATGCTGCAAAATACATTACAACAGTTTGCAACAATACATCTACCTCATTGTAACATCTGGAAATGCTGGCATGTGCTTTGGACAGGGAAACATCTGAGCTGTATATACTCTAGGGCTCACTCCTGGGGCCCTGCAATGTCAGATTCTCAACTTGATTTTAAAATAAAAAATGCAACTCTTTTATGTTGTTAAAATCTGTTCAGTGTGCAAACTAGCAGACAGCCTGAGGATCAGGAAGGACTTTTCCAGTCACTGAAATGCGGAGGTTACTATACTGTGGACGATTTTCATCACTCTGCTCCCAGGTACCTCCCAGGGCACAGGCATGGAGCAACACAAGAAGCCAAAATCTCCTGCCCCATCCGGGACTGGAAGTGCAGGGAGGAGGCAGTGCAGGTAGGCGAGCTGGTGATGCCTCCACAAATCCACAGCCCCAGCTGCTTGGGGCAGCGCTGCTTGCTGGGAGCCCAGCACTGTGCTGCGGAGCACGTTGCATGCATGTCCTGCATGGTGGGGGACAGGGAAAGGGCTGGTTGCAGCCCCACTTCAGCAAACTGGCCTGCTCCTGATCTGCCTGTCTCTCTTTTGCTGAAATATTTAAAAGGTCATGTTGAATTTAGACTATTGGTTCTGCAGAAATCAGGTCTCAAGGCAGTGCCATAATTTTCCCAAATGAATTGTAAGATTTGAGAGCAGTAAGTAGGGCTTAGTTTGAGGATTTGAGTGGGTTATTTTGATTGCTTCATTTGGGTTTTTTTTTTACTCTTCCTTTTTTTTTTATCAATACAGGACTGGAAAATATGTAAATTTCTTTATAAATTAATCTTTTAGATTTGACCTGTTATATCACTATTATGAAAAGGAAAGTCCCCAGGTGAGTCAGTAAAGTGTTAATGAAATCGAATAAGTTGGTGCATGATGAATTGGTAAAATAGCTTCACTGATTAATTTATCCTTGGCTTTGCCATTAACATCAGCCAACACAGCAAATATCAGCTGAGCTAAAGCTTAGAACAATATTGGTCTTTAGTGCTAAATGAAGTTGCCAGATACACTGAGTGATTTTTATGTAAGGCAGATGTGGACGCTATGAACAAGTAAATGGCTTCTTTGCCACACTGGTGATATGTCTGCATCATACATTCTTATTTTCCGAATACAATAAGAAAAAGTAAAAGAAGAGATACTCTGAGGAAATGAGGTACTGGAAGGGATGACATTTGAACAAAACAACACTGGGCTGCGAACCAAAACACATGATTCCTCAATTAAAGGAGCAAACCAAGAGGACTCCCACTCTACTTGATTACAGGTTAGGAGATGCTTTGTTATATGGAGGGTTACTAGTCCAGATCTGTTGCTAGGGTGGTAATTCCTATGTACGAATCCTGCATGAAATTGAGACCAGAGCTAGGTAACCTGAATTTAGTTTCAAGTGAACATATTTCATTCAACAGCTTAACTCTAAATGCAGACACAAGGGGCTAAAATCTGCCTTTTGAAGGAAAAGACATCACAGGTTGCAAAGGAAAACCTTGTGTAACAGCAGGGCTCTCTCACCTGACAACACTGAAAGCTGTCACAGAGCTTGTTATGAGCTTTTCATTTAAGAAAAAAAATATTGCCGAGATCAACCAAGAGACATTCTTTGTTCTGTACTTTACTTTGTACTGACTCTTACTATTTCCAGCTTAAAATTCATAGCCAATTTACAGTCATATTGTTTTGTCAACATTGACCTCTCCTCTCTCCTTAATGTTTATGTCCTGATATATTTATAGACTGCAACAGTATCTCCTTTCAGCATTCATTTTGTTAGGTGAAAAAAGTTAAGCACTTCTATTCTCTTGTGTAAGACAGGCTTTTTATTCCCCTTTGTATCTTCACAGTGACTCCATGCACCATTGCCAGCTAGAGAAAATATTTCTTGAAGGTGAATAAAGGCTGACATGAATGCAGTTTTCCAAAAACTTACATAAAAGCATTAATTTTTTTCTACTGCTCTGGAAAATACCTTCTCTCACACGTTAAGATTCAAATAATTTTTTTTTTACAGAGCCACAGAGCAGGGCTCAAAGTTGTTTTGTCATCCACATATCCGTTCTTTTTTTTTTTTATTCCCCTTTTACTTGCAATGGGTGATTTCTGAAATTGCAGCAGAATTTTCCAGTTTGCAAGTGCAAATATCTGTACCTGAGCTAGACATTGGAAGTAGGATTAAAGGATATTGAGACGTGCGTGGTTCACAGCTATGAACACTTTTCTCACCTTCTTTCTAACTTTGGTGACCTCCAGTCCCATTGGGCATCTTCTTTCTCAATGTTCTTTAGTGGCTGGCAAAATCAGATTCCCTATCTGCCTGGGCAGGGAACTGAGAAGTGAACTGTCAAGTAAAACAGGCAGAAACTCTCCAGAGCCATCAAATATCCCCATTGGAGTTCCCAGCTGGCTTTCCATGGGGTGTCCTGAGGATATTTTGGCACATAGATTGTACATTGCTGGTAAACTCCAGTAAGCAGGTAAATTTGAGAGTACTCTGTTCCTAGGACCATCCTTCAGAAGTGATTTACATGTCACTATGAGAGGCCCCTTTGTGTTTGCCCCCCAGAGTGGGGTTTGGAGAAGATGTTGGCACTGTGAGCATCTACTTGCCTTTCAAACGCTGACAGAGCAGCTCTTGAGACGCTGCTGACTGCAGTAATTAGGTCTGCACATCACCCCACTCATATGTACCCTAGGAACATCCGAAGTTCTTGATTTTCTGTACTTCATACCTCAAAAGCCAGAGTCAGAAAATCTGCCTCTAATTTTCTTCAAAACAATGCTGAAGATTAAAATTACAAATTGTCCATAGACCCTCAAGCGCTAGGAAACCATCCATGTTTCCTATCAACTGAAAAAAAATTAGGCAACACCACAGGTAGTTTCTGTTTCAGATGATGATTTTTTTTTTGTAAAATGCAAATAGTCTCTATTATTATTTCTATCATGTCTATATTCTGCTGTCTCCTACCACCACTTGCCATGGTTTATAGTTTTGCGCTGTAACACCTATACTATGCACAAGGGTGAGCACATTATTCACTGTGGATCATTCTTTCAACGCTGATAATCCCGTCAATGTGCATGACCCTGACTTAACTAATTTGGTATAGGTCTTTGAATTAGCACACACATAACCAAGTGCATATAAATTAAAGAAGAAGGGAAGAAAGGGAAAGGGAGATTAAGGATGAAGAAGTAGGAGATAACAGAGCTTAAAGATCAAGCCACAGCTGATAGCATTTAGTGAGCATTACAGAAAAATAAATGTGCACTGGACTAAGATTCATTAACCACACATGGACAATGAATACTGCAATATTTCACAGTAGCTTGCAAGGTAGTGCAGTAACAGCTTTTGATTAACTGCAATAGTATTATCTCACTGCACAATTTAGATTTTCAACACATTTTCCTGTTGCTGTTGTTCATGACACTTAACATTAATGTCACCTTATTTTGCAACTTTTCAAAGTGTTGGGTGTTGTTACAAGCCTGAAATAATAAAAAAGCCAGTAATAGTATGACTCTTAAAATAGGAGTAGATTGAGAAAGAGATAAAAGGAAATAATTTTTTATCTTCCATGAGGAGACTAGAAACAGCTAAGTTGTGTCACAGGTGTCAGTTTAGCTCCTGTGCCTATAGTCATAGACTGCTGCCTGTAAAAGTCTTCTATGTGTGCTGGATTGATGCAGAGTAATTCAGAGACTGCTTATTGGCACCGAAGAAGGAAGAACACAAGCAAAGTTTGCAATCACTATGAAAACTGCCTCTCCGTTTGCTGTGTTGGCACTGGCACATCTGTCAGGGACAGCAGATGTTCTAGAGGATTCCTTCCAACAAAGCTCTTCCTGAGACTTGTATCTGGGACTGGGCCCAGGGCTGCAGGGTTTGTTTCAACAAGAGTCAAACGGTCTACACAAGCACGATTTTATTCTTCACTCTGCCCTTGGGAGGCAACTCTATATTTCCTTTTCAATGTTTGAAGAACCTGTAGAGTAAAACACCCGGAGAGGTGACATGCAAATCTTTTCTGCTATGTGATTCATAGGCTAGGTATTATAGCAAATGTAGAGTCCAGCTTGCAGACAATGCAGAGCTTGGTGCTTCTTCAGCCTGGTATGTGGTCTGTTAAACACTTGTTACTGCGGAATTTAGGATTTTGGCGCAAATTATTTGCATAGTAGGCTTCTTTCTTATGTTCCTTTATGCATGAGATGTTACTTTGTTTTCTCCATCAGTGCTCCAACACAGATTCACCAGTGCAGCATACGTACTACATACACCAGCATATCAAAGTACTTTCTGGCATCAGCCTCAGCAGATCTCTTCATGAAAGCGGAGGGCAGGATGTCTGGGGACAACACCACGCCAAGGGAAACCAGTCACCAGCAAAGGCACAGATATTCTTACATGTGAAGACAGACTGAAATTTTCATGAACCAGAGACTCTTGTTAAGACAGTATTAGTCTTTAAATGCACGAGTCAAAATGAAGTGTATTGTGTTTAATTTGAAATATGTTACTTTAAATAAATTAGTCTTTAGAACATTGCATAGGCATATTGAAAGGAAAGTACATTCTCAAGTATAATTTTCCAGTGCCAATACCATCCATAGGGCTACTGAAATAGATGGTGAACTCTCATGAAACCCTGCTTACTCAGTAGATAGCAGCTCTTTCTTTTTTTCTGGGAAATCTTTCTAAATCAAGCTGTAATCTTTGCTTCCAGTGATAGTGGGCCGTGGTAAGTTTTGCATCATACAAACTTTTCACTGTTTCTAGTACCTTTTAAAAGAAAGCCTTTTAAAATAGTATCTTGGGGTTGAAGGTAGGGTGCGTAACATTCAAGCAGCAAATGTAGTAATTGCCTGTGAAAGAATGTAAGACTACAAAACAAATTTAAGCAAGTGCAAACCAGCCCAGGTTGGCTGTCTTGACTGATACAGTTATAATTTAATGTAATTAACAGGTGAAAAACAATTGAAAGAAGAGTCATGCAACCAACAGATGACCCACAGAGGTCCCTTCCAACCCCTACTATTCTGTGATTCTGTGAATAGCAGAGCTCCCCAATATGTTCTGTAGTTTCCCTTTCACGAAATATTTTTCTACTACAGTCTCTTCCATTATTTATCTATTAAGAATGTGTATTTTCTTTTCTTGAGGAAGTATGTGCCTAAAGTTTCTAAAGTAAAGTGGCACATCCAAGAAAGTAGATTGCTGAATTTTCTGATCTTGATGTGGTTTCCTAACTGTACTCTGAGTTAATATTGGAATATTTTGTTGGAAAGAAACTTCTAAGCTTTTGCTTTTATGATGTATATTACACCAGAATCCCTACTCTGCTGTAACAACGAGTTACTTATTACCTTTGTTTATATATAATTGACTTCAGAGAGAAAACATTATTAATTTTTCAGCTAACAGTTTATGTAATTAATGGTGCATTTATATCAATGTACATACAAGCAATAGTGTTCTCATATTTAATCCTTGAAAGCTACTAGGGTGGCACGTTTTGCAGTGGTTAGAAAGAATGCAGACATGAAGATCATTGAATTATTGTTTGATAGCTTAATCTTTTAAATGCTTTATCACATTTATTGGTGCTCTGAATTCAAATTGAAAAGCCTATTTCTTTGTCTTCAGTAATCACTGGGAAGGCAAAAATAAGTGGAAAAAGATACCTTCTTGTCTGCCAGAATACTACTTCTGTCATGGAAGAAGGGAAAAAGACAGAAGGCATGCTGTGTTTTGCTGAATGTTTAAATTGCAAATAGGTTTGTAGGATAAAATATGTCCTTTTTGATGATACTTTGCCATTGCTGTTGGGGCCTATTCAGACAACATACTTCATGATGAAAGACTGTATCTGTTAAATGGACCTAGTCTCAAAAGATCTCAACAAGTTTAATTACCATGTCCACTACCTGCAGGGGTTGCCCTAGCATAAGTGGAATCATTAGGTCAGCAAGACCTTCATGTTTGAAATCCTTTTCTCCGTAGTTCTGGACCTGGTGTTTCATATGCAAGCGAATGCACTGAGACATTAGGCAAACACGGTGCTGGGCTGGAGCACAGACACACACAAAGGTAGCTCTGATGAGTTTGTTTAGCAGTGGCATGACATCAAGATCCGAACTGCTGCAGGGCATAGTCACGCTTCACTCTGAGGAACAAGTACTGCCAAAGGAGGTTCAAAGAGCTGTGTTTACAACCATGAAACAAAGTCCCTACTGATTTCAGTACCTGACACTACACAGATATACAAACCCAGTGCAAATTGTCCCATCTGTCCCTCCTCCTTGCTATCTATAGTAGCAGCACAAGTACCCTACTCCTTTCTCATGACATTCTAACAGTCCTACTGTGTGACAGCAGTGAGGAAAATGCAGGAACAGGGCAGAAGCAAATAAAAGCCATATCTTAAACTTTCTTACTTACCACAGTACACCCAGGTAGTACTGGAGTGTGTAGGCGCAAATGAAAGACAGATAGAGTAGTTTATCTTCCCAAAGCTACACAAATAAGTGGATGTTGCAGGTATGGGTTTAACTCAGGAGATCCTGGACTCCCTGTGTCTTGTGGGCAGTGTTGTGCTCTTCCGCATGCTGGCAGGTACAGCTGACTTCTGTTGTTATTTTATTATTCTGCAAAGATGTTCCTTTATTGTTGTGCAAAAATGCAAACTATCAAAGTGTTTGGAATGTATTTCCAGCTCAGCGGGCTTTTTACAGAAGGTGAAATTAGCCACCAGATTTAGGTCTCTGTAAACACTCCCTGCTGGAGAACCGAAGCACCATAAAAGGTGTTGTATTCTTTCCAATACCAGCATTTTTTGGAAGTGTTACTCACAGGAATGAAAACGTCCCAAAGCACAGAATTACTTTTCTTCAGAAAGACTGGAAGCAATTTGGTTTCAGAATTTCAGAGATGCTGCAGGAATTAGGCTTCCCACATGGAACTGACACCAAATTTTGCAGACCCTTGGGAAACAGGAAATTAGCTTTCACCCAATTGAATTATCATGTTATATCATCCCCTTTCCTTCATTCAGTTTACCTTCAGGACTCCTCAGAATTGCTATAATATTCATTTTCTGATTAGTTTGGTTGCAGTCTAAAAACAGTCATTATTACACAATAAAAAACCCTTTCCTTTGGAATGTTTGTGCAGTTTTTCCATTGCTGAACCACAGTATAACGATGGCAAGTCTAGTCAGTACAT
>Ga0065711_1048276_pt1 | contig 11897 bp, 2 predicted proteins | sample Hoacrofraction12_FD_59098 | JGI IMG/M metagenome (GOLD analysis project Ga0065711, IMG submission 59098) | Hoatzin crop microbial communities from Cojedes, Venezuela - Epithelial fraction 12 v2 (version 2) | ecosystem: Host-associated > Birds > Digestive system > Esophagus > Crop | place... | reverse complement strand
TTAAGAAATGGCAGCTATCTTTTTTTTTTTTTTTTTTACCTATTTTTGCTTAATATCTCCACAGCTCACACTGAGCCATGTTTGTAAAGCAGAACAGTAATTCCAAATTTAGTGCAGGCATTGCAAAACACACAGTCTGTTTGTCACTCAGTAGCGTTACACCTCAAACCTCCGATGCCACTTTTCTCATAAGTCCCTGAATTGCTTTTGTATGAAAGATGGAACAGTGAAGCTGTTACAGAAACAGATCATCTATCAAACAGGGTTTCCAGCAAACAGCATCTAAGAAAAATTGCAAGCACAAGCAGTGCTTAACGCAATCAACTGAATTGTTTTATCTTCTGAAAACGTATTATCTCGTATTAGTGCCTTAAGCTCACTGGATGTTGTTTGTGCATTTATTTCCATAATATATGTAACAAACCCTCTCTTCCAAAAAGCAGTTATTAGACATTTTGCTCCTCATCTTAATTTGACTGACAACTAGTAGCCATAATCAAAAGTTTAACTGAGGCATATACCCAGCTCCTGAATGTTGGCTGCCAAGAACTAGGGTGAAATCGCGTCCAAGGTGATATACTTTTCTAAAGATATATAGCATGTGAAATGAAGTGCTACTGTATAGCATTAATCAGAATGTCACAGATTCCAAAATGAGCTCCTGTCAGAGAGCATATATCGGTGCTCTGGCTGATAATGGCCTTGCTAATTTACGACAGACTACCACGTCTGTAATAATAAAAAATCTCCTTCTTGTGCTCTTTTGATATTTTCTCAGTGATGCATGTCATTTTTTGAAGAGGATGAAACAGCTCTGTCATAACATATAATATCTCTATTCTGTAAATGCAGAATATGCCATTATACGGAAGGAAAATGTTATACTGTGCTGTGTAGGCAAGATAATATAAACAGCTTTGTATTGTGTTTTTCTTGGGTAACGGAATCATTTATCCACTCAAATCTTCCCCTCCTCTGTTTTGAAAGAGGCTTTTTAGAGAAACATACTTAAGGTTTAGTTCAGTTAAAACAAGTTTCTGACTTCAAGAGTGCAGAAAGTTTAGTTTCAAATCAGTAAATTGATTTATTGGTAAAATCACCATTTTACAAACCACAAATACCAGATTAGAGTAATGGCTTGTTGGCAGGGAATCTGTCTTGGAAAGAAGTCTTTATTTGAACCATTAAGCTACCTTGTTCTCAGTTTAGACTTATCCATTTCATGTGTGGAGCCATTTTTGTCAGTGAAAGAATTACAGGAAGTCCTTCTAATAGTCAGTCTCTGAAAGTGTAATTCATTATGCCTAAGTAGAAGGTATTTAATATAGCTTTTTGGGTAGATGTTATGAAACAGAGTTTGCTAATTTTGCAAAGTCAGTAACCAAGTATTGCAGGATACATGGCAATTCACATTTACATACTCGTAGTGTGTACATTTTCAGCATGCAAGAAGAAAATTTCCATCCAAGCTGAACACTACAAGATGGTTAGAAAAGGCTAACATATAAACTTTTGATGTACCTTGTCTATTTTTAAGAGAAATCAAAGGGTAATCCTTGAGAATTCTTGCCTGAAAAACTATGTTGCTTTTGAAGGCTATTTCAACAATGGAGGGAATACAGTTGGGTGGGCCAGTGTTGCTTGGAGGCCATGCTGTGAAAATGCAGAGCAGCTCTGAAATCTGAGCATGCTCAGATATTTTGCTCTCAGTCCTCAGGTTAAAAAGATCCCTGAAATGCATCAGCTAGCTCGTGCCGACTTCTGCTCTCAGCTTAGGAGAGCAGAAATATTCTTCTTAATATTTAGAAATTATAGCAAAGAATTTTTTCACATTGAATACTCTGATTTTCACAGATATGTGTAATGCCTCATCGCCTATATATAATGTTAAAAGAAGTGTGAATAAGAGAAGACAGGATGGTCATAGAAGTTGTTACAACCGTAAGCTACTGATGACTCTCAAATTTCCTGACCTTGCTGGCCCACTTCAGTGTTACATTACTATTTGTCAAAGGCTTGACAAATGTCCTGCCCACTGGATTGTGGGCACGTGCCTGGAGATTCAAGTATCTGCCTTCACATCTTCCATTCCTCCTTCTCTGTTGTCAGAAGACAGTTAGCAGTTCTTTAACCTCTTGGAGCGGTGTCCACGGACTACTTCCAGCCCCTACCACAAAGACATTTCTTGCTTCTGTTCCCCATACAACTGATCAGTTATTGCTGCAGGCATGGGTGTCTGTGCTGAAGGTGGTGCCCTCTGCAACGTATCCTCATGGTGTGCTTGACCTCTTCTGGAAAGCCTCAAAAATCTCTTGTGAGTATTTTGATCTGTCACTAGCATGGACTCCACAGGATAACTGGATAAAGGGGAAATAAGATCTTTCCAGCAAAAGGAGGGAGACAGCAAAAGAAAAGATTCAAGGATGCTTAAGTAGTTTCAACAAATTGTGGTCTGAAATACAGGGCCATTTTTCAGTCCACTTACCTCTCTGTGACATTTCCCACCAGTATAGTATTATGGAGATATTTGAAAGTCAACAGAAATTTTAAGATGTCATCTCATAAACCAATCTAAAGAAGTCAGAGTTTCCTGAAGTTTTCCTTCTGTCCAGAGCTCTTTATAGTAATACTGAATAGCCTTGGGAAATTAGCCTTTTGAAATACCAGAGACCAACACTTCTTATGTACCAGGTTGGGCATCTCCTGACCCATATTTTGAATCATTACATTGAATCCTTGGTGACTATCATTTTCTACTCTACAGGTGACTTCATCTTTAACTCCTAAAATGAGATTACAAATAAGTTTTAAAGAATGAGAGAAATACTTTTGGTGATAAAATAAATATCACCAGAGTTTATATTTATTTTTTTAAGACAATAGAGGTAAGTATAGGAGAAGTACAAAACATAAACACCTCTCAAGAAGGAAAATACCGGATGTATTTTTCTAATCAGAAGAGGAAAGCACAACAAAAAGTAAAGGCAAGTACTTGCTCAAGGCAAGTAAATTAAAAAGATTTCATGATGGTGGTGTGTTAATTCAGCATTGATATAAACCACTAGACAAAATAGGGAATTCTCCAGTGTCTTGATGTCTTCACACAGGTCTAGATGCCATTTCAAAATGTGCAGCAACAGTAGTCAGTCATTTCATGTCTATAAGTCCACTACTCTCGGTGGTACTTAGAATGACAGAGGGCTTGCACCAAACCTCTCGCCATTTTCTTCTTCTCCCTCTCTGTCACGAGCCATGACAGTGGTGAACAGGCAAGTCCTTCCCTCTCTTTCAACCTAAGTTCCAGGCAGCAAAATTGAGCAGCAAAAAATTTTTATGTATCATTCCACTATGCTAGGGTTGGACATTAACCCCTGTAGGCATCTAAACACTGCCGCTTGCTCACTTCCCCACACACCTCCAGTGGGACTGAAGAGGAAAGGAAGAGTAAAAGCAAGAAAACTTGTGGGCCAAGATAAAATATGTGTAATAAATGAAGGAGAAGAGGAAGAAGAGAGAAAGAAATCAAAATAAAACAAGTGAAGCAAAGGCAATCACTCACCATCTCCCGCGGGCAGACCAATGCCCAGACAGTTCTTGAGCAAACCCCCTGCCCTCCCCCTTCTTGCTGAGCATAATGTTCAAATAGGGCAAGTGCAGGGTCCTGCACCTGGGGAGGAATAACCCTGTGGATGACAGGTTAACCATGAGACAGCAGTGTGCCCTGGCTGCCAAGAAGGCCAATGATATCCTGGGGTGCATTAAGAAGAGTGTGGCCAGCAGGTTGAGGGAGCTTCTCTTCCCACTCTACTCAGCCTTAGTGAGGCTGCATCTGGAGTGCTGTGTCCAGTTCTGGGCTCCCCAGTTCAAGAAAGATGAGGAGCTACTGGAGAGAGTCCAGCAGAGGGCTACAAAGATGATGAAGAGACTGGAGCATCTCTCATACAAGGAAAGGCTGAGGGAGCTGGACTTGTTTAGCCTGAAGAAGAGAAGGTTGAGAGGCGATCTTATAAATGCTTATAAATATCTGAAGGGTGGGTGTCAGGAGGATGGGGCCAGACTCTCTTCAGTAGTGCCCAGTGACAGGACAAAGGGCAACAGGCACAAACAGGAGCATAGGAAGTTCCATCTGAACATGAGGAAGGGCTTGTTTGCTCTAAGGGTAACAGGCACTGGAACAGGCTACCCAGAGGGGTTGTGGAGTTTACTTCTGTGGAGATATTAAAAACCTGCCTGGACGAGGTCCTGTGCAGCCTGCTGTAGGTGACTCTGCTTTGGTAGGGGGGGTAGACTAGATGATCCACAGTGGTCCCTTCCAACCCCTACCATTTTCTAATTCTGTGATATACGGCATGGGATATCTTATTGGTTAGTTTGAGTCATCTGCCTGGTTGAGCCCCCTCTCAAGCTCTTACACACCCCCCCGGTCTATTCACTAGGGGGGCAGAGTGAGAAACAGAGAAAGCCTTGATACTGTGCAGACACTAGTCAGCCATAGCTAAAGCATTAGTGTATCATCAGCATTGTTTTGGTCATAGACCTAAAACACAGCACCATAGGAGCTGCTATGAAGAAAATTAACTCCATCCCAGCCAGACGCAGTACAGATAAGCAAAAGGAAAAAAAAAAATCGTATGAAGGGCAGTTGCTTTTTTTATCTTTTCCAGAAAAGTAGTACAGGTGACAAAATGGAATAGCCATTCGCATTGCAGTCCAATAAATCCAGTGTCCTGTGGGAAGCTTAGGTTAACTACAGTACGTGAAATTCAGTAGAGTATGGTGATCCACTAGCGTAGAGTTCCCATTAGTTTATTGACTTTAATATGGGAGACCTGAATTCAAGACAGTCATTTGGAAACTTTTCAAACCCTGGTGGTACTGCATTACTTGCTCTTGTGCAATGAGATTTCTCTTCTGAGCCCAAAACAAATCTCCTGTGAAAAAAGGTCCAGTAAAACTGATATATTCCTGATGGGGAGGGTGGGGGTGGTAGTTTATTGAACCTTTCCTGGTGTAAAATGACATAGTTGAACATTAAACTTCCCGTGTTGCAATAAAAGGTTCTGCTACATGACCTATGCTAGCATGAAGGTGATACTTCTGCAATGCTTCTTGCACCTCTTTATTCCAAAAGTAGCATTTACTACAGCCTTGGGGTCTTTGGGGTTTTTTTATAATCTTTATAGATTGTCATCTTTTTTCACCCTTGTATATAAGGGACAGACACCCACACTTATGCATCCTCTATATCGTATTTTGGCCTGCAGTTGGCAAGAGATACTGTTTTTATAAGAATCCCTGAAGGTGTCAGCACAAGGAACATAACATTTTTCTACAGCTAGTACAGAACATAGCTCATGTCAAAGTTTCTAGTAATACACAGACACACACGCACACATATTTATATGTAATCATAACTTCAATGAAATTCAACCATAATGGCTGTAGGAAATGTAATGCTGGAAACATTATTTACAGGCAGACAAGGAGCCTCCTGAATCTGGGTGGTTCTTGAGACTACTTTTGTCTGAAATAAAACTTCCTAATCTCCTTTCATCACTATAAGAACAATCCTTATCAGCAGTTTTGACGCATACTGATTTTCAGTATGAAAACTGAATAATTTCCTGTATGAGGTATATGGACAAAAAGTTCCAGTGCGTTTGGGGATAGTTCATACTTTTAATGTGAAAATTCTCATATAATAATGTCATATAAATGGAAGGCCGTTATTACTCATGAAGAAAGATAAGAGTTAATAAGGCTTGAGCATAAAAACCAGCAGATTACTTTTAAAGTTGTTTTAATTATGAAGTAAAAAGCATACTGCATAATGAAAGGAATTTGCTGGAAATGCTGTACACTTCAAAGGCGTAATGTTTTTCTCCAGTAAGCTATTTGTAAAATTTATTTAATAAACCCATCAAACTTTTACTGGGAAAAATAAATGTTGAGTAATGTCACTATTAAGAGGCTCAGGGAAGGTGAGCATGGAAATGACCTCACTCAAACCAGTGGAGCAGTGGCTTGAAGGGCTTTAGTGAAACTGCAGGGTGGAATGGCACTGCGTGGGAAGGAGGGTTGATAGACTGACTAGTGCTGGGTTTTTAGAGCCTGGGGGGTCCTGACTGCTATTCTGTCTTTGCTTTAGACTTCCCAGAAAATCAGATGTTAGACGATGCGTGTGGGTGGTCCAAGGAAAAAGGATCAGGGTGACTTCTTTCCTGTGAGTTCTCCTTAGGTATGAAGTCATGCTCATTCCTCTGCTTTGTAGCCTTGATTTATTTTCACCATGTTGTGCCTCCATCAGAAGCTGCCGTGAATGCCCCTAGCTCCTTAATCAGTGTGCTGCATGGGGCATTTTTCCCTTAGTAAGTACAGAGTTAAGGGCCCCTCTAGGAGAGGATCAAGAATGAACCAAGCGCTGTTCTTTCCTCCCTGTGAATTCCCAACATTAGGGTATTGCTGTCCTTACTCCTCTTGCATAAACATCATTGGTTGCCGCTTCCACTGTTTGCTATGTTTCAATACGACAGCTTAAGCCGGAACATTATGTAGTCTTGGGTAAACAGCGAACAGGTAGGTGCCTTACCAGGAGACTGCTGTGGCTAGTAGACTATGTTATTTCAAGGAGCCTCAAACTGTGGAAGCTGCAGCTTGACAAGGATTGACACCGTTGTCGGCGTACTTCTGCTGGTGAACCTTTGGCAGTGGTATGATCAATCTGAAACTTCAGGATGTTTCTTGCTCAGTTTGTAGCGTCATTGGGATCACAAAATCCACTGATTTCTGGGGTAGGGACTCTGAATACTATTTGTGCTCTGCGACACAATCATTGGAAAGTTAGACTACAGGTGTATAAATCCTTTATTGGGTTTGATCCCCCTTTCCTAAAGGAAGCAGTGCATAGTGCTGCACTTCATTTTGATCTTTCTTTGCTGTATCCCACAGCTGCTGATGAACATTCAGTTCATTGCTGGTTAAAAGAATGTGAAGGAAAATGCCTTAAAGCAAAATGTATTGATTCACAGTACAAGAATAAAATGCATGATAAGAAAGCACTGAAATTTTTTTTCTCTTCGAGTAAGGGTTGTACACAGAGGGAAGGATTCAGATCAGTGATTAGAAAAAGGAATTCATGGTAAACAAAAGCAAGTTGTACTAAAGCTCTTCAGAAAAAATACACAAAGTTTTCAAACTATGACTGGGTTGCAACGTTTCATCTCTGGATGAACAGGATGCCCAAAGACAAATGCAGAAGGCAAATCCACAGTAGCTTTGAAAGGAATGGAAGATGAGTTGGTAGACTTGCAGTCCTCTTTCTTTAAAATATTCAAAGTGATTTTTTTAAACAACAGTATCAGTGGGAGAAACCAGGAGCACCTTACCCAAGCCTACAAAATAGCCAGGTGGTTACAGTGGGAGATACAACTTCAACTCCCCCTGATCGAAAGGGAGGAACTGGAGTTTCATCTTCTGTGCAAGCCCCAAAACCATTGGCAGTGGGAAATAGCACCAACCAACATAATCTGATAGGTTTGCAATCAAATCTCAAACAATAAAATCTCATTTCAAACTATTATGTGAATATGGCTTGAGTTAACAGCTAATTTTGGAAGTTAAAAAAATTTTCTACAAGCAACCTAACATGAAAAGTTCTTGTGTTTCACTAGGTTTCACAGTCCTCAATGAAGGAGAGTAGATGTTCCTAGGTAACACCATGCCCCCTGTTGTCTAGCCTTTAAGAGAAGATGTGTGTGAAGCTGTAAGCTAATCAAACTAGTCCTCTGTGGTGTCTTAATGATAGGCATCCCTTGATAAGGAGCCTACAAGAGATCTGTGCACTTCAATATTCTTTAAATTCGGTTTTTGAGCACTTCAGTAGGACTTACACAGAGAGTTGCAGCTCTGCCTGCTCATCGTCATGGACCAGACCTCCTCTGTCCATCCAATTTGAAAGGCCTTGACAGAACTTGTGCGGAGTGGATAAGTTAGTTGAATCTCGAGGCTTCAGAAGTTTATGCAGGGCAACAAGGTACTCCAAAGGTCTGAAACATTCTATTTTTGTAACTGGCTTTCTGAGGGTCTTTTTTTTGCCTCTTCCTAGCTCTCAGCTAAACAACAGTGATGCAATTCTAGACATGTTGTATGAGTATTTTTCTACAAGTAAAAAGAAGTATTGTGAAACCTTGGAAGAACAGAAGATTAATTGTTTTTTTCCTCAGCTGTAGTGCCTTGTGCTGGATTGTTTTGAACATTGTTTTGTTCTTAGTAGATCAGTCCGAGACAATGGAGTGCCTTGGTGCCAATAAAGATCAGCTGCTTTTGTCTTTTCTGCTTAAGACATATGAAGTCTGAAAGGAGCTGTATGTGGGGATCAATAGTGGATCATTAAGAAGACAAAAATATGGTCTAGAAGTGGCAGCAACAGATTGAGACTTAAAATTCATTTTCCTGCTCCTGGCTCTCCCTGCAGCTGGACAATTTACTTACTGTCTCTCTGCCTTACTTACATCACAAGTAAAATGACAATATTAGAGCTTTTGCAACAAGTATTGCTGTTAATATTATTCCTATGGCTGTGCAGTGCATGGAGAAGTAGTGTGCTGTTTCATACCCAGCATTAGAGCAGCCCAGACAGTACAGCTTCTTGCCTGCAGTTAAGCTAGATACCGCATCCAGGACCAGGGGCTGCAGTTTTCTGTGTAGAAGTAGTTGGCCTGCTCAGGGCAGTCTGGTGTATGTCCGTGTGGCACTATACTGAAAGGGAAACGTTGGACGGGATGTACAGGATATTAATACATGCATAAACACCTTTCTTGCTCTTCCAGATCAGTGTATATGGCATTTCATCTCCAGAGAAAGAGATTTATATTTTTAGTGGATGTCAAAAGCTAAAGCTCAACGGAGCCCAGGTGATTTACAGAGGCTGAATATTTGGCTCCATGTTTTCTTCTGCTTAATCCTAATTAAATGTAAAGCAGTGGTTTGATTCTGTTTCCTCACTGAACACTGACTGATGCTGCAGTGCCTGGTCTCTGATGTTATTGCTACTGGCCTTTTCTGCCAGCAACTCTTTTCCAGATAAATGTGTGGAATTTTTATTGACAGCTTATTTGAACAGATCTTACGATGAAGGATGTTTCTGTTGCAGAGGTAGATGCAGCTGTGAGGTGCGTTTTACTGGCTATGATCCAATTTCTAAGTTATCTGTCTTGCTGTGACTCATCAAGTACTATAAAAAGTAGATGTGAAATGGACAGGGAAAAAAAATCCAGCAAACCCACCTCAGAGTAAAAAGGCACTTTATGTCATGGTGTCATCCATTAAAGCAGGCCAAGAAGAGCGGACTCATGCTGCCAGTATCACTTCTCTTTTAGGTAAAGCTGTGTGTGGTGAAGTTCCTCTCTAAAATAGCAGATGAATTACCGCATCCACTTCAGGTGTGGATCTTGAAAAAGGATTGCAGTCATAGAACCAAAAAAAGACAGCATTCAGAGCACTCGTCCTATCTAGGTAACAGTTAGTTTACACGTGTACGGTATCTTCTTGCCTAGAAAGTGTCACAGTGCAAGTTTGGGCCAATGGCCCCATTTTACATAGAGCCTTCCCACAAAGAGACTGCCTCGCCAGCTGCGGCTCAGGTAGGAGTCAACGCTTTGCTTTCCCACCTTTTGCCTTCTCCTCAGCTGCACGGAGGGTAAGGAAGTAATTTCAAGCCACCTATAGAAGAGTTATGGATTTGCATTTGCGATAGATACAGGACGAAAAAGAGAGGAACAGAAGTAGGCCATTCTGGAAACTACAGCCTTTGTAAATATGTGTGTATTGAAGCTGTTGTTGTGGTACAGGCAAGAGTAAACAGTAGAAGAAAAATTGTAGGGGAGTAATGGTTTGACAGATGCATTTTGCTAGCTGAGTTTAAATTAAATGATACTTTCAGCTGCACAGTCTTCTTAAGAAAGAGTAAGTAAATGATAGTACATACAGTGTGTGTGTTTAAATTTTTGTATATGCATACAGCTACGTACATAAAATGTTACAAGAATTCTATATAAAAGTATTACTTTTATACTAAGCCTATTTTACTTCTTCTATTCCATATGAGTGGACACTGCCAATGTTTATAAACTGTGCGTATTACCCAGTGACTCATTTCTGAGTGAGGTGAAATCCTGTGATTTAACATTTCCAAAAGAACCAACCCAAAGCCTATTGGCATCATGAGAAAACATGAACTAATACAGGCCTCATCTCAGTCTCTAAACAGTTAAATGGAGTCTGCGCTTTCTAGCTGCAGAAGGTTGCTCTAGTGAAGGAAAAAAAGCAGATGAATAGCGTTGCAGTGAATGGTATTTGCAATAGAATGGATAACTTTAAATAACTCATTTCTAATGTCTGCTGGTTTTTTTATGCTTTGAAAGCTAGAGCACCTTTTGTTATTTGACCTAATCTTGTTTTCTTCATCTCCATTTTGTGTTAGCAGCAAACGTGGTAGGAATCTGGAAAGATAATAGGCTTTTGATGAATTTCCAAAATTTAAAAATATATATCTCTTCAGATTTTACCATAATTACATCCTAATTGCTCATTGTAGGTGTTACTTCAAATCCTATTTGTTTCTCCCTAATTAGTTTCAGGTAAGTCTTTAGTGACTGTGGTTATGAAAAAATATCTAACAAATATCTTCAAATTTCTCTTACTATTTTTAAAAAGTGCAGTATGAGCAGCTTAAGAATTTCTTCAATTTTTTTCATCTTGAGCACAAAAACTATTCCCTTGCCACAGCAGTATCTGATGTCCCAATGTAAAGTAAAAACTGAAAAATTTATCAAGTTTTAAAAAAAGATGCACACAAAATCCCGTAATCAGAACAGTAATTTAATTTGGATTATGTTTTAAACTAGTGTCTTCTGGACTGTGTTAGCTCAGTACATAGAATTTGGAAGTTAACACTGGTGATTAGCATCTGTGCTGGTTTTATTGCTTCAATTTTAGTAGCCTTTGGAAAGAAGAAAGACATAATTCAAGAAATAATTCCATTTCTGGTAGAAATAGGAATAAAATAATTTTTGAGTTCTAATGTTCTCATTCATATCTAGACAATTCTGTTCGCATCATGCTCTTGGGGCTTGGGGTTGGTTTTGCTACAAAATTAAATCTAGCAAAACTTAGAGGGTAGGTCAAGTTTCAGTCATTTCTTAGATCTCTCAGTAATGCATCTTTCATTATTTTAGTCACCGTGGGTTTTTTTGTCATCGTGACTGCACCATTAAACAAGACTGTCACATAGCGACATTTTTCTAGCGTAGCTAAACTAAGATAAGCCTTCTCTGTAATTAGTTACGATTTTTTTAAGCTTATGGAGGCTATTCACCTGGAAACAGTACATTGTTTAAAGGTGCTTTGCCAACCTTGATCATTTTTAGTTTGTCGTGGATAAGTTAAAGCAGGTAATGGTGAATGTACTTAGTTTTATGAAACCGTCGTAAGTTCTTCTGATTCGTAACATGCAAGAAATAAGCTCTTGAGGACAGACAATGTTAATAACAGCCACCATTTTATTTGTTACTTGAAAGATATGAAGTGATTTCCTCTGGGGAGGCAGAAGTTCCTCAAAAGTTGATAACTTGGACCCGACTTGGTGTCCTTAAGAGATTTATGAACTGGGGAAAGAAGTAATTGTCCTTTTTAAATATTTGGAGAGGTGACCCTTGAATTTGCAAGGTTCGTGAAGAAGTTGCTTAAGTAATGCTGTATGACTGATTAATCACAGAATCACAGAATAGTAGGGTTTGGAAGGGACCTCTGTGGGTCATCTAGTCCAACCCCCCTGCCGAAGCAGGGTCACCTACAGTAGGCTGCACAGGATCTTGTCCAGGCGGGTCTTGAATATCTCC
>Ga0065711_1048275_pt1 | contig 11897 bp, 14 predicted proteins | sample Hoacrofraction12_FD_59098 | JGI IMG/M metagenome (GOLD analysis project Ga0065711, IMG submission 59098) | Hoatzin crop microbial communities from Cojedes, Venezuela - Epithelial fraction 12 v2 (version 2) | ecosystem: Host-associated > Birds > Digestive system > Esophagus > Crop | place... | reverse complement strand
TGTTGTTTTTGACATCCCTTGCCAGCTTCAATTCCAGGTGAGCCTTGGCCTTCCTCATCGCATCCCTGCATGCTCTCACCACGTTTCTGTACTCTTCCCAAGTGGCCTGCCTTTCCGTAGACTCTTTCCATAGAGTGCAAGAGCTCTCAGTCCCCAGGTGTAAGAAATGAGGAAAAGAAAGCAAGAGACTGGCATGTCTGGGTCAGAACCTGCTGGTCAAACTAAAGAGCAAGAGGGAACTGCACAGGCAGTGGAAGCAGGGACAGGTATCTTGGGAAGAGCATAGGGACGCTGCCCGGTAGGGATGGGGTCAGGAAGGCCAAGGCACAGCTGGAGCTGAACTTGGCAAGGGATACTAAGAATAACAAGAAGGGTTTCTACAGGTATGACAGCCAGAAAAGGAAGGTCAAAGAAAGCATACCCCCCTGATGAACAAGAATGGTGAACTGGTAACAACAGACGAGGAGAAGACTGAGGTACTTGACAACTTTTTTGCCTCAGTCTTCACTGGCAACCTCTCAAGTGGATGGACCGCAAGACAGGGATTGGGGGAGCAAAGTGTCTCCCACTGTAAAGGAAGATCAGATTTGTGACCACCTGAGGAACCTGAATATACATAAATGTATGGGACCTGACGAGATGCATCCCACAGTCCTGAGGGAGATGGATGATGTAGTTGCCAAGCCACTCTCCATAATATTTGAAAAGTTCTAGCGGTCAGGTGAAGTCCCTGGTGACTGGAAGAAAGGAAACATTGTGCCCGTTTCTAAAAAGGGTAGAAAGGAGGTCCCTGGGAACTACTGACCTGTCAGCCTCACGTCTGTGCCTGGGAAGATCATGGAGCAGGTCCTCCTAGAAGCTCTGCTAAGGCACATGGAGGACAGCGAGGTGATTTGAGACAGCCAGCATGGCTTCACCAAGGGTAAGTCCTGCCTGCCCAACTTAGTGGCCTTCTATGATGGATTGACTAGATCAGTGGGCAAGGGAAGAGCTATGGATGTAATCTGTCTGGACTTCTGTAACGCCTTTGACTTGGTCCCCCACAACGTCTGTCTCTAAATTGGGGAGATACGGATTTGATGGGTGGACTGTTCAGTGGATGAGGAATTGGTTGGATGGTTGCATCCAGAGGGTAGTGGTCAACAGCTCAATGTCCAGATGGGGATCAGTGACAAGTGGTGTCCCTCAGGGGTCCATACCTGGGACTGGTGCTGTTTAATATCTTCATCAATGACATAGCGGGATTGAATGCACCCTCAGCAAGTTTGCAGATGCCACCAAGCTGAGTGGTGCGGTCCACACACCTGAGGGATGGGATGAGCTGACAACATGTGCTCACAGCCCAGAAGGCCAACCATATCCTGGGCTGCATCAAGAGAAGCATGGCCAGCAGATCGAGGGAGGCGATTCTACCTTGCTACTTGCTCTGGTGAGACCCCACCTGGAGTCCTGTGTCCAGCTCTGGAGCCCTCAGCACAGGAGAGACATGGACCTCTTGGAGCAGGTCCGGAGGAGGGCCACAAAAATGATGAGAGGGCTGGAGCACCTCTGCTATGAGGAAAGGCTGAGAGAGTTGGGTTTGTTCAGTCTGGAGAAGAGACGGCTTGGGGGAGACCTTACTGCGGCCTTTCAGTACTTAAAGGGGGCTTATAACAAAGGTGGGGACAGGCTTTTTACAAGGGCCTGTAGTGATAGGACAAGGGGCAATGATTTTAAACTAAAAGAGGATAGATTCAGACTGGATATAAGGAAGAATTTTTTTACAATGAGAGTGGTGAAACACTGGAATGGGTTGCCCAGAGAGGTGGTAGATGCGCCCTCTCCAGAAGTGTTGAAGGCCAGGTTGGATGGGGCTCTGAGCAACCTGATCTAGTGGAAGGTGTCCCTGCTCATTGCAGGGGGGTTGGAACTAGGTAATCTTGAAGGTCCCTTTCAATCCAGACTATTCTATGATTGTAAGAAATTACATCTTAGATATTAGAAAAATTATCCTTGTTTTAAATTTTATAAAATATCTATAATGTGGCGAGAGAAATGTAGTGGATTGTACAAAAGTACCTGCTTTTGTACTTTCTTTAATGTCGTATCTTCGTAGTATTGACTGTACATAATATTTGTATTTTTCCAAGTAGCAGCGTAGGGTTGCAAACTCCTTTAGCAGTTGATTTAGTCAATCCCTTAAACCTGGCAATGAGATATCTGCCAAGTCCTGAAGGAAAGCCTCACCTGCCATCACACGATATACTGACACCAGGACATAAGTATTTCACTCCAGTCAGCAACAACTTTCTTAAGATGTCTACCAGTCATAGCCAGAAGATTGACATTAAGAAACCAGTCAGTGAGGTCAAACAGCAGAAGGTGGTTTGTTCCAGGGAGGATGGGTCTTTAGGTCTCTAGTGAAGTTTCAGTGCTACTAAAGGAATGCAGTTCAGCTAGCAAACCAATTAAAAAAGCAACAGATCCTGATCTGCTTTCTCATGATAAAAATGTGTTGGTCTTTTTAAATCCAGTTAGGAGTACCTGTGTGGAGTAGCAGGATCTGGCTCTTAGGCTGTCCGTGGCTGCATTGCAGAAAATCTAAAGTGCAAGTAGATGCTGCAAATAACTGCTGCTTGCATAGGAAATTCTTGCATCTTTTCCTAGTTGCTTTGTTATTGCATAGATGTGTTTACCTTTTAATAGGTTTTCTGTTACATTTACTACTCACCTTGGGCTACTTTGGTTATGAAAGATGCAGTATGGTGGTGGTCTAAATGATGTACCTGTGTAGCCAAGCAAGGAGGAATACAGAAGCCTGCATCTGAATGCAAGCTCTTTCATTGCCATATGAATGCTGTGTTTTTACAAATGGTAAACTGGGCTATACAGCTGAATCCATTGTATTATTAATGTCTACTGAAGATCATTTTGTATTTTGAGCAGAGATGTGGGAACTAGATTTTTAATTTTATTTTTGGCTTTTTCACAGATTTTTATGTGGCTTTTCACTTGTATTCAAAATTAGTAATGTGTATTTCGGAGATGCTATGAGACTTAAATTTCGTGTTTGTGCAATACTTTTCTTTCCTTCAGTAGGAGGTGCTATAAATGCAAAATATTTGTGCCTTACGTATTTCAGACTAGTTTGTGACACAGCCTGTTTTCTTTTTGCTTTGTTTTGTTTTGTTAGTATCACAGGATTACTTTCTTCCTTTATTTTTTCCCCCTCAAGTTCAAATGCCGTTTGGTGTATTTTATGCCGTCTTTGGATGCCTGCTGGGTCAGTGTTAAGCAGCTAAAGTATTATTTTTTGTCTCAGTGGCAGGTAGTACCAAGGGTAAATGGTGCAATCTTCTCCTGCTTTTTAGTATCTGAGCTAATCAGAATTGAACTGGTAACAGAAGTCTTTGTTCAGATTACTATAAATGTAAACTTCACTGAACTATATTAGTAGCTGGATTGTTTCAGTTTTAAGCTGTGAATGATTTTTCTCTAGGTAAGTAAAATTCTAAAGTAATTCTTAATATTTGTAGAATGATATAGATGCAAGCAAACCTGCTCCAGTACTGAATACATCTAAGCAGGATGGACCGATGCCAAAACCACATAGTGTTTCGCTTAATGATACTGAAACAAGGAAGCTAGTGGAGGAGTGCAAAAGACTTCAAGCAGAGATTATGAAGTTGACGGATGAAAATCGGCACCTGAGAGTAAGTTCTGCTTCCATGTTTATATTGAAGTGGCTTCACTCTTCTTCATTGAGAGGTCTGGTTTGTAATTAGGCCAATAGACGTGTATTCCAGAAAGTAGATACAACTATTAGAATGGTTTGTAGTATGATTTTACTGTCCTGTATATACTGTATATTTTGAATTTCTCAGTGATTGAGACTTTGTGGTTGTCATGGATGAGATACTGAAGGTACGTAATTTTCTTCTTAAATGAAATGGTCCTATTTAAGGTGGTCTTAGTTACTTTAAGTCTAAATCAGAGATACCGAATTAGTAGCTTGTAATAAAGTGCACTCTTATTCATTAAAAACGAGTAAATGAGATCCAAAGAGGTAACATTCTATATCACAAATTTTTAGTGAACAAGAACAATTGTTTGGCCAGAGGAGGTAAGCAAACACTACTTTGCAGTACCTTTATGTAAAGATGCCATTTCAGTAACCTGTAACTAGTCAATACGTAACTTTATCTGACTTTTTTGTATATTTGCTTTTGGGTATCTGGCAATTTCATTGGCCATGGTAGCCTTTCAAAGAACTGTGAAACAATGATGTCTTCACACCTGTAATTCTGATGACATTTGAACATTTGGAGAAAGACTACACAAAGCAGATGTTTCTTCTTAACAATAAGGAATTACTGCTATTTAATTCTGACACATAGTAAGTAAAAGCAGGATTCTTCTTTGTGCCTAGCAAGAATTTCAGAGTCTTCACAGCATGGAGAAGAGGCTAGTGGATTACCTGTCCTTATTTGCAATATTATAGTTTGCTATGTTCATATTTTGGATTTTGATGTGGTGTGATGTTATTTTTTTTACTTTATTTAAATATTCACCGGTAAATTTGGCCTTTGAGTTCAGTTTTCACAATTGTAAAGAAAATGTGTTCATAATTTTTTTTCATCTGTGTGTGTTTTTTTCCCCCTCAGGATGAAGGCTTGAGGCTCAGAAAGGTAGCGCACTCGGATAAGTCTGGATCACCCACAGCTTTGGCCCTCAGAGATAACGGCTCTAATTCTCTTCCTTCACTTCTTGTTGTAATTGCAGCCATTTTCATTGGATTCTTTCTAGGGAAGTTCATCTTGTAGAAAGAATGGGTGAGAGAAGCATGCAAAATGCAGCTTCTTTTTTTTTTTTCTTGGCCAGAAAAAGATTTGTTTACCTACCACTTCATTGGTAGTATGGCCCAAGTGGCCATTTTTGTGTACAGCATCATAACAGGCTTTGCCTTTAATGATCTCGCACGATTAGAAAACACATTCTGAAAAGACAAACTGTTCGGCTACTGGACAAAATTGTACATTAAGTCATCAATAGCAGGTGTCAGTTGCACAGTCAGTCCTTTATGAAAATTCATAAATATTGTTCTTTCTTTCTGTGGTTTTAATAAGAATTCAAAAATTGTTCAGAGTCTTGTAAATGTTATTTTAATAATCCTTTAAAATTTTATCTGTTGCTGTTACCTCTTGAAAAAAGATTTATTAGATCGCTAATCCCACTCATTCAGGAATATGACAAGAGGTATTCTTGGGGAAATGGTGCCTCTTACTGTGTAAATTTTCTCCTTACCTTACTTTACTAATATCATGGCAGATTTTCTTTCTTATCCCTTGTGAGGCATTGTTGAGAGTTCTTCATCCTTGCAATCCTGTCCCATAATATTTAACATTACAAAAGAAATAAAATTGTTAACAGATTTTTCTGCTGGGTAGCCTGTTTGTGTGTGTCGTACTTTTAGAAGGGATTCCTAACAAGTTCATTGTTCATGGTAATTTGCTACTTGTAACAAATGGCTATTTTGAAGTTTATTTGCTTAAGTCTCTGGCTTAGACTGTTGTAACTGAAGCTTGTGGGGTGGGGAAAAGGTTTCCATTCCATTTGTTTAAAAAAATGAACTGTTTTCTGGCCACTTTCAGCTACAGAGAGGATGGTTATCAAACTTGTTTTGGGACAGAATAATTTGGATATCCAGCAGGTACAAGACGAGACATTAATGTTTTCAATATATTAACAACTTGCTTGGATTGTGTGGGAGTGTAATAATCAACCTTCTGTTCCATCTTTGGATCTTCTGGGTGTCTTCCAGGAGTCAACATTATTCTTTAATTTCATAAGGATACTTAGTTCACATATACTAACTTACTCAATTTGTAATTCTGTTTTAGCAGATATTAAAAAATGCAATTTGAATGATTCAGACGCCCGTAGTGAATTCCGTGATGCAGAAGAGTTGATATTTCCTGAGTAAGCTTCAGCTGCACACTTTTTGAAAATTAAAATTATGCAACTCTTGGCAGATCTACCTGTGTTAACCATGTATAGCTGAGTTTTAAAGAATACAATTTTTGGGGGTCTGAAATGCTTCCCTGCACTTAATCTTATGTCTTGCCTCGTCTCTGAATATGTCATAAAACCAAACAGTAGTATTGGAACAAAATATTATCTCTACTTCTGACTAAGCATAATCCAATACAGGGAATTACTTGTAAACTGAAAAATTGTGGAAGGGATATACTCTTGTAAGCAAAATTGTGTGTGCTCTTGGACAGCTTGACTTGATGTGGTGCAGCTAAATGTGTTAGACCTTGGTATATGCACACCTTATGTAGCTGAGAAAAATGTTATGGAGAAGATGTACGTTATATTGGTTGCCTTTGATTTCTAGTGCTTTTTAAAAAAGAAAACTGTAATTACATCATGTTCTGTCATTGCGCTCTGTGATAAACTTTTTTATAAAATCTTGCATATGTGCAAGGAAGATGATGAAGAAAATGCAAATACTGGTTATCTTTTCACTTAAGCATGCAATCAGATGTTTCCAATTTACTCGTTCCAGTGTCTGCATTCAAGTCTCCTTCCATCCCAGTGACTGGAATTACTATGTTAAGGTCTTGATTATTTTGGTTCCGCTGGTTCAGAGTGGTGTAATTCTCCTGATTTTTTTTTTTTTCTCTAACAGAACATTGCCGCATCAAACTTTCATAGCCTGTTCCAAACTGATTACATGGAAAATTCGGAAAGCAATGGTATGCAGGATGTAGTTTGCTTCAGACAGAGCAGCGATTCCTGCGGTGAAAGGGAGAAAAAAAAAATCCTGTGGAAGATGTTAAAATGTGTACAGCATAGCATACAGAGGTGTTCAAGGGTAGCTAGTGCTTTCGGAACTTGCGAGCAGAAAAGGGAGTCATTGCTCAATGCATCTGACTCAGGTTTTGATGTCTGGCAGCAGAAAGAAGGTAAAAATAATGATAGAACGAAATAACTTTTTTCATAAATAACAAACAGGTAGTGGTAAAACTTGGTCATGGCTTAAGTAATATCTTCAAAGTGAAAGTGTGCAGCGGTCTTGTAACCAGTGTACTTACTCATGGTATAAGGAGAGTATCTTGGTTTCCAGTAATCCCTTCATAGCTGTATATAAAGTGTAATGCTAAAACGATTTTGCTCTCAGGAGTCACTTTGGATGAGATCAACTGTATTCAGTGAATTATGTAATATGGATTAAATTGTTTGTCTTTGTTCCTGAAATGGTTAGAAGTTCTTGCTTTGTCTGCCTGCTTACTTGTGTATGTAAGCACGGGGAAATACAGTCTCTCCACCGCTCCTGGTGATATGATCAGATAACGATGCCCAGAAAGTCGTATGAGGCTAAATGCATCACTTCAGTTAAATATGCATTGCAGGTTGCTCTTCTGATTTCTTAAAAGGGCAAGATGAAACAAGTATACAGTATCAAAGTAGTATTTTTAAGTTTTAATGACACAGCACTTTAAAAAAGGGTAGTATGATGGTTCGGGGGGGGAAAAAAAGCCTAGTTAAATAGAAGATATAGCTTCTGTAGTAATTCTGGGAACTAAATTTAAGTCACTTAAAAAGAGGTGTGTGTGTATATATATATGAAGTTCATTTAAGAAAAAGTTATTTCTATCAATGCACAAGTGTTTTGTGCACTTCTACTCATTCTCTAAAAGCTGTTGACGAAAACTGTTGCCCAGGCTTGCATGTTTCTGCTGCGGTGATTGAAGCCAGTTTACATGTAAGAAGCAGCCAAACACTAGCCTGAACCTTCATTATCCTCTTGGGAGGAGAGAGGGTGGAGGGAGGAGGTGGAAGGTGACATTTTGCCAAAGGGAAAAAGACAAAGTCAATAAGCAAAACTTATCTTTCAGGCCTTCTTCAAAGATATTAAACGTTGAAGTGTCAATAAACCATTCAAAATGTAGTAGTGTCCTTTTTATTTTGGAACTTCTCCCTCACTGTATGTTCTGTAGACTGCTGATAGCGAATAGATGCATCTAGTCCACCTTGCAGGCGGTGTAACTGCCCTGCTTCTGGGTACTACTAGTAAATGGCATGAAGCTGGCACGGATGAAGATTCAGCATTGGAGTGAAGTGCAGGTGCCTGAACCCAGGCAGCCCTGAGGATGCTGATGGCTTGTCAGATGTGTAATAGCCATTGTGACAAAGTTTTCTTTTTCCTATTGGGAGTCCCCAGGTATTTATGCTTGAACTGACTTGCCAGGGCAAACACTTGCTTCAGGCTGTGACAAAAAATGGAATGAGCGCTACACAGTTCCAGAGCAACCCTAATAAACATTTTCTGTAATATTGAGATGCCCTGCTCTTCATGTTTACAGGTGGCATGGAATTGTGTAGCTCATCTTTTTAACCATGTTGCTGTGAACAAAACAGTTCACCGCTCTGCTTTCTACCCCGGTTCCTGTTGAATGGCTTTGTGGAGTGTGTCCTGAAGGCATGTCTGTGTGTAGCACTGACCACTGCTGCCAGGGAGGCTCTGTCTTTGCTGATCTTGAGCTGCTGTGGCAGCTTTAGTCTGGTGGCATGCTAACGTTGGGCAAGAAGGGAGGCTAAACACAGGAGTCAGTTTTCAGAAGGATTTGAGCTCCTGTAGGAAGGACTGAAACTAATGATGACTGAATGAGACCATGCTTATTTCCTGTCTGAAGTTCTTTGCCAGGGGCACTCAAGTAATGTGACCAAGTATATCATTAAGTTGGTGTGTTGTGTTTTTCTTTTTGAATTGCAGGTTGCGTATGTTTAAGGAAAATTCCTGGTTCTGACAGGGTTGTGTAAGCAGAGGTAGCGACGGTGTTGTCACCTTTATTTATTTGCCTTCTAGGTGACAAATAGCTGTGTAGAAATGAGGTGCAGTGCAAGAGTGAAATGACTGATTCTTATATTTTATATGGCTTTCTCGTTGCTGCTAGATGGCAAGGTCAGTGCCGCCTTCCTCTTTTCCTGGGACAAGGGTTTATGTGTTTGCATGGTGAACTGGATCTAGGAACTGATTTGGATGAAATATAGTTTGTAGGGTATGAAAGATTTTAACTAAATCGTGGTGTAAGAATCTCCCACCATGTTAAAGTGCCATTTTATTTAAAGCTTGGTAGTGTTGATAACACTGCCAGCAGGTATTGAATCCCTGTTTATACAGTAGCTACTTTTGTTGCTGGCGGTGGTGGAATGCTGCTCTTCCCCTTTAGAAAAGATTTCAAGGGTGTTATGGCATCTAGGGTCAGAGGCATGAGACATGCTGTTGTTATAGCTAAGCAGTCTGAGCTAGGACATGTGAAATAAATGAAAAATTGAAAGGTGACTGAAATAGTTACTAATTCTTACCTTTTAAACTTGTGTAAAAGAAAAAAATCATTGTGAGTTTTTTTTAATATAAGCTAGTCTGCTTATCCTCCAAGTTCGGGGAGGTGGGGGGGAAGCCATAGTCTGGGAGTAATTATTTCAGGATGTTCTTGAAAGTTTGTCTTTCCATTCCACCAATGCTGATGCAGGTTCCCACGCATATGTGAATTCAGAGAGATTGTCACTGGTAATCAGGGTCTAGGCTGTTCTCAGAGTGGGTAGAAATTAAATAGTAATCTTTGTGAGTGTGTCGGTCTGCCTTGTAAGGATGGCTGATCCTGGCTTCAGAGATGGGGAAACTGAGGCACGAGCGTTGGGGCAAATATGGCTGTTAGAGATGTGTGTAACGGTGCATTGTGCTCACTGGGTTTATAATGCCTGACCTCAGCTACAGACAGCGTACGGGAGGAAAGGTGCTAAATGTTTAGGCATGTTGTGTTTGTAGTCTTAGAATGTAAAAGTGTGTCTGTGCAGCAAAAAAAATTCTGTGGAGCCAGTGCTGTTTGTACTTTTGAAGTAAAAGAAAACAGTCCTAAATCTAACTGCCCTGTTAGTGGTGGTATATATTGCTCTACCCATGGGAGCAGCAAAATATTTTTCAGTTGCTACGTTGATAGTCCAAATACAGATGATACAGACAACTACGCTCTGATTTTTGCAGGCACTTCTTCAGAAGAGCCCAGGACTTCTTTCTTAACACCTAAACATGCTTGACTTCTGCAAGAAAGGGTGATCCAGCAGTAGTAGACTCTTACAGAGGTTAAATCCACTGATGTGTTTTCACTGGAAATTATTAAACGCTTTGCTGCTATTACTGCTTTTCAGACTGCAGTACACCTCTGCACTGGTACGAGGGCTGGTTTGAGGAATGTTAATAATGAGAATGTAGTAATTAATTACAAAGATTGTGCTCTGTTTCTTAATGGTTGAGAGGTTAAATCATTGTGTAGGACAGTCTAGCTTATAGACCCATGTTTTGGAAGGACTTAGGAGGAAAGTCCACAGAAAACAAAACTTGAACCTTGGGTCAAATAGAGAGACAGCCCTCTGGAGCTGTGATCACAGGTACTAAAGAGTGCAGCTTGGGTAATAGAGTGGTTCATAGAAGGTGGGAGCTCATGTGGCAGCTAATTTTCCTTGATTGCCTTAATCACCCCTGGTTAGTTTAAATTTTTGAAATTATAAATGACACTTGTCCTGCATCTCACGTGGGAACTGGGGAGCAGTTGGTGTCAAGTGAAGAAAAAGGGAGTGCGGTAGGGAGAGATGGTCATGGCACTTGGGGACATGGTTTAGTGGTGGACTTGGCAGTGTTTATTAATGGTTGGACTCAATGATCTTCAGGGTGTTTTCCAACCAGCCTAAATGATTCTATGAGAAGAGTGAGATGAACTGCTTCAGAAGTGGCTTTGTTGATGGCTGTGTCTTCCCAGGACAGCTGGGCTGTTAGAAAGGTCTGTACGCGCTGCCTTCTGCCCAGATGTATGCTGGAAGCTGCTGTGGCCTTCTCCAGGAGCAGGGCTTTCTCTCCAGCCTCAGGGTGTAAAGCCTCCAACGCAGTGACCAGTCTTGTAAACAGGAGAACGCCAGGAGGATTTTCATTGTATGCATGGCCAGGGCTGTCTAATCTCGGATTTCCAATGCAGCCTTCAACTTCATGGCACTGCTTTCAGACTTCACTTTCTTGCGTAATACCTTGAAATACTTTAGCCCTTGGGTCTCTCGTTTCATGTTCCAGCTTCAAGAAAATCAGAACAGATTGCTTTCCTGATTAGGTGAAATTCTCTCTTCATCCTGCCTCCACAGGAACCAGATTACAATGGCAAAGGAAGGTTAGCGCATTTGTGGAAAATCTTAACTTCTTAAAGAGAAATGGTTTCATTTAACCCTGCTTCGGCGGGGGGGTTGGACTAGATGACCCACAGAGGTCCCTTCCAACCCCTACTATTCTGTGATTCTGTGATTCTGTTTATGTGATTGCAGCATCTTAGTGCCGCTTCTCCCTGTGTGAATTTGAAATCTAATTCAAGCCACGTTTGATGCAGCCCGGGGTACGGTTGGTCGAGTTCAGGATCCTGCGTGGAGGAAGCAGGGCGATAAGCAGGATCAAAACCTTGGACCTCAGGAGGGCTGACTTTGGCCTCTTCAAGGAGCTACTGGGAGGAATGCTGTGGGCCAGGGCTCTCGAAGGCAGGGGGGTCCATGAGTGCTGGTCACTGTTTAAACATCACTTCCTCCATGCTCAGGAGCAGTGCATCCCCCTGAGAAAGAAATCTACCAAAGGAGGCAGGAGACCTGCATGGTTGAACAAGGAGCTTCTAGCGGAGATCAGGTGGAAGAGAAAGGTACGTGGAATGTGGAAAGAGGGACAGGCCACTTGGAAAGAGTACAGGAGTGTGGTCAGAGCGTGCAGGGATGCGACGAGGAAGGCCAAAGCCCACCTGGAATTGAAGCTGGCAAGGGATGTCAAAAACAACAAGAAGGGCTTCTTCAACTACATCAGCAGCAAAAGGAAGGCTAGGGAC
>Ga0065711_1048274_pt1 | contig 11898 bp, 10 predicted proteins | sample Hoacrofraction12_FD_59098 | JGI IMG/M metagenome (GOLD analysis project Ga0065711, IMG submission 59098) | Hoatzin crop microbial communities from Cojedes, Venezuela - Epithelial fraction 12 v2 (version 2) | ecosystem: Host-associated > Birds > Digestive system > Esophagus > Crop | place... | reverse complement strand
CCGGAACCCAGCGTGACGTCACATGGTATGGAATACCGGGCTCTGTTTGGCCAGGTGGGGTCAGCCCCCACCCCCCGGCTGTGCCCCTTCTGGAGTCCGATGAAAATTAACCCTGTCCTGACCAAACCCAGGACAATGCTGCTAACACTTTTGAAGGACAGGAGGCCTTGCAGAGAGATCTAGATAGACTGGAGCATTGGACAATGATTGACGGGATGAAATTTAACAGGAATAAATGCCAGATTCTGCACATGGGACAGAGTAATGCAGGTGCAAGTATAAATTGGGAGAGAAGTGGCTGGAGAGTAGACCTGCAGAAAAGGATCTGGTGGTGTTGGGTGGGCTCAGTACAAATCAGCAGTGTGCCCTGGCAGCCAAGAGGCCAAACTGCGCCCTGGGGTGCATCAAACACAGTGTAACCAGCCAGCCAAAAAGCGTTGATTATCCTGCTGTATTTAACATTGACGTGGTCTCACCTTGAGTACTGTGTGCAGTTCTGGGCCCCACAATTGAAGAAGCATGTGAAGGTACTCACATGCATCCAGAGTAGGGCAACAAAGCTGGTGAAAAGCCTGGAAGAAACCTCCTGTGAGAAGCAGCAGAGGACTCTGGATTTCTCTAGTTCAGAGTAAAGGCGGCTGAAAGGCGACCTCATCACTCTCAACAGCTTCCTGAGGAGGGCAAGTGGAGAGAGAGGTGCTGATCTCTTCTCCCTGGGATCCAGTGACAGGTTTTGTGGGAACGGTTCAAAGCAGCACCAGGGGAGGTTCAGACTTGACATTAGAAAGTATTTCATTACTCAGAGGGTGGTCAAACCCTGGAACAGGCTTCCTAGAGAGGTGGTGATACCCCAAGCCTGTCAGTGTTTAAAAGGCATTTGGACAATGCCCTTAATAACATGCTTTAACTTTTGATAGACTTGCGCCTTATGGCTTTGTATAGGGCTTAGCAGTCTGGCTCACCACTGATCATGTTAATTATCATGTTAATTCACGCATATAACTCCTGAATCAGACAAGTATATCACATTCATAGCACATCAGCTTAATGCACAGGCAGAGACATACATGCATTTCCAGTTCATGTGAGCTGGTCTTTTCATAGGCTTGCACAGCTCAGTGTAACTTCTCCTCATTCATTGCAGTATGGCATTGGTGCTCTCACTCAAACATAATATTATGACATGTTAAGAAATATACACATATTAAATAAAATATATTTATATATTAAATGTAAATATAAATGTTGCCCACTAATTTACTATTAGCAAAAATATACAGAAGAGGAAATGATGAATGGGTGAATATTTGTGTTATCTAAAGAAAATAACGTGTTTGGCAATGCCTGTCAAGAAGACTCAACAAATAAAAGTCACTGTATAGAGTACAGAAGTTGATGGTGAAGACCTAATGTTAATACTATATACATTTAAGGGTATTCTTGTTTTGTTTTAGACAAGGTACAATCTGGTGAGTGCTCTGAACTCGCATTTGTAGCTGAAGTGCTCCTGAATTGCAGCTTCCAGTTTACTGAAAGGAACACAGTTAATGACCTCTGGGACTGCTCCACCACCTGGACAAAAGCACAGTAACTGAACATAAATGGGAGATTCACTTAAAAGACACGGTCTTGACATGAGCTAAAATTGCATTTTACAGTCATTTTGATCTGCATTCCTTGTCTACGTTCTTTGTAAAGGTCTCCTGGCCACAAATTACATAATAAGCCTCACCATAGTGTATAAAACAGACAGATTACTAACCTTACTTTGTAGTGCTTCCATTGCAATCACTCTTTTTTCTTCATCTTTACAAATAAGGGTTTGGATTTTGTAACTCTCTTTTGCTGGCTGAGTTTTAGCAGATTTTTTGCCATTACCTGCATGACAGAAAGCTAACAAATACACAGACAAGTATATATACATAGGATAATTATATACGTGCTTAGTCATTTATAAATACTAATTATAAATTATATAATACAGCATAGTTCAAAATATCCAATTGTGTGTATGTTTGCACATAATCATATGTAGGCAATAATATATTTAAACAAATTTAAGTATGAAGGTGAGAATCAAAGAAATGGAAGTCTCATTCTCAAATATTTCTCTCATTAAAGAAATAGGGAGAAAAGAATATTCCAGGATTTTTCCCAGGCTTATTGTAAGCAATCAAATTTATTTGAAAGGAATACATCTATCTGCAGCTGTTGAAATACTACAGCAGTAATTCTTTTCTTCCCTTGGACCAAGTTATATAAGCTATTTGATGACAAAATTTAAAAAAAATTTGAAGTTGAAAAGGAAAGAGAATTTCACACACATTCTTTTATTTTTTCAGAAATCAGTTGAGCCTTCACTGAAAAAAGTGTGATATTGACAATTTTTAAACTTTGTGTGATGTAAATACCATGATTTACTTACAAGGAAATAGAGGCAGTGTATAGTACATAGAGTTGCCTGCAGTAAAAAGAAACATGCATGCTCCGTAAGAATAAATATTTTCTTTGTCACTTTTAAAATGCAGTCTGCCAGATACTCTGGCAAAAGGGATATGTCACGAATACCTACATTACAGACACAACAATGCCAGAAGAAGAAGAAAGCAACATATTTGCTTGAGTCTGAAAGAAAAATCCTCAGGTTTAGTTTATCTTTTTTGCTTTCTAGTCTGTATCTTCAAAAAGTAAGGGTTTTTTTTATCTATTTGTTTATTTTTCCTCTCTATTTGCATTCTAGTGTGGTTTATACTGAAGTAAATCTAAACCAGTTCAGAGCAATAAGACACTATTTTTACCAGAGTTTGTTAATTCAAGTTCAAAAAATATGAAAAGCAAAGAGAGTATGCCCAACAATTTTTACTACAAAACTTCTTTTTTGTGTGCTTAGAGTTTCATGAAATTTCAAGAACTCGGGATGAAAATTTCAGTTGCAGTTCCTTGCTCTTTTTCATTGTTACTTTTCTTTCAATAATTTCTCACAACAGGTGAAAAATAAAGCCCACATAAAAAAATGCTTTTTATGCAAACACATGCACAGATGCCTTTTCTGAAGTTAGTAGAATACACTCTGAACACTCCATGTAGCACCCATGGTGTTTGACTGCATTTATTTTAGTAATATATCTAAGAATCTGTCAAGAAAAGGTATTATTACATCCCTGAGAAAACTCCCAGAAAACTTTGTTTAAACTGAGCATTTCAAATTCTTTTAATACTTTTGATCTCTCAGTGACTTAGTTCATAATTTTAAAATTATACCACTGCAGATTTGTTATCACAAGACACTATTATGAAAATAATATCTTTAAAAAACTTAAGAATAAATTGATTCTGAGTAATGTGTACCAAGAAATACTAGGCTCCACTTTAAAAACTAAGGAAAGTAAAACACTGAAATTGTAATCCATTCTGTGTACGGTATAACTAAAGATTGCCCTATATGACACATTTGTGAGTTGAATTGTCATTATCTACACCATCTTTATTTTTGAAATTACAAACTCATTACTAATCTTTAGACATGATTTTTGTGAGACTTTAATACGGTAATATCGAAAACCACAGAATCACAGAATGGCTGAGTTGGGAAGCGACTTCTGGATGTTGTCTGGTCCAATCCTCCTGCTCATGCAGACTCAGCTAGACCTGATTGGCCAAGGCAATGCCCATAATGCTTTTTAATATCTCCAAATGGAGATTCCGTAACATCTCAGTGCAACCCGTGCCAGTGCTCGGTCATGCTCACAGTGAAATGTTTTTTCCTGATGTTCTCAGGGAACCTCCTGTGTTTCAGATTGTGCCTGTTGCCTCTTGTCCTGTCACTGAGAATCACTGAAATGAGCCTGTTCCTGTCTTCTTTGCAGCCTCCCTTCAGGTATTTATATGCATAGATACTATTTAATGTCTTCACTAAAGACATATACAGTGGGATCGAGTGTACCCACTGCAAGTTTGCAGATGACACCAAGATGAGTGGTATAGTAGATTAGCTAGAGTGAAGGGATACCATTCAGAGGGACCTTGACAGGCTTGAGGAGTGGGCCCCTGTGAACGTCATGAAGTTCAACAAGGCCAAGTGTAATGTCCCGCATCTGGGTTGACGCAATCCCCAATATCAATACAGGCTGGGGGATGAATGGATTGAGAGCAGTCCTGCAGAAGAGGACTGGGGGATAGTGATGGATGAAAAATTGGACATGAAATAGCAACATGTGCTTAAAGCCCAGAAAGACAAGTGATGCTTCCCCTCTACTCAGCTCTTGTGAGACCTCACCTGTACCGTTGAATCCAGCTCTGGTGTCCTCAGCACAAGAAAGACATGGACCTATTGGAGTGGGTCCAGAGAAGGGCCACAAAAATGATCAGAGGGCTGGAACACCTCTCCGAAGATAGGCTGCGAGAGTTGGGGTTGCTCAGCCTGGAGAAGCTAAGGCTCTGGGGAGACCTTATAGCAACCTTCCAGTATAGAAAAACTATTAAGAAAGGCGGAGAGAGCTTTTTTATCAGGGTCTTGAGTGACAGGACAAGAGTTAATGGTTTTAAACTGAAAGCATGTAGATTTATATTGGACATAAGTTAGGCTTTTTTTGAAAATGAGGATGGTGAGGCACTGGAACCAGTTGCCCTAGGAAGCTGTGGATGCCCCACCAATGGAATTGTTCAAGGCCAGGCTGGATGGTGCTTTGAGCAACCTGATCTAGTGAAAGATGTCCATATCCACAGCAGGGGGGGGTGGTCTAGATGATTTTTAAGGTCCCCTCCAACGCAAACCCTTTTATGATTCTATGATACTTATTACCTTAATTTCAGTGACAGCGTGGAATGTGTGCTAGCATTTTCAGCTCTTATGTCTGACTGTCTGTTATGACTGCCAGATTCTTGCAAAACTTTGCCAAGTATTCACTGCCTTTCAGTAGTATATTGGAATAAACCCTCTATTTATGACTTTAAAGACGTTTTAGTACTTCCCCCCACTGTCTGTAATAAGTGCCACTGTGGTAACCAAAACAGAAGTCAGTATATCACTTTTAAAATTTTATTAGAGTTACTTTGAGAGGAGAAATATTATTTCTGTTTGTTATATTTCTGAAATAATTATTGTTTCCAGTGTATTGTTATCTGCTTTACTAGATGTAGTTTGACAATTTGCTAGTCATATTAATTCAAAATGAGATTTACTTTCGTGTAAAACCTTGTTGTCATATAAATTAACAAAATAAGGAGAAGCACTACAAAAAAAAAGAAAAAAAGAATAAAGACATATTGGTGACCAAAGTCATGAATGAAGGTTCTAAGAAAAACTTCTGAAGTCGTAATTTTCTGAAAACCACTGTTTGATAACTTTATAAAGGACCAACAGTAACAGTTTAATAGCAAAGTTGGAGAGAGGGTCTTTTTTTCTTTTTTTTTATTTGTCCAAAGAAAGTGTCTAGACTGTGGCTTTTGAAAGAGTCAGAGATTTTTCTTGTTTACTATCACTTTCCTTAGTGACAAAGAAAGCTACACAAACTAAGCTCAGTACTAATACTGAAACAGATCATTCAGCTACCTCTGTTGAAGACAGACATTGAATGTAAATGACCTGGTCAAGTCAGAAATATGGAAAAGTCATACTGACATAAAAGCCAGAAAAGTGCGAGTTAATTCAAATTTTTGCATCTAGGAGAAAATAATTCTAAACCAGAGCCATTCTGTAACACTGAAAAGAGCTATAAAATGAGAAAGAAATGCTCGGAAGGCATTGATGAAAGGGGTTGAAGGGTTAAAGATCTCTAATATCAAGCACCCCTATTAATGGCAAAGCAGTGCCTTATTTGAAAGACAGTGAAAAAATAGAGCTATAGATCTGTGCATAGTTTTAAGTTTTAAATCTCTTTTTCTATGGACTAATTTTTCAACATATGTTAAGAAACAGCCCCCTTCCTGAGACAAATGCTTAGAGTAGATACTGCAATGCATTCTTCAACCTCATTTTTAAGTGGGTATCTTTAGTGACTATGGCATAAGTGGCGATGGCGCCCTTGCTCTGGGGAGGTAAAACTACAGGATACAACAGTGTCTTCACCTGCACTGGCATATCTCAGTCCCAAGCGGTGTTCATTGCATCAGAGAGGAAAACTAGTTCCAGTCTAAGGCTAACACTTCCTAGAAGCATCAGAGGTGTGCATTATTTAGAGGTGTGCATTAGTTTTTTCTTAACAGTCTTACAAATGTGTCTCATAAGTTGTTTTGTTTTTTGTTTTTTTTAATGAGGCAGTACCTGAAATTAACAGGCCTTATGAAAGTCCCTTTGGCTTCTCGAAGTGGGCCAAAAATATGAAAAACATAGTATTATTAGTCACTGTAAATAAATACGAGAAACAGAGAGGTCAGTTAAATATTACATGACTGCCTGGGTCAAAACCACATGTTCTATAATGAAGCAAACATAGAGGATCAATGTTATTTTGCTCCCTCAGTTACTTTAGCTTTTTTACTAAAATTTTTCTTTCATTCATTTTTCTTTGAGCCCATTCTCTTTGCCTCTTGAGCTCTATCCCTATGTTTCTTACAGACTTTCATCTTCGTCACAAACCTATTATCTCATATTCTGTTGTATATATACACCTAAAGAATATTCTCATATTCTTTCATATAGATACACACATACAGATAGATAAAACCTAGAACTCCCTCCATTTTCATAAATTGTAAGACCAAAGGTAAGAAGAGAAGTCGTGGATGTTCAGGTTCCATGGTACAGGAGAAGTCACAAAGCGTCAAGTGACCCAAGGTCAGCCTAGATTTACCTCATTTCTGATCTGTGACCAGTACTGCCAGACTTAAAGGAAGCATGTATAAACCAGGACATGTACTAGATAACTCTCATGCTGATAATTTTTTTCCTGATTTATGTCTTCAGCAATGACAATTCAAATGAAAAGACTACTTCTAGACACACATTCTGCTGAACATTCCTGGAGCCAACAATAAATGAAAATGCAAAAGAACATTGTTAAAGAACAAAACAAAACAACATTGTATTAAGAACAGCAAGACAGACAAGTATCATCAGAGTACAGAAGAGAGAGACCCATTAGATATGACACAGTTATCCAAGACATACACAAAGTAAAAATGTACAATTCTTTGGGTTGTGCTTTGTTGTTTTTTTTTTCCCACTGAAGTTCCTTTGTTGCACAATGGCATCTGTACGCCATTTTTTTTCTTATCTCTTAAAGTCAAGGATGTTTTACTGTGATCACCTTTTGATAGCAAGATTGATCCTTCAAGGTCAGAACAGACTATTGTGATAATCTTTCTTATCTCCTAAATAAAATAAACCATAGAAATTCATCCAGTAGTGCTTGTGTCAGGACTGTAGCTACTTTGTGAGCCACAGCATGCCTTTGAGCTATATCTCCACATTTGATTTAAAGACTTCAGCTGAAGCAGCACAGTCCATATCTCTAGGTAACTCCATCTCCTTACCTTCCTCTGTATACTTTCAATTTCCTGCCACTAGATCTTATTAAATATTTGTCTGCAAGACCTTTTGGTATTAAATGATGTGTATTTTTAGATCACAACAATTCTTCTCTTAACCTTCTCCTTAATAAACCAAGCAAAGACCTTTTTTCTTTAGTCTTTCAGTAATTTGAAAGAGGATTTTTTTTTCCAGTGTGACAACCTTGAGCAAGCAAGTCCGTTTCCTGAACCTCTTAAATGCTTTGCTTGTTTTATGTCCTAATTTAGAAAAAAAAGTCTCTACTAAGAAGTTGTGGAGAAAAAATGTCACCAGGTGACAGTAATGGCATCTTTTACAGTGCCTTAGCATAGAAAACAGACTAATCCATTCACGTGTAAAGGGTCAGTTAGAATGTGAGAACTGCTACTACTGAATCAAACTGAAAAACATAAATATTTAAGAAGAGAAAGATGCTGCGAAGAGGATAAATATTTGACAGGGAACAGTGAGGAATATGTTAAAAATCACTACATCAGGTATACTGATAAAATTGCAGATTTACTAGTATGACTTCTTTTAAATTAAAGGTACACAACAACAGAAAAGTAAAACTTCTGGTGATTTCCCTAATTTGGCTGCTAGCCTTTACCTCTGTGGATACTGAGGTTTTACTTGCTTGTTTCATGGACACTGATGCAAATCTGTGTGAAAGTAGCCATGCCTGAAACCATTTTTTTAGTAGACAAATTTGTATCTGACCAGTGACCGGCAAGTACTCCTGAATTCCCCACTGTGGCTAAACAGCACATTCACCACACAATTTTATCCGACTTTATTTGGTAAAGTCTACAGGATAAGCAGATATATGTAGGGTTAACCTATACTTTCTGTTGGACAGATATCCTGAATTCTTATAACAGTGCTAGGAATTTTAGAACTGGCCTGGCCTATTTTTGGCCCAGACCAATAAACCCTGCAGAAAGGCGTGTGAATCATGGTTTATTTTACCATATCTATGATTTCAGCTATAAACCCTGTTCTCTTACTCTCAGATTTGGACTTTTCATCCTACTCAAACAAAAACTGAATTATCTTTAAAAGCAGGAAAAATAGTGCATGATTAACTATGTAAGTTTTTCATTGCATCCTTAAAAAATGTCCTTGTACTAGAATTTAATTGACCTCATTCTGGCATTAGGTATTACAAATTGCCACTTAACATCCACAAATGTGATAAAAACTTTGCTACGTGCCTATACTTTTGTTTCTCCCACACATAAGCATGAATTGAGATGAGGTCTGACTTTTTCAGCTGATGCATATAAAGTGCTAACTTTTAAAATACTAATAACTATGAGAAATAACAGAAATCTGATTCTTACACACATGTTAAAATTGACACCTTTTTTAGCATTTTTTTATATTTTTCAATTCAGTGCATATCAATGACAATAACAAGGAATAGAACTCCAGTCACCTCTATTGAAAATAATGTAAAAGGTCAGATTGTGAGGAATGTTAAATGACCACACGTAAGAGTGACTCCATAAACCTTGTTCTTCTGCTATTCGGTTATACAAGTGCTTCAAACAGCAATCATCCTTCTTATTCTCCTTCTTTACTCTTCACTTTCTGCCTATTGAGTAATTAAGGAGGAGGTAAAGAACAGTATTAATTGCTTTATCTCTCACAGCAGTTTGCAAAACATGACTAGAACTGTAAAAAAAATACTTTTTTCCATGATAATGGCAGAAAACTTGTGGAGGGGGTATGAAAGAGACCTTTTTTGTTACAATGCTTGTTTTTAATGAAGTAACTAAATACAGATGAACCCAAAGTCTATTTGCAAAAGCCTATTCATGTAGATTATATGTAGAACTAGAATATATGTAGTATATGTAGAACTTGTGGCTTCATATAATGCAAATCTATTCAGTCGTCTTTTACCCAAAGTTTATTCAACAAAGTTTATTAATTTCTGGGACTGCACTGCAAAAAAAGCATGGTAAGCATGCAAATTAAATGGTATTTTCATGCTAAAAAGATACCCTTGAGGGTATGCACCTGAGGGTGAGCCACAGAAGGCCAGGTACATCCTATGGCTATGTGTGACCCGAAGAAAGGAGAGGTATTTGCCTAAGTGGCTTGTTAACTGTTCTTTTTCTTAATATTAAAATCAGTAGTCAGAAGTTCATGCTGACTGGGATTAATATAAGTAAAAATTCCCCAACTCAAAGCTGGTTTGTCCATGGCAATGAAATATGTTTATCAGAAAATATTTTACAGCTAGTATTGGAATAAAGAAAATCTGATAGTGCAATGTAAGAGTTAAGATTTCATCAAGTTCTCTCTGAAGTTTGACACAATCGGCACAAATTACTGAGAAGATAAAGATTTATCTGAAAGTATAGTAAATCTTCACAATTATTAATATAATGCAAACTTAATTGGAATTATATAAATGTATAAAATTAGAATAAAATAGCATCCTCTGCACAGACTGATCTATGGTAAGTGGTAAGAAAATATTTCTTATGCAAAGTATAGATGAAATATTTACCAAAGGAATCTTGAAATTAAAAGTTTTGTTTATGAGTTAAGTACAGTGACAAGACTTTTATTTGACCTTCATTAATTTTAACTCTTTGGGGATATAACAATAGATTTTTATTAGTTTACTAGCTATTAAAAATGTAGTAAGTGGAAACTTGAAGAGTATTTCAGAAGTCTTATGATGTTGTAAGCATTTACTTTTCATGTTGTGATTTATGGTATTTCAAAACTATTAATTATTTGTAGGGAGCCATACTGAGAACCATCTTCCTACCTGATATGAATACAAACTTCACTGGTTTACATCTTTCACTTCTGATTAACCTACAGTCCATACAAATCTCACATGTCTGACTTTCTCCTCTACATCTGAGTTCTGTGCTTCAAAAAATTAGGATATATTCTTCAACATTGAAAATGTACTTAATTTACAAAAAATGGAGCTCAAGATATGTGTGATTTGGAGCTGCGCAGAATTATCAGGGTATTTCAGAAATTTTTATAGGTATTTGAGCTTGTGAGTGAGTATAATTCTGGTCTCAGGCAGTATAAAGTAATTTAAAATTACTGGAGCATTTTTCCTAATTTGGGAGATTGGGAGTTTCCCAAGTCAGAATGTGTTGCTTTTTTTTTTTTTTTTTTTTAATGCATAAAGAACTATGAATGGCAGTTTAAATATTTGATCACCCAAGACTGTGTGTAGTGTAGATCAAATGTCAGGAGTCTAAAGAAACTAACTGCACTAATGAGAGTATTGCAAGGGACTATTAACCTGCTTTCTCTGGTGACTCTTGCTACTATGATATATATGGCCAGCTGTTTGATCTCTCTTTGCTTTTCACTCTTCTGACCCTTTGATGACATATTAGTGCTAAAGGTTTTAGCAGCTGGATTCTGACTATTTTTTTTCCCCATCTTGCTTTCCTTTTTTTCACTGTTAAGAGAAACTCTTTTTGCGTAAGCACTAATAACTTCTTATTTTGAAGCTATTTGCCATAGCACATTACAGAGTGAAAAAAGCAGGAGGATAAGAAGTCAAAGTTTCATGGTCTGCTCACGCTGCCAGTGTTCCTGGCAAAGGACAACAGAAATCCACTTCTCCTTCAATTCACATGGCTCTCTCTTTCTATCTCCACCAGAAGTCAAAAACCAAACTTGCTGTTGTACAGACAGACACACACAATCTACTTGAAATATTTCACAGATGACCTGAAGAAGATGGGCAAAATACAGGATTGTAGAATCTTTTTTCCTAATTGTCTCTTGTAGGGTTTTCTTACATTTTTTTTTCTGTTTTCTTTTCTTTTTGTTTTGTCTGGTCTGTGTTTTTCTTAAATCCAGATTCTATTTGTAGTTGCTTCTGGATATTCCTAGAGAATTCTGCATCCAATAATTTCTGCTAGCTGTTTCCTGAAAAAATATCTTGATTAAAAAGGGATGGTAGCAGAAGTCTATAACAGACAGCTGAGTGGAGAATATCAGGCTCCAGCTCACCCGCTTTGAGGAGCACCTGTTTAGCTGATATGCAAGAGTGACAGACATCAGCTGTCACCAGGGCAGGGAATGTAAAGGGGGCCTAGAAGTTCTGCTCCAGATGGTTAGGGACTCTGTGACTGAGGTGGTGATGAGCTGTGACTATTTCTCCAGCTTTTCTCTGGAGAAAGTACCTGTTGAAAATTGGAGTCCTTGACTCAGAAGCAGCTGCAGAGGGTGGGTGCTGGCACCCAGGCCTAGGGGTACAGGGGTGCCTGGTGCCCTCTTGGTCTGGGGTGACAAACTGAAGCACAGGAAGTTCCGTCTGAACATGAGGAAGAATTTCTTCACTCTGAGGGTGATGGAGCACTGGAACAGGCTGCCCAGGGAGGTTGTGGAGTCTCCTTCTCTGGAGATATTCA
>Ga0065711_1010769_pt1 | contig 11899 bp, 7 predicted proteins | sample Hoacrofraction12_FD_59098 | JGI IMG/M metagenome (GOLD analysis project Ga0065711, IMG submission 59098) | Hoatzin crop microbial communities from Cojedes, Venezuela - Epithelial fraction 12 v2 (version 2) | ecosystem: Host-associated > Birds > Digestive system > Esophagus > Crop | place... | reverse complement strand
CCCCCCGCGAAGTGTTTTGTGTGCAGATTTTTTATTTAATTCTGACAAATACAGATTTGGATCTTCTTTCCAAAGTGCTTTATTTTGGTGATTTCGTGTGTTGGTGTTCACTGCTTGCCCAGCGGTGGGAAAACGGAGGAGTTGTCGCCTCAGCTCCATACCGAGCGTTAGGTGCATCGAATTGGGCTAAGTCGTTAGATGTGACAGTTTATCTCTCCTGCAACGGAACAGACACGTTCCGTGGTGATGAATCCCTTCTGTATGCGGTGAAAGTCCCGTCGTAGACCCTTCTTTTTTAGGAAATCCCCTTCTGCGCAATTCTGTGCTTGCATACATTCATAGAATCACAGAATCAGAATGGTTTGGGTCAGAAGGGATCTTAAAATTTATCTGGTTGCAACCCCCCTGCCATGAGCAGGGACACCTTCCACTAGACCAGGTGGCTCAGAACTCCATCCAACCCAGCCCTGAACACTTCCAGGGAGGGGCAGCCACAGCTTCTCTGGGCAGCCTGTGCCAGTGCCTCACTACCCTCATGCTGAAGAATTTCTTCCTAATATCTAATCTAAATCTGCCCTCTTTTAGTTTAGAGCCGTTCCCCCTTGTGCTGTCACTACACACCCTTGTGAAAAGCCCCTCTCCATCCTTTCTGTAGGCCCCTTCAGGTACTGGCAGGGTGCTATAAGGTCACCCCGGAGCCTTCTCTTCTCCAGGCTGAACAGCCCCAGCTCTCTTAGCCTGTCCTCATAGCCTATCCTTTCAATCCCATAAAGCGAGTGTATTTGACTTCCTTTGAACAGATACCTCTCACACCAGTGGGAAGGCGGGAGCCTTGCGGTTTGTTGAGTTACAAACCCATCAGCAAGAGAAGGGGTGGATGGTTACGGGTCGGGACAGACAGTGAGCTTGGGTAGGTCAGCGGCTGGTGGCCATCAGCGTTGCCTAACTTTGTACGTTTTTACCTTGCCCTGCGTGCCAAGTATCTTGTTCTTTCACTGAGGGGTAAGCAACCTCAAATTACCCCCCCACCCCCTGCATCAGCACCACATCCTCTAATTACATATTGTGCTAAAAAGCATTATTTTTTTATCAGTTTCTAATTTGCTACCTTAAAATTTCACTGAATGTCTCCCTAGTCTTGCGTCAAGCCAGGGAGCAAAGCTGTCTCAGCAAAGCTTTTTATCTACCTTGCTTGTACCATTCCTTACTTTGAATACTATTACTGTGTTCTCTTTTAAGTGTCTGCTTTGTGAAATGAACAGTCTCAATCATTTCAATCTGTTCGTGCACGGTTTTTCTGTACTCCCAAGCATTCCTGTTGCCTTCCTCTCGATACCCACAACCTCTGCTTGGTGCCGTGTTCTGCTGGCAGATGGTGCAATCACTTCTGCAACATGTTTGCTTTTCATATAATGGGTACGTATGTTTTGGTGCTGTTCTCAGGCAATCTAATGCGGGGTTTTGTTTCTGCGTACAGTTGTGTACTGAAGGAAGGCCTTCACCTGAGCTGTTTCTGGCGGTAAGCACGTGTCCTTCCTGAATAAGAATCGCAAATAATTCCAGGTTTCCCTTCACACGTGCGTTATTGGGCGACACTGAGCTTAGTCTGCCATTATGCTATTTGTTTGCCTCTCTAGGGTGAGTCCCTCTGATGTTCCTAGGGGTCTTTTCAGGACCTGACCAGCCTGAATAGCCATGCCCACGTGTGGCTCATAGCCAAGGCTGTAACTTGAGGAACTTCTTAAGCCAGAAAAAGCTTTTGCCGGTCCCCAGCTGCTCACTCCCTGCTTTATAGAGTCCTACATGTTTGCGTGGTTACGCCATGAGCCAGGCTGGGGAACAGACCAACAGACGGGGCTGAAAGCTAGCAGAGCGCCCGACCCGACCTCCTGCTTGCCCAGCGCGGGGCTGTGGAAGCAGCTGTGACCACGAAAGGGCCGCAGTAGTGCAGAGGTGGGAATGAGCTGCGAACCCCATCGGGTCCCCCTTCTTTCCGCCTCAGTGCTGTCTTAAACCGTTAAGCACTCTTTGACTTACAGCGTTCTTTAGGAACGATAAATTACGGCTTTGTTAGAACAAGCTTTGTGCAGAAGTATCTGTTATCGACGAACAAAGTGATGACACCTGAGCCGAACACCTCAGCTGAAGCTACCGCCGCAGGGGAGGGGGTTGCTGTGTGTGCCCCTCTGTGCCCCTGAAGTCTGCTTCCTGCAATCCTGTCAGAAGGGAGATTTCAAGAACTTTCATCCAAATGTTGATATTAGATATTGTTGAAGAGCAGAGCTGGGGTGCTGCAATAAAAGTCAGATTGAATTGTTTTGGTGAATATCAAACGTCAGATACATAGCAGAGGCTATTAGAAATTCCCAGCAATAGGCATATGAAGAATCATTAGCCTTGAAAACCTCAAGGATGAGATCACAAACACACAATCCAATAAATCACACAGGTCGGTTCTGGAAAAGCTGGTGTGGTATAGCAGCAATTTGTTTATACTGTGACGGGTCAATTGCATCAGTGTCAGATCTTCTGAGGGATAGAAGATTTTGCTCTTAATGCATGCTTTTTCCTGAGCAGCTTCTGTGCAGCCTTTATATCAAACACCTCTGGTGAACTCCAGGATTACAAATGGAAAATCTAAAATAGATGAAACTGCTAGAACAGAATTATTGCAGGATTATTTCAAGATGCAGATTTGGCACTGAAGGATCTCCAGAGTAAAGTCGCTTTACATGATTTAAGTTCAATTCTATCCCAATTATTTTAAAATGATTCTAGTATATTCTTATAACCTCAGCTTTAATCACATCTCCTTTTGAGAGAAGATTCCCTAATCCATATCTTTCTGAGGGAGATCTCAGAGCTAACGTGATCTTCTTACTACCTTTTCTAAAACCTTGACAAAAATTTTCTAATCACAGAAACAGTAATAAAGTTGGCAAGTGTGATGCAGATAATCCTGTGCTTTTAATGATTGTAACATTACTTCAACTGCTATGAATTTATTTGATACCAAAAGTCACTACACTTATGAGAGCGTTCCCTGCAAGAATGCCCAAAATATTTGTAGCATAAAAAGCAGATTTCTTAATATAATAATGAAAATAAGAAAGTGCAATTAAAGCAAAGAAGCGTTGATACCAGCCTACTGTCACACCAAGTGGAAGACAATGCGGGTGCTTTTTTTTGGTGTTTTAACAGAGGTGGAAGCGGTATTTTATGCTTTGCGCCGTCTACCTTTTTGGTTTACTCTGGACTTGTCCCTACTGATACATAGGCAAACACTTAATCTGAGTAAGTCCTTTCCTTCCTCCTGTGCTCACATTCTACTGGTACAACTTAGAACACCATCACTTCTGTTCTCCACACATGACATGTCAGAGTTTCAAGTGTAACCAACAGGCATACCAAAAATATTTTTCCAAATTGCCTCTGTAAAAAAAAAAAAAGTTGGCATAATAACTTTATTTTCCTTTTTAGGTCACTTTTGGTAGGAAGTGAAGCTATGATAGTGAAGAGTTATCCTGTACTTAGGGTTTTTTCTTTTAATGGTGGTTTCTGCTGCTGTAAACCAAAAGGGTAATAATTAATGTCTCCTACTGTTTATGCCTGCTGCCATCTACAACGATGAGCTATTATTATTCTGTCTGCTAATACTTGGAAAGGATATCACTTGGACGACTAATCCAAAATACAGCAAGTAAAGATCATTGTCACAAATGCCTGACATGGAGACATTGTTACAGATGTTAGAAATGAAAGGATTGTATTATATTGGATCACCCAGTCCATCTGGCAATACTGTGCTTTGCTGCACATTCTGTAACATCTCACACAAGTGCTAGGATACTGTAAGTATTAAATACACTTTATTCCTTGAAATACATCGTGTTCGCTTGGAAAACTGTTCCATGATTATGGTGCTAGGTACACCTGATCTTGAAGGGTTGGTCCAGTTCAGTGGGGCTTTACAGCAATGAGCTGGTCTTCCTGCTCAGCTCCGATGACTGGCCTGGAGTCAGTCCAAGGCAGTTCTTAGACCAGACAGGCTTCCTGCGGAGAACCAGACTGCAAAACAGCCCAGAGTAAAAAGCCAGGGTCATCTCTGTACCAGCAGGCTGGATACAGAGACAAAAGAAAAGGCTGGGGTTTCCTTGATTCTTTTTTTTTTTTTTTCCTTTTCGTTTCTTTCTCTGTTTGCTTTTTTTTTTTTAGGAGTTAGGGTTTTGTTGAAAATAAGTCCCTGTCTCTGTGAAAACTCTGTCAAGCTGCACTTCTGAGTCCCCATCTGGTTTCTTCAAGGGGCCGTGTTTGTCAGACGAACATGGTATGTTCACTGTTACTCTCTCGTGTTTTCTGGTAGAAATCCAGAAATCAAGGGCCACTAGAGAGCTCCCAACATCTGGAATTCACAGTCTTGCGTGCACTGCGTCTGGCAGTAGTGGGAAGGCAGAGAAGCTGCCAGCTCCAGCAATTTGGAGGAAGGTGTCTCCTAGCTACCTGGAGTGCTGCGTACATCGCCCTGCTGACAGACGTGATGCAGCACTCCTCCTTGTAGCTGACCACGAGTGATGTGGGATCCCCTGCGCTCTTTATTTTCAGTTCTTCTCTGCTGTGGGTGTGTGTCTCAGAAGCCATGCCGCTCCACACAAATGGCATGGAAGCCACCCCTCCTGGCAGACCTCCTGTTGCAAGTGGTACAGGAGTCGCCTCCCCCCCCCTCACAAAATCTTCTGTTACCATTTCTCATTGCCTTCATCCCCCTGAGAAAATCTGTCTGTACGTTACAGACGACCTGTTGCAACTGAGGCCTGGTGCTAATTAAGTCCTGGCCACTAGCAGAAAGTGTCACCAGTGGCTCTTGCTGGTTGAAAGGCATAAGTACAAGGCAACAGTGTTGGAGTATTTCAAACAGAATTTTATTCCTGACTACAAGTCCTTCCAGTCTGGTGGTCTGCAGAGTCTTTAACTTTTGACTTGCTTCCTGTAAGTATATCTGACTGAAAAAGTATTGAATTCTCTCATAACATGTCAGAGAGGAAAAACCAACATTTTCTTATGGAAACTTATGAATGACAGCAGCTGAAAGCTAAATCTGTTTGATCGTTCCATCAGCCTTCCAAGTCAACTCCTTAACTAGATTGAAATGTTTCAGTGGGATGTTGAAATGATGAATGTATGTGGGAGGGATCTACACTTTACAATGATGGGGACCAGGAAACAATGTTTTTCGCAGTGTACATATAAAAAATAATGAAAGTAAGTGTTTTCTTGCCATCGGTAAGGTATTGATTCAAAAAAACAGGATTTGAGAGGATACTTCACTGTAAGGATCACGTTCAATCCACGTTATCTTGAATATTTGACTTGTACTTCAATTTTAGATGCCTGTTGAATCACCATTCCCAAAGTAAGGGCCTAAGTTCTTTAAGAAGTGAAGGAGTAGAGGTCTTCAGGGACACCCATCTCTTTCTTTATGCAGGTACCTTGGTGAACCAATCCTCTTAAAATACAGTGCTTAAATGCTAGAATGTAGCATCGATAGCTGGCAGACTGTGTTGCAACCAGATTCAGTAACCACATTGCTGATTTTTTTTTCCCTCAGTGCAATTCCTTAAACTGCGATTGTTGTAATCTGAAATAATAACATAGTATGCTGTTTACTGTATCTTTTATGTAGCTGTTCCTACTTGCAGTCTATATTTGTTTAATGGAGAAGCTCAAAATGCAATACACTGCTCCTGCTGATCAAAGTTGCAAAGAGCTGTTTTCTCTCTTGGCTTGTTCAACGCATGCAAATATCTCTTGCTCTCTCCTTACCTCTCTGTCTCACCATTGTTTCCTTGTTTAAGATATGTTTACTGTCACTATACATTTTTAAGAAAGTGTCCACAGCTGCTTTCCTAAGAAACTATTGATTCTGTCTCTCTGCCAGTCAGTCGGTCCGTTTCAGTCTGCTCTAGCCTCAGTGTCTTTTCAAGCCACGGCTCAGGTTTGGCTGAATTTGTCAGAGGGAAGTTCAGCTATTAAACTTTTACGATTTTTAAGGAACTAAAATTTTTTCTAAGTAGGCAACCACACCAGCAGGCCACTGCTGGAGAGGCTGCAGCATGACTTTGCTGTGTTTGGCTTGCCCCTTAGCCTGTACTGGCCTGCTGGTCAGGATTCACACAGCTTGGAACAAGCCCAAGCACATGACACGAATCGTATTCCCCCACAGTCACCCTTTTGCTAGACTAAGCAATCCAAAGTGTTTTAGTTTCCTCTTGTAAAACAAACTCTCCATTCCCTGGATTATCCGAACATCATTTGCAACTGTTGGAATTTCAGCTCCTCTCTCTTAACCGTGGGTGGGCAGAGCTGCACACAGGAGTCCAGCTGAGGTTGCATTAGGACGAGGCAGTATTAATTTTTGCTTGGCTCCAACAGGACTATCTTCGCTGGTGTAAGACTCATTCTCAAAGGCAGCAAAAGAGTACTTACACTAGTACAGCAAACATGTTTGAAGAATTGCTGAGGGCAAGAGGCCCTTTTTTAGCCACAGCTAACTCTCTTTTCACTACTGAGTTGCACTAGGGCAAACTACCTTCTGCTGCTGTACATCTCCTTAAAATGCCTTGAGCCATACCGTGACTTCAAATCTCTGGCTAGTGACAACATCTTCAGTGAGTATCTCTGGAACAGTGAAGGTGACTTGTCTTGGTCTAGGACAGTCAGGAGTTACTGACTTAAGCTTTTCCTTCCTTTTCTTTTGTTTGCTTGATGTTATAAGCAGTAAGATCAATTTTATGAAAATGAAATTCTGTGAAATGCTAGAAAGCATTTCAAGGTTGCGTTCAGAATTTATCTTTTAAGGGAGATTAATAATTTCTTGACTTCTCCCTTGTTTCTTTTATAATAAATCTCACAGTAGCAAATTTTGCTGCTTGGCCATCCAGTCCTCTGTACCCTGCAGGTATAATGCTATTTTTTGAACAAGCTGTTACAGATATTAATCTTACAATGTCACTGTGTCTGATAAGAAAGGGAGAGATGAGTACAGGCAAGTGGCTGAACTAACTGGAAGAGAGAAAAAGAGAAAGTGAAGCTCTTTTGCGTGGCGGCTGTAGAGGTGGCTGAGCATTTAATGTTGGGCGTTAGAACTTAGGACTTAAGTGTATGCTTGAACTGTCTTTTCTGGTTACTGAAAGGTTTTCTGGCCAAACGAGTGGGCCTTCTGGTAAGTGTCCTTAAAAGCTATGTTGTGCGAGAGAAACTGTCTTCTGGCCTGTTTGAAGTTTGGCTTTTTCAAAGAGAGTGGTGGATTTTTAGCTGAAATACCGCACATATGTTTGAAGTTTGCTCATCTTTTCTTTGGTTGATAAAAAGAGTGAAATGAAAACAGATTTATGGTTTTTTTTAACAAGGAAGGATTCATTTTCCTACCTAGCAGAAAAGTATTGAGTTATGCTATTTCATATGAAAGCCAGTTCTTAGCAATGCAATTGTTTTTCCTTTTATGTGATAAGATGGATGGAATATAAAGTATTGATAAAAAAGAGGAATAGGAAATATATTGCTATGAAGAGCTACACCGTGTGCTTTCTGTTAGGATTGTCTTGTAAAACCGACTTCCTGGAAGTAATCCACAAATAGGCTTAAAAATAAGCCTCAGAATTTTATTTTGAATATCTCATCAACAACAGTAAGGCGAACATTATGTATATTGACAGAGATGACCCTTTGTGTTGAGCATTCACTGTAGTTTCAGAGCTGTTGCATTTTTAAGTGCGTTTGCAAACTATCTTTAGACCTCTTGGACCCACTGCAGTCGTGATTATTTTAATCTCTTATCTGAAGGCTGCCTGTGATTTCTATTCGTTAACATGAAAAAGGCAATCAACCACACACATTTAGACAACCGGAGCTATGAGGAGTATCTGTTTTCCAGACATCTCTGTGTTGTACGTGACCTGTGGTCCGATTTGGCTGAAATCTGATAGCGTTGTATAATTTTGCATGCCATCGTTAGAACATTCCTCCGAGGGGCACCGGAACCGGCCCCAAGCCTGGGAGCGGCGTCTTTGGGTAATCTTCCTGCTCTTAAGGAAGCTCCGTGCAGAATCACGCCCAGCACATGTGGAGAGGCACCCCAAGGACGCGCACGCAGTCTGTGGTGGGCAGCCACAAGCTGGCCTGCACACTGAACCGCGCAGAAGCTGTTTAGCGGTGTTAGTGCGATGATCTCGTCTCTTAGCAAGGTTTGGTAGCTGTGATTCAGTCAGCCACAGCGATGGCTGTCTCAGCGCACGGGTTGGCATGTTGGTCTGTAGAAAGCACACAGGGACATCCCTTCTTCTAGTTACTAAAAAAAAAACCCCAAACAAACCCTAAGCTGGAAAGCTGCCTGGCAGAAAAGTACTTTGGGGTGTTGGTCGACAGCCGGCTGAACAGGAGCCAGCAGTGTGCCCAGGTGGCCAAGAAGGCCAACAGCATCCCGGCTTGTGTCAGGAATAGTGTGGCCAGCAGCAGTAGGGAGGTGATCGTGCCTCTGTACTCAGCCCTGGTGAGGCCGCACCTGGAGTACTGTGTTCAGTTTTGGGCCCCTCACTACAAGAAGTACATTGAGGTGCTGAAGCGTGTCCAGAGAAGGGCAATGAGGCTGGTGATGGGTCTGGAGAACATCTTATGAGGAATGGCTGAGGGAGCTGGGGCTGTTTAGTGTGGAGAAGAGGAGGCTGAGGGGGGCTTAATGGTCTCCACAGCTACCTGAAAGATGGTTGTAGTGAGGCAGAGGTTGATCTCTTCTCCCAGGTAACTAGCAATAGAACAAGAGGCAATGGTCTCAATTTGCATCAGGGAAGGCTTAATTGAATAGTAGGAAAAATTTCTTTGTTGAAAGAGTGGTCAGACAACATTGGAACAGGCTGCCCAGGGAGGTGGTGGAGTCCCCATCCCTGGAGGTGTTTAAAAAACGTGTAGATGTGGCACTTCAGGACATGGTTTAGTAGGCATGGTGGTGTTGGGTTGACGGTTGGACTTGATGATCTTAGAGGTCTTTTCCAACCTTAATGATTCTATGATTCTGTGATTCTAGCTGCACCAGGCCTACACGTGCAGAGAAAACAAGAGGCTACATGTCTGTCAGCCAGCAATTAGATGCATTAGAAGAGGATCAATAGGTCTGCTGTCAGATGCTGAGCCTTCTACATCTTCAATAGATGTGGTCTGAAGTTTTGAGTCGGAGTGGGTCTGACGTGGTGCTCCGGACCAAGTGTCTCCGGCACACACGCAGTTAGAAACTGTCTGACATTTGTTTTGGGCATTGTGGTTTGGACCCCTGTATGAGGATGGGCACATACGGGGAGCACCTGCTGTGGGGCTGGAGATGTAGTTTCTCTGAAAGAAATCTAGTTTGTATACACAAACCCCATTCCTTTTACAGGACTGTGCAGTTAGTGTGAACTGCTGGTGAATTTGATTAAAAACTGCTTTAAAGGTCCAAGCCAAAATGTCAACGCAGACACAGCCAAATTAATTTTTTAATTATATTTGGTCACTTGATTCAACATCTCCTTTATATCAGCAAGGTGTGTACAATTCATGTAACTTAAACCCAGTGTCATTCCATATGCATTCTCTTGAAAGAGCATATAAAAGCAGCTTGAAATTGAAGAATGAGCTATAATGAGGTGGAAAAATCCGAATGTTTTATTGCAATGGCTTCCTCTGGAAAGAAGCATGAATTTTAACAATATGAATTTTACTTATGTTGGGATGCTGCCCAGATAATGGATTTAAACACTGGAGAAACAAGTTAAGCTATCAGAAGTTCTGAGATGGTGGCTACCACCGCCATGTGACTGTTTACACAGGCTTACAAGTTCTGTCATATTTTTGTGAAATTTTCTGTGCAGTGTACAGAGGAGATTGGACAAAGTGATCTGAATGCAAAGCCTACCCAAATCCCTTGAATGCTTAAGTGCCTCTTCCTTTGCAAACCTGGAAAAAATGCATCAGAAGAAAATTTTAAAATGTATGTTTTAATTGAAATGATAATTTCTAATCAGAGATGAAAGGAATAAGAATTATATCCACTGACACTCAAACAAGAAAAAAAATCAACTATAAATGAAGTTTAAAGCTAACCCTTTGATCTGTGATTCAGATCAAATCCAGGTCGGTAATGACTGAAAGCTGTTATCGTCAGGATGACCATTCCCTAAAACAGTTGAGGTGATGTCAGGCTGATTTCCCTGAAGACTGGTGGGTGTATCACAAAATGCTTCACCACGCTTCCACCAGTCCTGACAAATAACTCGGATATCTGGACAACAAGCAGGTGGAGGAGCGTAGAGACACAAGTGCCTTCTTAAGCCCGCTGCCGCTTTCATGGGAGGTTTGGACAGAGCAGTGAGGCAACATGCACAAACCTGAAGCACTGCACTACTCAGCATCGCATCTTCTCTGCGGGTTAAGATCTCAGGGCTCTCCCAGCTCATCAACTTTCATATCTATGTAATTCTCTCTAAAAATCTATTTATTTGCATCCAGGTTGCACTAAAATTGAGTAACAGAGTAGTATTTTAAAGCGGTTTACGAATGTTGAGCACATTGAAGTTCAGAGGTAGTAGCTGTAAACACTTGTCATAAGTCTCAACAGAAAAGGAGCATCTGTAAGGCCAAATTAAACCTTACCTCCAATGTAAATCCTCCAATGAAGACATACAAAAAAATGAAAAAGTCTATATAATGTTATAATAAAATAAATTCCACATTTTAACCTCGTCTTTTATTAATCAGGAGTACCTTTATGATCTGATATGGGGCAAATCTAGGTTTACATCATCACACATGAGGATAAAAGTCTGAGTGTCTTTAACCTGTGCTGTCTACAGATCTGGTGCCAGAGTTATTATATTGAAGTCACCACTCCAGATGACAGCAATCTAATGTGTTACCAGCCAAATGAATATAGAAGGGAAAGATTAAAAAAAAAAAAGCATCATAAATAATCCTCTGTAGCAATATTGAAAGTGCTTTGAAGCAACAGTTCATTCCTTACTCAGAAAAGCTGGAGGCTGCAAAGGTCTTCCAGATTACCATAGTAACTAAAAGAATAATTTAAATCTGCCTTTTAAAGAGTTGTAAATAATGCAAGTGTAATATCAGTCACTGCTCATTTCCATTTCACGTGCTGCAGAAGACAATTTGAAGAAGACTGTGGTATCACAGTTCCTCTTGTAAAGAATTCCAACACGATAAAATGATGTGTCCAAATCTATCCCTTCCTCTGTTGTTTCTTTCTGAATGTGTTTGAGGAGAAAGAAGAACTTGTACATCAGGTTTCATTTACATGTCTCTTTGGGAAGCTGAAATGGCTGTAGACATCCACGTCTCTGTTAAAAAAACCCATCATTATAAAGGATCGAGAATATTAATAAGACTGTCTCTATGTGTGCGTGTGCCGAGCGTTGAAAGATCAGCTGGAAGCATTACAGTGCTGGTATGCAGCTGCAAAACGCGGGTAAGGGTCCTCAGCGTTATCTGCAGGAGTGGAAACACGCAGATATATGGGTGCTGCTTTCAATACTATTAATAAGATTGTAAAATAAAATCTCTTGGATGGGGATTTAAATACAAAGATGAAATGGTACTTGTCATCTTATACAGATTATAAGTCTAGAAGTAAAAAGGGGCATAAAATTCTGATTTTGTGTGTTGGAATAAAAAAAAAACAGCACAGAATGGTAGGGGTTTGAAGGGACCTCTGTGGGTCATCTAATCCAACCCCCCTGCTGAAGCAGGGTCACCTACAGCAGGCTGCACAGGACCTTGTCCAGGCGGGTCTTGAATATCTCCAGAGAAGGAGAATCCACAGCCCCTCTGGGCAGCCTGTTCCAGTGCTCCGTCACCCTCA
>Ga0065711_1048273_pt1 | contig 11900 bp, 10 predicted proteins | sample Hoacrofraction12_FD_59098 | JGI IMG/M metagenome (GOLD analysis project Ga0065711, IMG submission 59098) | Hoatzin crop microbial communities from Cojedes, Venezuela - Epithelial fraction 12 v2 (version 2) | ecosystem: Host-associated > Birds > Digestive system > Esophagus > Crop | place... | reverse complement strand
TCTCTCTGCCAGTGGGGCAGAGCTGCTTGGGGCTGAGCTGGGCTCTGGGGCAGTGGTGGTGAGCCGGGCCTTCTGCTTTGGCTGATGTCTCTGGCTGTCTCCTCCTTGGCCTGAATGACCACCCTTCGGCCCACCTGGGGCTGTCGGGGAAAGGTCTCTCCATGGTGTTGCAGGCAGCAGCGTGGTGCCCAAACACCAACACGCCTGTCAGGCTGCTTCTGGCTGCAGCTCAACAGGGGAGGTGCCAGCTCCGAAGCCCTGCGGGACCCCGCTGGGAGGCACTGCTTTTCCTCTTGCGTCTGATGGGCAGCGCCTTTGCTTTTGCAGTTAGGCGGAGGGGCTCTGTCCCCAAAATGCTCTCCTGGTCACCAGAACCGCTCCCGTTATTTTGTGAACCTGAGTGAACTGTAACATTTTGGTCCCTCTGGTCTTTAATTACTCATTGGTGCTAATAAACGTATGTTTTGTAATTTGATGATGAAGCAACAATGCCCTTGGTGGCAAAGGAGGGAAGGGGTAGGGGGTACCGTGAAGATGATTACAGAGCCGGGCTTGCCTGTGCCGCGCTGTGGGTTTGCAGTGCCTGCAGGCGGTGGTTTAGGAGAACGCCGTGAATCGGGGAAGAAGAATGGCTTTAATCAAAGCAGGCTTCATCAGGATAAACTTTCATCCAGTATTCCTCGTGGAGTTCCTGTAACCAGGGTAATCAGTTGAGTAATCTTGGTGGATATAAATGATCTCTTTCAATATCTCACTGTTTTCTAGAGGTCTGTAGATCGGTCTCTTTAAAAGCTGAGTAAAGCTGAATTTTAAAAGCAGTGTTAATGAGGCAGTAAGGCAGATTTTTAATTATGCACAAGTGGAAAATCTGACAAATACAGGTCCAGACTTATGCCTTATTTATATTGGGATAAATCCTACGGAAAGTCTGTTTAAACAGTTTGGCTTCTTGGGGATTTAGGCTAATGGAACAGAGATCAGGTCTCACATCTGGCTTCTTCTGCCCTCTAAGATCTGTCCCCTTGCTCAGACTGTCTGCTCTAAAGAGTCTGCGTTGGGTAATTGCACACAGCAGTCGGTTATAACGTGCACAGACCAGAGGTGAGATTAGCATGGAAACTACACGTGATGCTCGGTGCTGGTGAGATGAGGAATACGCTGCAAGCTGTAGTTTGGGTGCACCTTAGTGCAGAGGTCAGGCCTAAAATGCTGAGGCGATAGCGCACTGGCTACGAGTAGCACTGTGATTCGAGTAATCAGCTCTGGTGTGATGCTGTGGGAAGGAATGCGTTTAAACTTAGGCCTGTCCTGGGTGGACACAGCTTCCACCGAAGTCGGGTGAGCTGTCTTGTGTGGGGTCCCAGTGCCCTTCTGCAGAAGATTGCGTGTTATTGTACAAATAAAGAAATTGCCTCTCGCTGATGGCAGCTCGCAGTGAAAGTGCCAGGGGCCAGTCCAGAACCCGCTTCTGAGGGCGCAGGAAAAGCGAGAGGAGCCTGCTTGACCCTGAGAAGCGGATGCTGGCAGCTCTCGAAGCGCAGTTGCCTGCCGAAGCTGGAGGCCCGCTGACTGCCGTGAAGGGTGTCCATGCGCGTGGATGCCATGTTAGTGGGGGGACTAATGTCGTTGTTCCGGTGGGTGGAGGAGAAGCGCTGTAGGGTTAGGGTATAGCAGACCTCATCGTGAAGCAGAGCTCTGCTGAGGATGCCATGAATCATTTACCTTAAGGTTTTATCTTTCTTTCCAGCGGCTGTAAGAGGCTTAGATGTAAGCATGTAAGTTGGGTGTGATGAACCCCATCCCAGACATGCCCTAAAGAGTTTTAGCAATTTGTATTTTCTCTAATAGCCACCTTCAAAAATTTATATGGTCAGCTTAGCTTTGATATCGTGAGAGAATTGTATATCTAGCGCAGATCTAGACTGCAAAACTTTAGGTCCATCTAGATTCCAGAAGCTGGTGAAGTAGCCCTTTAACTGTAACTGCCTGTATCTCACAGAGTCAGTGGTGAGGGTTAGGTCTCTTTGGAGATCTCCAAATACAGATCCTGCTTACCTCAGTTAGAATAGGAGCAAAATTAGGGATGAGATCAAAGCTAGGTGTTCCCAACTTAAATCTGGAGGGATGCTTAGGAATATATCCAATCCAAATGCTTTTGGGTAATAACTTCACAGAGAGAGAGTAAATAATAAATAAAAAACCAAAAATTTAAATTAAGTAGCTGTTGCTTCGGTCAGCTTCCGGACACTTTTTGAATCAGTCTGATGCCTTTCCAGTAGTTTATACTTTGTCATATGTACTGCTTGTCTTTTGTATTGATTTAATTCACCTAGTGCACATGAAGAATGGAGTTTTTAATTAAATATGCAGTTAATGGTAAGAGAAGTTTGCTATGACAAGTAATAACAAACTTTTCTTGGAATGACTTCATGTCAGAATATTGTTCCTGTGTATGACAGACAACATCCTCTCTATTGATGCCCGAATAATTTTTTTTTTTCTTAGCTGTAGAATTTAGTGATGAGAGCATGGATGATGCAAAGCATCTTCTTCAGGCAATCTCCTCATTTGTTAGAGAGGCAAATGCGTATATAAAAGGACAGCTGGTATGTGACCCTGTTAGAGAAGACATACTGTGGGAAAGGTAAGTGCACCTCCTATATCTTAAAGATTGTGATTGTGTGAGCAGTAGTTTGCTGACAGGCTCAGAGGGCTGAATGGCGTAGTGTTCTGGGTTCTGTTTAATAAGCAAGACAAGAAGAAGGACTGAGAAGCAGTCTTCTCTGCCAGCCCTCACCAAGGGCAGCTTTTTTTTTTTCTTCTTTTTCTAGACAGCTGCTTTTCCTCATAGTCTGCTACGCTTAGTTCATTGTGTTTTTAAAATCTGTGCTGTTTGTCTAGTGTGCCTGTCCTAACACAGATATCTTTACCCCCCTTGGGTGCTGTAGAAGGCAAAGCTATGAAATGATGGTGCTTGTGACCCTGATGGTGATGAGGAGGCTCTTCTTTGGAGTCCCTTAGGAAAATAGGATCAGCATCCAGGGGAGAGACATGCTGTGTGCGGGGTGCAAGGCTGAGAGGATGAGCGCAGCGCTCCGGGGCCGGAGGGGCGTTGCGTGCCCTGCAGCGACGTCCGTGCAGCAGCGCTGGGACGTGGGCTCAGAGGGGACGTGGCCCACGCTGCCTAAGCAAGAGCCGGCTTCCTTGCGGCGCAGGCACCTCGCTGCTGGGGAGCTGAGGCTTGCACGGGGCGCTGGAACGCGTTGCAGGGAAGTGGAGCTGAATTAACTCGTCGTGGTATTTGGCAAAAGCAAGCCCTTCAGCAGGAGGGTGCAGGAGACCTGCTGGTGAGAGATAAGGCTGAGGGACGTGAGGCGCATGGGCAAGTTGAAATGGGTTGTCGGTGGGGGGCATGTGGGAGGGTACCACTTCTGTGTCAGTAGATGTAAAACCAACCAAAATGAAACAGAGCTCTTAATTAGGAAGGTGGTAGATATTCAGCGGAGAGGGGGAAGCTTGCAGGGAGGGCTGCTGAGTTAGAGCAGCAGCTGTCTGATATCTGAGGGGAGGCTGACATTCCAGGCAAAAGCACTCGGGAACAGGCACAGCAGGCTTCGGGAGAGCCCCAGAGGTGCTCGGATAGCTGGAGATTCCCCAGGTAACCCCATTCCCCAAGCTTTACCATGAGGCAGCACCCTTGGGTCAGCGCTGTCAAGGTCCAGCTCGCCTGGCTACATACAAGAGCCCGCCGCCAGCAGCTGTTTGCAGCTGGCCGCTTGTTCCTGCTGCTGTCCCCATCCTCCCACTCCCAGCGGCCGTGGCAGGTGGCACCGGCCCTGCGGCGGTGAGTGCTGGTTGCCTGCTGGCTTTTGGCATTGTTAGACGAGCGGTCCCGCCAGACCTCTCCACCCGGGCCAAGCCGAGCGGAGTACTAGGGCTGGGACGGGGCTGGGATTGGGCTCGCCTGAGAAATGGGGAAGCAGCGCCCGCTGCCCAGAGGCTTCCTGCTGGTGGGACGCTGGGCTGACCCTGAGTCAGATCGCTGGCCAGGCGCTGGAGTCATGCACGTGGTGTGGCTTTGGAAGAGAAACATGCCGTTAGCATGAAAAACAGGCTGCTGGAAAAAAAATAACTTAGCAAAATCGTCAATGTGCTTAGTATCAACCTCATTTTCCATCTGTTTTTAAATAATTAAGGCAGGCCTTGCTCTGCTGTTGGTTCCTGTGATTAACCGTGTATTTATTGAAGGGATGCAGCACTTTGGATTTCGACATGCGTCAAGTTTTTCCCTTTGCAGCTGAAAGATGTGTTCTCCCTGATCTGTGTAGCATTGCCCATCACAGGACAGCTAGGAAGGAAACGACGGTGTCCTTTCGATGACTCCCTCTGGCTGAATAGCTGATGAATTCGGCGTACTGCTGGCTTCTTGTTTGTCTTATCTTAAAAGTTACCTTCTCTTCTTGAAGGCTAGCCAACACAAAAGTAACCGTGAAGGCTGCGTTTGCAGATGACTTTGACACCTCCAGGGCTGTTGCAGCAATTATGGACCTCATTCACCATGGCAACAGACAGCTTAAGGCTGTTACTAAGGTAACCCATTAGGATACAGAGATCAGAAAATGACAGCTGTCCACTGTCCTACTGCTTAATGCAGACAGATTAGTTTATTGTTCACATCAGAAACCAGCAGAAACAACACTCCATAAATTGTTGGCCTTAATGGTGCCCATTTGTCCTGGCTGTATCGCGGGCATTGTGTACGGCTATTGTTTTGTGCTTCGTTGGGTCCGAAGGATGTTTCTTTGCTGCTGCTCTGTTATTTATACCTAAGGTTTTTGAAAGGCCTGAAGGCATTGTGGCACGCTGCTAGTTTTAGTGCTGGTTTTATGTTCTTACCCTGCTCCTTTGCTTAATACCCACGCACAGAAATCAACCTAAATTGGGAAATGGGGGGTGGTGGTTGCTGCGGGGGCTTTGGCCGGCGGTCCCAGGTGCATGGGGCAGTCACAGTGGGGAGTTCAGCTTTGGGGACCAAGCAGCTTCTGGTGTCGGCAGATTATAAGCGTGGCCTCAGCATGCCTGCATGAGTCCATCTTCAGACAGCTTGTGGCAGACTGAGACCCTGTTAAGATCTCTTGATGCTGACACAAAGGAGGCGTCTGGTAAGGACAAGACCCGAGTAGTAAACACGGTCTGAAGCACTTCTGAGGCTCCTTTTTACCCACAGCAGTGCAGCCTTGTTGCTGCGCTCCTTGGTTGCTGGTGTCATCTCATCCGCGCTGCTTGTGCTGTAAAAGAAGCGTGGAGTACATAGCAGTAACAGATTTGAAGAGAGAATTAACCCGTTGGTTTAGAAATCCTGCCTCCTCCTGGTCCTGTTTGGTGCTGTCTTTAAATTCTGTCCTTGGCCTTATCTCTAGAAAATGACTCTCTGTGCGAATCCCTGTCCCGAACCAGTTTGCAACAGGGATCTGTAACAGCATTACTGCTCCGAAACACAAGTGGCCTGACTTTGCCAGTCGTGGCTCGTCTCCCCTGAATTCCCTCTGTCAGTCGTTTTGTTGCGGGTCGGGTGGGGTGTTTGCAGGGCAGCTGATTCCGGTTGCTGGTTGCGGTGGTGGAGCTTTTCTGGGTGCAGCCCAGCTGCCGGCGCGTTACCTCCTACTGACAGTGCACATAGTTTTTCTCCTTAAGAACTGTGAGTAAATTCACATAAACTACTCACTCCTCTCTTTAACCTTCTCCCCATTCTTACCTTAGTTGGCACGTTCCTGTTTCTTTCCCTCCACCGTCCGCTTCAGCTCCTTCCAGTTGAGTTCTTTGGCAGATTTTAGGTTACGGCTTCTCTCAGGCCCTAATGGAGATGTCAGATAAAATCCAGTACCAGCTGCTCGTTTGGTTGTGTATGCCATCACTCCTTTTTTAGGCAAGGATTAGTCCCTGAAATTGCCTCTCAGTCTATCATTTAATCTTGATTTTAATATGTTTTTTTGCTGGAGTAAATATGGAGGAAAGAAAGAAATACATGTGTTCTTAAAAATGCTATTCTGTTGCTGCTACTTGTGGTTGCTGGTGCTACTGGGGCGTGACAAAACACCGTAAGCTATCTCTAATCAGTCTTCACATTGTTTAAATCAATAAGACACTCAGAAAAGGGTTTTGGGTTTGTTTTCTTTATCAGTTACTTTATAGGTGCCCTTGAAACTGGGATTTTGTTCTTTTATTTTGTTTTCATACACACAGCCCTTTCATGCCCAGAAGTGCTATTTTTAGGCCTAATTTACTGCGTGTGTGTAATGCATGGCAGCTTCACGCATCTCTTCTCCTCGCTGCGCATGCTGGTAGTAAGCTCTTCCCCTCCCCCGTTTACTTAAATCTTTGCCCTTTGTGTGGTGAGGTGCTTTTATAGCTCTGTAAAAGTTCCCTTCCGGGCAGGTGTTACTGGTGGAGATAGTTGTATATAATTAGTAATAGTTTTCCCTTGTGGACTAGGCTACAGAGAGATGCTGAGTTCTGTAATTTGTATTGACTGGACAATCTCTTTTGAGTGTTTTTTAAACAGGATGCTGGATCTCCTAGAAGCTCTGTTGTGTATGGAAGCATTATTTCCTATATAGAAGGCTTTTTCAGTGCCCTTGGGATGTCCTTTGGAGAAAGACAGGTACGAAACGTCTCTTCTGTGTGCATTAGTATACGGTAGCAGAGCCAGCGTTGTGTTTTATAGAACGCTTTGCAGAGGTGTCAGATGTAACAAAGTTATTTATGGTTTTAGCAAACCTTTCTGCAGCACTCGCGGTTTCTGCCGTGATGTCTTAGGAGAGCACGCGAGCAGGTAGAACAGGAGAAAGCAAAGTGTGGGCTTTTTTCTTCTCTGAGGTACTCCCAGGTGACTTCGGCAGCAATTGTGCCGTGGAAATGAAAGTCTGAGGAATGAAACGAGAAAAAGTTATCACTGGAGGCCTTTCGAGTTGGTCCTGTTACGTGTCTGGCTTTCCCCAGGCTCTTCCTCTTCTCTCTGATGGCTGCGCCCAGGCTGACTTCGATAGCCAGCCAAACATTTGTGGTTGTGAGCTCCCTGCGCAGCAGGAGCCGGGGTCCAGCTCTGCAGAAAGCCAGGGTGCGGCGAACGGGGCTGCTGCTCTGCCTTGAGCCGTGGCGGGGTGCGGGGAGGGGAGGGCAGCGGCGGGGCCCTCACTGGGAGTAGCTTATGTATCCTTTAGTGCTTGGAAAGGTAGGGACAGGGAAGGGGGGGAAAGGAGAGAAGAGCTCAAAGTTAAGTTATGGCACAGGAACGAGAATGATAAATAGAAAGGCAATATCCCGGTGTATGGTAGGGGAGCATTTAAAACGACACAGGGTGTTGGAGACCAGCAGGCTGTTCTGTGCTCCTCTCCTGCTCGGATCTGGGGCTGAATACCGAGAAGCTGGAAACTTGCTTTAGAGCAATGGTACTGCAAACATTCCTTTTGGGGAGGGGGAGGAGAGGATAAGAAAATGTAAATAGCCTTATTCGTCCTTCGAAAGTCAGGCAGTATGGCAATAAATGGATGTGTTTACTTTGCCTCTCTGTGGATTTTCCCACAACGCTTCTTTCAGAGCAGTGGTTGGATGTGATTTGGCTGTGTGTTACTCCTCAAAACCCATGGTTTGTCGTGTTAATTTTTAGTGGCGTACTAAACACTTAAATTTCTCTGTAAGTTGGATGGCAAAGTCATTCCTCCAGATTCTGCACTGTCTGTATGCAGGTGCCTGCTGCATCTTTATTTTTGCTGAAACAAGTGTCTGAATGCTTTTCTTTTCTGCATGCTGTGCTAGTTTCTCTGGGGCAGCAGGGTCAGCAGAAGATGTTGGCACGAGGTGGGCAGGAAGGAAAGAGCAGCACGTCAGACCCTTCTCTGTCCCTCTGCTTTCTCCTTTCAGCTTCCACTAAATGAATCAATCAAAATCTTCATGAGAAAGGTCCGTGGGCTGTCACAAACTAGCAAATAAAATGGTGCAGGGATTGTTCTGTGACCTTGACACCAGCCACAACAGCTCAGCATCCAGCCTTTCTTGTCCCGGTCTCGTGGCTTGCCGGGAGCGGTCCCTGACTACCGCTGGTGCCAACACGTGGGCAGGCTGGCCTGGCCGCCGCTGGGCTAGCTGCTTAGCATAGAGGCTACAGGGAGCGCTGTTCATGCCCTCTTTGTTTGGATGTTTGCTTATAGCCTGTGGATCTGTCTAGCTCTTAGGATGGGATTCATCTCGGCTAATTAGCCTTAACAGTCTCACGTAGCTGCTTGTGCTTCTGCAGTAGTCGGTGGAGAGAGAGGCACCGCTGAGGGACGGTTCGTCTTGGTCTGGTGGCTGTATAAAATCAGACTGTCTGTCTCTCTGCATTGGCAAGAGAAGGTGCCTGGACAGCCGCAGGCAGGTAGGATGAACCCATCTGAAAAGACGATGGGTGGAAACAGTCGTGCCTGTTTTAGAGCTGGGGAGCTGAAGTGAGGGCTTTTGCTCTCGAGGAGCGCTGTGTTGCGGGTGCAGCTGGGGGCAAACAGGTGATCAGCTGTGGGGTAGGCGAGGGCCAAATTTCCATATAAAACTTACGAGCTCTTTGGGTTGGTTGGTACTGCGGGACAAGAAAGTGGACATCAGCCCTGAGAGGCTACACAGTGTTTTATGCGGAAATTGGATTGGTTCATCTCCTAAAGCTGCCCTTCCTTCTGGAGGATCGTGCCTTGTGTCATGAGGAGGTGCCTGGTTTGATCTTTGGTGGTGGCGTTTGTAGAGGAATGTTTCTTGCTCCCCTCATAGACTCATAGGTTGGAAAAGACCTCTAAGATCATCAAGTCCAACTGTCAACCCAGCACCACCATGCCTGCTAAACCATGTCCTGAAGTGCCACATCTACACTACACATTTTTTGAACACCTCCAGGAATGGTGACTCAACCACCTCCCTGGGCAGCCTGTTCCAATGCCTGGCCACTCTTTCAGTGAAGAAATGTTTCCGAACATCCAATCTGAACCTCCCCTGGCGCAACTTGAGGCCATTGCCTCTCGTCGTATAGCTAGTTACCTAGGAGAAGAGACCAACACCTGCCTCGCTACAACCTCCTTGCAGGTAGCTGTAGACAGCAATAAGGTCTCCCCTCAGCCTCCTCTTCTCCAGACTAAACAGCCCCAGCTCCCTCAGTCGCTCCTCATAAGACTTGTTCTACAGACCCCTCACCAGCCTCATTGCCCTTCTCTGGACACGCTCCGGTACCTCCATGTCCCTCTTGTAGTGAGGGGCCCAAAACTGAACACAGTACTCCAGGTGCAGCCTCACCAGTGCCGAGTACAGGGACAATCCCCTCATCATTTGCCTTTCCTCTCCTTTCTATATTTAAGCTTCTCCCAGGTAACTATTGATAGGACGAGTGGAAATGGCCTCAGGTTGTGCCAGGGGAGATTTAGGTTGGATATTAGAAAAAATTTCTTTACTGAAAGAGCGATCAGACATTGGAACAGGCTGCCCAGGGAGGTGGTGGAGTCACCATCCCTGGAGGTGTTCAAAAAAACGTGTAGATGTGGCACTTCAGTGCATGGTGGTGTTGGGTTGAAGGTTGGACTTGATGACCTTAGAAGTCTTTTCCAACCTTAATGATTTTATGATTCTATGATTTATCGTGCTCTTTTACCTGCCCCAGGTTATGGTGGAGCATTTCTGGCACTTAGATTTATTACCACCTTCAATCTCATAAACTCCTCCTTTAGTACATTCACATGTTTTGAAAGTTTGGGGAATTTGCTGCCATTTATGATTGTGGAGAGCACTGAGCGTCTCACACTCTGAGAGCTTCCCCCTCACCACCACCTCCTCCTCCTCCTCTTTGTTTGTTTTTGCCTCAGTCAGCGACCTCTGAAGCTGCTCCCTTTCATTTCCATCCTGCTGTTTGGTGACTAAATACGGTCCCCTCTGGCTTTAATTACTCAGCTGCTCTCCTGCTCCCAGTGGAGCGTCGCTGCCAGCGACTTCGCCCCCCGGCCTCGGTGTGCTTTACATCTCGCTGCTCCGTTGTCTGCTCCCCCGCTTCTGTCTCGGTGATAAAATACTGCAGTAGTGTTGCCTGGTTTGTTGGAGGTTTGTCCTCTTCCTCCCCCTTAGGAGCTCACCTCTGATGAGGAACAGGGATGGTTTCTCTGCCGAGAGCGAGACCGGGAGCGTGGCTGTGCCAGCGCCGAGGAGTGGCTTTCCTCTTCTGCTCGCACCCGAGCTCCCGCCTGGCGGCCGTCGGAGTGGGAATTCTGATGAGCAGCGAGACCGTTCCCTTCCGTGGCGCTGACCCACGAGCCTTTGGCCAAGGCAGAGGAGGCCGGGACGCTTGGAGATGGCTGAGGGAGGGAGGGGTCCTGGCAGCAGCCGGACAGCCCCCACGGTGTGCAGTGGCTGCTGCTCTGTCAGGCCGTGTTGGGTGGCTGAAGCGTGGGATAAGGTGGATCAGATGAAAGTTCTGCAGGTTTGGGGAGGTTTTCAGTAGATGCAAGGAGAAAGGGTGGTCTGGAGACTTAAAGCCAAAAGATTTACTTTTCCTGGTTTGTGTTTCCCGATGAGGGTCCGGAGCTCGAAGGCAGAGGCAGGGGCTGGAGCGTTCTCTAGCCCTGCAGACGTTTACAGCCAAGGGAGAGTCTGAGCTGGCGGCTGGGCTTCCCTTGCTGTGTCGGATGGCTGTTGCCAGGCCTTTCTTCCATGAATTTGTCTAATCTTCTTTTAATTTATGCACGCTTCTGGCATCTCGGAGGTTTCCTGTGGTGATGAGTTCCACAGTTGGGTTATGCAGCATGTTACGTTCACGTGAGAGCCCTCTGCTCCAAGAGCGATGCTTTCCTATCTCGGAATATGCTGAACTACTTCCAAGCTGTGACTCCACCATTAGTGAGACCGTGCTGTTTTAATCGTACCAATGTATGGAAGATGCACAACCAAGAGAGGTGGCGAGGCCTCAGCGTACGCTCCTGAGTTGGGGTTGGTCTTTAAATCGTTCTCAGATGTTTGTGAAGCAACCTGTTTGATTTCTAGGTGGCTCTGGGAGGAGGCGACTCTGCTGTGCTCTCCAACGTCATTGACGAGCTTGTAAGGTTCCGCGCGAAGGTCCGCAGCTACGCGCTCGCTCTGCCGGAAGAAGCAGCAGACGCTGTGCCAACAGAGGGTGCCGCGGGAGCCCAGGGGCCGGGACAAGAGCAGAAGGAGAAGAGGCAGCAGCTAATGCGGGAGAGAAAACCCCTCCTGGAGGCTTGCGACAATCTGCGTGGAGACCTTGCTGCCTTTGGAATCCACATAAAGGTAGAGGACAGTGACGCTCTTTGTGAGACCGTTAGTCTTTTTTTAGGACGGTGATTATTTTTCGCCCTTCCCGCCCCTTCGGCAGCCGTCAGTGTTGCACCCCGCTCCCCGTGCGACTGCGGCAGCGGAAGGGGGAAGCTCAGCCCTTGCCTGGTGGTACTGCTAGCTTTCTCTTCTGCTCCCCCTGAAACTCATGTCTCTATGCAAGCTGTAGTTACTTCAGCAGTTACTAAGGGTGTGTTATTTTGCCACTGAAAATCCCATAATACTCAGAAATCTCTAAGCTGCCCAAGTTCAGTCCAGAAGGAAAAGTATGAGTAATGTGTGCAGTTGCTGAAAATCTAGATTACAGAGGAACTGGAAACTAAATGGAGATGACTTGTGAGACCCCACCTGGAGTCCTGCGTCCAGCTCTGGAGCCCTCAGCACAGGAAAGATGTGGACCTGTTGGAGCGGGTCCAGAGGAAGCCACAAAGACGATCCGAGGGCTGGAGCACCTCTCCTGTGAGGAAAGGCTGAGAGAGTTGGGGCTGTTCAGCCTGGAGAAGAGAAGGCTGCGGGGAGACCTTAGAGCAGCCTTCCAGTACCTGAAG
>Ga0065711_1048272_pt1 | contig 11900 bp, 11 predicted proteins | sample Hoacrofraction12_FD_59098 | JGI IMG/M metagenome (GOLD analysis project Ga0065711, IMG submission 59098) | Hoatzin crop microbial communities from Cojedes, Venezuela - Epithelial fraction 12 v2 (version 2) | ecosystem: Host-associated > Birds > Digestive system > Esophagus > Crop | place... | reverse complement strand
TCCGTCTTTCCTCAACGAAGCCATCGAAGGTCAGTGTACAGGCTGTCAGTCTGCAGGCAATATTCCAGTTTGCCAAAAAAGAGGCCTCCCATTAAAGGGCAGCAAACTTCAGGTGACAGTTAGGCAGCGTTTGTGTGCTTTGGAAGAAGTTGTATATAATTTGGGGGTGGAGGGGGTATGGTACAGTTGTGTGTGTGTATATATATATCTATCTATGTCTATATCTATCTTTTTATGAAAGCACAGCCATTATTTGGGCTCTCAGTTTCTGGAAGGGGGTCGGGCAGGTGCCGTGAGATGAGGGATGCAGTTCTGCGTTACTCCCAGCACGTAGCCATCACCTGCCTCCAAAGCCTCCGGTACTCCTGGGACTGGAACCAGAATAGCAGCAAATTGTTGGTCTTTGCTTCTTGAGCCGTTTATTTAAAAAGTCAAAAGAATGCAAACGTTTTGGTATGGTTGGGGAAGGAGAGGGAAATGTGTGTGGTGAGAGAGAGAGATGGCTTTTTAATGAGCATGAAAGATGAAAAATAAAAACGTGTAATTGTTTTGGTTGCACTCAGATTTGCTAATGGCTTTAAGTCTGCTGCTTATTGCAGAGAGCTACACATCTAAGAACTCTGAAGACGATGAATCCACCAAGGAGTCAAAGCGATTGATTCGAAAACGTCGGCGAAGTACAGACGACTACTCTGAGGAGGAAGGCGAGGATGAGGAAGACGAAGGGAGGCCTGTCCGCAAACGGCTGAACCGAATCGAAACAGACGACGAAGATAACTGCGAAAATACTAATGACAACGCGGAAAACCCCGCTCCTGCAAATAAGCTGCCAGCACCGCAAGCTCCTCAAGACAACACCAAGAAGCACTGCTACCGGATAGAAAGCGATGACGAAGATGACTTTGATAACGTAGGGAAAGTAGAGAGCCCTTTGGACTACAGCCTGGTGGACTTGCCTTCCACCAACGGACAGAGCCCCGGTAAAACCATTGAGAACTTGATTGGCAAGCCAAGCGAGAAGAGCCAGGCCCCCAAGGACAGCACGGCCAGTGCCAGCCTGGCGCCCAACGGGACGGGGAGCGGGCAGGAAGCGGTAGGGCCGGAGGAAGATGAAGATGAACTTTTGAGAGTGACTGACCTTGTTGATTACGTCTGTAACAGTGAACAGTTATAAGACTTCCATTTTTGTGCTAATTTATTCCACGGTAGCTCATACCAGCGGGCCAGTTATTAAAAGCTGTTTTATTTTTCCTAGAAAATTCTCCACTACAATATCACTTTTTAGAAGCAAGAATTTCACCAGTCCTGCAGTCTTTCTGTGAAGTGACCAGTTTCGAACTTTGAAGATGAATTGCTGTAAATTCCCTCTCTTACCCCCCCCTTCTCCTTCCAAGTCCATGGTCCTGGGTAATTTCACTCACAAAAACCTTATAACAACAAGAGATTTGTATATTTTTGACTTTGTATTTCCTGAGTGCATACAAATTTGTGGAAATGGGTGGCCTAAGAAAGCATTCCAAATCGGTCAGGGCCCAAAGCGGAACTGGGGTTGGTTTGGCTCAAGGGGTGGGGGGGGTGCAGAAGCACTTGTGCTTTAGCTTTTTCATATGAGATATATATTCTATTTAAATGTTCACAACTTAGATTACAACTTAACAGACAGTTAAAACAAAAAATTAATGTCTGTACTGTCGCATTTTGTGAGTTGTAGGTTAACATACCATAGCTCATTTTAGTAATCACCTTCATGGAAGCAGTTTGATTTTAATACTGGAGGCAAACAGAATTACTAGAGGCCAAGAAGGTACCATAAACGAGAACTCGACTATCCATTATGACTTGCAGACTTTCCTAATAAACATCCTTTAAAGTGTTTGTACAGTAAAGTGTACTGTAATGACGTTTTTGACAGTCGAAACACGCTAGCCATGAATTGCTAAAGCTGTCTCACGCGTAGTTCATCAGACGGTCTTCGATGCACAGTGTCTAGTGGGAGGACGTATCGATGTCACGGTAGTCTGCGAGCTGGACGGCATCTTGACGTGCTGCAGACTTTTACAGACAAAAAGAACCCTGCGGTAGCGGCCCGGCCACTCTAGTTTCGCCGTCTGCTGGAGTGTTCTGAATGAAACGTGTTTGTGCCAGCGGCATTGACCACAGAGCGACAGTGCATCAGAGGATTGAGGGATTTTCAAACAAACCGTGACTGGTCCATTCATGTCCTTAATATCTACTTCAAATTGAAGTAAACAAATGGAACAGTTTTCCTTTTGGAGGCTTTCTGTTTGGGGTTTGTGTGTGTTTTTGTTTTGATTTTACTTATCTGCCTGGATGTATTAGCAGGTTTTGAATGTAGTGTTGGCCTTTGGCCATTAGAATTTTCTTAAAATACATTTTAATAATTGTCACGTGACCAACTGGTTTCAAGAAGGCAGTATTTCTGAGAGAAAACGCTTGATGCCAGGACATCTCATCAGCTTCTGAGTGGACATGAAGTGCTATGTGTTTTTATTCAAGGGGAAAGAAAAAAGACAACAAAAGCAAAAAACCAATCAACATGGGTAAAGAGCAGAGCTGAAATTTGGTTTGGGTAGCATTCAGTTTACTCTGAGTTCAGATGCAGGCTGTAGCTTTTGTCCATGTTGTAGAACACAAGACAGCTCAAACAGATCTGCCAAACATTGAAATCCAAAAAGGTCACATCTGTTAAGCCTTTTGCTCTGAGATTGGGATTTTTGACTGGTGTTGATGTCCATTGCCGGCAATGGACGCACCAAAACTGCTGCTGCCACTGAGGAGTGAGTTCTCCTTTCCTGCCCGACCCGATTCCCTCCCACCGTATTGTGTTTCTCATCAGTCATTAAGCACTTCTGTTTTCTCGTAATGAAACCGGCATTAGGCCTTTACTAAATACCTCTCTAGAAAACCTAGATCCAAAAATTACCTACCTTCTGGCCTTGAAAGTCTTGGTTTTGTTTCCCCACCTCTTTCTCCACGAGTTCTGTCAGAACCACTCCACGACTCTTACTTATTTGGGTTCTGGCAGTGCACATATCCTGCTATAAAATTAGAATCAGCAGAGTTGCAAAAAGATGGAACTCCTTAATTATCTGCTGTGCTAAGCAAGCTTGTGATTTAAAAAAATGAGAGATCACTCTCTTTACAAATGAGAACGTAATTCCATTCAATATTTTCCCACCTTGCGGATGTTAACTATTAACAGTTTTCATAAGCAGATATTAAAACAGGGTAGTGAAAAGCCACAGAACTTCAGAATGAGTTCTGAAAAAGCATATGTAGCATTTTAAGCTACTATAGTGTTCTTCTTTGCCTAGGTGATGCATAAATGTAGTGCTTCTACATTTCTAACATACTTGTGTTTTAAAACAAGCAAGAACGTATGGCTTCCACTTTTCAATGTGAATAATTGCTGAGCATTTTTAATATTTGCAGTGCAAACTGTCTGATTCACGTGCAGTAACACTGTGCAGCTGATGGTTTCTCATTTGTTTTGGCAGTGCCATAATCTTTTTCGCTGCCTGATGGAGCCTTTTAGTATCTGATCAGTGCTGTAGCAAACATTCTTGCTTGTAGAGTCAACCCCAAATGTTAAATACTTCATGGGCAAGTAATTGTGAATGTAGGAAAATACAGAGGAGTTACAATACCGAATATACCAACCAGGAAAAAACGGAGTGCGGAGTTAGGGAGTGATGTAAAGGCAGGAAAGACCAAGAAGCAGAATCGGAGCACTGAAGCTTGCGTCAGGAGCGTCGCGTTTTAAAAAGGCGGAAAGAGAAGTTACTACCATGTTTTACTTTCTATAGGTCGCTTTTCCAAAACAACTTATTCTAAGAAGTCACATTTGGTACCCGAGACAGCTTCTGACTGCCGCACTGGGTTCATGCCGGTCTAGTGCGTGTACGTGTACGTGAGTAGAAGTGTCCTCCTGGTGTCCTTACAGTCCTGTGCTCTTCTGTACGTATCGTGAGATCAGAAGTCAAATGTCTTTGAATACCGATCTTCAGGTGTGGCTTTGGGCTAACACAAAGGTTGAACCATATGAGAAACAGTGAAAGCTGGCCAGGGATTTTTTTTTAACATAATGGATTTAAAAGTACAAGAACAAGCAGCTGTTGGCTGACTGTACAAAGAATTTATTCAGCAAACTCATGTTTATTCCGCACAGGTTGTCACTAAAAGCTTTGTCTTTTGTAACTGTCAGCTCTTCAGAGCATAACTGATTGGGAAGGAAGTGAGTTGATTTCTGTGTGCAGCCCAGGTAGCACTGGTGAGGGGAAGAACCTATAAATCAAGTGGAGGAATGGACTTTTTTTGTGTCACCAAGCTGAAGGATGGCTGTTTGCTTTCTCACATGCAGCTCGTGTGACTCTCAGCAACGCAAAGTGCACAGTAGGTCTGCTCGGTAATTAACGGCTGTGGTGCGTTAATCTAGCTAGGAGGGCAGTAGAATTAAGAACTCGGTTTCACCGCAGTTGCTGTCTTCTAGTTGTTGACTCTTCTCAACCTGAGCATAGTCGTGATTTAAAAATGGACAACGACATCGCCAAACTACCAAAAAAACCCTTGGTGTTGAAATCTTGATAGTTTGACTTTGTACGTGTTGAATTATGTTACAAAATTGCTGCATCTTCCTGTTTGTTTTTTTTAATGAAAGGATTGCTCTGTCCTAACAGCACTTCGGAGAAACAGGGATGCTTTTCTCGAAATTGCTCACTTGCGAAGCGTGTCACCTTCCAGATTTCTTTGCATTAAAGTGTCTCAGTTACTCTTCGTATAGCAGGAGCTAATGACTTAGCTGGACTTGTTTTCTGTTCACTTCTGTTTTCTGATTGCTGTGTCCGACCTCTTGGCCAGAGACCTTACTTACAGAACCTCGAGGGGAAAAAAACCTGTATGTTCATAAAAGAAAAAACTGTGTGGTAGTGGTACACTTGTTCTGGTTTGTCTTCATATCTATCATTTGAACTACATCGGTATCCAGATGCTGCAACTGTTTAATGATTTCAGTAGCTCGTTGTCAGAGTGTCCGTTTTATACCTCTGTTTTCAGGCGCTTATTACTTGGCTTTCAGTGCTCTTCAATAGGAAAGCCTGGTCTAAGCTTTCAAACAAGTGTTTCAAATTACATATTTTCACAAACTTCTTTTATGAAAAGTAAATAAGGAATTTTTATGGAACCTGCTTTTTTAATTCACTCTGTACACAGTAATTTAAATAAATCGCCGCAGTAATGCTAGCCCCCAGAACTGGTCTGACAAAGAGATTTGTATCATCTGGTTCAAAATGGCAATGTATAGGCCTTGAAAATTGGTTTTGGTACATGTGCAGTGACTACTACTCACGGCCTTGTGTTACAGATATAATGTGCAGCGGGCACCCTAGATATGTATTTACATTTGATGTATGCTTCCGATTCACTTGGGTATATAAAATCCTTAAATATATAAATACCTGTATAAAAGATCAAATATTTTCAATCTAGATAGCACAATTATGCAACTCCTTCGGCATTTAAAACTTCTGTGGAAGTATTTAGGATGTTGTCTGAAGTAAAGATTTGCAGGATCAAGCCCACATTTCCTGGTAGTTTCACTTTTCTTCCTCCCCTTCCCAAACAGTTGGGGTAGGGACTGTATCTCACTTTAAATGCTGGAAGGCAGAAAATAAAAAATGCAACAGAAATGATCCTTATTTTTTTCCAGTATATACTGATGTAAGAAAAATTCTATAGGACTAATTTTTGGTGCTTTACAGTTGAGTACCCAGTCTGAGGCCTAGCGGGGAGCTCTGGCTTCAGAAATACTTATCAGTTGAAAACTATTTCTGAAGCTGGACACCCAGCAGCTGGGGTGTCGAAGATTACCAGTCACTTCTGAAAACGCGCATCACTTACCAAGCTCTTATTTTAGATTAGGTGTAGCTAACCGAGATAGTTCCAAACAGTAAAAACGTGTGCTTGGGAATTGATTGTCCCAACACTTCAGAGTAATTTAACTTATTTTGTATATTGCAAAAGATGTATATTGCTTAGTATGACACTTAAAAAAAAAAGATTGTGTACAGCTTCTGGGGGAAAAGAATAGAACACTCTAAAGTAGATAAGAAGTTTTTATAATTGAATATGTGGTGTAAAGGCTCCAGATTTAACTGCAATTAAAAGGAAGTCCTACAACTTGGGTTTTTGACTATCATTTTGTAAATGCTGGCACCCCACACCTGAGCTGAGGAGCAGGAGAGGGGACAACACAGCAGTGAGAGGGGACACGTACTTAATGCAGGCACGTGTGCCCGTGAATATGTCTACTGTTGCTACATATGACCCCAAAGGTTACTAACGAGAACTGAACGGTAGAGTCGCTCTGCTCGCTCAGTTGGTTTACTTTGTGCACTTTGCAGCACTTTGTGTATAGTCAGTCTCACTGGTTCCCCAGGTGCAGACAGAGCCGCTTTCTCCTGCTGATTGAACGCTCTTTCAAATCACAGCAGGAGATGGGGAATGGATGGAGGGAAGTGGAACGGAAAAACGTGTACGCAAACCCATGCCATTTGCAAGACAGGTCTTGGACAGGCCTGAAAACTACTTCTGACTCGCCCTTTCAAGACTGTATTTCCAATGGAAGGTCTCCTTTTGGAAGAATCATCCCTCCCTTTCTCGTCCTGACTTTCAAACTAACAGGAAAATCTACTCGAGGTCTCCTTCCGTGAGGGAATCGGTAACATTCCATCAGCGCAGTGTGGATGTGGAGAAAATTGGGATTGGCCCATAGAGTATTATGAAAATGTTTGCCTCTGGGGACGTCGGTCGGAGTCCGCACAGTTTGCTTTGTTGTTTGTTCCTCTTACTGTGTCCCACACAACTAAACTTAGTTTAGTCTGTCAGAACTTGACTTAAATATGGGGATAGAGTCCTACTAAAGCATATGATAGGCCTAGTTACCAGTGCACCATTTGTTAGTTAGAGCAGTTAAAAGTCCTTTATAGATACTAATCTGCTATCAAGTTACTGGTAGAAAAGGAAATCAAATCATGAAGCCGTAAGCCTTGTTTCGTTTTCCATTTCAAACTTGTTATATGGACTCTAAACTCTTGTACAGTATCATATTCCTATACTATATCCATTAAAATGGTACTCCTCCCCCGAACTCGCATTAAAATGATCTGTTGTTAATGCCAGCACGGTCGCTAGTTCCTGCCTGTGCTTCACAGCCCTCCTGCAGCAGCCGGGAGACGGCCTGTGACCGATTCAGAAGCGTGACGTCGCCGTTCTCGGTGCGCACGACGGTTCTCACATAGGCACAGATCCTGTAGATTAGACAAACATCGGGTATATTCATTGTCCCAGGTAACACAGAACAGGTTACTCGCTAGCGGAATGCTTAGCCTCCAATATTCTGTAAGAATTAGATCAAACCTGCCAGATAGGTCTCTTAAAATTTAAGATATACTTACATGAAATACAGTTTTATCTTGCTCCTGTGTGCTGTTTATACGTTTGCAAAGAAGCCTTGAGTTCCTTAAAAACGGTCTCATTCACAGTTGGCCTCATTTTTGTTGTCTTTCTCAAAAGAGTTAACATGATGAAGCACCACAAGCTGAGCTCTTGATGCAGAGTTTAACCCTTGCGTTTCTTGAGTCCTGAACCCCGGTTTTTCAATCTGACTTCAATCATGACTTGTGGTATCAAAGGGAGCGGACTGAGGGGGGACACACGGTGTGTGTGTGTGGGGGGAGATACGCTGAGAAAACTGGAAGCGTTCTTCTTGTTGCACATAAATCGGGTGGTGCTTTCACTGTCGTTTCCCTCCCCCCACCATAATATCACGCGCGCGTAAAACATGATGCATTAAGACTTTTTTAATGGGAAGTCATGGTGGCCTCAGTGCTCAAAGGGTTAACTGCAGTTTATTAACAGCTAATGTTTTTAGATTTGCAGTACACAACTGTTTAAATACTGTATTCCTTGTAAATGAAGTAAAAAAAAAAATGTTAAGGCTGGTGCCAATATTTTTGTTAATGAATTGTTCAGCGTTGTCTCTCACTACAGTCTGGTCAGAACTCTTTGTGTATAAGCTGGGCCTGAAGCCATTTTATAGCTTGTAGGCCTAATTGTGTAACTTTTCTTTCATAATGTTTTTGTTATAATATCTACTGTCATTTCTTTCATATAAATATGACATGTAAATTGTCATAATAAAAAAACCCTGAAATTACTTCATGTACAAAGTATAATGTGTATTGAAGAAACAAGTGCTTTTTCATGGCCATCACATGCCCACGTACAGGAGGGATTTCTTTTTTCATTTTAAAATAAGGAGAGTAATGGCTGCTGCGTATCGTTCCAGCCTGTGACGGTGCCGCCGCCTGCCATGGGCGCAGAGAACTCGCGCTTTCTGTTGATTTTGTTACGGCAGCTCAATTGACAGAGTTTTTATTTCTCTCACCAGCTCTGGCCGACAGTGGGGAAGACCTGATGCGACTGATTTTTGCAGTCGTGCGTGTGTTCCATCTTCTACGTAACTTTTGTGTCGAATTTCATAGCGGCGTTGCAGTCACTTGACAAAACCCAGTACCTCCAGCAAGGTTCAGTGCTTGCCCCTGACGCTGCGACATCCGTTTTGTTTGCTGGTGGAGTTGCGCAGTTGATGAACTAGTGGTGAATCCTCACAGCTAAGGGAGAAAATCTGCCTGGTTGGTACCAGTATTCGGTTGCGGGGGTCCCACTTGCAGCCGGCACCATGCCCAGCGAGGCCGTTCCAGCACGTGTCCATCAGGTTTCCCCGTGGTGCTAACGAGAGAGGAGCTAGGTTCATTTCTTTAGGCTGAGACGTGTAAAACCCCTGAGTGGAAGCCTGCAGAGCAGCACTGAAGATGTAGATGTTCTGACAGGTGGCTGTGGCAATGGACGTCGATGACATTTTAGGACTTTAACACGAGAAAGTCAGGGAGAGAGAAGTGAATTGAAAAAAAAAGGGTGATTTCTCTCTGTGTGCATCACTGAAGCCTGTCAATCTCTTTTTAAATATGTCGGTGGTTACAGTCAAGCTACTGCGTGTGCCTGTAGCGATGAGAAGCTGCTGTGAAATCCATCCCCCCGCTTCAAAGGCAAAGCCAGGATTTTACATTTGCATTTTATGACGGACTCCGGGTGTTTTCAGTCTGAACTAGTGCCCTGTAGTCGGTGGAGAGAAGCAGGCTCCCTCGGGTGGCGAGTCCTGAGATGGCTCCGAACCCTGGGAAGGTACCTGCTGCTCTCCCCGGCTGACTACATCACAGCCAGCGTTCAGGCGCTGGGGCGGGGGTGGATCGTAACGCACTTTTTACAGCTCTTACGGCTGGGGAAAAGAGCTTTCAAAAAGTGCAGTTCTGTTTTGTTCGTGAACTTCCAGGAAACGTCTGCCTACCCACTCTGAACTTGTGTTAGGTGCGAGACTCAGTACTGGGGCGTGAAGTACGTGGATCTTGTACACGAGGAAGATGCGGATTTCTCCTCCTCCCCAACGCCTTGGCCTCAAAACCAACTGCCCAGCCTGGGCTTAAACCACCCATTTTCCTGCCTTTCTCAGAAAAGCGGTATGTGACCCCTACTATTCTGTGATTCTGCGATTCTGCAAGACAGACTCGCATTTGTGTGCAGGAGGAGAAATGAACTCTGTATCGCTCCACTGCAGTGGCTTAATTCAACTTTAATTGCTCAGAAATTTTACTTCAAAACAATCTAAAGGAGTCATCATGTGATTTCCAGTCAACTACAGAGGCGGCGCAGGCTCTCCGTGGCTCGTACGGACAGCGGTGTTAGGTCACAGGGGACGGACACGAGCAGGAATATTGATCTGTAACCGCTAAGCGTGGTGAACGGGTGGTTCCACGTATTTGCATCTCTTCCCACCAGCTGCAGCGATCTGGTCTGTAGTCACGGATCGGTGGCGGATTTTTCTTTCCAGGTGAGCACGTGTCTTGGCGTGGCGGACTTGGAGATGGTTGGGAAACTTCCTCATCTCCTATTGCCTCTGTGGTTTTCTCAAGCTATTCCAGCAATGTTTAAGTATCAATTTGTTGTAGAAGTTGCTTTGACTTCATTCAGGGTGGTTATTTGCATGAATAGTAATTATTTCCATAATTAGAATCCAAAATGGGTAGGCATGGCTGAGGAGCTTTCCAAAACGTTTTAGAAAGCTCAGTCTAAAAGAACCATGTTATGTTCTTGTTCCCCCTGGTTTCTTTGCAGGTTTTATTCTTCCAGTATGTGCTGCTTTGGCGCTTGGCTGTCCAAGACCGTAACTAGGACAGTCTGGAGAAGGGAAAGATGGAGGCCTAGTTCTGTTAATAATCAGTTCATGTTTGTGAGAACCTTTGCACACGGCTGGGTAAATGACTCCTAAAAAATAAATTCAAACTGACAACAGGGAACATTGAAAACCACAACGAGGTAACAACTGCATGGGCTCACGGTGAGTATGTTGCTATGGCAGGGGCATTTGCCAGCCTTGAAAAGTCAGGGAGAAGAGATGTTTGCAGTGGTGCTGCCTCGACGTAGGGAGTTACGAGGAGCATCCCCTCACAGAGACGTATTTCACTGGTGCAGACTGAATGCTACCGTTTAGTTATTCACCCCGTACCGGTGTAATCCCTGTTTCTCACTGCAGCAGCACATGTTAGAAGAAAAGCTTCCTGCAGAAACGGCACAGATCCAGGGGAAGAAGCAGGGCCAGTGCTCGTGAGGGGACAGCAGCCTTCCTGTCCTTGCAGTCGCTGGCCCAAAAGCACCCCAGCTCACCAGGTACACACTGCAGCGGGCTCCTGGTCCCAGGTTCATGAAGTGGACATCCTTTGAGCAATTCAGGCAGTCGTGACTTTTTCTCCTCCACTGTACCATGTGTATCAAGCACTGGGTTCTGGCCACCCACTTAAAATTCCCTTTCCACCACCTCATAATGGCCACTGAAAAGCTGCTGTGTTCATTTTACCCTTTGTCAGCTGTCCAACAGAGATTTACAGGCCGCAATACGGGCGCTACTGTCACAGAATCACAGAATCAGAGAATGGCAGGGGTTGGAAGGGACCTATGGGATCTAGTCGAACCCCCTGCCGAAGCAGGGTCACCTACAGCAGGCTGCACAGGACCGCGTCCAGCTGGGGTTTGAATATCTCCAGAGAAGGAGACTCCACAGCCCTCTGGGCAGTCTGTTCCAGGTCTCTGTCACCCTCAGAGTGAAGAAGTTCTTCCTCATGCTCAGACAGAACTTCCTGGGCTTCAGTTTGTGCCCATTGCCCCTTGTCCTGTCGCTGGGCACCACTGGAAAGAGTCTGGCCCCGTCCTCCTGACACCCACCCTTGAGATATTTGTAAGCATTTCTAAGGCCCCCTCTCAGCCTTCTCTTCTCCAGGCTGAACAAGCCCAGCTCCCTCATCCTCTCCTCGTAGGAGAGATGCTCCAGTCCCCTCATCATCCTCGCAGCGCTCTGCTGGACTCTCTCCAGCAGCTCTGTGATCGCCTCAGCGCTCCTCTCCTCTAGATAAGGAACATTTTACTCAGACGCTGCCACAGACAGACGGCACGGCACGGCAAGAGGACCGCGGCCATTTCGGGGGGTAAAGCCCCGTCCCCTCCCTGCGGGCCGCTGAGGGGTTCCGCTTCCCGCGGCCGCCAGGGCGCTTCCGCTTCCGGTTCCGCTGCCCGCGGCGGAGGAGGCGGCCATGGTGGAGCAGGGAGGCGGCGGCGCCGCCATGAGCTTCCTCAAGCGGTTCCCGCCGCCGGCCGAGGGCGTTCGCCACCGGCAGCCGGAGACGGAGGCGGTGCTGGCGGGGCGCGCGCTGGGCGCGGGGACGCTGTACATCGCCGAGAGGTGCGGGGGGGAGGGGTCTGGGGAGCCGCCGCGG
>Ga0065711_1011831_pt1 | contig 11900 bp, 10 predicted proteins | sample Hoacrofraction12_FD_59098 | JGI IMG/M metagenome (GOLD analysis project Ga0065711, IMG submission 59098) | Hoatzin crop microbial communities from Cojedes, Venezuela - Epithelial fraction 12 v2 (version 2) | ecosystem: Host-associated > Birds > Digestive system > Esophagus > Crop | place... | reverse complement strand
CAATCATGTAGCGATTTACGACGCTGACAATGGTGGGCGAGAAAATGCCGTATTGCCGCTCAAACAGCTTGCAGTAGGCGAAGATGCTGCCGGCAACCACGACGGACGCGGCAACCAAAACGATGCCCGCCTTGCGATGCGACACCGCCAGCCACAACCCCATGAACCCCAGGATGATGGGAAGGTAAATAAAGGCAGGACGCAAGAACACCAGTAGTAGCATCCAAAGGGCGACAACCAGGGCGTAGCGCGACTTGCCCGTTTGCCACAACTTTGCGGCGGCATAAACCATAAATACCGAGAACGACACCGCGAAGGGCTCGGTCATAACCCAGTTGTTGAGCTGGACGGCGAAGGCGATGGCGAGGTAAACAAGAGATGCGACCAAAGCCACTCTCCGTGAGGTAAAAACACCAGCCGTGCAACTATTATTCTGCGGGTTCTGCGAGTTCTGCGCGAGACAAAGAATGACACAGCGGTAGAAATAGTAAATCGAGACGCAGAAGACCATGTACTGAACCACCACGGCTGCTGTGAAAATCGTCGTGCCGTGCTCCAGGACGTGGATGACCGCGCCTTCCGCATTCACGCTCGCTTTCCCAAAAATCAGTTGGAGCAGGTGGAGAAAGAACGGGTAAACCGGCGTGCGAGTGGAGTCGATGACGCTCGCGCCGAAGTTGTCCCAGGCGCGCAGCAACGACACGGCATCGCGGTCAACTTTGAACCCCAGCCAGCCGATAAAAAGCAGCGACAAGGGGATGGCGCAGCCGTAAAGTATGGCAAAATCCCTCTTTCTCATGGGTCGCAAAGATATAATAAAAAAGTTTAATACCGGTTTTAGATGCAAAATCTTTTGTAAATTTGCGCAAATTTTTGTCATTATGTTAAGACGAACGCTTTGGATTATCGTTGCCCTGTGGCTGTGCGCAATCGGCGCAATCGGCGCATCGGCGCAGGAGCAAGAGCAACCGCAGGCCCCACCGTTTGAATATCCGGTGGCGCCCGACACGTGTTCTACGTTGGAGAGCCGCTGCAACTACATCGTGCAGCATTTTTGGGATAATTACGACATTAGCAAGCCGATTACCGATTTGCGCGCGTTTCACATCGCTTTTCGCGATTTCGTGGGCTTCTTCCGCCATGCCCATCGCAATGTGGTGAAGTCAGCGATTCGCGATTTTATGTTCAAAGCGCAAAGCAACGCTTCGAACCTGAGCAAAATTGGCTTCGCCGTGGATATGGCGGTGTATGGGCCCACGTCGGTCTATTGGAGCGACGAGGTCTATGTCGCTTTTATCACGCCGTTGGCACGCTCGAAGCAACTGCCTGAGAATGAGCAGAAATACTATAAACGCCAGCTTGAAATCGTGAACCGCTATCAGGTTGGCAACGACGTCAATTTCGAGTTTACCGACATCACGGGCGCGAAACGTATGCTTAGCGATGTGCCGGCGAAATATATGCTGATTTACTTCACCGACGATGGCACGGACAGCTCCATCGGGCGTGTGCGCCTCAGCAGCGATTTGCAGCTCAATTCGTTGATGGAGGCGGGCGAAATCACCGTTGTGGAGATCTCCTTTGTCGATTATAGCGCCGAGTGGGCAGCGAAGGATTACCCGCAGGGGTGGACTGTTGGCTGCAACACACAGCTTGCCAAAGAGTTGGACCTGCGCTTCTTGCCGTGCTGCTACTTGCTGAGCGAGGGGCACAAACTGGCGCATAAATGTATCACCGTGGACGCCATCAAGGATTTCCTGCGTGGCGGTAATTAACTTTATCTCACGCAGACTTATTTCTGTTTCGTAAGATTAGGTCTTGTTTCATAAGATTAAATATTTAATTTCGTAAGATTGGGTCTGATGGGGTATGATTTTTTCTCCTTTGCTACGGATTAGGTCAAGATTTACTTCGCACATGTTCGTTCGCGACTCGGCAATGTGAAAACTCCTGCGTCGCTTTCCATTGCTCTCGCTGCTCCGAACGGCTAAATCTCACATTAAAATGCGAAGCATTTTTCTAATCTTTTAAATCAGACCCAATCTCACGAAATTTAAAATTACATCTAACGAAAACGAAATTTAAAAATTCATCTAACGAAACAGCAACTCCTAACTCCTAACTCCTAACTAAAACAAAGTGAGTAAAATTATAAAAAGTTTGTTTCTGTATAGCGTGGGTCACACTTACGCTAACATTTCGCGCCTGTTCCTGCGCCTGTTTACCGGACTGATATTCTTGCAGTTGAGTGTTCGCCAAATGATGCACTTTGACGAGGCGGCAGCAGCCTTTCCGGCACTGTTTGGACTCACGCCGGAGACCACACTGATGGCGGTGGTGATGATAGAAATCATCTGCGCGGTCCTGCTGATGTTGGGCTTCTTGATGCGTGTGGCTATTGTCGTGCCGCTACTGCTGATGGTGTTGGCGCAGTACGCCATCACCGTTTATGGCGAAACGTCGAGTTACATCTTCAGTTGTCCGCCGGGTTACCCCCTGATGTTCATTGGCATTTTTATCTACCTGCTGTTGGCGGGACCCGGCAAAATCTCGCTGGATTACATCATCGCCGTGAACCTCATTGAGAACAAAGACGACGTGGACATAGTCGAAAACGCCTAACTCTTAACTCCTAACTCCTAACTAATTGAAGAAAAAAGCTGTGCTGATTTCCGGTGGCGTCGATAGCGCCGTGGTAACTCACCTGCTGACCCGGCAGGGCGAGCAGCCGCATTTGTTTTATATCCGCATAGGTCTCGATACCGACGAGGGCGATTGCGCCGCCGAAGAAGATATAGAAATGTGCCAACTCATCGCACGGCAATACAACCTGCCGTTCGATGTGGTGTCGCTCCACCAAGAGTATTGGGATACCGTCATGGCGTACGCCCTGCGCACCGTCAAGGCGGGACTTACACCCAACCCCGATATGATGTGCAACCGAATGATTAAGTTCGGCTACTTCATCGACCGATGGGGCAAGGATTTCGACGTGATTTGCACGGGGCATTATGCGTCAACCGACGTGGTCGATGGCATCAAATACCTCGCCACAGCCGTTGACCCTGTCAAGGACCAGACCGACTTTTTGGCGCAAATCACCTACGAACAACTGTCCCGCTTGGAGTTCCCGCTTGGCTCCATCCCCAAAGAGCAGGTGCGACGCATCGCTGCCGAAGCCAAGCTGCCTAATGCGTTGCGGCGCGACAGCCAGGGCATCTGTTTCCTCGGGCAAATCAACTACAACGACTTCATCCGCCGCCACCTGGGCGAGCACCCCGGACCGATTATCGAAATCGAAACCGGACGCAAGCTCGGGGAGCATCGCGGCTATTGGTTCCACACCATCGGTCAGCGCAAAGGCCTCGGACTGAGCGGCGGACCATGGTATGTCGTGCGAAAAAACGTGCGCGACAACGTCATTTACGTCAGCAACGGCTACGGCACCGCCAAACAATACGGGCGCACCATCCATGTCGATGAGATGCACTTTATCTCCGGCAATCCTTGGGGAGACGACATCACCGGTCCCGTGCCTATTATGTTCAAGAACCGCCACACACCCGTGATGACGCCTGCCACGTTTACCCGATTGAACGAAAACGAGTGGGTGATTGAAAGCGAGCGCGACGTACAGGGTATCGCCCCCGGGCAGTTTGCCGTCGTGTACGACCCCACGGGACACCTTTGCTACGGCAGCGGCGTAATCGTTGCCGACAAAAATCTTTAAAAATCCGCTTAATCTGCGTGAGAAAAAAATGAACAACGACGAACTGATAGAAATGCATGTGCTTGGCGTGACGCAAAATCCCGTCCATGCCGGCGCTTACGCCCTTTTGCTCCAAAACGCTGATGCCACCGCCGAGCAAGCGCGCCGTATGCCCATTGTCGTTGGCACCACCGAGGCGCAATCCATTGCCATGCGTATGGAAAACGTTATCCCGCCGCGCCCCATCACCCACGACCTCTTTACGTCGATGTTTCATGCCTTCGGCGTGCAGTTGGAGCGTGTGGTCATTTACGACTTCCACGACGGCGTGTTCAGTGCGATGATGTACCTTAGCAACGAGCGCACGCAGGTGGAAATCGATGCCCGCCCCAGCGACGCCATCGCCATCGCCCTGCGTGTCGGCGCTCCCATCTTCACTACGCAGAAGGTGCTTGCCGAGACCAGCTACGAGTGGCATAAAAACGAACAACACGCCGGCAAGGCGCGCCCCCGTAAACTTGCCGACCTGCCCGTGGAACGCCTCCGTGAGCGCATGAAGCATTATGTGGAGCGTGAGCAGTACGAAAAAGCTGCCGAAATCCAAAAAATCATTGCCGAGAAAACAAAATCGGGCGAAAATGATGACTGATTATCCAAAAATCATTACCTTTGCCAATTAACGACAACGCAAACAACAAAAATAAAGCTTAACTATGAAGAATCTGAAATTTAGGCTCATCGTGATGAACTTCCTCGAATTTGCCGTTTGGGGTGCGTATCTCACGTGTATGGGCAATTACCTTGGAAAAGCCGGTATGGGAGCCGAAATCTCCTGGTTTTACGCCATTCAAGGCATCGTGTCAATCTTTATGCCCACCCTCATGGGTATTGTCGCCGATAAATACATGCAACCCCAGCGCGTGCTCGGCCTCTGCCATCTGCTCGCCGGCGCCGGCATGATTGCGCTTTTCTTCTTGGGCGAGGCATCCCCGCAACCCGACAAAGTGGCATTTATCACCCTTTACACAGTCAGTGTTGCATTCTTTATGCCCACTATTGCATTGGCTAACACGGTGGCATTCACTATATTAAAAGAAAACGGCGGCGACACCGAAAAAGATTTTCCGCCAATACGTGTTTTTGGCACCATCGGCTTTATCGCCACTATGTGGTTTGTCAACTGCTCTGTTTGGGAAAACGGCGCGTTCTCGTTCACCTTGGGCGAAAACCTGCACAAATTCCAATATACGCACCTGCAATTCCTTGTATCGGGCGTTCTCAGCATCGTGCTTTTCGTTTACTGCCTCTTCTTGCCGCAGTGCAAACTCGTCAAGAAAGAAAATCAAAGTCTGGCGGAATCGCTTGGCTTGAGCGCGTTTAAACTCTTCTCGCAGAAGAAGATGGCGTTGTTCTTCATCTTCTCCGCTATGCTCGGTATGGCGCTGCAGGTCACCAACGGCTACGCTACGCCTTACCTCACCCACTTCAAGAGCGACCCCGCGATGGCTGACACCTTCGGCGCAAACAACGCCACGATGCTCGTCTCGCTCTCGCAAATCGCCGAGGCATTCTGCATCCTGCTCATCCCATTCTTCCTCAAACGTTACGGCATCAAGGTCGTTATGCTCATTGCCATGTTCGCTTGGGTGCTCCGTTTCTTCTTCTTCGGAGCCGGCAACCCCGCTTTCCCGGGCGTCATCCTCATCATCCTCTCCTGCTTGGTTTACGGCGTCGCATTCGACTTCTTCAACGTTTCCGGCGGTATCTTTGTCGACAAAGAGTGCGAGCCCAACGTGCGCGCATCCGGTCAGGGCTTGTTCATGCTGATGACCAATGGTGTCGGCGCAACTGTGGGTACGCTCGCTGCCGGCGCTATTATCAATCACTACTGCCACTGGGAAGGTGATTATCTCGTTGGCAACTGGACAACGCCGTGGTTCATCTTTGCTACGTACTCGCTCGTTGTTGCCATCGCCTTCATGTTCATGTTTAAATACAAACATGTCCCCGAAAAGAATTCCTAACTCCTAACTAATAGAAGTGCATCGTTTTTACGAACCCGATATAGCCACAACGCAGTGCCTCGGCGAAGAACAGTCGAAGCACTGCGTGCGTGTGCTGCGGATGAGCGAAGGCGATGAGATAGAAGTAGTTGACGGCAAAGGCACATGCTGTCGTTGCCGCATCACCGAGGCGCACCCCAAGCGTTGCACTCTCGAAATAATCACCTCCGAGGTCCAAGCGCCCCATTGGCGTCGGCACATCACCCTTGCCGTTGCGCCCACCAAGCATTTGGACCGCATGGAGTGGCTTGTCGAAAAAGCCGTTGAGATTGGCGTGGACCGCATCATTCCCTTGCGATGCCACAACAGCGAGCGAACCGTGCTCAAAACTGCGCGATTGCGCGCCATCATGGTCTCTGCGATGAAGCAGTCGCTGAAAGCCACGCTGCCGCAGTTAGACGAACTTACCCCCTTCGATAAAGCCCTCGCCACTACCGCCTCTGCAACCCGCTATATTGCCTACTGCGACCCCGAGTTGCCCCGCGACCGCCGACAACTCCTTCCCCAAACCCTCACAACGGCAAATCTGCGTGAGGAAATAGCCATTTTCATTGGGCCTGAGGGCGATTTCAGCCCCGAAGAAGCGCAGACGGCTATGGAGCAGGGCTGCGTGCCCGTTTCGCTTGGCGACAGCCGACTCCGCACTGAGACCGCAGCCATTGTCGCCCTCACAATGCTCCACGCTCAACTCCTAACTCTTATTTCGTGAGATTAGGTCTGATTTATAAGATTGGAAAAATGCTTTGCATTTTAAAGTGAGATTTCATATCAAACCCAATCTGTAGCAAACGAGAAGAATCATACCCCATCTGACCAAATCTTACGAAATTTAAAAATTTGATCTAACGAAATAGAAACTCCTAAGTAATAGAAGTGCTCAAAGACTTACTATCATCACCCACAGGTAACTTTTTTCTCCTCGCCGGACCTTGCGTCATCGAAGGAGAGCAGATGGCAATGGATATTGCTGAAAAGGCAGTCGCCATTACCTCGCGCCTGAACATACCCTACGTCTTCAAGGGCAGTTACCGCAAAGCCAATCGTTCTCGCATCGACTCGTTTACGGGCATCGGTGACGAAAAAGCACTGAAGATCTTGCGCAAGGTGCGCGACACCTTCGGCATCCCTGTGGTTACCGACATCCATACGCCCGACGAGGCACAACTCGCCGCGCAATATGTTGACGTGTTGCAAATTCCCGCATTCCTCTGTCGGCAAACTGATTTGCTTGTCGCTGCAGCACGAACCAGCAAACTCGTCAACGTCAAGAAAGGACAATTCCTCTCACCCGAAAGTATGCGTTTTGCCGTACAGAAAGTGCGCGACGCAGGCAACGACGACGTCACCATCACCGAGCGTGGCACTACCTTCGGTTACCAAGACCTCGTCGTTGATTTCCGAGGCATCCCCGTTATGCAAGGGTTCGCGCCCGTCATTGTCGATATCACCCACTCCCTCCAGCAGCCCAACCAGGGTGGGGGAGTCACCGGCGGACGTCCCGAACTCATCGAGACGATGGCGCGAGCCGCCATTGCCACCGGCGCAGATGGCATCTTTTTAGAGACCCATCAAGACCCGCCTCACGCAAAGAGCGACGGCGCCAATATGTTGCGCCTGGACTTACTCGAGGGACTCCTCGAACGCCTCACGCGCTTGCGCCTCACTATCAACGAGCTAGCTCACGCCGCTCACCCGGATTGATTTCAGTTTCGTAAGATTAGGTCTGATTTAAAAGATTAGAAAAATCAAACCTAATCCGTAGCAAAGACGAAAAATGACCTCGAAGAGGTCAAACATAGGAAACCCCACGTCATCCGAGCTTGCGAGGATGACGTGGGGTAAGGACCGCCCTCTGCAACCCGACCTCGAAGAGGTCGCACAAAAAAGAGAAAAAAATAAAAAAAACTGCGAGTTCTGCGAGTTCTGCGCGAGACAACTCCTAACTCCTAACTCCTAACTCCTAACTAAAATTATAAACATAACATAAAATCTCAATGAAAATGAAAAATTTCTTATTAGCTCTTCTTTTCGCGGCTTGCTCCCTCTCCATGGCAGCACAGTCCGGCGATGCGGCGTTGCAAGACAAAATCACCCAGGCGGTGATGAAAGTTTATAACGAGCAACTTGCCAAGAACCCTAATGACTATTCTACGCTGATTTCGCGCGCCCACCAGTATTTCTATGCGGGTGACTACGACAACGCCCTTGCCGATGTCAATCAGGCACTGGCGATAACCCCCGCCAAAGAAAAGGATATACGTTTCGACGAATACGTGCTGCGCGGTCGTATCTATGAGCAAAAAGGCGATTACGTCAACGAATTGGCAGACCTCAACGCTGCCGAAGCACTCAATCCCAATTCGCTCGCGCTGACCGACCTCAAGGCGAAAGCCAACCTCAAAGCCGGCAACGTAGATGCCGCCGAGGCAGGTTTCAAAACCATCTTGCGCAGCGAGGCGATGAACTATGACGCCCTTTACCAGATGGCTCGGGTGGAAGTGGCGCGCAACAACCCCACGCAAGCCGTTAATTATGCCACGCAGGCTGTCAACCTCTTCACCGCGCAGCCCCAGGTTTACCTCAACCGTGCCGATATCTTCAAGCAAACCGGCGATGCCCAAAGCGCAGCGCACGATTACATCAACGCGCTTGCCCTCGGCAATGACGGAGGCGCAGGTATGCAGGGGCTCTTCGACCTTAGCGACACCAACTACGACGACGTGATGGCTGCATTGGCAGATGCCACTACCAAGGCTCCGCGCAATGGCTTGTATTACTACCTTCGCGCCAACGTCGCTATCGACCACAGCCACTATGGCCAGGCGCTGAAAGACCTGAAATCGGTCATCGACAACAACCTCTACGATTACCACAGCGTTTATTACAAAGCTGCCGTGTGCCAAATGGAACTCACGCAATACGACGACGCGCTGAGCAACATCAACCGCGCTATTGCTCTGGAACCCTCGCAGCCCGAATATTACGTGTTGAAATCGCTCGCCGAGCTCTATCGCGGCAAAGGCAACAACTACGACAACGCCATGGCTGCGCTCAACCAAGCAGCTACCGTCAATCCCCAAAGCGTTGACATGCTCGTGGGCAAAGCCAAGCTCCTACAAGCGCAAGGCAAGGACAAAGAGGCGCTCAGCTATCTCAACGCAGCCATCGCCGCGCAACCCCGCGACGCTGAGGCGCTGATGATGCGTGGCACGCTCAACAAATACAAATTGAACAACACCACTGCCGCGAACACCGACTTCGAAAGCGTGCTCACCGGTGGCGACGATGCTTACAGCCTCAAAGGTTTCGCCCTCTATGAACTCGGACGTAACGCCGAAGCGACCAACTGGGCGGCAAACATCGCCGGTAACGCGCTTCCCGGCGGAGAAACCGCTTTCTATGCCGCAGCGCTGATGGCTAAAATGGGCAATAACGACCTCGCCAACGACTATCTCAAGCAGGCACTCGACAATGGTTATGGTAGCCTCTACGAAATCAACGTCAACAAATTGCCGTACGTCAATATCGCGCCCCTGCGTGCAGCCTCCAACTTCTCCTCCCTCGCCACCACCTACCAGCAGAATTTCCAAGAGCGCTAATTGCTTCGCAAGGCAAAAAATAAAAATTCTGCGAGTTCTGCGCGAGGTAAAACATCAGGCGTGAAAAACATCGTCTGCGGAAAGTCTGCGAAGGTCTGCGTAAGTCTGCGTGAGATTTTAATCTGCGTGTGCGCAATCGCAACACTTGCATCGTGCTCACTCACGCGTCACGTGCCCCAAGGGCAATGTTTGCTCGACAAAGTAAACATCAGCATCGACGACCCCCGCAGCGACGTGCGAGCCGCCGACCTCGCCAATTACTTGCGACAGACCGAGAACCACCGCGTGCTCGGCGGATTGCGCTTGCAACTCGCCGTTTATAGCATGTCCGGGCGAGACTCGTCAAAATGGTACAACAAGTGGGTGCGACGCATGGGACAACCACCCGTCATCTACGACAGCACCCTCACCGAAGCCAGTGTGCAGCAGTTGCATCGCGCCCTTAACAACCGAGGATTTACCGACAATGTGGTGACCTACAGCGCCACCGCCGACACCGCCAAGAAAAAAGCGCGCGTAAACTACAACATTCATCTCGGCGAACCCTATTACATTCGCTCGATTGCTTACGACATTACCAACGACACCCTCCGTGACGTCATCCTCGCCGACAAAGAGCATTTCCCCATCAAAGAAGGCGACCTGCTGAATTACAACCACCTCGACATCTGGCGTCAAGCCATCACTGAGCGACTTCGCGACCAGGGCTATTATGCCTTCGCCAAAGAGTACATCACCTTCATCGCCGACACCGCCGCCGGCAGCAAAGAGGTTGACCTCACCCTCGTCGCCCATCCCCCCAAGCCCATCCCCAACATGCCGTATTACACCGATCACCGACCCTTCTACGTCCGGCATGTCACATACGTTACCAATTACGACCCCGTCGCCATGCAAGACGGGTATTTTGGCGTAGATACCGTCAGCCTCGGCAACATCGACATCTTTTACGGCGAAAACCATTACCTGAACGAACGCGTCATCAACGAATGCAACTTTATTGAGCCCGGGCAGCGTTACAGCTCCGCCGATGTCAGCCGTTCCTATGCAGCCCTCGGGCGTCTCAACGTCATCAAATCCGTTGTCATTGACGTCAAGCCCGTCGGCGAGGTTGATGGCGACATCTGGGTCGATGCCTTTGTCCTCCTGCAACCCGACAAATCGCAATCGCTCTCCGTTTCACTCGAAGGCACCAACAGCGAAGGCGACCTCGGCTTCGGCGTCGGGCTCGATTATCAGCACCGCAACATCTTCCATGGCGCAGAGGTGCTAAGTGGAAAATTCAAGGTCAGTTACGAAAGCCTCTCAGGCAACCTCAGCGGACTTATCAACAACAACTACAGCGAGTACGCAACCGAGGTAGGCATTACTTTTCCCAAGTTTATGTTTCCATTCTTAAAGAAAAACTTTAAGAAAAAAATCCAAGCAAAAACCGAGTTTGCCCTCAATTTCGACTACCAGGCGCGACCCGAATACACCCGCATCATCGCCGGCGGAGCATGGAAATATATCTGGAGCGAGCGAAACAACACCCTCCGACACACCTGGTCGCTCATCGACCTCAGCTTCATCAACGTGCCCAAGTACAACAGCGCCTACTTCGACCAAATCACCAACCCCCTCCTGCGCTACAGCTATCAAGACCACTTGATTATGCGCATGGGTTACAACCTCTACAAGACCAACAAACGCCAATTCTCGTCGCAACAGCTCTCCATGGGCGCCTTCCAGCGAAACATCACCACTTGGCGCGCGGCTGCCGAAACCGCAGGCAACTTCCTCTACGCGATGTCCAAAATCACAGGACAGAAAGCCGAGGCTGACGATTCCTACAAAGTGCTCGGTATCCGCTACGCACAATATGTCAAAGCTGATGCCGACTTCGCCTTTACCCATTACTTCGACCGCCGCCAATCACTCGCCCTGCACGTCGGCGCCGGCATCGCCATCCCATACGGCAACGGCGACGTCCTCCCCTTCGAAAAACGCTTCTACTCCGGAGGCGCCAACAGCGTCAGAGGCTGGGGCGTACGTACACTCGGACCCGGCTCTTTCAACAGCACCAACGACCAGTCCAACTTCATCTATCAGTGTGGCGACATCCGATTCGACTTCAACCTCGAATACCGCGCCAAAGTCTTCTGGATCATCGAACTCGCAGCCTTCCTCGACGCAGGCAATATCTGGACCATCCGCGACTACGAAGATCAACCCGGAGGCGTCTTTAAATTCAATAAATTCTACGAACAAATTGCCGCCGCTTACGGACTTGGCATCCGACTCGACTTTACCTATTTCCTTATCCGCGTCGATATGGGAGTCAAAGCCTTTAACCCCGCTACCGGAGCAGAACGATGGCCTATCGCACACCCACAATTCAAACGCGATGCGCACTTCCACTTCTCGGTCGGATACCCATTCTAATAGTTAGGAATTAGGAGTTAGGAGTTAGGAGTTAGGAGTTAGAAATTGACCTCGAAGAGGTCAAACATAGGAAACCCCACGTCATCCGAGCTTGCGAGGATGACG
>Ga0065711_1048271_pt1 | contig 11901 bp, 10 predicted proteins | sample Hoacrofraction12_FD_59098 | JGI IMG/M metagenome (GOLD analysis project Ga0065711, IMG submission 59098) | Hoatzin crop microbial communities from Cojedes, Venezuela - Epithelial fraction 12 v2 (version 2) | ecosystem: Host-associated > Birds > Digestive system > Esophagus > Crop | place... | reverse complement strand
CCCCCCCATCATACTGTTCAAGTGAAGGAAACAGAAGAATGTTAAATCTGCTAAAAAAATTATTGGCAAGTGATGCAGCTGAACTAGTTCTTGCTAGTACAATCCCAGCTATTGTTTGCTGTGGTCAGGATCTGTCAGCCTTCCTGTTGGAGGGGAGTTAGTAAAAGGCACTGGCTATTATGTTTTAGTAGTATGTTTAACCCTTCATTTATAGGCTCTTAGAAGCCATGGAGATGTTTTGCTTGCATGTTTGCTAAAGCATTAGAAATTGCGTGATTAAATCACGTACATCATGATTGGCTATTTACAAGAGCAGTCGAAGGGATAGTAATCTAAGGAAACATCATTTTAAGTGCACTGTTTGCAGAAAAGATTAGAACTATAAAAGATTTTTAAATACATAATTTTTTAAACTTCTTGGTGCAGGAGCTATTTCTTATTATGCAATATAAATAAGAGCTAACATGGCACTTGTACTGTTGGACAACAGTTTGCTAGTGACAGCTCACCTTGATACATTTCTTATAGAAATATTATGGTTATTTCTCTACAAAATGATGTCTTGTGCTACCAAGATTATGCTCTTTCCCTTGAAAATACTTTTTGTTAATTTGAAGAACCTGAAAATACTTGTGTGTTTGTCAGTCTCAGACTGCCAGAACTTTTTAACACAATAAATGCACACAAATGTATGCTCTGTATTACACATACCGTTTTAATTTTAGCAAAGTCTAGTCGCAATACGTACTTATGTGAATGTCCACGTAGATGTCTGGCCGGCTATTTTCATAGGTACTTATCACGAGATATCCTGATGAAATTGCATAATTTTCAAATGCACATTTTGCCTGTAGTCCTATACTTTTGGGTAGAAACACATGCAGGTTTAACTTGCCTCTTTTTGGCAATGACAGTAGCATATTGCATATTCACACACAGTAAATCCCCACTTGGCGTTCTTGGCAAACATATTTACTCTGTACTTATCTCTTTAAAGAATAAAATATTTGAAGATGTAATATTTTTCAAATAGAAAAGAAATTAAGCTTATGCTCAAACTATCTGTTCTGCTGTTTTTCAAATGTAAAAGGTATTATGAATTAAATGAATGAAAAAAGAAAAAGTATATTTCTTCAATGCAATTGTTTGGTAATGAGGAACAGTGTGACAGAAATGGTAGAATTTTTGTTTTCACAATCTAAAAATCTAATTTTCTAAACTTTTCTTTCAGGTAAGTCAAAGCAAATTTTTCACAGTGAGTTTGAAGGTGTCAGGTAAGCCGAGCTTTGGATTTAAAAGCAATCTTTTTTTTCTGTATCTGTGTTTGTAAATGAATATGTACATTTGTATAACACTAGCCTATGTCAATTTTTAATTTATTTTTTTTTAACTAAACCTCTCTGCCTGTTGCTTCAGAAATAGGTTACTGTGGCCCATATTTTATAGGTAGAGGCAGGGTTGCTGGTGGGTTTTACTTTTCTAAGGTGTTTCGAGGTTATAAGAGCGTGAAGAAGGAGTCCTTACGGTTTTATTTCTGTCAGTGTTTAGGGTGATTCTGTTAGAGATAACGGCTGTGTAGGTTGCACAGTCCCTCCCTGGCATACTTTGCTCCTGCCTGAGCTGTCCTTTGTGAACGGATCAGTGCACAGAACACATAGTGTCTGCAGGGGACCCTGGAAGAGGGTGCAGGGGGGTTGTGGCTGTGATATTTGCCCTTTGGCAGTGTTTTGGGGCTGTAGTCGGCCACAGGGAGAGCTCTGGCAGAGCTGGGGGACGGCTTGGGAGAGATGGGTTCAGAAGGCGTGTGAGGCTTGAATGTGTTGTGGAGGTGGGTGCAATGAAAGGGATATGGTGCAGGAAAGCATGTTGGAGGAGGAAGAGTGCAGTTGGTGACGAAAGTGTGGCTGTATTTGAGCGAATTTGTTCTGTTTCTCCTTCATACCCAGAGAGGAGAGGAAGAGGGTGGAAAAGGCATCCCGCATGGTGCAAGGATTAGAGTCCAGCGCATGGTCTTGTGGACAGATGACTCTTGCAGTCTGTTGCTGCACAGATAGATGTATCCAAGCTGGGTTTTTCTCTTAATAGTAAGCAGCAGTGTTGATGCAGTTGTGGCCAGCTCACTCTAAAACCTGTTCCCCCCAGTCATCAGTGCCTTTGTTACCAGAGCCACCTTCCCTAAAGCAACGATGCTGCAGTAACAATGCTCTGATGTTGCACGTGAAACAGTTGGGAGACTCCTAAAGGTGCGTATGGGGCAAGAAAGTGGTCACAGTCAGCATATGGGCACTTGGCTGGGGGAGAGGTTGCTGGGGAGACAGCTGAGAGGCTTGGGAACATTACCGAGAAAAGGCTGTTTGCTTTCAGACTCAGAACAGAGTTCAGTAAACACCTAAAAGCACAGACACCTTTATTTTCACATATTTTATCTATTCTAACCTAATATGTACTTCCTATTAAGCAACTGCAGTTATCCTCAGTTATACTGGAGAAGAGAGAAAGGAGCACATGAATATTACTTCTTTTTTATTTTGAATAAAGTTAGGTCTGAAGATTTCTGAGTTTGCAAAATAGGCCCTCTTTTTTGAAGAGACCGTGTGTTTTAGATGTTTCCATCTTCTAGTAAGTGGTATTGTTTCCTAAGAAATTCAGCTCAGTCTTACTAAGCTCAGTATTAGGTTTCCTAGGAAGCTTAGAATTTCAGTAGTATTATTGTTATATACAGCAAACATTATACAAATTAACATTCTAAAAAAAAAATCTTGAAATTAATATTTTTGGTATTATTATTACATACTGTAGACATTATACAAATTAAGATTCTAAAAAAAGAATGGTATCTAGTTATTAATATGCACCTTCACTGGGTTTTTTCAATAAACAAATGAACAAAGATGAAATTTAGTTTTAAAAGGTATCCGATTAAATGGCTGTGTTTTTAAAAATAGTTTGGTGTAATCTCCATGTTATAATGTAAAATGCTAAAGCCATATAAAATGTCATGAAAACAGGTTGTGTAGGAAAGAGCAATTTCAGAAGAGAATTAAATCAGGAAGAATGAACATTTCATATGTGAGCATGTTGGATCTTTTTGGACATTCTCTCCAGGTTTACAGTATAACAAGTTACTCAGAGCCATAGGACTATCTGCATGTATTTGGATTTTATATGTATTTGCATATTTCATTAAATAAAACATGCTTTAAGTGTTTAATTCACCAACTTACAAACAGGTGAACAAATGAAATGGTGCTGTTTTGGACAACTTCATACTGAAGATAATCGATTGACAGCATTGTGGGTATGTCCCTGTCAATGCCTGGGACAGCAACTGCAGAAATTTCCTGCCAAGTGGTAGCAGTGTGCAGGCATGGGGGGCACTGAAGGAATCTCCCTTTCCACCCAGCATGTGCATCTGCAGTTGAGAGATCATCTTCTGCATGAGATTGGGTGTTATTTCCTATCCCATGTAATAAACACTGTAGATGCCATCAGCCAGCATCAAGGATGGTGGTGCTGCAGTCAGCATACAATGTGATGCTTGGTGTTTTCCCTGCGTGGAGAAGCTCTGTGTGCAGTTGGTCTTGTGTGTTCATTGATGCAGCTAGCAGACAGAAAGGCTGACTCTGTTGTGCCTAATGTCATTACTGATGATTGTGAGGGTGTTTTGTCATTTATACTGCTGTAATAACATCTAACAGCTCCAACTGGGAACCGATAAGCAAAATTTGGATGGCATTATGGAGGCAAAGTATGTAATACTCATGGTGGCATTTAGGTACGATGTTTTCAGTATAACTGGCAGGAAACATGCAGGTTTTAGTTTAGATTTTTTTAAACTGTAATTAATTAAACCTGAATTTATCTCTAACTAAAGATGGGGGCACATTTTTCTTTGGTAGTGTTGCAGGACGCAACTGTTTGGTACATTGGAAGGCATCCTGCACATATAACCTGTGATACACTTTCTACTAGTTTGATGTTTTGATTGCTGGCAGGTCAATAAGGTAGGTTATAGTGAACTCAAAAAATTAAAGAGTAAGGAGATTTACCGTGTTGTATTTTTAATATTTATTTTGATTTTATATATTTTAATGAACATTAAAGAAAGTGAGTCATGGTGTTGAAGCGTACCAAAAAAAGCAAAAGGGCAAATAGTGCAGTGATCTTAAATCACTTCAATAATCATAGTAGTTGCTTTTATAGCCTTTAGCATATGAGCCATCCCACCAATGCCCAACTTCATGATTGATATCAGTCCCATGAGAAGAAGAAACTGGTAGCTTAATCAGTATCACCCTTAGTTTAACATGAAATTATATTTTTTATTAACTGGTGAATAACTTTCTTACCTAATTCAGTTTGTGGACAGTCACTAAAGACAAAGTCTTCTAATTCTAGTATATTTTTCTCAAACTAGCAGTGGTAAAAACAGTGGTATCAGCTTGGCCATAGAACAGAACGTGATGAAAATCTAAGACCCTTTGATTTTGTTTTCCAGGCAGCAGCAAAGCAGCACCACAGTGTCCTCTCCATCTGTACTCCACAAAGTGAGTACTCGTGCCAAGTGCTGTAATTTAAAAACTGCATTTTGCTGAACAGCCATTTTGTGCAGACTTCTGTCACCTTGAAAAGCATTCGCCTTAAGCTCATCCACCTGTTCCCCTGCACGTCTCTGGCCCAGTGAAGTAACTGGTTCTTAATGTTATTAGATATGGAGTGAAAGAAGGTTTGAGATACTGTGCACTGTGCTTTTGTACCCCTGGGAATCCAAACCTTATCAGTTTGAATATTGTGTTTATGAGTGCCCACAGAGGAATATGGTGAAATGCACAGGTTTCCCATGACACTTGGTTGTTTGGCAAACTCAGAATGAAACACGAAAAATCTAGGTGTTGATTTTATTTCTTTTTTTTTTTAAACTTGCATATATTTTGCATGGTCTTAAAGTCCCCTGTATTAGGGTAGCTTAATCTTAATAGCTTTTATCAGGAGCTGTATACTAAAACAAACTTTTGCCCCAGTCTAGTCAATTCTGAGTTCCCAAAATATTCGCCATCATACTTTGCGTATTATGCTATCAAAATGTCTAGAAGTGTTCTACATCTGCTCTAGAAGATCATTTACAGTAACTATTGCCTTAGACCTTCTGTTTTCTTGTTCTGAATAGACATTATCCCCATATAGTGACAGTCCCATCTTTCCCAACAATGGCAACGTATGGACAGACGCAGTACAGCGCGGGAATCCAGCAGGCTGCTGCATACACTGCGTATCCTCCTCCGGGGCAGCCCTATGGCATACCCTCCTACAGTGAGTACTCTGACATCATGTTACCTTTGAGGACATCTTCCTCTTGCTCCCCAGAAAAGTATATTTGAAGTCTTCAGCTTTAGAATGAAAGGTCATTTCTGTCTTGGCAATGTTCTCAGGCTTAGAGGAAAATCTGACTTCGTTAAAAATGTTAGGATTACTTTGAACTGTCTATCAGCTCTTAATATCCTGGGTTATGAACTTACAAACTAGGCAAGTTTGAAGCCAGTCAGTAGTAGGATATGAGACAGTGTGAGAAGCTCAGGTTCAATAGGATGTGCCACTTAGGAGCAGTATCTGATGAGTGTTTCCATGACACTCTGCCAAGACAAAGTCTCTTGCAGTAAATACGATATTTAGGTAAACTACACTTTGTCTTCCTTATTCTTCCTGGAGTTTCAATGATGCAAGCTATGTTAAGAAAAACTTTTTGTATATTATTACAGAAGAACCAAAACAGAGCAGAACAAGGCGTGGGTGATGTGATACGGAGTACTTTGGTTTTGGAAGACAGTTTGTGTTGAAATGGACAGTTGTTAGCTGTAGACGCAGTAAACATTGCAAACCCCAGTCATCTTTGTTCCCTGCTTTCCTGCACAGTCTTGCCAGCAGCTGTGGGGAGGCGGTGCTGGGCAGGAGCAGCTGGCGGATTCAGGCAGGGGACTAATTAAACCAGCACTCCTGACACAGGAATGGCTGGTGAACCAAGTGTTAAGAGTGTCCTCAAGCTCTGCATGGAAATACTGAGCTCTTGAGGGAGCTGCAAAGTTCTTTCCACTCCTAAAGACCAAAGAGATACTACTCTTGCTTAGGTACAGCTCTTTAACAGAAAGCTTTGGGCTCCCTGTTCCAAGCTGATCCTGTGAGTGCCGAGTCTTGCAGCATTAAAATGGCTTCACAGTTCTGTTTCTGCTCCTGTTTTCTTTTGTGCTCTTAAACACCTTCATTTACTTGGCAAATACAGTATCGCTTCCGCACAAGAAGCCATTGACAAGGCTTTTATTGAAGAGAAATTCAATGCAATGGTCTGGAAGGCCAGGGAAATGGGCTTGGCAGAGCCAAAGTTCTACCAGGATGATTAGAGGAATGTTTTGAGACTCTTTGCTGGAGCTACTTATGTGTTTGCATCAGCTGGCTGTTTGCCAAGGCAAACTCTGAACAGTTGTCCTGTTAGAGCAGGTGAAAGCAGAGCCATTTGCTACTGCCTAGAGTCTTTAGGGCATACATGTGTCAGGCCCATATGCTGCTTATAAATCCTGCAGATGACCTCTTAGCATCATTGAGCAGTGATTTCCCTCCCCCAGCCCATATACCCTCTCTAAGATACTCAACATAGCATATGAAAAACTCCACCTGGCTGACAACCAAGAACAATGAAGCAGTATTGGTTTTAGGCACAAAAATAAAACTCAGCCAGTTTCTAGACAAAACAGAACATTGTGTGGAAATTAATTTGGTGCTAAGTTATTTCGCTGTCTGACAACAATTTTTAGACTTCCAAAAAGGCCCATTTGCTGAAGATTAATTATAGCTGGGGTAGGTTGCATGCTCGCATGCGGAGCGCTGATGTAATTGAAAAGCATGGGATGTTACGAAAAGCAGCTTCTCTGTGCACACTCACAAATCCCTTCGCTTCCCCAGCAGTAATGGAGCCGGACGCTTGCACCAACACATGTTCATTCACTGTCCGAATAAACTTCCTGCATTTCACAATGCAGCATTGTCATCTTTGGTAACTTGTACTCAAATTGTATTGCAGTTATTCTCACCTAAAGCTAAAAGAAGTGATTTTTGTTAGAGAAAACATTATCTGGGAGAACTTATTCCCAACCTAAGCAAATGCAGACTTGTTGCTTTTAAGAGTCATTAAGCTAGAAAACAACATGTTTGGTGAAAGGCACAGGAATTCGACTTGTCTTTTGGCAAGTTTGCCTACAAGTGCTAAAAGATTACAACAGCCTGGAAAGTGTATAAATCCAAGGCCAGATCATCAACAGGGTCTTTGTTTAGTCCCAGCACTCAGGGTGTGCCCAATAGCCATTTTTTGTTTTGTGCAAATAGGCGTGTAAAAGAGGGAAGGATCACACTCGAAGCATTCATAATAAGATGCACCTTTCAGCTGTTTATTTTAATAATACAGCTGTACAGTCTTGGCAACATCTCAGAATAAAATATCAACCCTTCTCACTACCAGCAAAGGTTTCATTTTGCAATGTTTAATTCGGCTATTGCTGTTCCCTCTGTAAATTGTCAGTTTAATTGCCTGATTTTAGTAATGAAAATATTTTTGTGCCTTCAGGGCTTACCTGTTGTTCCTCAACTGTGTGTTATATCTAACTGGATAGATGATAACCCCTCCTGTATGACTCGCCAGTAAATATTTTGCTACCAAAGCTGAAAATATAATGCAAGTAAAAAATAACTCTGCTGAGAACAAGTCTTGAGGTTATTTTGCTGAAGATCCTGTTGCTTTGTTTATCGTTGCTTGCATCTGATAACCATTCAGAAAGTTCATGAGTCAATGAGTTCATTTAATACTAAAACAAAAATATTTGTTCAGAAAGTGTTTTGAAAACAATATTATTCATGGTTGTTTCCCTATCTTGTCAAAAGTTCGTTCAGGTGTGGATACAGGATGTAGCTGACTCAAATATTATTTGTGAGGAATTTACTTGACTCTGTTATTTAAGAGCTTACCTGTTTGGGTAATGCAGATAATTAAAAAATATGTATAGAAGAAAGCATAGGGAAAAAAAGAGTTTATTAGATTAAAATCTAGCTGAAAAATTGTTAATTCCTAAACTTGCTTTTTTACACCTTTATATGACAAACACTCGTGTTCTGCTCTTGGTTCCTACTATGTGCCCCAAAGGCATCAAAACAGAGGACAGCCTGAGCCATTCCCCAGGACAGAGTGGGTTTCTTAGCTACGGATCCAGCTTCAGTACGCCGACCGCCGGACAAGCACCGTACACGTACCAGATGCATGGTGAGTACGGCTTGGTGCATTGAGGATGTGCTATGGGAAGTCAGAATCTTATATACCCCCATATTAGACCAGTTCTTCTGCAATTACAATGAAAAGCTTAAGTGTAGGCGGTCAGGGTAGGGAAGGAGGTAAGTCTTCATAGATCTGTTTTGCTCATCAAGGAATTAATTTCTAGCTGAGGAACTGGATTTAGCACTAGTATACCCTAGCAAAACTTCACATATGATCAGTATAAGCTTTGCCTTTCTGTAGAAACTGTGTTGTCTTTTTTTTAATTAATTTTGTGACCGCATGCCTGGGATTGCTATGTTAGTGTGAATTGCTGAATTCTGAGTGGAAGCAAAACAATGGTGGTTTTACACTTCATGCAAACAGTAATGTTAGTATTATGCTTCTGCGCTATGCTGTCCTGAACAAACTGCTCTGTGGCTAAACTGCTGTCTATTCTCGCCACTAATTTTTTTTTTTAAAAGCTGATACCTTGATACTAAAAAAAATTTTTTACTGCTAAGACATAACTAATGTCTACTAAGATACATCTGCTGGTTTTAACTCCCAAAGTACCACCATCGTTAATTAGCTACATACTACTTGAGGTAAGGTTCAGAAGAGCAGAGCTGAAAGCAGCTGTTTTTTCCTCAAGGTTACTGAACTAAGATTTATCAAGTTTAGAATAACTGTTATTGATGTCAGAATAATAGTTGATTATAAAATAATCAGTTGGATTCACTTCAGGCTTCAAAGACAGTGCCTTGTACTTGTCGCTTTATAACACTTTGTTTTGTTATACAACTAGGAAGGCCAAAATATACTTTTGTTTCTAAAAATAAAACTTAAAGTTCTTTTCTGGTCATTCCGTTTGAGAAGCTGTATGAAACACCAGCTCACAGGAGATTGAATGTTGACTTGCCAAGTCCAAGAAGGTTGTGAAAGGGTTTAAATCTGAATTGCCAAGAAGTAAATGAGCATGGTGGAATTAAATTTGTGATTCCCTTTAGCTCATTTCTAGTATGGTATTTGATTTCTTTGAGCATTTTGGTGCTGTTGGGCAGAAGCCTGAACTGCGTATGGCAGGTTTTAATTGTTTGGCTGGTATTCCATGTGCTTTTTCCTGCAATGTGGACGGTTCCTGATCTTTGTGAATCATGTTGATTTTTATGTATTTATGTTTTAATTTTCCTGGGACTTGCTGAGTCCATTAAGCATGAATTGTAGGAGGAGTACTAAAATTCGGATGTACTCTGTGTAATCTCAATTTAGAAACACCTGTCCAGGCAATCCTGCAAAGAATGACAGTAAATTCTAATGCAGCAATAGCAGATGAGAGGAAGTATAGCATAACCATTTCAGCTTTATCAATCGTTTTACGTAAAAGAAGAATAATGCACATATTGTGAGAAATAATTATGTCCTTAAAATGCCACTGTATCTCTGTTACTCCACCTTGAGTCCCCTGGGAGTGCAGTTTCATTCCTCACCTGTAGGTTTCATATTCGGAGTCCACTTTGGTGTTTGTATTGAACTTGACTAGTAAAAAGTAAAGATTAGATTTTGTCTTCTGCTAAACCTCAGCACCCCTGCATTTGAAAGTGCATTACATTAAGCACGAATTGCCATGAGTGCATGAACTGAGCTAAGCATTAAAAAAAACACTTCCAAGAGATGGAAATGCAAATATTCTTGCTTTTTCTCAGCAAATATCTTCATTACTGTCAAAGATGTGACAGTAGCACAAATGAACATACCTGAAGTAGTTTAAAATTCCCCAGTTTAGGTGCTGGTAAATGGGAAGAGTCAGGAAGCCAGTCAGCCATGGAGGCTAAATGTGCTGCACCGTTTCGTGCTGTGGCTATATGTATCCAGACTCGCTAGTTTAAAAGCAGCTCAGGTACAACCACAGCAACTCTCTTGGCAGCAGTGCTAGTCTGCCTGTATCACATGTGCATGAGCTTTCTGAGAGGAGAGTCACACCAAGGGGAGTGACTTCACTGGAGGGAAGGTGAATGCACACTAGAATAAAGCTCTGTCTTGGCTTTGTTCTTCCCTCAGAGATTTTCCAGGGGTTGGAAAAATAAAGAGGAATTGCATGGCTTTCCCAAGTTCTTGTAGAAGGCATGGAAGGGGAGAGATCGATCAAGTCTCTCACTTTGGTTTTTTGATATTGTTGGGGGTCTTTTTTAAAACCTCTAGGCAAAATGCCCTTTTGTGTCATTACACTTTAGCTATCTCCCTTGCAAAACTGTTTCTGTCAATTCTCTCTTCTCAACTCTGGATGTGAAAGGTGGACAGGCACATCCACTTCGATTTTAAGTCTGAGAGCAAATAAAATCCTAAAGTTATGCAAACTGGGAAACAAGGTAAAACCTATTTTATGCTAGAAATTAATTAAGAAGGCCGAGGACTGAGAGGTGACCCTCTCCTGAGACTTCATGTGCTCGTTTTGTCTGAGCACATATCTCTAACACAAAGGTGGTTTTTGTGGCTGGAACCCCCTGTGGGACTTGCTGGAGACACCTGGGCTGAATGTGGCACAAAAAGCCAAAAACAAAAACATAGCCTACATGGGCTTTTTTTGTCACCTTGTCTCCTACAAGCTTCATCTATCATACTCCTAATGGGATTTCAGTTTTTGGCTTCTATATTTTGCTGCTTGAACATACCGATCTTGTCTTGAGATTGTGTTCCGCTATCAGCAGTGGAAGTCCTCTCTTGTTAGTAAAACTGTGGCTTGCAGTTATCAGCATTTGTAGGTGCTGGAGTGTCACAGCTTCGTCGATATGCTGAAGTGACAGGTCTGCACTCTCCCAGAGCAATAGCAGCCATGCTGCCTCCTGACTAACTGCTGTATGATTAGATACTGGCGGCTGTAACACCACTATTGACAAAGTACTGCCATTTTCTTTTGCGGCCTTGGAAGATCACTGTATTCCTGTCTAGGTTTCTGTTGTTTTTTGTTTTCCCAGAACACAGCGTCCACATGTGCTTTGTGTTAGCGTAGAAGAATCTGAGCTGTTTGAGAAGGCAAACCCTTGACTCACTTGGGACTGAAGTTTTTAAGATGGCCTCTTTGTTCAATCAAGAGGTTTAGACAAGCAAATTTTGTGCATCAGCACTTCAAAATGTTGTACTTGCAAAGACAGTGACAGAACCATGTCTCGTACCAAAACAGGCTGGGAGGAACTTCATGCATATGTGTATGAGCATGAATGTGCCCAAAGTGCTTTCAGATAATGTTCCCTAGGACGATGCTATGGTATTAGGTGAAATCACTTCTTTTCAGATTTTTATGCCGGGAAGATTATTTCAGCCAGCTCACTAAGCCTTTAATGCAAAAGAAAACAGAAAAACAGTTTCTGCAAGTGACAGGTGCTTATTCCAAGGCAAAGGGAGCAGGAGTAAATGTGTCTTCCTGTTGTAAACAAGTATTTCCACCCTTCTACTCCTTGCTCATGAGAGGAAGAGTCTGAAGCTTCCTGACCATATGGTTTATTTACCTTGCTGAGTGCTAGTGAAAGGTTTGAGTGAGGAGCCAGGAGCCTTCCTGTGATGAGTGCTACCGAGGAATGTGTGCTCAGTGCTTTCCCACGCCACAGCATTTGGGG
>Ga0065711_1048270_pt1 | contig 11901 bp, 9 predicted proteins | sample Hoacrofraction12_FD_59098 | JGI IMG/M metagenome (GOLD analysis project Ga0065711, IMG submission 59098) | Hoatzin crop microbial communities from Cojedes, Venezuela - Epithelial fraction 12 v2 (version 2) | ecosystem: Host-associated > Birds > Digestive system > Esophagus > Crop | place... | reverse complement strand
GAATGACACACAACACTGGCTGAGCAAAGAGTTAAAGCGGTTATGAAAGTTTTTGAGCAGCAAGGGAGTGCTGGAGACCAACTGCCGAAATGAAGCTCGTGCGTAGGGATGTTGCTGTGTTGGTGTTTCGGTTGCATGGGCTGCCTGCAAAGGTATGGTATACAAGGACCTATGTATTTATAAATACCAGCTTGTAGGAAATACGAAGTCTTTAAAATAGTCTTAAAAGCTGTGATGGAGACGGGCACATCAGGAGGTTGAGCGCTTCCCCCAAGCCTGTTGAGTTGTTTGAACTCTTGGTCCCAGCTTTGCGATAGCAGCTTTTGGGGAGTACAGTGCAGCTGAGGTGACCGGAGGAGGTGACGCCCACTTTCAACTTTGGACCTGTTTGCCATCCTGGGTGAGCGGGTGACGCGCCTGCTGGTCCGGTGCAACCTCTTGACAGCGCCTTTGCTCTGTCAGTCACTGCTAAACGCCCTCATTATTAGTTTATGGCGGCTGTATCATAATTATTTTATTTTTTTTCCAGCCTATAACCAGGGTGGGGATGCAAGGATCTTTGGTCGATGCGTGTGCTTGTGCTCTCCGGCCGGGAGGATGTTGCGAATGAGTAATGGTCCGGCCGGGGCTGTCATACGCAGAATACCTCTGGGATGACTCACCGGGTACAATGCAGCACATCCCTCAAGGAGACTGAATCACGCACGGGGGGAAGCCGGGCGCTCGCTCGGCGGCAGCCAGCTGGGACTCGGGGCAGCCAGCGCCGGTCGGTCGGCTGGTAGTGGCAATGACGGTAAAATGGAGCGATCCGGGTGTAAAATGTAGAGGAAATGGCATCCCCCGGCAGGTATGTGCATGTGCTCTTGCTGTGTATGATTTTGTATTTTTTTACTCTTGTTTTTTTCCCCTCCACCTCCCCCCATCTGCCCCCGCAGCCCTTCTGAATATTTTCTAAATCAGCGTACAATTTATCAGTGAATATGTATAACAACTTCTGTGAAGCACAGGCTTTCTTTTCTGGTTACATATACATGTTTTTCAGAAGTAATGGTTCAATGTTGCACTCTCTCTTAAATACCCAGGGGAGAATAGATGCTGCCTGGGAAGCTGCGTCCCTTGATGTCCCTCTCCACGGACACTGTATGGGCTAGGGAGGTTAAAGAGAGGTGGAAGGCAAAATCAGTGTGCGTGCTGGTTTTGAAGTAGTTAAGGTTGTCGTCTTTTATTTATTTTATTTTAAATATGCCTGCCTGGCAAAAGATAAAAACCCTTTAGATTTAGACCACACTTAGGCTGCTTACTCCCTTCCCTCTTCTCTGATATAGATTCAGCTGGAATTGAGTCACGTATTTTTTTTTTATATATATGTATTTGCAAAAAATTGTCTACCCTTTGTAGTTGTATCATACGTGTCACGAAGGATGTTTATAGGGGGATAAACACAGTTGCATTCTGCACTCATCAAAATGGAGGAGAATGGGGAAAAATGCAAATTGCTTAGGGTGAGCAATTTCTGGTTTTTTCCTTTTCTGTGTAAACTTTGAATTTTTCAGTAATACTATGTATGTGTGTATGTGTGCATACATAATTATTTTTAAGTTCCACAGTATCATTGATTCTGCAGAACGCCTTGCATTATTTTGACTGGCGCTATAGTACGGCTGCGTTAGGACGGGTAGCACTTAATCTGCAAAACGTGATGTTATACGGGAGTGATGGGATGTACCTTGTCTGGCCAGCGCGTTTGGTGGCAGCGTGGGCATCACGGCGGTCTACAGCATGACAGCAGAAACTCATTGGATAGGGAAGAGGGTCATACTGTCATGTGAATTTAATAGCTTTCTCCATTACATTCCTGTGTAACTTCTGGTGACTGGTATCAAATCTCTAGTTTCATTTTACAAAACAAGGAAGACGATAAAACTAAAGCTGGACTACAGTTGCTGTGCTTGTTAGTTTTATTTCTAATATTTGCTAAATATCACCGGTCATTAGCTAACATAGGATAACAGTATCAGAGTTTATGGTCAGTGTATGTTAGAAGAAAATGAAGGCAGAAATTGGCTGTGGCTTTTTTGGGGGGGAGAAGGGGGAATAATTCAGGATGCAGATCTCGTGCAACTACCTGTTTGGCTGGCTAAGCTTTCATGTGCTTTTACTTATCTTGCATGTGATATAAAACAAATACCATCTGTCATGCAGTAACAACTTCCTTTCCCATTACAGTAAATGATAATACTAATTAGCTTTCCTTGAAATCTGTTAATATTTTGTACCCTTGCACGAAAATAGTAGGAGTCGAGTGTGCAACTCTTGCCTGTACTGCATGCCAGCTTGATGAGCTGCAGAGCAAATTGTTCACATGCATTATGTTACTAAACTGATTTTTTTTTTATTTTGCTGCTCCTTACAACTTTCCAAGTCATACCATCGTGTGCAGCTAGAACAATTTATTGCAAAATTGATCCATTAAACAAATTTGAAGAAGAGTCTTTTTTTAATAAACCTGTGGTTTGTGATCATTGACAAAGCAGCCACCAGGCAAAGCTGTGAGGAGGCAGGTCCTTAGGTAACTCAATTCCCCACTGAGACGGAGGTTCACTGTGATTTTTTTTTTTTTTTTTAAGAGTTTTCATTAAAAGGTTGCTCATTAAAAATTTTGTCATTAGTGTGCATCCCAGTGGTGTTGCAGCTGTCTTTCTGGAAGAATGAAAAAGAAAACAACCAACTTTGGGGGTGTTTTTGTAGCAAGGTTTGCTGTGGGTTTCCATAGCTCTGACACAGTTTCAACAATATGTTACACAGATGCTTCAATGCAGCTGTGAGTAGTAAATGAATCTGCCCCTGATGCAGTTAGACTTTCATTTTAATTCAATATTGTTTACATAGTAAGCTAATTTCTGGGGATAGCCCTTAAAATCTGTCCACTTGAGCTTCATCAGTGGAACGTCTCTTGCCCATTGGCATGTTTGCAAGGCTGCTTTTTTCCTCTAAAAAGCCACTTGCCCATTCGTTTGGGGTTTTGCCCACATGTACAGCACTTTGTGGGGGTCGCTGGGCAAGCCTGGCACAGGAGCAGAGGTTATGCTGGCCGAAAAAATGGGTTTAGCCCATGCAGGGCTGAAACACCCAACCCTATGGCTGTGGGAATAGCAGTCGTGTTACCCTGCCTGCGCCAGACTGTGCTGGTTCTTAACACCAGATCCGTAAGGAGCAAGGGCCAAGAGCCCCCAGTCTGCAGCACAAAGTTGCTCGTGTCCCCTAGTTTGGTGCATCCAAATTAGCTGCAACATTGCATTGTAAAAATGCACTGCGAGAGTTACTCTCACAGTGACAGCTGATGCTTTTGTGAGTGTCATTTAAAAAAAATAAAAATATACATAAACCAGGGACGTTTTATATATATACAGGTGATTAATATATATATAAAAGAAAATTTTCCTGTCTGCATTAAATGTAATATGTGTGTTTATTTTTGTATATATATTAAAAAATATATTTTTTAAAAAAGAGTTTTCCATGTACTCTCTGGAAGGATCTGAAATAATTACAGGGTTATGAAATCCCATTTGAGCAAGTTAGGATAGAGCTGTGTCTTGTAAACTCAGCAAAATCAGCCTTAAATGTTTAACAAACGTTTTGGTGAAAGGGTTCTTTTGTTCGTCGTTGCCTCGGCGTTTAAGGGAGATGTGGAGGCGGGCGGCTGGATTGTTGCAGGTGTCTTGGTTATTTTTTGAGAAGTCCTTTTCCTTCTGAGAAAGAAAACAAACAAAATTGTTATTAATCTTTCTTACTGAGGCTTTTCAGATGGGCTGCAGCACTGGAAGCCAACCCGGGCCTGCTGGGGAAGGGGCCTAGCCCGGCCACAGAGAGCCTAGCCCCTCTTTATTCTGCCTGTGGGGCTGCTGTAGACCGAGAAAGGCATCGAGGAATGAAAAACAAAATCAAAAAGTGGTATCTTGGGTTTGCTTCAGCCTCCCAGAGATGTGTTGCTTGCGTGAGGCCAAGTGGTGTATAGGAAGTCAAGCTTTTGAGGGTTGAAGGCACTCAAGCCTTCGAGCGTCCCTGCCGTGTGCAGGACTCTCACAGTCCGTTGGAGCGATCGCACTGCTGGGTTGAGGTTTTTGACTGCACAGAGGATTTGGGGCAGTACTCAGCCAGGAGGAAAGCCCCCAGCATTGAATAACCTTTGCACAAGACGATTCCTCTGGGGTGCTTTATGCGCAGGTAGGACTGTGCGTGTCTATAATTTACCGGCGGTCATCTCCAAATCCTGCACGAATGCTGCCTTTGGGGCAGGATTTTCCTCTTCTACCCGCTGCGCTGCTGCAGCTAACGGTGTTCTTGGAGGTAACATAATGGGGGTTGTCCTTTTCTTCTTCGTGCAATGGTCCATGTACAAGCTGAAGATGTGCTGCCGAATGCAGCTCAGTAGCCAGGTGTGAACTGGTGAGTTGGAAGACAAAACTCCTTTCCGTTTTCAGAGGGAAGCTGGAAGGAAATGCTGAATGCCAACAGAGTTTAGTCATTTTGTTGAAAAGAGAGAGAGAGAGAGAAATGTCCTGAAACTGAGCTTGTAAGGTTAATACTGGTTGAAGTATGGACAGATACATGGACAGATGTACTGCAGGACTCGGCCAGCATCGCTGGAGCAAGGTCTGTGGAGATTGAACTGTATTTACTCTGACCAGGTGGAAACCAAATTTCCCAGAACCCCGTTTTATTCTGCCAGTATTATGTTTGAAAGACAGAAAAATATAGCTTGCAAATCTGCTGTGCTAGAGATGGGTTACAAGTATGGTGGTTCTGTGTTCCTGGTGTGATGCAGAGATGAGGGCAAGGAAAACTTTTGGGAGGTTTGCCATGGTGTTATACAGGCTCCACTGTAATCTTCGGTCTGATCAGAGTGGTACAGGTGGCTTTTTTTTTTTTTCTTGCTGATATTTAGTGAAAAAGCTTCAAACCTGCTGGAAGTCTAATGGGTATCAAAATATCAACTTTATTTTGCTGTGGCTCCGTGCCCTCAGAAACTTTCTTTCTAACAAAGTGATAAGGTGGGCTTTTGAAGAAGAAAACGCTGGTTATAATCTGCAGATATTTCACCCTTGCTAGAAGGCTCATGGACCAAGCATCAGATCAAGAAAGCAGAACTCCAAAAATACCAGTTTTTTATGACTTCCGTCAAAATGCTGCCACTTTCTGGCTGTGGGATGAACTCCAGAGAGGATCCTTGCAGTGTAATTTCCAGCAATCACCTGGGCAGAACTGGATGGCTTTAACTCCAGCTGTTGGAGTTGCTGGAGCAGGGATGGAGGTCAAAGTAAGAGCACTGTGAAATACCTTCAGCTCAGCCAAATACAGGTTATGTCCCTGTAATCATAAATTTGCGTGGATCCAAATATTTTAAACGGTGTTTAAGCACCAGGTGTCTGCGGTTCAGTTCAGCTGAACAGCCTGACCTCTGCCGCTGTTGCATTCTCAGCCTCCTGCTGTCCTTTTGGCTCTTCCCTGAAACCTGGGAGCTGGGAATGTTGATGCAGTCTGTAATTTTGAAACCCATTACATGCAATTACCTTTCTGTCTGAGACCTGAATCTCTCCTGGCCTTGTAAGCTACAGAGTCAAGAAGGGAGAAAACCACTGAAGTGCCGTATGGCTGCGTTAGTAGGGAAGTTTGCAAGTTTATATTTTGATCAACTAGCCTGGCTAGAGGAAAAAATATTACTGAATGATGGAACGTGTCTGGGAAGTGTTTTAGATGCTAAACATGATTCAAAAGAAAGTAGTAAATGCGGTGGGTTGGACTGCTTACCCCCTTGGCCCCACCTTGGGATTTTTAGCTGCAAGACATGTCAGATGGTATTTGCAGTTGCTGCGTTTGAAGCACAGAGGAAAAGAAGAGCGGCTGGTGGATGGGAGCTGCGTACTTTGACCCCCCTTTTACAAAGACACTGTCAAAATTAAAGCCTTAACTAACAAAGGAATTATTTGCTGTTTAGTCTTGAATGTGGGATTGCAGCTGTACAGCAAGGCTCAGGGCTTTGTCCCCCACTGGTTTTGCTGTGGTGCGGTTACTGTAAGTGATGTGGCTCATGTCAGAGAGCACGCGATGGTGTCGGCTGCGTTTTACAATGTCGTTCGTGCTTGCTGGAGGAGAACACTTTTTTATCCGCCTTAAACATCACCTGTCTCTTAGACACAAATGCTTTGTAAAAGTTAGGCTACAGGTAATGCAACTGTGGGTCAATTGACACAAATGTAATCATACAATCACTTGTTGTTTAGGAAAATTCTCATCCTTCAGAGTAACAATTATGCATACACTCTTTTTTTTAGTATTTTTTAATATATATATGCACACACCCATGAGCTATAATTTTTAAATCTCCTTTCCTTCCAATAAAAACAGCACGTGGTTTTCTGCTCTACCTTTACTTTCCAAGTTCATTATGGTTTTTTGCTCTGGGTGGGGCGGGCGAACAACCTGAAGCAACCCTGGAACACGCTGGCCGGCTGCCATGCAGCTGGGTAATCCCTGCAGATACTTTCCTCCGAAGCTTTTAAGCTGTTGAAGACAAATCTGTAGGGTTAAGATAGCAAAGTATTCCATTTAAGAGCATAATTAAGAATAGTTTGCATGGAACGTGTAGCGCGTAGGCCATAAACCCGACAATTAGAGCGGTCTTAAAGTTTAAGAAGCCAATAAAATAAGAGGAACTAAGGCTGCTGCAGGGTTTTTTTTTAGCTGTTTCATTTTTAACTGTAAGAAAGTTTTGAGTTATCTAATCTCAGTGGCAATCAGTATCTCATTAATGGGAACGGACCAAATATTTTCACATATCTCATTAACCATTTCTCCTGGAATAGTCAAATTGCATAATTGCCATGATAAAAGCGCAGGTGGATGACTTGAACATGGTTCTTTGGCTGCTTCGATACACCAAGATTTCAGTGGTGATGTGCACGTGGGATTTGCAAATTACTCCTTTGCTCCGGAGGATTTTGAGCACTTGCAACCAGCCAGAGCCTCAGTGCAGTCACGTAAAATGAAATAGCGAGAAAATAAACAGCTTTTACACTAAGGAAGCAAGGTCCTTATAAGGACCTGAAATATTTGAGTACCTCCCAAGTATTTATCAACACTGGCATGAGGGAAAGAAGCATTTCCTATTCTAGGCTTGTGGATGGAAACACCAGGCAAGATTTTGACATACAAAACTGAAGGAAGCGGTGTGTAGCCTTGAAAACTCAATGTGCAACTTCAGAGTCCTAGTCCAGTGACTAAACCAAGATGTCAAGCCCAAAGAAGCCTTAGATACCTTTCTTTCCTCCTCTTCCTCCTTCCACTTCCCCTTTCTGTTTCCCTTTCCTCCTCTTCCCCCCTTCCCCTCCTTTCCCCCTTAGCGCAGGTTGTGTGTTGGGAAACATGTGCTTGTGGATGGAGTCTCGTGGGAGTGGGGATGGGGACGTCACCGGTGACTTTTGATCATGCAGGACAGTGTGCCAAAGGATTGCGTTAATGGAACCAGAGCTCTGCGTACCTTGCCAAAGGTGAACCCTTCTGCTGGACAAGGTCCTTTTCTAATAGGGGAGCAGAGGTCGTCTTGCCGTGGTAAGGGAACAGAAACTAGCTTTTCTGGCTTGGTATATTTAAGAAGGTAGCTCTTCAGGTCGGGAGAAATACAGTTTATATGGTGTTCTCCTGGGTGTTTGGGGATGACAGACAAATGCAGTGAGTAATGAGGAAAGGAGTAAGTGTCCTTCACTTTGCACTCTGGTTCCTTGAAGTTCATCCTCCGCCACATATTCTTGAAAAGTCAGCAAATCATTCTCCACCGTCAGTTCATCCACTTTCCGTTAAAGCAAATTACCAGATTGCTCTGTTTGGGTCAGAAAACTGCTATTCCAGCTTGTTTCCTCACCCTCTTGACCAGTTGCTGACCACCAGACGTCACAGTAGCATCTTGGATGTAGGCAGATGCCAACTGCCAAGCCCTGGTCCAAATCCCATCCATCTTCTCACCGACCTCCAAGAGTCTGAACTGCGTGCACAAGGCATCCCTTCATGAGGATGATGACTTCCAAAAAATGCCACTCAAAGGTAGAACCAGCAGTTTGAGTTAACGAAGCACCAGTCTTTTGCCCTCATAGGCATGGCGTCTAGTTGCAGAGCTGTGGAGCACGTGGGTGAAATCAGTGGCCTTGGTGGCAAAGATTGTAGGAACCATAGGTCACGGTATCAACACATATGAAAATTAAAACTGTATGGCTCTGTGCCGCACTGGATCGTGGTTATAATGGGCAGGGATAGTAGTCAGGGGACCTGAATTTAACATGTAGGCATCCACTAGTATTCACATGTGATTATGAGCCTAGAAAAATCACTAAGAGGTGATGGAAATGCACATGTAATTGGTAGAAATCACAAAGTACTGAGTAGCTGCTGCTTTCCTAATTTTCCTTTGAATGGACAATTCCTCCAGCAAAGTATTGTGACGATGGCATTACTTTTGGGACAGCCGAAGGCTCTGGCTGCTGCTGTAAAAGTGAACGGTAAATCCCACAGGAAGCTGTTTTGCCAGTGGCAGTTTTCAAATGTGGCAGGAGAAGCAGCAGTTTGTGTGGATGATTTTTGTGGGAGGATGGGAAGGAGGGTTGTATTGAGTGGCTCCAACTTCAGAAGAGACCTTGAAATTTAATGGGAGTTCCCCAGAAGTGAGAAGAGTTAAAAATTAGTCCAGAAGGGATCTTTGGGGAACAGGAGAACTATACAGAAGTGTATGTATAGTTGGCTTTCTTTTTCCTTTATCTGTTAATTGCTAATCCTTATAGATCGTATGGGAAAGGCAAAGCGAAGAAAACAAAAATTGTCTTGCATGGAAGCAGCTCAATTTTTGCACAGCAGGAAATTGACTGATGTATTTTGCTTAATTCTGAGTATCAGGAAGCCGAGAGATGAAAGTTGCCACTGGTAAAATCTAGAAATGGGTTTTTATTAGAAAACAGAAAGGTAACTGGATCTGTTTATAGATGCACTTGCCCCGTTTCCTGTACAAGGATGCTGCTTCAAGGACTCAAGCAAAAATAGTCTTAAAAATGTTGTTTCTCAGTTCTGGGAACGCCTTGCATGTGTCAGCTGTTGTACGGGCCGCGTATCCGAGTATGCTGAAAAGCTTTTTATCGGCCAGTGCAGAGTCCTCAGAGCAATAGGGGATGAACCTTCAGCATCTGTGTACCGGCTTCATTGTGTATGTCCAGTGAGAAAGTTGGTGTATCCATAAAATAAAGCCGGTGAAGGGAGAATTGCAGCGGTTTTTTGCGTGATCTGTCTAGCTGCAGAAGAGCTTAGCTGGTCCCAAGTGCCTCTGCCCAGAAAATGCTCTCTGCCTCCTTTGGTCTGTCCTTAAAACTGCCTTTAAGTAGTATCCAAGAGGCTGCTTGCTTAGGTATCAAATAAAATCTGGTCATATTAGGGAAAGGGGAATTCAGACTTCAAGTATTAGCACTTGGATTACAAAAGTGGTGCAAAAATAATGTCTGAAAACAAGAGGCAGTTTTACTGGGTGTCAGGATGAAGAAAGCTACCCCTCCTTGTCATTTTGGGTAGAAAGGGCCTGTTCTCTTGTCTTGTTGTAACAGGTGCTGGGAAAAATTCCAGATACAGACCTTTCCGCAAGGAGGGATTTCTTTCCCTTAAGGATGACACCTGTCATTTTGAAAGGCCTCCTCCTGGAGCCCTCTGTGGATTGAGCTTCCTCCTTCTGGTGAGCTCACCTGGTGGCCCGGAGATGGACAATTCCTGGGCAACTTTTTTTGCATGTCCTTTTTCTTAGTCCCTGTGGATGTTCCCAATTTTGCCCAGGTTTGAGTGCCCTGCATCACTAGTGTGGGCACTGGTGGGTGTCTCGGCACCTCTGAAGCTGACGGTGCCATGGTTGTGTTGGTTGGCATCTAATCATGCCGTGGTGACCGCCCTGTCACTGTTCCTGAACAGTCACTGGGTTACTCAACATCCAGCGAGTGATGGGTTGCACCGAGCCAGGACTCAGCAGCACCATGAGGACGGAAAAGCTAATTTGGGTATTTCTCAGCAGATGTGGGGTGGAGACAACCCGTTTTAGCTTGGAGTCTGTTGCATGTCCCATGTGAGGTGCATGGCTACATCCTGTAGCGGCCTTTCTGCTCCCAAATAACCCCCTCCGTGGTGATGTCCCCAGCATATGCTAGAGCAGCTGATCTGTGGAAAGGGTACAGGAGGAGGCCTGAGGGAGCAGAGCCTCCCTCTGTGGGGGGCTCTTTTGACCCCTTGCAATGGACACCTAGATTATCCCCACATTTCTCAGGTGCTTCCAAAATAGCTTCTTGTGAGGTTATAAAGTGCCGCCTTTGAAAGCCCCTTGAAATGCTGGTGGAGCTGTTTTAGGGATGTGGTGTGGCTCTGATGACCTGAGCTGAGATGGTTCCAGTCTCCTTTCGTCTGAGGTACCAGCTGGAGCCACACTGCGGCTATTTTCCCATAAGGCTGTCCCAATTGTGGAGGCATTTGAGTGTTGTCTTCCAAAGCCCACTTCGCTAATTTGATCACAAAAGCCTTAAAACACTTTGTTCGTGAGTTATTTGAGCTCCATATGTTCCTCCAACACTTTGGAGACCTGATGCCCCAATGCATCCACTGTGGGTGGTGGTCTTGGGGTGCTGCCTGACTCACCCTGCTCACTTGGTCCCTGTCCCCAGCTGCACAAGGGAAAGAGAGTCCCAGACCATGGATTGTTAGATCTGTTTGTTGACATCTGGAAACCCAGTGCGCTCATTCCTTGCTGTTTGATGGGTCTCTTTCCTATGGTGGCTTAAGTGGTCAGGACCATCTGTCACAGCGGTGGACTTCCATCCTGGGCAGAAACTCTGTGCTGGGGCCAGACCAGTGCTGTCTAAATACCGCCCTCAAGAAAAACGTTCTGATGAGACTGTGTGATGCTCACAAAAGGTTTTGTTTTTGTTTTGTTACCATTGCAGTGACAGCTATATTGTGCGAGTCAAAGCTGTGGTTATGACCCGAGATGACTCCAGTGGGGGATGGTTGCCACAAGAAGGAGGCGGTCTCAGTAGAGTTGGCGTCTGCAAGGTCACGTACCCAGAGGGCAATGGAAGAAGTGGATTTCTAATCCATGGTGAAAGGCAGAAAGACAAACTGGTAATAGACCCTAATTCAACTTTTGTCTGTTCTTATTATGAGAGTTATCCCAAATCTATTGCTATTGTATTCTTGTGCAAGTTTTTTTTAAACATAAAAAGCAGATGCTTGCGAATAGTACCAGATTGGACAAAACAAACCCATCCTCATCTAGAATTGCCATCTTTTGCTGTCTAGGTTGGCATGCCGCCACCTAGAAGGAGCAGGTAAATTTCCAACATCCATGTGCAAAAACCTGCTTTGGTGATTGAAAAAGGGCATGTGTTTTTTTTCTGAGACCTAGCAGGGGTAAGTGAGAAGTGAATTGAAGTGTAAAGAATCCATGAAGCCAGTCACATTGCACTGAGTAATGCAGTGCAAGCCTTTAAAATGGCCATGAATTATTTATGCTGTGTGCCGTTCAAGGTTTCAACGAGCAGAGTGAGAATATGAAGACAAGTTGTCTCTTATGAATCGATGCACTTGGTTTCTCCTGGTGGCAGTTTATCTAAAAAGGAGCTCTCTTCTTTCCCCGCACAAATCAAATTAATAAAGCCTTTTCCCTGTTTCCAGGGTCTGTTTTAGATGTTATAGTTTGTTGTCTTGTTTCTATGTATTTGATTCTTCTGAAATTCCCTCCTATAAAGAGATGGGCTAGCTTAAAAATGACACTCCCTGCACAGGCTCTGCGAACTCGGTGTTTCAGCAAAAAAAAAAAAAAAAAGCATTTTT
>Ga0065711_1048269_pt1 | contig 11901 bp, 3 predicted proteins | sample Hoacrofraction12_FD_59098 | JGI IMG/M metagenome (GOLD analysis project Ga0065711, IMG submission 59098) | Hoatzin crop microbial communities from Cojedes, Venezuela - Epithelial fraction 12 v2 (version 2) | ecosystem: Host-associated > Birds > Digestive system > Esophagus > Crop | place... | reverse complement strand
CCTGTGCAGCCTGCTGTAGGTGACCCTGCTTCGGCAGGAGGGTAGGACTAGATGACCCACAGAGGTCCCTTCCAACCCCTACTATTCTGTGATTCTGTGATTCTGTGACCTACTTGATGTTCATAGTTTAATTGTAGAAAGTTTTTACACTTATTTGAGTTATAATTTTTCAGTTATGTTCTAGGATAATGTATAACATTAAATACCAGAAACTGCGTGTGTGTACAAAATTACAAAATTAGTGATACATATCTGAGAATTCAGTGTTCACCTGTCGTTGCTGGAGTACTGGAGTATTTGGAGGAAAATCAAGGATCTTCTTGTAAATATTGTAGAATACTAAAAGGAGACGAAAACATTGACACATCTTGCATCTAAAGCATATAATTTAATGTGTTTGGAAATACTACTAATTTTTAAAATGCTTTTTAATGCAGCTGCAAGATTGGTAAGGTAACATCTAAGATTAAAAGGGTATTTAGAGTTGTATTTCTCCCTATTTGAATATTAGCATCAGTAACACACGCCAGAAAGTCTAGTCAACTAAACAAGAAAAATCTTCCTCTTTGACTAGCCCTGCAATGATCCTCACTGTGATATGAGTGGGTCAAATAATAAAAAATACATGTAGAGTAAATTTAGGTCTTCAGCTGTTAGATAATGCTCGAAGAAACAAATCAAAAACTTTTGCTAACTGTTTCAAAAAGGAAGTATGAGGTATGCTATTGTTGTTTTTCTTAACAGAGTAGCACATACATAGAAATGGCCAAAGTCTTCAGAGAGACTTGGGTAAAGGACTCATGTGGAAACACCCTCCCTGTCCCCCATTTATAGAAGCATGTGATATCAGGTCTAAATAGAGGGTTCCATTTGGTATTAGGTTTTATTTTTTGAAGACTTTGAGCTACTGTTTACACACTTTAGCATGAATCACTTTTGAAAGTTGTTCAGAAACACAAGGGAGAAATTATTTTGAGAAAAGAAAGCAAGGTCAGAGAAGGATGGAAAAAAACAAAAACCTGCACCTCAAGATACTGTAGACGCCTCTCTAGCCAGTGATACTGGATCATTTTAATGTTTCATCAAATCCCAAATGGAGTCTATCTTTGTATGAGCAAACCTCAAGTAATGATTTATTTATGTGCAAGGCATCTTAAGAACAAGGTGTCTAAAAAAATCCTCCTATTTACTCAAGTTTGCTGGCAGGAGTAATGTCTATCAGATACTGCTTCCTTAATTTCAGTATGGAACAGAAAGAACCTTGTGGACATGAACTCAGCCAGTGACGATAATTTAGTGATAAGCGTTGTTGACTTCTACTGCCAAATTTTCCATAAAAGAAAAATTCCAGAAATTGTTTCACAGGCTTTTACAGTCTCCATAAAACATCACTAGCACTATCTTCGTAAGATAGCTACAACAAAAGAGTCTAGATTGTTTTGTATTTCTCACATTAAATGCTCAAACATTCATATTTTCATCTCCATCCTTATGTGAGCAGTAATCTAGCCCATTCTTCTTTACCATTCAGCAGCTTTGTTCTAGTCATTTGCAAAAAAATACATTTTTAAAAAGATTTTTTATGAAGTGCATTTATTTAATTTTTACAGAGGTCTTTCTAACTGCTGGGACATCTATCAGAATAATTAACTCGGTGGTTAAGAGAGATGTAAACTTGACTTATTTTCTTACCACTGTCAAGCATTAAACTCTACTACTCACATTATCAGTGCAGCTAGCTCATTAATAGCCTTTCACCAAGAGTCCTATGTGTCAGAAGTTTCTGTATCAATTTGTGCTAAGATAATCTTGACTTGCCAGCAGATCGAACCAAGTTCATCTAGAGCAAAAATGCCTGTAAGAACTGTTGTAAACCAACAAGTTTTGTGGCTCAATAGAAGAAAAAGTTGGGTAAATCCTGAGAGCAGTAAACAGTTTTTACACTCTAGATAAAAACTATGCCTTGCAGGCATATTCTGAATGACAATAACTTAATGTTTACAAATGATCACTTTGTATTTACTTATCCTCATGACAAAAGAGTTTAATGAGACAGTCATTCTGCAATTGGACATACAGTTTATCGGAAATCCCATAGAAAGAAGGCTGGAAAATCTCTGAAGAAATATCTAGGTCATCATTTTGCCCAAAAATGGAATTAGTTGTATCAAACATAGACAAGTTTGCCCAAACTGTAACGTCAAGCAACCTGCATACTGCCTTTGAAATTCTGACAGTCAAGTTTGCTATTCTGTCCACGTAGGTAGCATTTTTTACTCAATTTCTGTGTATTGGGTTGGTTTACCTATAGTTTACCTATAAACTTTATTTTTCTACCTGATGCAGGCAACATTTGATTATCTGTAGGCAGATTATCCTGGTGATATATTAACTGTGCTGTGGCTGTGGAGGCATCTGAGCTGGCTTTAGATGAGTAGGTCGGCTGCTTTGCTGTTCTGAGGGCTCTGATCTACAGAATGGCCAACCTTTTGCACCTTAATCAAACTATTCTTTCATAGTTCACAGGTCATGATATTTTCAACTCCTGATTAACCAGAGTCCAGTACATAAATAGTTTTCTTGTAAGCAAATACTCCTATTTAACACTTGAAACACTAAAGTAGATGTTGGTATGTATAAATGATATAAAGTTTTAGGAGAGACTCCTCATTAACAGTCCACACCAATACGTGAAAGAATAGATGCACCAAGATATTTTTAATATTGTTTGCTGATGTGGTATACACAAGTTGCACTGACTGGATAAAAAGTTACTAATTTCAAATACAGCGATGCTTGTTTAAAAAAATCATTCTTCAATGATATTTCCCTTGCATGTTTTCGGTTTCCACATTATATTTTAGACCTACAGCTAGTACATCCTGAGTTATTAGTCATCTACCTTTTCTACCAAGTTCTTCTGATCTTTTCTTTCTTCTTCCTTTTTTCTTCTCATTCTCACAAAAGCAAAAAGAAAATCATTCAACAAGGGACTATGAAAACATTTTTAAAAAAAGTGACACTCAAGCATTTTTTTTTGAACCTGATCATTTGTTAGAAAAATCATTGCATGCTTACTTATAAAAGAGAAATAATAATTTAAATATACTTTGTAAACAAAAACTGGATGATTTTCTTCCCTTTCACTATCACCTTGATTTTCCCATTTGAGATCAGAGCTCTAATCATGTTTTCTCTGCTATGGGCATAACGAAGCATAATAGTCCCTGTACCTAAACTGACTTTTGTAAAACACAGCCCATGTCCCACATTGATACTAAGACATTCAGTAAGTTTAGTGGCCTGCCTTTTGATGTTGCCACATGTTGTTGCAGAGTTCCTCTTTCCTCTTGTAGCTAATGCAGCTCAGGATTTTAACTTGGCAAGCTGGGAAGTTATATTGAAAATTACATCAGTTATTTCATTCACTCACCCAAACCCATTTAATTTAAACAAGAAGGACCATCAAATATAGCAGTACTTTAATAAATTGGAGCATTAAATATTATTAAATGATACTTTCTTACTCTTTCAGCTACTATATTCATTATCAAGTGTTATTGATCTGTGACATTACTCTTGATTGTGCCTAATCAAGCTGTCTCACATATAACTAGAAAACTGAAGGTGCCCCATGTCAGTGAAACCTTTGTCTTCTTTTGTAAAGAGGCACTCTATCACTCAAAATATTCAAGAATAATTTGTATGTGCATTATCAGTATATAAGACTATTTACTTACTATGCAAGAACGCAAATGAAATAAAATATGGAATACAAGTTATATGCAGTGATTTTAATTAATATAAATCTGCTTTTTGTAAACAACAAAGTTGTGTAGGTTTTCACTGCTGGAAAAGCCTGCATATTTGTTTCTCCTCTTGTGCCCTCCACAGAAGAAGTGCTGATTTGACCGAAACAGTAATAAACTAAGAAATATCCCAAAGCTTCTCTCAATAAAATAGCAAAGAAATACCAGAAAAAAACTGTAAACACCTTTACAGCCAGGAATGTATTTTACCAATCATTTTCTTGAAAATATCAATATCTCTGTAATACAAGCACTTTAACCTCTGTAACACCAGGTAAAACAGGTATCAAACAGTTATTTTTCCAGAAACGAACTTGCGTGCAGTAAGATTAGTTAAGGGAATAGCACTTCCCTTTGGAAATTCATCCCAGTACTTATCTTATACCATTTCTTTTCTTCTACTCACCACAAGCAGTAATATATAGACAAGTGTATGCAGTAGCAGTCTGTGTCTCTCCTTCCTTACTTTGCCTTGCTGTTGCTCTCCTATTAGCTGTAGCTATGCAGTCCTCTAGACACAGTGTGACAGGAACTCTGTTACCTTGACGGTAGGTACAGATGCAGCTTTAGCCCTGGCTGTCTGCCTCACGTTTGTAACACCCTTGCTCCTTCCGGTCGTTCGCTCCAGGGGAGGAATGACAGCAGCATTTCTGAGCTGTTCTTCTGTTTTCTCCCAGAACACTCGGGGAAAGCAGACTTCGTGATCTCCATGCTAACTAGCAGCCTGCCTGCTGCCAGTTCTCCCTACTTCTGCTGGTGATGACATTCAGCTTGCTCCTCCACGCAGGATACAGCACTGATTCCTCATTATGTAAGGCAGTCTAGGTCAAGTGTAGGAGAGACACTGCCGGCCTGAGCAAGCTACGGGATTGCTCCCTCAGCTTCATGCTTCATGGGGTCAGGAAGCTGGATCCTGATCTTTGCTACGTCTTCCCAGGTAAATGTTCTTGCATGATTTAAATGGTTACTGTGCTGTTTTTCTATGCAGATAACTGTCAGCCATGCTGCGAATTGCAGAGAGAATTTGCTAGGTGAAACTGGCTCTGTCAGCATGATTGAATTAACAGAGTAGTAGTTCTTTTAGGCATCTCAGCTTTAAGACACTTTACAAATAAATAAATCATAAACTGGCTTTGTTTAACAAACTTCTTTTTCTAACCATATGGGGATTAGTGTTTATTTGACTGATTAAGCAATGAATGAAATCCATTTGCCTGAAGGTGGTATGGGAAAGTGTTATTGGATATAGCTATTAGCTCTGAGAGGTTTACTGCAGTTCCTGGCTGTTGCATTGTTTTAGCCTTGCAAATTGCAAATATGCTTCCTTTATTAAACAAACGAAATTAAAAAAAGAATGAATCTAGTTTTCCTGCACTCTGGTTATTTTTTGAAGTAGCAATTAAATCCAGGATGCTCTTTGCTATTTACTGCATGAATGCGTGAATCTATATGCTTCTGAAATATGTAAGGTGAATACTGCAGATAAAATTACATTTAATGCCTGCTCTGCAGAATGCCAGAACAGTACATTAGGTAGATTTATATTAGAGCGTAGCTTTTTTTTCATGCACCATGTAGAATTCAAAGAGCATTTTGTATTTATTCCCTGCTTAAAATCAGTCTGTAACAAAACACAGAAGAGGTTTGTCCCTAAATGAATTATACATAGTGAGTATTGTTAGGTGCTGGAATGCCTCATTGTACTGGAATGCAGCAGAAGAGGCCCTGGAAGGTAACAGTGTAACACTGATACTGCAGTATCATGTAGGGAATTTCAACAAGGCTAGCCTGCTTGCTAGAGACAATTACTATATAATAAATTTGAAAATATTTTTGATGCATTTGAGAGATTAATTATGAAAACCTATGTTTATGTGCAGTACCTTGGACAGCACCCTTTTTCTTTGCTGTCTCTGTAGCGTCTACTTCATGGGAGTTAGCAATTTGTAAAAATTAAATAATACAAATTTAAGATACATTAATGAATTCCAAAATATAGGGGAATTTATAGTAAAAATACCTGAGACAAACTTTCTTCAGCATTCTATGAACCAGTTATATTTAACAGCTTACTACCAAGATTTCATTTAATATATTGACCTAAAACCAGCAATGTTTGTATCGAATTATGTTAATGAATGTCAAAACAGAAAATAAAAATGCAAAATTATTGACAATATGGCATTTAAAGAATTTTTATGTCTAATAGGTAACTGTTAAAGAATAAACACCAAGCTCCCTTTCTTAAATCAAAATAAGATTGAATATTAATATGAGATTATGTATTAATATCACTTTAAAACTAATTTTGATGGGAAGAGTGTAAGTCCTTTAAATGTGGGTCTTTCCCCCACTAGAAACTAGTGGTTCTTCACACTGTTACAGAAATAACTAATAGAATTTAATTTCAACACTTGTTTGTAACTGAGGTGAATTATTTTATCATTTTCTCATCATCTTTAAAAGCTCTCTTTCTCTGGAGAAGAACTGCCAAGCAGTCGTTTGTCTCTTCATCATGATCTTACCTTACTAGTTGCTGAATTACTTTTTTTTTAATTGACAGTCATGTAAATCTATGCTGTGCTTTAGTATAAATACCAGGCTCATGCCTTCATTAATTACATTGTGAAAGAAGTTAGGTTCAAGAAAATGTGACTTAATTTTGATATCTTGAAAACACCTCTGTTGCAATGCAGTATATTACCTTATATAATTTTTTATAGATACCACTTTATACTAAAAAATTTTTATAGATACCACTAAATACAGAAGTATGTCTTGCAAACAAAGTCTTAAAATAATAGCATAGTATAAGAACTTAGAACAATACTGCTACGTACAACACATTATTGTAATGATGTACTGTGGTTTCTTTGTTTCTTGCTGCCTGAAGTGTTCTAAAATAGTTGTGCTATTATATACGAGTACACTGTGCTCTGTCCCATTTCAAGTGTGGATGCTTGAGGTATTTTCTTAGAGGCTTAAGGAGTATTAATAATCTATCTAATCAATTAGAAACCAACAAAAAAAAAATACTTATTTTCTTTAAATGTGTGGTGGGTTTCTGGAAGTGTTTATTTTTTGCATCATGGTTCATAGGACAGCATGCACAGTACTTCTTAGAATAGCAAGCTGTACATGCTTCAGGAGGGTACAAAGTGTTAGCAAATGGTGTTTCCTATCTATATTTATATATCCTATATTTTGGTATATCACTTTTGGTCTGAGAAATCAAATCCGAGCTGTTAGGTATGTTTTGAACCCACTACAATGCAGGATATGGACCATTAGTGGTCAGTGCCTCCTCCTGGCATTTTCCTGTGGTTTACTGGAATTGTTCAATCCATGGCTACATGAGTAGCTTGCTTTCAATATTTTGTACATTCCTTCACATCACAATATGCAGCTTGAGTTTCTGACAAACTTTTCTCTTCACTTTTCCTCACAGTATTAGAGTTTTCTGTCCTGCAAGGGAGTTTCTGTGCTCTCTTCATAGCCGTGAAAAAGTCACTGAAACAGAGGAGCATGGAAACAATGCGAAAGTGTGTGAATTAAATTATTTTAGAATAATATGTTTAGCATAAACAATGGTGAGACCAGTTTTTATAATCTGTAACATAAGTATAGACGTATACATTAGACTATTAGTTTCTATAAAGATATTTATAGCTCAGATTTTTTTCTGCCTATTTTAATTGAGTAGTTGAGATACACATTGTGACGACAATCATATGCTAAGTCAGTGCTGAATTGAAAGAGTATAAACATGTCTGTTTTACTCTATGTCATGTAACATCTAAATGTAAGACTGTAACAGTATAATTCAGAAGCTCTCCAGGTAAGTTTGGGCTCTCACAAATGCAGATCTTTCACTGTCCAGAACTTTTATTTGCGTCTAGTACACAAAAAGATTCCAAATGCTACAAAAATCTGTTGCTGTAGAAATGGACTGTATCTATCCAGAAGATACCTGTTTAGAAGCTGGTAGATGCTCTCTGTTCGTTGTGCAAAAAGTAGTTATGCTTTTTATTCAGAGGTTTTCTTCACTTTTCATTGAAACTTCTTGGATGCAATCTGTTCTGTGTTGCTACAGTCCACGTCATTTTTCCAGGTCCTGGTTCTCCATGGTGATGTTTTTCTGTGCTTAACTGTTGTGTAGGTCCTCTGTGACTGCAGTACAATTGGTTCACAAGTTTAGAAAGAGGAAAAAAAACCACACCTGGATTATCATGGTCACATCCTGGTCTGTGGAAGATCTTGGATGGCTCGTTCATTCTTAGAGCACCAGAAGGAGACACTCTAAAGAATCAAGGGACATTTCTTAATGCTTTGATAAATAAAATGTACCTCAGACACTGTCATTAAAAACAAATAAAATATTACTCTTCGTACTTTATTCATTGTGTATATAGAACCCACCCTTCTGTATTGTTGCTTTCATTGCTTACTGCCATGGCAGAACATCCAAGGTTATAAAAGTTAATTTTAAAGGTTTCTCTAGATTGTACAGAACTATAATGTTTGCAGCACAAATGCTAAAACAGGATAGTGACAAAAAGAGCTACATTCTCTTTTTGTTCAGCTGAAGTTCATTATAGGTCCATTTCAGAAGAACTGTGCTGCAGATGATCACCAGGGAAGAACTTCCAGGTGAATCCTTTTATATGCTGAAGAAAACCAGAATCTCCCAGTGCCTGGTGATCACTAAGGGTGGGAAGTTTGTAGCACTCGAGCCGAAGACTTACCGGGCTGTTCTTCACCAGTGCTCTTAAACATTTGCACAGTAATTCCAGAGGCAGAGCCAAGAATAGGACTGGTCAAAATTTGTGTGAGGTCAAGTGAACCACAAATCTCCACTAATGCAAAGTTACCAAGTCTGCGGAACATGAAATCCGCAAGCTCAAGTCTGCAATGCAAGTTTGCCTGGCACCTGTGTCCCTGCTGTGCAGGGTGTGGAGGTGCTCTCCTTTGGGCCTGTTGGATGGTTGCTTCAGCCCACGTCCATTAAGATGGTTGCTCCTGAGGCACTCAGGATGGGAGGAATTATCACTATACCTGCAGGAAGAAATGGTCAAAAATTTCCAAAGCAAATGCAACGAGTATCCTAGACCTTATTGGCTTCGAAAATTATTTTACTAGCTGTTAGCAGTGTCCTATTTGTTTAGAGACAGTAAAAAAGTCAAGCTGTATTTTTGGGAGGACAAGGAAGGGAGACCATGTTTTATTTACTAACTTTCCATTTATCTTGGAGTTGGAGAAGCTGTAATCGAGACATCTATACCTTTTTTGTTTTCTGCAATTGTGGTGCCATGCATAAATTGAAAAAAATATAAATACAAGAAATCAAAGAATTTAGCTCTTTAGCAGTTGGAAAGAAGTTTCTATTGTGTTTATGAAGTCTTCTCTCTGAGACCCCATATCAGATAACAGTCTGGTTCAAGGAGCCACCAAAGGATCTTGTTAAGATAACCACAAACCCTATGAATTTTCCTGACACTGTGCGATGGTGGAGCTGAACTTGAGCACCTAGTTATACCAGTGTGACCAGTGAAATCTGAGCCATGAGAAATACTGCTTAAAAAAAGGTGTCAGTATTCTGTTCATGATACTTCGAGATTTCTTAAAGTCAGTAGTTGTATTAAGCATGCTATGCTGCACCTCTACTGATGCTTAAAGAAGGACGATTTAGGACTATTGAAAACTGTATGCTTTCATAATACATTAAAATAATGTTTCAGCTGAGGGGAAATACAATGTGTTCAGTGTTATGTTCAGGACTAAAACCATAGGCACCTGAGGCATCTCAAGACTTTTACTACCCAGTGTTTATTCTTTAAGCTATCCAGATTCCTAGTTTATTGTTTTCTTTTGTGGTGTTTACTTCATTTCAAAATACAGTATTTTAAAGGAGCTAGGTCCGTAAAATGTCAAACACGCCTGGATTGTAGCAAAGACTGGAGGAACTCGCATTAAAACTTCAAGCTGAGGAGTAAATATTCTGCCTTTTAACCTAGTGATAAATCTGTATTTATAAATACCAGTAATTCATCATTTCCAGAAGCATCCTCCATGAACAGAAAAATTTCTGGGAATGATCAGTTGGCATCAGCAATAGTATCTGAACATCTGTTTAGTATTTAGAATTTAAGGGTGATTATGAATCAGAGGTGTTACTAGCACTACAAAGTAATTTATCACCTGCAAATGCTCTTCATGACCCTGAAGAACTTTGCAAATGTACGAAGAAAAGATAACTCAGCTTTTACAATTATTCCTAAAGAAGACTCAAATGTTGAAGAGCGTGTTACCAGCTGGTAATAAGAAAATAATGGTTTATAGATCTTTCTACCTCAAGGTCATAGATTTGAATCGCATTTCAGTAGTGGGGGATCTGCCTGAGCTATTTAGCAGCCTTACCAGTAGTGCCAGCAGGAAAGCTAGATTCAAAACTCGTGATCATGGCAACAGTGAATCATGAAAGCACAGGAAGTCTTTCTAAATCAGTGCTTAGGCACATTCAAAGGAGACAGGTTTTATAGCTGTATCCAGCGTGGTCTTGCCCTTTGTATGTCTGCATTTGCTTATTAGTATTTGGATGTGTTATGGTGTGTTTTGACTAAATATTTAGTGTCATAAGGTTGCTTGCTGTGTTCTTTTAATCACTGTAATATTTGCAGAGAAAATATTTTAAAATCTATGAGATTACATTTTGTTATTAAGACAATTGTTCATAACATTCTGTATTGATAAATGCTTGAAATTTAGGCATTATACTGAGAGATTTCAAGTGTCGTGAAGGACAAAGCATATGAGGCTGCCACCGGGAAGTGGAGAAATTCAGCTTCACATAGCTTGGATTCAAGCAAAATTTAAGCAAAAACAACCCTCATGGTGTAAAAATATTTTAAAAGAACATATTAGAACAATACTGGAATTGACTCTAGGGGATCAAGTTCATTATAGCTACCTGGGGTCACTGAATCACAGGTTAACGTGTTAAATATCATAGATGACAGCCTTATTGCAAACAGATATTAATTAGGTTTATTTTCTTCTAGCTTTAATGCTAAAACTATATTACACAGTGAAATAAATGCAGTATTATTTTTGGCCCTTCCTCTGTGCACCTCTCTCCTTCCTAGTCACTGCCCCCTTCCTTTCCTACCAGAAGGAAAGGAAAGGGGCTTTCCTGCACCCACCCCCTCCAGCACGGCTGAAACTAGGGTGTTCAAAAGTGTTTGCTTATGGCCATCCCAGCTCCACTGTTTTATTTTTTCTTTTTTTTGTCAAGAAAGCAAAAGGAGGACTGTATAATACTGTCTGATTTAGCTCAAACTGAGGCTGATCCAATGCAGCTGGAGTTTGTTGCATGAGCAGTTACTGTTACTTAGCAGCCTGCATTTTAAAAAGGAGGGGGTTTTTGTCTAGGTTCCAGATTTGGCTGCGCAGCTGTCATCCGAATACACGGGAACGTCAGGGTCTGACGTGGTAGCCGTGTACCAGGTCGCGGGACTGGCGGTGCAGTCTGTACTAGATGGACACGTCATATGGCTCTGGCACAGGAACCTTATTTTTATTTGTGATCGAACCCATGGCTGAGATGTTGAATCTACCCCCGCCACTCAGAGGCGAGGTGTGAAACAAGAGAGGGGACAGGCAGCATTTAGTTGTGGCATGCCAGGGGCTGACCTGGAAGGTTTCTGGTGCTTTCATAATGGGTCACCCTTACCCAAACGATTTCCTTCTCATGTTTCAGAGACAAATAATTAACAGAAAAGAAATGAAAAGTAATGAAAATATTTATTCATTTAACGCTGGATAAAGAAATCTGCTTCTCAGCGCAACCCCTGCCCTTTATTCCTTGCTGAAGGAAAATGGGGCTGTAGATTTTCACACTCATTTAAGTCAGAAAATCTTTCGAAATCGATCTTTCACAGCCAGTTCATTTCTGTTGCCGGTAGATGGGGCTGTCCTTTAAGGTGATGGTTTGGTATTTTTTTTTCCTCCCCTTTTTTTCTTCAACCGCCTCTCTGTCTCTCTTCATCTTCCTCCCATCCCCCCTCTTTTGTCCTTTTTTTTTTTTTTTTTTTTT
>Ga0065711_1048268_pt1 | contig 11903 bp, 13 predicted proteins | sample Hoacrofraction12_FD_59098 | JGI IMG/M metagenome (GOLD analysis project Ga0065711, IMG submission 59098) | Hoatzin crop microbial communities from Cojedes, Venezuela - Epithelial fraction 12 v2 (version 2) | ecosystem: Host-associated > Birds > Digestive system > Esophagus > Crop | place... | reverse complement strand
GGGGGGGGGGGCCGGGGCCTGGCCGTAGCCGTCTGGTGGGGAAGCCTCTGGCGTCGTGAGGCCGAAGAGTGTGCGGGGTGAGGGCAGGGCAGCCCGCGGGCTCCCGCCCGGTGAGGGCCAGGCGCTGGGCCGGGGGTCCGCCAGCAAAGCGAGCGAGCAAGGGCGTCTCCTGCCCGTGACCTGCCTCCGGCCCCGGGAGAGATTCCCAGGACGGACGGAGAGCCTGTGGTTTTGAGATCTCCTTCCAAGGAGCTCTTTTTCCAAGGGACTTCCTTCAGCGGGCGGAGACGGAGCCTAAACCTCGCTCAGCTGGGCTTGTGTCACTTGGGCAGCATGGAGGGAGCAGGCGTCCCTGACCCTCTCCGCAGGGATGCGCTCGGTGTGGTGCCTCCATGGGCAGAGCTGCCTTTGGCCCCTTCCTCCCTGTAGCCCTCGGTGGAACAGGTTACGAGAAGGCCTGCGGCAGGAAAGGTGAAGAGGGGATTCTCACTTTAGTGGTGGTCTCCTGAAAGCCGAAACCAACCACTGGCATTTTGAGAAGGTCTGAGGTAGCGCTAAACTCGTTCTGAGCGGAGATTCGGAAAACCGGAGCTGGGCCCTGGAGAATTCCCGCTCTGCTTTTAGCAGCGAGTGCTGGCTCCGGGTGGCTTCACACAGTTGTACTTGCAGGTATCCCCAGTGTTTATAAAAGGAACAGCACTTCAGCCAAAGCTCCCATAAACCAGACTCTCTGATTTTCTGAGAGAGACAAGTGGAGGTCCTTAATGTGAATATTTGTCCTGTGTGTTTAATAGCATCTAGTTCAGAAGTGGACGACAGCCGTGTGCAAACACCAATATAAGGAGAACGCCAGACCAGCAGCTCGCTTGCAGGGTAAGGCCTCCCTGCATTTAGAGAGCACCCCTTGTATGGATACGTAGGTACATTCACACACCTACTTCAGAAAAGATTCTTCCCTTAATGCTTCTGAGCAGAAACACCTATATTTGATAAAGAAAGGCTAGCGTTCTCCCATGACGTTCGCTGAATGACACAACCACCCCCATCTCTCTGCCCAGGACAGAGAGATAGTGGTGGTGGTGTAACCTCAAGCAGGAAAAACGAGTTATTTTTCAGTCTTGCCTTGTTCAAGAATAGCCATCTGCCAGATGAAACAGTAGCGGCTGAACAGTTTGTGTGGCAGAGGACGCTGTCTCTTCACTACAGTTAGTGCCTGTTCTCTTTGAAGCCCGAGCAGCACCATTTCACGTGCCTGGGTTTTCCCATGCGCTCGGAAAAGATGGCTTTTCCCCTTGATTCCCACGCTGTTGGCCTGGAGATCCACTGGTGGTGCCTCAGGGCTAGGAAGGAGGACACCTTCTCTTGTTTCTGTCTTCCCGTATGTCCCCTCTGAGACTGCGTGTCTGACTCGACACCATGTAGAAGAGTCACCATGGCTGATCCTCCTTTGCTGCTCACTTCTCTCTTCTGTGCCCTGTCGCAGTGCTGGTGGCCCACTGAGACACACTTGCGTTGTTCAGGGCCACCAGCAGCTTCAGGGCGACAGCCTGCAACTCTTCCTCCCCCACTGCCTTCCCCATGGCCAACAACTGCTGGAGCGTCTTCAGTAAACTCTGCACGTGGGCATCTTGTAGCCTCAGGAGGAGATCTTGGATGTCACTGGCTGGCAGCTGTCCTTGCTGCTGGCCACTGGCTGTCACCTGTGTGGCATGTGAGTCAGAAGGAGTTAGTTGGACTTTCCTCGACCATGATGTTCCCTCAGGTGAGGAGGCGGGGATCACAGCTCCTTCAGTGTTAGGGACGAAGTGGGCTGGCTGGGCGGCTGTGGGAGACGTTGGGAAAAGGAGCTGGGGACTGAAGATGCCAGACAACATGTCATTGCTGCTCATGGTCATGTCGTTGAAGGCTCGTCTGCTGCCCAGCTCAGGTCTGGTCTGTCTTGGGCATGCAGTCCTCTGTGGAGGAGAAAACACACTTCTGTGGAGGCAGCGGGCCTGGGGAGCAGGCACCTAGCCACCCCCCTGTTCTGTGTGGTTAGCACTCACTGCACAATCCTGTCTTTCCCACTCCCTGCAAAGATGAGCCCAAGAAAGGAAAGAAACCTTCTCCTTTCCTTGCCAAGTCTGCCCATAAGTCTCTTCTTGTGATTACCAGTTCTCTCTCTGTTTGCTTTCCTTCCCATGAATCACCCTTTCTCCTGCAGTAGCCTGGATTGTCTCATCTTGGTTAGGAGCGAGAGCTAGAGATGAGGGCTGAGGTGGTCCTCAGAGGTTCATTTTCTTCAAGAATACCTTCTGCAAAGTCTCTTTTTTGGCACATGGCTGCAAGTGCCATCTGTGTGAGCTAGTCAGCTTGGTGTGAGTGCTCCTAGAAGGTGAGCTGCCTGTGGCTCTGCCTGTGGCTCTCTTCTACCTTCCCTGTGTTTTAGCCTCCTGTTTTCCCGCTTCCTCATTTTCAGGGCTCTCCCTTTTGCCTGATCGTTGCCCAGGGCACACCACGGTCTTCAGGAAACAGCTAAATAACTCACCTTAATGAAGTACCTTCTCTTTATACAGCGGTAAAAAGAAAAGCTGCAGAAGTTGGGGAAGAAATGAGTTCCTGGCACTTCAGAGCATATGGGCCCTAGAAAGAGGCAAATAAAAGACACAGACTCAGTAGTAAACTCCAGTGCTGGCATCCCACCAGTCCTCAGCAATAACCTCACTGTCGAGTGACATGCCTCCATGAAGCCCCCTGTGCCATTTGGGGGCCTCCCTGAGCCTTGGTGAGAAACTCCACCGCTGCTTGGTCATCTCCGTGACCCAAGGTGTGATAGGAGGCTGGCCCTAGGGACACTTGTGGATGTAGCTGAGTGTGAGAGAGGATGCTCATGAGCAGATGTCTTCTCCTCACCGCAGGATCGCTACCCACCCCTCTCCCCTACCAGCTCACGAGTCTCCGTCCCCTCCCAGTGATCAGGTCTGGTGCTGGCCGTGCAGGGGCCCTGTCCATCTGCCTGCCCTTGGGATTCACAGTCAGCTTTACCCTCAGGGACGACTCCGTGGTTTTCATACTCGTCCAGTCTCCGGACCAGGGTGTTCTGGCAGCCGTACAGCTCACGAAGGAGGCAGGCAGACCTGGCGCGGTGGGCAGTCCGGAGGGACTTGAAGAACTGGTGGTACTCCTGGTCAGAGAGTGGCGTTCCCGGCTGCTGCGCTTTGCCACCCCAGCACAAGAGCACTGGCGAAAAATAAAATGCAGGGAGTCAGAGGGAGAAGGAAATGCTAACCGTGGCACACTCAGAAGAGCTGGAGGGCTGAACCCAGATCTCTGAAATGAAACAGGCTCAAGGTGCAGGTCTAGACCTGAGGAAAACCTGTTCCACCCATATTGAAGGGGGTGTAGGATTTGGGGGACAGTACATGGCTGAGGGACCTTGACCAAAGCTCTGGAGATTCAAATCCAGAACTGGGAGAAATGTCTTGGAAGTCACAGCTGAAACTGGGAATGTAGCTCTGCCGTCAGGGCTGGAGCAAGCAGAGTGTTTCCTTTCAAGATTTTAGACTCTGCAAATTCTCTTCCTCTGGGTCAGTGGGTCCAGACCCCCTGAGTTACTGGAGCATGCCCCAGTGGACGTGTGTTTGCTGTTGCAATGGTCCAAGCGTTCACTGAACCCTTATACAAAACTCAAAGACAGTTCTTCCCTGTAAAGAACATTATGAAACCTTGTGAAATCAAACATTTGGAGGTTAGATATGCCCACGTAAAAGCTTCCTGTGCAATCTTAATTTCATCTCCTCTTGCATATGCTTTTTATATATTCTTGAAGTACACAGCAACCTACTCGTCTTTCCTTAAGACCTGCAGCCCCTTCAGTGTAGAGACTGGACCTGCTCTGGCAGGGAATCAGTTGCTGGGGTTAGGCACTTACTTTGTTCAGGACTTCTGCCTCTTCTCCCACAGCTTGGAAGGTGTATGGAAGAATGAGTCGGGCAGATGCTGGAAGGGCAAGGGCAGTTTTCTAGATACTCTTCCAAGAAGTAGGTTTTATTCCAGGCTACACCACAGAGGCTCCTGTGCGATGCTAAGCAAGTACCAGGTTTCTTAGCGTGTTATTAATGGCATTTTCCTTACTTCGTGGGTTGCCATTTAGAGGAAGGCTGAGCTCTCTTGCAGGTTTGGAGTCTGCATGTGGTGCATTTTGAGTGGCAAGTAAGTGCTACATTAGCATATGTACTCTGAAAAGGCAGAGCTGAGATTCCACAAACTGAGATTCTAAAAGTGGTGGGTGTTTTTGACTTTAATCCCTCTCTGCCCTCATTTTGCCATTTGCAAAATCACTATAAGCCAATTAATAGCTGTGAAGCACTAAAACATAGAGTACGTTAAAAGTTCCTGAGGAAATGAATCATTCTGTATATAGCAGAGTTCAAATGGGATCAGTACGTAGGTCAGAGTCAAACACCGAGCAAGAAGGGTGACATAACGTACTGAATAGTGGCTCATTAGAAAGGCAGTGTCCATGCAGGAGCTAGGCAAGACAAAACCCATGTGAAAAAAGTGAGGCCAGGTACTGAAAGAGCTGGGTTACTACGCCCATGTGCAGAGGGAGCAAACCTAAGGCTGCAAAAAGGCACGCTCGCAGTTTGGCTTTGCAACCTCTGTAATAGTCTCTTAACCTAAGATGTCTTTTACTTTTCCCCTTTGGGTAAAAACAAACTTTAAAACTTCCTCGTGGCCTCCATCTTATTAACACCTATGTGTCTACAGATGCAGGATGAAACGAAAGCATGTAACTTTCCCCCTGAGAGGACAACGGGGGCTATCGAGCACTCGATGAGGCAGTGTGAGACGAGAGCACCGTACTTTGCCAGGTGACTGCGGGGAGGTTTGCAGGATGCAGGGGATTGAAGAGGGCCAGGGATATGGGACCCCTCCACGGTCTCCCACCAGGATGTGGCCAGGGCAGCCTGGCCTTTCTATCCATTTCTTCCAGCTATATCCCTTTCTGTTTGTCTTTAACCAAGGTCCTCTCTCAGACCCTGTCTCCTGTCTCCCCTGTCCCATCACCTGTCCAGCTCTTCCCTTCTGGCCTGGCGGGTCAAGTCCAGATCTCTGCATTTGTGCTCGTGTCTGGTTTATGTGCCCAGCTGTCCCTGTCACCACGTCTCCCGTCTCCACCTCTGCTCCAGCCTCTGCCCACTGCATCCAGCTCCAAGTCCTCCTCCCCAGCTCCCTGGTTACGCTCTGGCTCTCCTTGATGAATAAAACACCAGCTCCGATGGGTGAAGACCAGCAAAATTTTAAGCACCTGAGATCTTTGCACCTGAGGCATTTGAGGGTGCTCCCGTCTCTTCCTCTCACCTCCAGACTGCTGAAGCTGAGGAGCGATGGGGAGGGGTAGGGAGCAGCCGGGTCAGCTGCCCTTACTCACAACCTGGCCTGCAGGAGAGACGTTCCGTACTCACCAGGCAAAACCAGAGAAACCCACGTGGCCAACATCACACCGCGAGTGGTGCCTGTAGCTGCCGGAGGTGTCACCTCTGCTGCCTTGCCCGCCTGCCCACGTCCCCCTGCCCCTCAGGGTTCACCTGGGAGAGTGGGGGGAGGCGGCGCGGCTGTGGTGTCACAAACGCCTCTGTTGTCACTGTTCTTCCCCCCGCCGCCCCGCTTCCTCCCGCCCACGCCCCGCTCTGTCTCCTCTCCTGCCCCGACGCCGGGTTGGTGTCGGGGAAGGCAGCAGCGGCCGCCTGCCTGAGGCTGCGTTTGACATGGCAGCGAGGCCTGCCCTCCCCATCGCCACGCCACTGGGTCGGGGCTCAGAGGAACCCCCCATGGAGGGTGTTTGGTTTGCCCAGGCTGACGCTCACGGCAGCTTTCTGTTCTCCATGCGTCCTCGAGGCTTGTGGTCTCGGTGGTGGCTCGCCCGCCCCTGGCCTCCGGGGCCTGTCTGTCCATTGTCACAGGGGCTTGGTGCGGCCCATCACCTCCCCATGCTGCAGGTCGCTTCTCTCGTTCCTCGTCTGGCCTCGTGGGGACTGGGGTACCTCACGAGCCCGGACGCTGCTTCGGCACTCGGCTTTGTCCAAACATGGCTGCTCTGGAGACCAGCACCTTGTCCCTGTCTGGTGCTTGGTGGCATTTCAGGTTTCCTGTCCTGTTTAGGGACAGGGCTTTACTACGCACCACACAATGTACTTCTCTGCCGCATCCCGCAACCTGCCTGGCTCTGCGCAGAATCAGCTGTCCCCTGCGTCCGCTTTCTGCCTTCTGTAGGTGCTCACCCACCATCTCAGGGTGCGTGTTGACTGTGTGCTCGCAGCAGCAGGAGAGGACGGAACCAGTAGGACGTTTCTGTCCTCCTGAAATGGGAAGGATGGTTCAGCAGGGTCAGGCTTACCCGCAGAGCAGCACTGCCTCGCGGGTGGATGGGGGGGTGTGGGGAGGGAGCCCTCGGCTTCCCTGGGATCGCTGCCTGCTGCCCGAGGAGTGGGAACACCCACTCCCCAAGGGGGGATGCCCACCGAATCCGAATGTGGAGGAGGCAGGATGTGACTCCAGGCTGAGGCAGAGCCGGCAAAATATGTCAGCTCTCCGTTTTGGGGGCTTTCTGTTATCGTGGTGGTGGTGTGCGGGTGGGGAATCTTCCCGGTGTCCTTGGGAGGGCCTGGCAGCCGATGTCCATCACAGTACCCTCCGCTGGTACACCACCGAGCAGCCAGTTCAGTTTGTTTCTCATTTTGAGAGGAAAAGATGCTGGTTTACATTTCTTGTTCTAACAAGCACCCAGTCATGGGTAATTTTACGCTGGTGGCATGGTGGGAATCCACGTGAGCAAAATGGTGCCACGCAGTTGCAGAGCTGGCTTTCACATGTGCCGTTTTGATGCATTTTGTTTCTGTAACCTTTACCTTTCTAGGACGTCACTGAGCCCTCAGCATCTTAAAACGCCTCTGTACAAACACCACTGCTCAAATGTAGTCCTAAAGCTAAACGAGTGACCTGATTTTCTATCCCACAAACCCCAGTCCCACGCAGCCTAATTCTGCTCTGAAAAGAAATCCTGGAGAAGTGGGATTGCGTGTTGGCTGACTAAACCATCTCGGTGTTCATGCATAAACAAGTGTGTGTGTGTGTGACAGTTTTTTTCTGCTCACTGCCAGCCCTGTAAACTCCATCTGGACCGAGGCAGCCAAATTGCCATTTTTTTCTGGAGCACAGGACAGGAGATTCTGCCTTCAGACAGATAATGTGTGCGCAGACCAAAAATCTCGTCTCTCACCCAGACCTGTGCCTGGCTGAGCCACTTGAGAGCAACCAAGCAAAATATTCCTTTGACAAAGGTGGTAACCGTGACGCCACAGACGCAGAAAGCAGCCTAGTTGTGAAGGCGGCGTTTTTCCCTCCACCTGCAGAACAGAACTGCATTAACCACATTATGTTCTCATTTAGTTCGCTAGGAAGAAAGGTGATGGAGAGAAAATGGTTTGAGGAATCGATATTTTCCTTATACAAAACTCAGCCGGAGGCATTTCTGGTCCGGAAGTGCAGCAGGAGGAACATCCAGCCACTTGGGAGAAGGCAGCAAGCCGGCAGGCAGCTCTCCGCAGCATGTGTAGTTGACCCCCTCTTCGCTACACGAGCCGGCCGTGGTTATTGGGTGTGCGTGGCAGAACAGGCGGGGACCCTGACTCGTGTTTCTGGGTGTCATTTTCCTCTGGTCTAGGTTGCTTTCATCTCCTAAGTACTTATCCTCCCGTAATCTCGCTCTACAGCACCGCTGCTGTGGCAGGTATTTATTACATCTGTTTTCTTTCCTCTGATCAGGGTCTGCGGTCCCTGACTTGGCTTTAACCTCCTGGATGGAGTGAAGAGAAACAGCTTTGGGGCCAGAAGCAGCTAAGCACCCTGATAGTAGAGAGATTGCTCACAAGGTGAGAAATTGACTAGAACATGTCTGGGAAGGGAAGAAAAGAGCTGAATGCTGAAAATTTGGCATGTACTGTGCTGCACGCTCCGCGCTCACCCTGCCTCTTCTGCTCCCATACTGTATAGACTCTGCTTTCAGGAAGATTCGTAGGCAGGGTATGATAAAGATGAAACACATCCCTGGGGAATCTAAATACCCTTTTGAAAAGAGCCTATCACAAATGAAATCAAATCTTGTGTGTTTTTCAGCAAAAACTATAGTCAGAATGTTAGAAGGCATAACTAACCAAAGCGTGGCTTTTCCTTCCTTTCATGCTGACAATATTTTTAATGTTTTATTGGTCATTTTGCTGCCGTGGGCCAGTGCTATACCTTTATTTGTAAAACAAATGTTTCTCAGCCCTGAGTGTTGTAAACAAAACTTTGGAAATCAGTATAACCAGTGTGGTATTGTCTTCCAAAATCAGCAGATCACCCGAAACAAAACCAGAGGGGTTTATCCTGCTGCATTCGTCTCGTATTCTGACCTCCCACATGTAAGAGGATGATGTTAAGTCGCTGAGCAGCGTCATCCAGCTGACCGGCTTACCTCACACTCCAGCATCTGTTGCCGAGGTGTGTTCTCCATATAACTAATAATAAAAACAGGAGCTTCTAAATGTTTCAGTCTAAATGTTCATTTCCATGCTTGGTTAATAAAACAGTTCATCGTTCCACTTGCCTATCTGTTCTGTAGACAAAATCTAGATACAATTTGCTGCAGAATATGTAGGGCTTGCTTTTTAAGGAAAAGGGCTATGACTGGGAAGAAGAAGGAAGAGAGTCTAGTTGGCAGGGTGGATGTCCCTGTGGTGTTGGCTGTTTCTTTCCATGATTAAGCATGGGAATGGTGGAAGAAGAGCAGTGATTCATAGCCAATGGGAAGAGAAGCCGCTACAGTGGTTGTTGAGGAGAACAGTGATGATGCTCCTCTAACCTCGCTAGACATGGGAGCTTTGAGGACAAGCAGGTAACAGGTTTTGTCCTTTAGGGCTGTCACTTTATGACAGAGGACCCTCTTTGCAGTCGGTGCCACAGTGGCTGCCCATCCTCGGGTCACACTCCCTTCCCGTGCTCCTCGGTCTCCGTGCCCTCCCTCTGCCCAGAGAAGATTCCGAGGGGCTGGCTCCTGTGCGGTTACCTAATGGTGGCTGACGGGCAGCAGGTCTCTGTGGCTGCCCTGTTTGGACTTGTCCCTCAGAGAAGCCCGGGGGGTTATTCATTGCTAGTTCCTCTGTTCACTCCAGCAGGTGACAGGACCATGGGCGACACGCAGAAGGGCAAGCTTCACCAGGGAAGTCCTGTGAGAGCTGAACTGCATCTGTTCCCCTCCAGAAAGCTCACAGGTGATACCCTTCAGGACACCGATCAAAGACAGGACCGCAGGCAGGAGCTGGAGACCGAAAGTGAGGTGGAGACGTCTTTTGGAAAGAGGCGGGCAATGGTAACACCCTGTGGGATGGAAGTCTGGGAGTGCGAGGACAGTGGCAGAGCGCACATCAGCAAGGTCATCCTTGCTGGGGACGAGCCGGACCCACCCATGTGTGGGAACGGTGCCATTTGGATTCAGCAGGTGGGAGAGAAAACCTATGAGTGTCCCGAGTGTGGGAAGAGCTTCAGCCGGAGCTCGTACCTGAGCCAGCACCAGAGGATCCACCTGGCAGAGAAACCCTTTAGCTGCTCCGAATGTGGGAAGAGTTTCACCCGCAACTCGGACCTGATCAAACACCAGCGGATCCACACCGGTGAGAAGCCGTACCAGTGCAACGAGTGCGAGAAGACCTTCAGCCAGAGGTCCAACGTGCTCAGGCACCAGCGGACCCACACGGGAGAGAGACACTACCAGTGCAACGAATGCGGGAAGAGCTTCAGCCAGAACTCGCATCTCATCGTCCACCAGCGAAGCCACAAGGGAGAGAAACCCTTTCACTGCCCCCGGTGTGAGAAAAGCTTCAGCGACCGCTCCTCCCTGATCATACACCGGAGAGTCCACACCGGAGAGAAGCCCCACAAGTGCCAGGAGTGCGGGAAGCGTTTCCGGGACAGCTCGGCCATCATTCGGCATCAGAGGATCCACACGGGAGAGAAACCGTACGAGTGCACCGAGTGCAGGAAGACCTTCCGGCAGAGCTCCTCGCTGGTGACCCACATGCGAACGCACACGGGCGAGAAGCCCTACAAGTGCCTCGTGTGCGGGAAGGGCTTTAGCCAGAGCTCGGCGCTCACCACTCACCGCCGGATCCACGGTGGGAAGGCCTTGCCCGTGTACCACGGCGGCCTCCTGCCCAGCTCCTTCCAGTGTGCCGAGTGCGGCCGGAGGTGCAGCGACCGCTCCGCTCTGGCCAAGCACCAGAGCACGCACGCCGAGGAACGGCCCTACATCTGCGTGGAGTGTGGGGACAGCTTCCGCCGGAGCTCGGCTCTCAACGTGCACCTGAGGATCCACCGCGGGGAGAGACCTTACAAGTGCGAGGAATGCGGAAAAACGTTCAGGCATAGCTCAGCCCTCGGTGCCCACCTGAGGATCCACGCAGGAGCCAAGCCCTACGAGTGCGGCGAGTGTGGGAAAAGCTTCCGGAAAAGCTCGACGCTTCAAGTCCATTTGAAAATCCACGCGGCCAAGAAACCTTATAAATGTACGGTGGGCAGGAGAACGCTTGCGTCTCGCTCACTGCTGCCATAGGGCTGGAGCGGACGTTCGGAGCAGGAGAGAAAAGCAGTGTTTGGGTGCACCTGAAAAAGGTGGGTGATGAGAACCACGGTGGGAAGAGACTGGCTGGAGACATGTTGACTCTGGGGTCCAGGCTGGGCGCTTAACCCCAGCAGCAGAAAAACCACTGGGAGGTCTGGAAGCAGGGAGCTGGTCCTGCGAGCCGAGTGCTGGTGGTTTAGCAAGAACACCGAGAGCCCGAGGAACGGGCACCAGCTTCTGGGTAAAGCGGGGGCTGTGAACATGCGGTAGGGTAACAACTGGGAGAATCGGGCTTGTGAAATAACTTTTCAACTGAAGGTCAAAATAAAAAATTGCGGGTCGGTTCTTGACTCAAAACTTTGGCTTGTTCGACCCTGTCATAGTCTTAGGAACTCTCGTTACCTTCCCTTGTTTTTCATGAACGTAGTGGAGTTTACCCAGTGTTTGACAGGGCGCTTCCAGATCTTTCGAGTCTGAGACTCTGGAGCTGAACCTCAGTCTGTCTTTTCTTCCTCCTTTCCAAATCTTACATGGGACAGGGAATTCCTACCTCTGCGCTACCTCTCCAGAAAACACGGATGCGCACGCGTTCCCGGTTGGAACGCTGCCCGTTCCTAGCCCGTGGCGGCTTCTCCCAAGTTGCTCCTCTCTGCTTTGAAACACCTCCAACTTGGGGCATCGACAAACTGTGGGCAAAAACGTGGCCTTTCCTGATTTAACCAAAGACAATTCCCCCGCCCTGAGATGTGGTGGTCAGAGCCGGTAGACGGCGAGTTCCTAGCGCTAGTCCACAGACCGCCTGCAGTTTTGCTGTCCTTTTTGTGATAGAATACTCTTCACTATTGTTTGTAAAGTATTAATACGTAAAGCTCGGCACTACCAGTTGGGAATTACTCTGTTGACTGCGGATTACACGCTCCTCCTCTCTACTGCCGTGTTTTGTTGCCGGCAATGTGTTCCCATCCTAAATAAACCCGTTGTTCCCCCGTGCGATCCAGTCCTCTGCCCCTGCCTATGGCAGGGGTGAACCCTGCCTATGCCGGGGAGCGGGCAGAGGGCGGCCGGACCGGGAACGGGAGGGGATGGAGGGCGGAAAGCCGCCGAGGCCGGGCCGCCTCAGCGCCCGGGGCTGCCGAGCTGGGGGGGGTCGGAGGGCGGAAAGCCGCCGAGGCCGGGCCTCCTCAGCGCCCGGGGCTGCCGAGCTGGGGGTCGGAGGGCGGAAAGCCGCCGAGGCCGGGCCGCCTCAGCGCCCGGGGCTGCCGAG
>Ga0065711_1008947_pt1 | contig 11903 bp, 8 predicted proteins | sample Hoacrofraction12_FD_59098 | JGI IMG/M metagenome (GOLD analysis project Ga0065711, IMG submission 59098) | Hoatzin crop microbial communities from Cojedes, Venezuela - Epithelial fraction 12 v2 (version 2) | ecosystem: Host-associated > Birds > Digestive system > Esophagus > Crop | place... | reverse complement strand
GTATTGAGGTCACAGTGATAAAGGTGTTTCCTTAAAAGAATAGATCAATAGCTAACACGTAGTTATCTTGATTAATTAAAGCCAAACTTATGTGCCAATGATGCTGTCAGTGTACAAAGGTGATTAGGAGGGGTCTTTGTTGGGAGAAATGTTGTGTAACTTGGTGGAGGCATGACATAAAATATGTATTTTTAGCAATGGAGGCTCCATATGATGGCACTGAAGTAACTGTGGTCATGGAGGAAATAGAGGGCACTTACACTTACGCATCGCCAGTGCCATCGAAGAAGAAAAAGAAATACAAAATTACTGTCGATCATGGAGAAAAAGCCAAAAAGCCTAGGTAAGTTCTTTCTGTCTTCATTTGGTGCCTCTGTCGGGTATGGGAGCAGTTTTCTTTCTTTCTGATAAGAGTGAACTTTGCAGTACGCTTGGAACAATTTGTAGTGTAAAATACCGTGTATAAAACATTAGCTTGATGCTTTGGGCCTGCTCTGACATACTTGCCTTTACGGGTGCTACTGTTGCCTGATCTAAAGTTTGTGTACCCCAGAATAGTTTGTGTTAGGCTCTTTCTCCTTACTTCAGAGGTTCTTCGCAGAATCTTTGTTTTCATTTGGTTAAAAACAGCATTTACAAGTAGAATTGAATGTAATGTGCTTGTCAGTTGACCTTGAGACAAACATAAACCTTGTGGATTTCCTTTTCCAAAGCAATTTATGTAGAATGAGGTTTTGGTTTCTGATTGTGTTTCAGATCTGCTTACCTCCTCTACTATTATGATATTTACTTGAAAGTACAGCAGGAGCTCCCCCACCTCCCTCAGTCCGAAATCAACAAGAAGATCAGTGAGAGCTGGAGGTTGCTCAGCGTGGCTGAGAAGAGCTATTACTTGGAGAAAGCCAAGCTAGAGAAAGAGGGATTGGACCCGGTAAGTCGTCTTTCTGACAGTTCTTTGCCATGTGAAGAGAGAGGCACTTAACTGCTTCCGCAGCACCGTGCATGGGAGGATCCCTTAGTGGCAGATTCCAGTTTGTACGTCTGCTCAGAGCAGCCTATAACGAAGCGGCGTGTGAGGCCGCTGCCTCTTGCTTTTGCCTTCTCTTCAGCCAAGGGATAGCATTTGGGAATTCAAGATGGATATGTCCAATACCCGCTGATGGGGATGGTAGTTATTTTTGTGTGATGTCATGAGGATGATTGATGGTAAAGTGGAGGATAAAACCAGGGCTGAGAGGGATTCTGCAGGCTCTGTCATGTGAGGAAATTCCCAGCAAACTGCTTCAGAAACCATTTGAAGTTTAAGCACTAAAATAGCAGGACTGAGGACTGAATCTGTTCCTTTACTCATGTTCATTTATTCCATGCTCTGCTTTTGCCAACAGAACTCCACTCGAACTGCCGTAGTTCCAGACATTCCAGGTTTCCGTAAGATTCTTCCTCGCTCAGATTTTATAATTATTCCCAAAACCACTCTTCAAGAAGACAAGAGCAGGCAGTCGCTGGAACTGTGTGTGACACAGGGTCAGGCAGCATCCGAAGGGTTAACGGCTTCCACGAATATCACAAATGTCTCCTGTGATGCTGTGCAAAACATCCTTTCTGTGGACTCGAGCCACGTCGGCATGTCTGAGCAGTGCATTGCCATTGAAGGACTAGCGGAAGAGACGGCTTCCTTTGCTCAGCCAGATGCTGTGGAAGAAGTGGTTGCATCAGAGGTTCCCTCTCACTATGTTGGCCCCGTGACAGAGAAGGTGGCTGGAGATATCCTCTTGGATGAGGCTTCTTTGGAGATAGAAGGGCAACCGTATCAGGCAGCTCGGGTAGTTATTGAAGAGACTCTAGTTAGCGGCTCCACAGACATCTCCAGCGGGAGCAGCGCTGTGGCCCGTCCTCAGGTTTCAGATGGTGTGTCTGTGGTGACCGTGGTGACTGGGAGGGTGAGTTATTCTGGTGACACTCGGGCTCCAGCCAGAGTCTCACCTGAAATGGCCGAGTGCCGTTTAACGCATTTTACTTGAGGCCCTTGGTGGCTGCAGGAGATCCTGTATCGCCCAGCGTGCTGACGCTTATCAGCGAGGGAAACAGCGGCTTTCGTAACTCGGTGATTACAGCATCTCTGCTTGCAGATTGACTCTGCCGTATGCTGGTATCACTTGTGTCTTAAGATGACTGCTGGAGATTTTTAAAAATTATTTCTTGTAACAGTACTTGGGGTCGGTTCCACAGTTGGACTACGAGATTTTTGGGGAAAGAAAAAGTGTTACCTCTGTGCTCCTGATAGCTATTTTCTTGGCTGCAGAGAGGTAGAAGTGAGTGTTTTTAAGTTGAGGTGTTAGGGATCAGTTATAGAAAACCTTATTCTGTAAAGAAATGGATCTGCTGTTTTCAGTTTCAAGCTGTGGAGGGTTTGGTAGTTTCCAGAGGAGACCTGGTAAGGCTGTTTACTTTTGAAGTGATCGTTCTTCTTCCCTGCTTTCTGGTCTTATCAGTCCTGAATACATTTGTTGAAGGATAGTGCTCATGAGAGGGTGGGACAGATCACCATCTCTGTTGTTTTCTATATGTATTTTCCCTTTGGCTTCATTTTAGGATATTGAAGAGAGTAACTCCTCCACACCTGCTACACAGTTTATTATGTTACCTTTGCCAGCTCATTCTGTTGTGGAGAACCCAGCATCAATTAAATTGGTAAGAAATTCAGAGTTGTGTATGGTATTTTAAGGTGTGGATGTATTACCGTAGGTTTGTCTTAATGATGTCAGAGTAGGAAGGGTCTGATTGTCCAGTTCTTAAAGATAATCCAATTTGGAGTCATGATGTCAGTTGACACATTTCTTGCCCATGGTTTTATGCCTCGTGTACACCAGTGTGGGTCTCTGACTGCTTAGAGTGTCTTGTAGCAGGCTGTTTCTGCTGCCTGTTTCCTCAAGGAGTTCTTGGAGGCAGATGGAGCGGATAATGCTATTGCAACGACAGTTTCTGTGTTGCCCTTTTCAGGGTCTGTGTAGCCATCTACGTCTTCTACTTGGTGTTTATTTGTTTTCATAAAATGCTGGTGTCCATCCCTTTAAGGGCAAGAATCTGCTCTTGTGACAGGAAAATGTGAGCTCCCCAGTCTCCTGGGTGGCTGTTGCTTTGGCCGCATGACAGGAGAGGAGCAGTGACCTAAGGTTTTGGGAACCCATGTCAAAGGTTGCGTGGCCTGTTGCATGAGGAAGAATGGTATTATTTCTCTAATCTGTCCACTCCAACCACCTACATTTTTGTAGCCATTGTAGGACTTCATTGTACAGTCAGCACTGCAGCTCCTAGTGTTGTATAAGCTAGCATCAAATCATGTTTTCCAGGCCCTCTGTGCTTCCAGCTGGTGGAACACTGCAGATGTTTATAGTGGTGCATAGCGTGATATTCCCCCAGCTGTCTTAGGGAGAATGGAAATGCCTCAGGTTTTTGTTGCTGAGGAGAAGGGCGTAGCTTGAATTATTTCATTTATTTGACAGCAGCACTTGCATTTCTAGAAAAGAAAGTACCTAGCTGGGGACTTATGGCACAACAGCTCCCTTGGGACAGTTGAGTTCAGCATGTTGAGAAGTGCTGCGCTGGCAAAAACTCAGTGTGTTGTTGCTGTTGTCCTGGCAAAGACGACAGGTTCTGCTTCAGTTGTCTTCATAAACAGCGTAGTTTGCAGCATGTTACAGTAAAGCACCGGGGAGCGCTTGACCACTCCATACAACAACAAATTACTGGTGAAAACTGCCTGCGCATCGTGAGCGCTTGTCTTCAAGTCTCATCATCCCGTTGACAGGAGTCTGTTAATCACATTTTGCCTCACTGTGGACTGCTGTTTGAATCACTTTTATACCATCTTGTTATGACTTATTGATAAGAGAGTGGTTACATCTCTGGAAATGCAAGGTTAGCTTGTAGGCTATATGCGTTGCTCGTCTCTGCTCCGCAGTTTGATCTAAATGCTGGTAATACCGAAGGCTGTTGTACAGCCTGAGCATTTGGACTCGGAGCAGTTACGGTGCTGACCCACATCATCCAACCGTGTGCGGTGGTTGGTCAGTAAAAGGAGTTATAGTGGAGGGCTGGTGATTTGCCGAATAATGTTCGTAAAGTGCTTACGAGGAAAAGGGAGCGATGAGCACAGCTTTGTGTTTTTCAGCTCTGTAGAGGAATTCTTGACATCTCTCATTTCAGACAACCACCTACACTCGCAGGGGACGTGGCAATTGCACTAATCCTGGCTGTTCCTTCACTTATGTCACCAGGCATAAGCCACCAAAATGCCCGACATGTGGGAACTTCCTGGGAGGGAAATGGATCCCAAAGGTAAATCTGCCTTTCCTTCCCTGGTTTTGATACGAGAAGTGCTGGGTGTGTGGATGTCTGTGATATTTCTAGACCTGTAGATCTAGCACAGGAGGTCAGATATGCCAGAACTGATCCCTGCACTTATGTTCCAGTGCTTGTGCTGGAGCAAGTCACTGTTGCAGAGGACGCTCTGCCAAGGTGAGACGGACCCCGAATCACCACACCTTGGGTAAAGATGCCGCTTGTAGTGGTGTCAGAATAGATGGGGCTGCGTTTGGTAACTCTCTCTCACTGGGAGGACACGCATTCTTCTGGCCCTCTGCCTGCCTTATTGTTCCTGTGACCGGAAGGCATTGCCTGTTCTTCCTGCTACAGCCCTAGCTAAGCTCAGGAATTTGGTGAACCATTTGTTTTGTGGTAATGTATCGACATTTGAAGTTCTTCTATGAATTGAGGTTTTCTGCGGTCTTTCAGCATCGTTTTTTCGACAGAAAAGAGGAACAATTCTCAGCTATAGTAGGTGTATGATCCTTTGGGAGCTAGCAAATAAAGTTGATCTGGTAGAAGCTGAAGTGCTGCTGGGTGTTGTTGACTCATGGTCATGTGTCTCATTCATGATGTTCTGACCTTTGGCTGGAAGGAAATTCCCAGGTGTTGATGGATTTGTGAAGTTTGTTTGATACCACATGATACCTACTCTGCTTAAGTTATTGGCATCTCTGCTGGTTGTATACAGCAAAAAACACTTGCTCTGTAAACCTTGGCAATGTCATGGTAATTAGTCAGCTCTGAACAGATGTGCATTCATTAAATTTCTGTCTGAAACAAGGTTCCTCAGGCACAAGTTAAAGGATGTTCTCAGTGTGAAAATTTGCATTGGCAGTCAGTGGCTTTGTGTGGAGTTGTTCTAAAACTCCGTTGTTTTATGTCTAGAGCCATTATAGCATTTGGGGACAGGAACTTTTTTAGGCAGCTTACAAACTCTGTAGTGTCTGAGCTGATGACTGGGGTTCCTATGTGGTAGAATACAAATAGTGACGAAGGCTTCTTAGATTTTGTTCTGTAAACCTGCTGAAGTAGATGGATGGCCAACTGCAAAAACGTGTTTCTGCCTGAATACAGCGTGCCTGCTCCTGTTCAGTCCTACATTGATGAGAATGGAAAGGTTTTAGAGGGAGTTTTCTTTCTGACTTTCAATTTTATTCTGTTCTTCTGGGAACATATTTGCGTAAACAGTTCCACTTGTTTTTCTGGTGTCATGCCTTGGGAAAAACATGCACCAGCAGTTTTTTTAACGGGTAATAACATCAGTAGAACTGAAACTAAATATACGCATACCTTCCTGTTCCTTAGGAAGAAAAGGGACTAGGTTAGAAGATGTCTGTTTTTAAAACCTAGTCTGAGTATCAACTCTGTAGAGAGCTGAGAATTAATATGTTTATCTTGCCAGAGACTCTTGATTCCATTTCTGATATCTTTTTGCATGTTACCGATTCACTGTTCCATCGTGCCTTCGTTGACCCCTATACATGGCTTCTGTAGCCTGAGTCTTGAAGGTAACAGTTTTCTTAAAGTCGAAAAACCTTCCTGAGTAATCCTCTGTTTCTTGAGTCACTCAAATGCATGCTTTTCTGAACCCATGTATCCAAAAGGTACAAATTCTCTATCCCTTTGGTTCCTCAATAATGTGGAAGAACAGACAGCAGCAGAGGGCTGAAGCTATGAAAGGGGAGTGTAGGAGGTGGGTCCTTGTTACAGAGGGTGGTGAGTGAGTTTGTGATGTTGATTCTAATGGTGATATTTGAGGGAGTTGAAGAAAGACTGATGCTTCAAAGTAAACAGTGTCTAAAATAATACATGGAGGGCCAGGGGGCTAGATAAAATGCTAACAGGGACTTTGCTGTCACAGGAGATGACGTCTTTCTGTTCCCGTACAGTTCACTGCTTAAACACTTAGGATTTTGCTGTTTTGATCCAGCATTAAATAGGCCATGGAAAACCTGGCATATGTGAAGGGAACTTGCTTATCTGTGAAAGCGTAAAGCTCTGAAATGTGGCGCTCTCTTTGTTTACAGGAAAAGCAACCAAAAAGCAAAACTGAGCCAAATTCAGGCACCTCTCTTAAAACTCCGGCAGCTAAAAGAGGTCAACAGTCAGGTTTCACAGAAGCAGCAGCTGTTAGCGAGAGTACCTCCAAGTCTGCCTTGGAAAGCTCTGAGGCTGTCAGCCAGCTGCTGAATGCTATGCCTGTCGGAGGGCAAATGCAGGAAACGGAGTGGGAGGAAGTGGTCATCTCTGAGGATCACATCCTTGCAAACAACGTGCTGGCTGAAGACAGAGGGAGGGCTGTTGGAGGGATCCTGGGTCAAGAGAGCCAACGGCAAGGAGACTCTTCTGTGGAGCAGGCAGAAAAAGATAGCATGGGGCTGGGGATGCCATGTGCTTCGAAGGTGCCAAGGCCAAATGCCTCTACAAAAAAGCTAATGGGGTGAGTCTGTTTTCCATATGTTATGGGAGCATATGATGTCTGTTTTATGCTGGTGGGACTAATCCAAGCAATTGAAGGCTGTTGGTAGGGCTTCCTGTAAGACCTGTTGTGTTTGTTTACTGTCTGTTTTCTGGCAGTTTATGATTGTTCCTTTGAGATTGATTTGTCCATCAGAGCTTTTTTTTTTTTAAATTGATAACTAAAGTATAGTCACAGGGCAGATGTATCCTTAGCGCTCCTTTCTATTGCAATAGCTGTGATTACTGTGCTAATAAGGCACAGTTCAGGGAAGAGAAGAAAATTGATGCAGAGGGGAAAACCACGTATTTTTTTTTTCCAGTCTTAGCTCTTTCAGAATTAATGCTCCAGCTGCTAGACACAAAGGACAAGAAGTAAAGAGTAAACCAAGACCTAAGCCCTCCTTGCTGGCTGTAGCAAGACCCATGCGAGCCATTCTGCCTGCACCAGCCAGTGTGGGGAGAGAAGCCAGCGCTGAGCAGCCTAGCAACAGACAGGCCTTTGTGAATAACGGTAAAAGCAGTAATCTCTGGCATGCTTTGGGAGCGGTTGTCTTTCCTTACCATGTTGAAGTGGTCTCTATTAAATAATAAGACATGTCTGAAGGGTGATAGTAACCTACGCTAGGAAAAAACATTCTTTTTCTCTAACCGAGGGTGCAGGTAAATTGGCCATGAAACTCCTGCTTGGGTCATTTCAAGTTCAGAGGAAAAGTCTCACATGACTGTGGTGACATTTACCAGGGATATCAGAATGGAACAGGACCTGTTTTTTCATATCTAACCTGCTGCATCCTTTTCTTCCTTCAAGACAAGCATTCCCCCGTGAGAACATCAGGCTTGAAGCCCAGTACGTTGAAACAGTTGGGCCAGCCGGTTCTGCCGCCACCAAGTGCTGAGGAGCGAAAGGTACTTATGGTTTGTTCTTCAGATGCGTATTGTTTTCCTGTGTTTTTTTTTCCCCAGATGAGGGATATGACCCGAGTGGTGAGAAATAGAACATAAAAATGTAGCAGCCATAGGATGATGAGGTCTGTGACTGACAGTTTTTATGAGATGACTCGGAAGCAGCATGAATGCTAGATGGCTGAGTACAGGATCTGAACTGAGAGATGCTGTTGGACAATGCTTCAGTTGGCTGCTTTGAGAACCTCCCAGCTACTCCCAGAAGATATTCTGAGGATCTGCTAGTGCTTTGATAATCTGATGGGCAGTACGAAGTACTGAGTCTTTCACCTATGAAATATGACTGAGTGTGCCAAAATGCCTTAGTATGCAAAGCAGTGTGTTGTAGTCCTCTGATATGAAATGAATATTAATGGATTTCCCAGGGATAAAAAATGCTAATAGTTATTGTTTGTAGGATGTATGTATTCAGTAGTAGGTATCTCATGGGTGTTGTTTTCTCTGCTTTCAATCTTTAGCTCCACAGTGCTTTGACCAGCAGGGCATCTCAGGTTAAAGTAGTGGAGGTCAAACCAGACATATTCCCTTCCTACAAGTACAGCTGCACCGTAACTTTGGTGAGAATTTTTCAGATGGTCTGACTTATGCCTGGGGGAGTGTCATCTCTGGGATGAGAACGTTCTGTGACTTCTGTTTTCCTGACTTGCAGAAATGTATCTCATATTTAATGTGAGACAATCTGTGTGACATCTGTTGACCTAAGCCAGGGTGACTGTACTCTGTTGCAGTCATGTTTGGGATCTTGTTAAGAACTGGATTTTTCTTCATCCCCATCCATTCCTTGAGTTCTGTTGAAACAGAACAGTTCTGTTGAAACTGGGAGGGTCAGTGGTTTCTGAATGAGTTCAGTGTGTGAGTGTTTGTGGTCTCTGGAACTGGTGCCGAAATGTTTGAGTGCCAGTTAAAATATTCTGTGCAAGGTGACAGGGCCTGCTATTTGACCTTTAAATGGGGTGTTACAAAGTGGTGAAAAAAGCATATGATATTCAAGCAGACTTTTCTAGAAAATTTTGTTGGCATCTAAAATTCAAGGTCAGCAATTATCTTCTTTGTGTCGTTCAGGATTTGGGATTGGCAACGTCACGTGGCAGAGGGAAATGCAAGAACCCCTCTTGTAGTTACATGTATACAAACAGGCACAAGCCCCGAGTCTGTCCAAGCTGCGGATACAATCTTGCCAAAGACAGAGCTGAGAAGACAGCAAAATCGCTGGTAAGGTTCAGGATAGTTTGTCCTATCGAATGGCTGTTGCGGGGTGCGTAGGGAAGTTCCTTAGTTTGCACGCGCCCATGGGAACGTGATAATTTTTTTTTCATTATGGTAATTTTTTCTAACAGAATAATGTCCTATTAAAATTACTTGTGATGGTGCTTGTACTGTTCAGCTCCTGCAACAGTGGTGCTTCAGGCTGAGTGTGAGACTGAGTGCACTCAGTTCTACTACCACTGGATGTCTCTGTGGCTTAAAAATGCTGACGGTGTGTCGGTATGTGCTGGGGAAGTCACCTCTGGAGTCACATTTGTTGTGTCAGCTTTGTTGAGCTTCGGACTTCATCAAGAAAGTCCCAGTTATGCTCTGCTTTATGGCCACTTTGTGGCTAATATCAGTTGAGTTGGTACATCTTGTATTAGAGCTTCCTATTTTTAGGGGTTTGTAGTGCAACTTTACTCCCAGCCTGAATTTATTTCTGGCCATAGTATTTTTTTCTGTTGTAAAAAGATATTTTTCAGTTCTCTGCTGTTCACAGTGATGTAAATGATGAATTCTGGGTTTTGTTTGTTTGGAATTTTTTTGCATTTGAAGTTTCAAAGGTTAGCTTTTCTCATACAGAATTGTTTTCTTTTTGAACAAAAAATAAAGGAGCTGTCCTGTTCTTAGCTGAAATACTCACTCAGCATGTAGACAGATTACATTTTAGTCTGTGTGGTAATAGGACTCTTCCACTTGCCTTTTTTATTTTGAAGAACATAACTTTGTGTGGTGTGTTTTTTTAAAAAAAACAAACTGAAGTGGCCTGTGTGAAACTCGTACATAAGCAGCTATGTAGGGAACAGCAGTGCGCTTAGCTCAGCTTGTGTTTTGAGAGGCATGTGGCGTGTCTCTTCCTCATTTAGTTTTTTCTTATTTTCTGGTTCTAGATATGTTTGACATTGCTCTCACACAGTTCATTGGCGTCTCTGCACTTTTGATCTGGTCATTTATCTCATTGCTTATTTCAACTAGGCAGGTTGAAATGCTGACATAATAATTTAAGCAATTAAACAGATTAACCTGTTTGTGTTCTCGCTGTTCTGAGCCACCTAGAGTTTCGTTCTCCTGTGCTCGTGCATTTTGTCTTCGTAGTGTATGTGTGTTGGGGGGTGTGTGTCTAAGGACTGCAGCTGATCAGTTGTAATTGATGAGTGCATTCCGTACATCACAGCCCCCAGTTCTCATTTAGTGCGTGTCTCCTCTAGCTCCTGGAGAGGTGTGCAGACTGCCGTGGCTGGCTGAGCGTGTTATACAGGAGAATGTGCTTGATACGGAGAAGGACAGTGACGATTGCCAGGATTGTCAAAGTGTTTATATACCTGTTGGTGGCTGTCCCTCTTGATCCTCCATCTCTGCACTAACACTGCAGTTCAGTGGCAAATCTGTGATGGTCTAGCAGTATTACAGGAGTTCCTGAAAGGCTGGCCTGTAATACAGTATTTTTGGTGAAGTGACTTAGACTTGAAGCTGCTGTCTGGGGTCAGTGATTGAGCAGTAGAATAGAAGTTAAGTCTACTGGGCACAAAGTTTACTGTGTTTCTGCTACCTTTTGTGACTTCTTTGGGCTTCTTAATATTTCATCCCCGTGCTTTCATAGTTGCAAATGTGAGTGTTTGATTCACTTTCTAGGAGGTCAGTCCAGGTCAGTCTGATGTGCTGAACACCAGCGAGCCCCTCACCCCGTTCCAGAAAGAGATCCAGCGTCAATCCACCCTGCAGTTGCTGCGCAAGGTAATGCAGATCCCGGAGAACGAATCGGAGCTGGCTGAGGTTTTCACGCTCATCCATGAACTCAACAGTTCGCGGCTCATCCTGTCCAACGTGAGTGAGGAGACAGTCACCATAGAGCAGACCTCCTGGTCAAACTACTATGAGTCTCCATCTGCGCAGTGCCTCCTCTGTAACAGCCCATTGTTCNAANGGGGACAGAAGTAAGATTCTGTTTTAGACTTGTGACTCTTTCAACCTCGTGCTGATGTTCTGTGTTACAAGCGTGCCTGAAGTAATATTTGCTTTAGCCCCTGGTACTGAAGCTGGTGTAAGTTACACTGGATAAGCTACATGTATGTGGACAGGGTTTAGCTCGTTAGTGATAAGCTGTTTCTGTTTCTCCTGTGCAGTGCAGTTTGTCATAGTTAGCATTTCTGTACAGCAGGAGAGCTTGATCAAAGAGTGACTGCTAAGTCTGGATGTAATTTTATTTTCTTGAAACAGAATCTTTTCATCAGTCATCCCCTCTTTGTTTCCCAGTCCGATGTTTTGAGGCTGACAGAGGCAAACTTGTGGGATTATAGATGTGCATTATGTGATTTCCCTTTCCTCTCTCTTCCTGATCAGAATATTTCCTGTGTGGATCCTTTTGCTTATGATGTTTTTGTTCTTTTCATGGCTTAGCACGGGCTTGAGTGAATCCTTTTTATGGAACAAATATCCAAATTGAAACTGAAGGACTTTCAGAAATTACCAGTGTATAGGCTAGATTACCTTCACTAGATTTGTCTTAAAGCTTGTAGGATATTTCCTCACTGAGTCTGCCAGACATCCTCCTGTTGCCGAAAGCTTGACCTGAAATGTTTCCCACAGCAAAATCATAGAATCATGGGTTGGAAAAGACCTCTCAGATCATCAGGTCCAGCTGTCACCCCAACACCACCATGCCTGCTAAACCATGTCCCAAAGTGCCACATCTACACGTTTTTGAACCCCTCCAGGGACGGGGACTCCACCACTGCCCTGGGAAGCCTGTTCCAATGCCTGACCACTCTTTCAGTAAAGAAATTTTTCCTCATATCCAATCTAAACCTCCCCTGATGCAACTTGAGGCCATTGCCTCTCGTCCTATCACTAGTTACTTGGGAGAA
>Ga0065711_1048267_pt1 | contig 11904 bp, 3 predicted proteins | sample Hoacrofraction12_FD_59098 | JGI IMG/M metagenome (GOLD analysis project Ga0065711, IMG submission 59098) | Hoatzin crop microbial communities from Cojedes, Venezuela - Epithelial fraction 12 v2 (version 2) | ecosystem: Host-associated > Birds > Digestive system > Esophagus > Crop | place... | reverse complement strand
CACCATGATGATGAAGATGAGCATGAGTGCTGCCATCACCACCACGATGATGATGATGAGCATGAGTGCTGCCATCACCACCACGATGATGAAGATGAACATGAACATCACCACCATCACGGCGATGAAGAGCTTACTCCTGATGAAGAGGGCGTAATCGTACATCATAGTGATGCGCATCACCATCACCATCATCACCATAGTCACGGCGGACATGATGCAGATGAGGTATTCCAGAGCTTTGCTCTTGAAACACCTGTTAAATATACTAGAGAAGATATCGAAAACATGCTTGCAAAACTTGAAGATTCAGACAAATACGGATTTATCCTTCGCTCAAAAGGCATCGTAGAAGACCATGATGGCAACTGGATTGAGTTTGATTACGTTCCTGAAGAGACACAGATTAGAGAAGGCAATCCTGATGTGACAGGCAAAATTGTTGTAATCGGTGCAGGTATCAAAGAAGAAAATATCGAAAACCTATTCAGAAGAAGAGATTAATTTATGAATTTATGGAGTAAAAAAAATACAATGAAACCGGTATATATAATAAATGGCTTTCTGGACAGTGGAAAGACAGATTTCTTTAGATATACAATTTCACAGCCATATTTCCAGACTGATGGTACAACACTTCTGATTGTCTGTGAAGAAGGTGAGAACGACTATGAAGAAAATCGTCTCGCCGCAGCAAAGACTGTAAAAGTTGTAATCGAAGATGAAGAGGATTTCACTGTTTCAAAACTTCAGAGCCTCGAAAATAAATATAATCCTGAAAGAGTTCTCATCGAATTCAACGGAATGTGGGATTTCAGAAAGATTCATCTTCCAAAGAGCTGGAGAAAAGAACAGCAGATAACAGTTATTAACTGCGAAACATTTGAAATGTACTTCACAAATATGAAATCACTTCTCGTTGAGCAGATAAGAGAATCAGATCTCATCCTATTCAACAGATGCGATGGCTTTGGTGAAAAACTTCCTACATTCAAGAGAAATGTAAAGGCTGTAAATACAAAAGCAGATATCATATTCGAAGACAAGAACGGCGAAGTAGATGTAACACTCGATGAAGATCTTCCGTTTGACCTTACAGCCGATCCGATTGAGCTGAACAATTACGGCTACGGAATGTTCTATCTTGATGCACTTGATCATATCGATAGATATGCAGGTAAAAAGGTACAGTTCAAGGCCATGGTTGCAAAGCCAAATGGATTTGATAAGACAAGATTTGTTCCGGGCAGAATGTCTATGAATTGCTGTGCTCAGGATATGCAGTTTCTCGGATTTGCCTGTGACTATGATGGTGCTGACAAACTCGACGAGAAATCATGGGTCAAAGTCACAGCTACAGTTGAGAAAGAATATATCGAAGAATACGGCGGAGAAGGCCCTGTCCTTAAAGCTGTAGATGTTGTTCCGACAACAGCTCCTCAAAATCCTGTCGTAGACTTCACAAACCCAATCATGTCTGACTAAAATTTTTGATAATATGACGCCGCATGCCACAAAGTAGCATGCGGCTGTTTTATTAAAAAAATTATATCGTTTATGTTTGTATTAATTTTATTACATCGTACATATTCGTAGAGCTTAAAGAAAATGGTAATCGTGAAAAAATTTGTATTTTTACATATGTAAAGATAATTTCAATTAAAATTATGGTATATCAAAGTTCTACTTGTTATAATAATATTGATAAACTTGATAAAGGAAAACATAAATTGACAGCCAAAAATACTTACAAGGTCATAAGTACAAGTCAGGATGATGAGATAGCTTATGATGCAAATGCAAAAAGGATTTTGGCAGATAAATTCGATATCCCTATGACGGATGAAATAGGACAGGAGGTTAAAAATAAATCTTGCCAACACCTACAACCGAAAGGAGTCTCTATGTCAAAGAAATATAATATATGTCTTGATATTGGCGGTACCAAAGTTCTCGGTGCGATATTCGATGAAAAAGAAAATATTATTTACAGAATAAAGAAAAAAACAAAAGAGAGCGGCGACTCTACATCAAATGTAGAAGAGCTAATCATGAGCGTTGTAGAAGAGTTAATTGATGAATCCGGTATAAAAAAAGATGACATAAATGCTATATCTGCAGGAGCTCCCGGAGTTATAGACAGTGCAAACGGAATAATTCTCACATCGCCCAATCTGCCATGGGAAGATTATGACATAGTAAAACCTATGAAAAAGAAGTTTGGAGTACCTTTTTACATAGGCAATGACGTAAATGTAGGCGTACTTGGTGAGTACAAATACGGTGCATGCAAAGGATATAAAAACGTTGTCGGCTTCTTTGTCGGTACAGGTATGGGCGGTGGCCTAATCCTAGATGGAAAGCTCTATACAGGCAATAAATTCAAAGCCGCAGAGTATGGTCATATGGTACTAAATCCTGAGGGACCTATGTGTAACTGCGGTCAAAGAGGATGCCTTGAAGCTTTTTCAAGTAAGCAAGGAATGAGTGCCTATATCAGACAACAGACTGCCCGCGGCAGAAAGAGCGAAATGGAAGAGAATGTAAAGGATGGTGTATTCAAGAGTAAAGCTTTGAAAAAAGCACTTGAACACGGTGATACAGTTGCCATAGAATCTGTCGATAGAGCATGCCATTTCCTAGCTGTTGCAACCGGCAATATGATCAATACCATAAGCCCGGATGTTGTAGTATACGGCGGCGGTGTAATAGAAGCAGTCGGAGATATATTTCTTGAGAAAATCCTTAAAGAAGTCGATAAATATTGTATGCCATCAATAAGAAAAACTGTCGATATAAAAATAGCATCTCTTGGAGATGATTCCATTTTGTACGGAGCACTATCTATGATAAAAGAAAATTCGTGATTTTTAATATTTAAACTCAGTATTTGTCTTTACACTCTTAAAAATAAGTGTTAATATATATGTAGTAATCAAAACTACATGAAACAGTTTTCGTTAACCGCATAAAACTGTTCAATTTTATAAATAATACCAGAAACTATCCTGATATTCTTTGGATAAGGAAGGAGCTACATATGACAACAGCTGATTTAAAAGAATTTTTCAAAGAACATTTAGTACCAAGTAAATTGTACAAAATAGATGGTGAGCACAAGAACAGAATCTGCATGGAGAAATCTGGTGACGGATGGGATGTATTTTTTAAGGACAAAAAAGAGAGAGTCGGTGTGACCCACTATAACGATGAGGTTTCAGCATGTGACGCCATGATGAACGAAATCAGAAAAGTCATGGAATCAATCTACGGCATCACATGGGCAAAATTGTAAATTTAGATAAATAAGATTCTTAATATATGTAATACTATAAACAAAAAAGTTACCGGTTTGTATCTCATTCTTCAATATTGAACCTAAACCAAACAATTGAAGAGTGTAATACAAATCGGTAACTTTTTTTACGAATTTTTTCTTGAATTCAGCGACCTTAAAATTTCATTAACATTGCCTTCACTTAATACATTATCATAATTAGCATCAAATTTTAAAAGAGTATTTTATATATTCTTCCTGATCGAAGTTTCATTGCAATTAGGTATTCATCTGATATTGTCTTAAATTCAACAATATTTCAATTCATTATCTATACGCATAAACTCATCTCCTCCTAAAAAAATCATAAACGGTATACCGTTATAATATCAAGTTTTATTAACCACTCATAAAAAACGCCACCTCGTCCGATAAATATATTGATAGTTTATGCACATGGAGGCACATAAACTATAGTTCTGCAAGTTTTCAAAGTTCCAAATAAAAACAGTACCAATATAAGATAATTCTATGAATAACTATTATAAAACGGTACTGCAAAACATATCATAAAAAACAGTTAAAATTAGCTTTTGGCTACACATTTAAACATACCAAATATTTAGTTTTTGATAAACGAAACACTATTTTTAAAACAATCACTACCTGCATAGAGAGGGAAACTTATGAAAAATAGCTTTAATAAGAAACTTCAAGCAGTAATGCTAAGTGCATGTTTTGCCATTCAGTCACTTGGCGCAGCAAACGCTTCAAGCTACGTGTCGTATGCAAAAGCAGATTCAGATAATTATCTATTGGCGGAAGCTGGTACAAATACGCCGCCTTATACAACAGATACCGCGCAAGCCGAAGAAAATACAGTTAGCGAATCCGAGCCCGAAGTCACATCACAGCCTGAGACTACATCTGAGTCTGAAACTACTACTCAGACAGATAGTGGAAGCTCTGATAATGGCGGAAATGATAGTGGAAGCCCCAGTGATGACAATCAGTCTAGCGATAGCACAGATAGCGACGCACAAGGTCAGAACAGCATAACCATAACTGCGCCTCTTAGTATGCAGGAAAAGAAAATGAGCCTTCAAGATACGCTCCCCGAAGTAAATACGCAGGAGTCCAAAGAAGAGACAACCGATGATTCAAATAAAGAAAGTGACAGCGAATCATCAAAAGCAAGTTCTGCAACGACAGAAAGCTCCAACAACGTATCAGGAGAAGGCTCTGCAACTACGTCTATGTCTATAGAATCAGGAGCATCCAATAGTGCATCTACCGCATCATCCATAGAAACTGACGAAACATCAGATGCCGCATCTACAGCTAGTACAGATGATGAGTCATCTGACGCGGCTTCTACCGCGTCAACATCTTCAGATGCCGCATCTACAGCTAGTACAGAAGAAACCTATGAGAAAGAAACTTATGAATATTCCGATGGCACCGTCAAAGTAACAGCAACTCTCCAATATGTCGATGCCGTACCTGATGATGCCGTATTCAAGGTAACAAGAATAACCAGCACATCCGACGACTATTCATATGACGCCTACATGGAAGCCCTAAATGAAAATTCATCCAATACATACGACAGCTCCAATACTTTGCTCTACGACGTTGGATTCTTCATCACAGAAGATGGAAACGAAATAGAATACGAGCCAACAGAAGGTGCTGTCAAAATCAGCATGGAATTTACAAGCGGTATCCTTGCAGAATCTGATGAAATCGAAGTAACGCACCTGCCACTTGTGAATCAGGTAAAAGAAAATGCTGATACAACAGCCGACGTAACAGATGCCAAGGCAAGAGACGTCATAGTCGAAGAAGTAAGCTCAAACGTAGTATCAAACGGTGACAGCACAACTGTGTCATTTGAACTTGATAGTTTCTCTGTTACGGCATTTACGACAACAACGTCTGAAGAAGCAAAAGAGGCAAATGATGATGAATTTTTAAGCGACCTAACTATCACATATACATCCGTTAGAGGAATAACATCAGATAGCAAAGAATTTGATTTTACAAATAATAACTCAACTTATACATTCCCGTCTGATCAATCAATAAATGACATGACAGGAATGGTTCTTGGCATGAAAATTGTTGTAAAAGATCCTTATGATGAAAGAGTAATAAAGGCAGGAGATAAGCTCTATATCTCATATCCATCAATATTGTCGATTGATACAACGAAATTTGGAGATGGTACAACATTTGAAATAGTTGATGAAAAAAATAAAGATAGCTCAGGCGACTATATTAAATACGCAGAGTGTACGTTTAAAGAAGATGATGATACACACGAACTTATAATGACATTCACAGAAAATGTATCTGCAAGTAAGTATATTGCAAACATTATAATGAATTTACAATTTTATTTTACTTTTAATAGTGATGCATTAAAAAATTATTCTAATGGCGGTGATATCACAATTAGCTGTGGCGATAACATATCAATAAAAATAACTATCCCTGCAATATCAACATCGGTAAGCGGGATAACAAAAAAATGCACAGTCGATGATGATGATCCAACACTCCTAAACTGGACGGTTACAGTTGGAAGCGACTCTAATTCAAAAGGCGTATCACTATATGGCATAGTTCTTGATGACTATTTTCTAACATCAGAACAAACATATGTAAGTGATTCTGCCAAGATGGATTCTACAAGTATAACTCTGACAAGCTCAGAGTCGGATAGTTACACACATCTATCATACACATTTGGAAGTGATGATACATGCCCAAAAACAATCACTTACCAAACAAAAATAACAGATTCTGCAATAGAATCAGCAGCAAAAGCAAGTACTACAAATGCAACAACTACAAATACTGCTGAAATGAAAGAAGATGAAGATAGCACAACTACAGCTACAATAAGTTCAGATACAACTACAGTAGCTAGAGCTTCTGCACCTATTCCTGTAATAGCCGTTACAAAACAAGGCTATCAGCTAAGTAGTGGCGAGATATTATGGTCTATTGTCGTAAATAGTGAAGCTATAAACGTATGGAAGTGTGATGTATATGATACGCTTTCAGATCTAACTATTGTTGATGACTCTGTCAAAATATCAGAAGGCACGCTATCAGAAGGAAAAGAAGCCGAAACTCTTCTCACTACGACTGCAAATTCTGATGGTATATATTATAAGTATAGTTCAACAGATACTATATCATCAGATATCTCATCATCTGCAACAAACAGTACTACAAGTTACAATAAAAACACGCTTCTTGTAGAATTTAATTCTGCATTTAGCAAAACATATACCATAACATTCAGAACTACAGTTGATAGTTCTGCAAGCTATTATTCCGATAAGAATCAGACGCAAGAATTAACTAACACCGCAAATGTAGTAGCATATTTTCCAAGCGGCGGAACAGGTACATCAAGTGGTACAGCTGTAAGTTATGGCACTCCTACTGCAAAAACGCAGATGTATACTGCATTTATTAGTAAGACATCATCTGCAAATGAAAAGAGCGGCATAATAACATGGACTCTTAAGCCATCTACCAAGCTTTCAAGTTATAGCACCGCTGTATTAACAGATGCTTTGCCAAAAGGACTGCGCCTTGATGAGAGCACGATAAAGCTTACCTATAATGACGGAAGTGAAAGCAAAGAAATATCAATATCCAAGTCTTCTGAGTCATCTACGTCATCAGATGCATCTACAAGCTCATCAGCTACATATAGTACATCAGGCGGAGAAGATGAAGCAAGTGGTACAACACTTACCATAACAATACCTTCAAATCTTGTAAGTGATTTGTCAAATCTTACAATCACCTATGACACACTTGCAACAAATTACCTCGAAGATAACGATTCACACACATATACTAATAGTGCCAAAATTGTTATAACGCCAAAAGATTCATCTGATAGCAACACCTATACGAGTAATACTGCGACATCTTCTGTAACTATGCAAAATACTCTTTTGAAAAAAGAAGCCGAAGCAGGCGCTACAGATGATAGTAAGCCTTACTTCAAATTTACAATAACAGTAAATACAAGCAAAAACTCTCTTAATGAAGTAACTATAACTGACAATATGTCCGGTATAGTTAAATATCAAAACAGTAGTGACACAGAAACGACACTTGATGATAAATATTTATCTTTACTTACGAGTGGTGATTATGCTCCTGTAATATATGAAAACAGCATAAGCGACAGTAACAAAATTTTTACATATAACTCTTCAAGCACAAGTACAGATGCGCAATCTATTACTATAGATGGCCTTAAACTAACTGCAAATTTAGGAAATATATCTGATACTTATTATATAGTTTTTTATCTGGAAGTAGATACGACTGTTAGCGGATTCTATAACCTTATGGGTGTATCTACAGATACAGAGAATGCTTCAAGTAAAACTGCATCAAATAATTCAGATTCTACCATAAAGCTCTACGCAGAAAATAAAGCTGTAATGAGCTTTAAATCCAATGCAACAAAAGAATCTGAAGATGCTACAGAGCTAACAGTTACAGCAAATACCTCGTCTTCTGCAACCATATCTACCAATATGATGTCAAAGTCTGGTACATATTATTCAGATACTTCAACCATAGACTGGGTTATTGACATCAATATTCCCGGAACAAACCTTGGCACTGCAACTCTTACTGATACTATACCAAAGAGTCAAGGTCTTCTTGGTGACTCTGTAAAACTATATAAAGTAAGCGGTGATACAGAAACGGAAATAACTAAAGCATCAAGCACATCTGAAGTAGGTTCTGATTCTTTTTACTTTACAAAATCAAAAGACAGAAGCACAGAAATCACGACGCTTACAGTGAATATGCCAACTTCAAGTTCAAGTAGGTATAAACTCAAATATTCAACAGTCATAATAACAAGTTCAGCATCGGATGCAAAAAATAATACTGCAACGCTTACTTGGGGTGATCCTACATATAGCGTAACAGTTGAATCTATAGGCGAAGCATCATCAAGTTCATCTGCATCCGGTACACCTATAGTCATCATGAAGATGATAAAAGTAGACTCGTTATCAAGCAGCAGTACTATCATACCAATCGAAGGTGCCAAATACGGCATATTCAAAGATGATAGTACAAATACAAGTGCAAGCTCTTCGACGCTATATAATGAACTGATTGCTATAACTCAAAGCACCACGAAAACGGAAAGCGAAATTGCAACTGAGCTTGAAGCAAAAGCATATGATATAGCCTGGACTGATTCTACAGGTATGATCAAATTCATAGTAGGTACGAATACTGACTATTACATAGCTGAAATATCCGCACCGGAAACATCTAGTGATTCTACTACAAACGATGATGTTGGTTACAAGAGAGATACTGTTGTATACGGACCTTATAACTTCACATCAGGCGGCCCACAAACCATATCTCCAAAGAGTAGCACTACAGATGCAACCAATACATATTTTACCGATGAAAGAGATACAAGTAATTACAAAACAGGAAGCATAACTATAACCAAAGAATATGCTTCTCCAAGTTCAAACGCTGTTTTTGTAGGAGCCGGAAATGACAGCGGTTATACATCAACCTTTAAAATAGTGTCATATCCTGACTATGATAAGAAATCGTCATATTCATCAGATATACATGTAAAAGAAACTACTACGACCGGTACATATGAATATGATACATCAAGTTCATCAAATGAAGTAACTACAACTGCGTCTACAAATACAAGTGGAACAAACACATCAACTTTGACTATTACAGGTCTTCCTTGGGGCGTTTATGGCCTTACGGAAACCAAAACGCAGGATGGCTATGCCCTTGATACGACAACTCATATATTTAAAGTAGCACAAGAAGAAGCAGACAGCTCTGACACATCAGGTGCAACTATCACATGGCTTGATAGTTCGTCTAGTAGCTTTGTAGAAGATAGCGATAGTAAATATAGCACATTTACAAATAGTCTTATAGAAATGACTATAGTAAAAAAGGGCTCGGATATCTCAATAGCTGATATGACTAGTGCAAGCTTTTATCTGCTGCCTGATACGAGTTCAGAATTTGCCAAAGGTACAACTAGTGGCTCCGAAATAACTAAAAATAGCTCTTCCTATTCGCTTAGTACTGATAGCGATACAAGCGGTGCTATAATCCTTGATGGCAGCGATTTTAAATCTGCATCAAGCAGTTCATCCGATAGTACTGATACTTCATCCGGATACAGCATAACCTTGTCCGGTTTATTCAAGGCGGGCACTTATGTGTTAAAAGAAACAAGTGCTCCAAACGGATATTCTAAGATAAGCAGTGCACTTACAATTAAAGTTGCAGATAATGGAACAGTTACACTTGGCACTAACTCAGTATCTGCATATAGCCTAGATTCTTCCACAAATACCATAACTATCACAGATAGTCCTACAGCATTTACATTTAGTAAAAAAGATCAAAATGATATAGAAGTTGACGGTGCGACTATAACGCTTACGGGAAAGTTTGCTTATCCAACAAGTAATATTCCAACTAGTGCCGTATCAGGAGCGTCAGTTACATGGGATGGCACAGACACAAGTCAAAGTGCAAAATGGACAACAAATAGCAGCAATAATTCTGTAACCTTTACAGGGCTTCTGATAAATGGTGAAGTATATAAGATAACAGAGACTCTGACGGATAGTGAAAAAGCATATTCGATTTCTAATCAAACATCTGCGGTAGTTCGATACGTAAAAGTATCAGATGATGGATCTTCAATAAGCGCTGTTACATCGTCTGATGATTCTACATATACTGATACTGCATCAGATAAGACATCAGCTCTATCTGATGCTAAAACAAATGGCATGGGAATAGAAATAGACAAAACATTAGTAAGCATCAGAAATCACAGATATCTTGCAAATATCAAAATCACAAAGACTGATGCAAACGACAGTGCCACAGCTGTAAGCGGCGCTACATTTGTACTAGAGAAAAAAGATACTTCATCAGATAGCTCGGATACTGCAAGTGAAGATAGTTATACCTATGTCGCAACACTAACTACAAATGCAAACGGCATAGCTACAAATTCCGATAGCACTATAACATATGGCAGTAACAAAGGTAATGTCACATATGAAAATCTTGCACTATCAAAAGGTCTTGTAGTAGGTACATATAGACTTAGAGAAGGAACATATAAGGATGGAACATTTACTGCGGCGTCACCTTCAGGCTATGCCATAAGTGACAATGTATATACTTTTACGGTTACATCAGATAATGATAATAAAACAATAGAAATACCTAAAGATGCTACCGTGTCTAGTACGTCCGATACAAATTCGACTACTAATACCGGCGCTACATCTATTACAAATACTCGCATGCCTGTAAATCTGACTATTACAAAGACAGATGGCACAAATGCACTTGCCGGTGCAACTTATTCTATATATACGGATAATGCTTGCACTACGCTTGCAACAAATACAAGTAATTCACAAAACTATATAGATGGTACTAATAATTTTGTTGCCACGCAAACAACCGCTAGCACAAGTTCATCGGACTCATCAGATGATACTACTGCGTCTTCAAATAAAATAACTGCATCAAGTAGCACTATCAACTTAACATTCCAAAATCTTGCTTGGGGCACGTATTATATCAAAGAGACTACGCCTCCAAACGGATATACGCTTGATGAAACAGTTCATACACTGGTAATTGATGCTAGTAGCATAAAATTTGATGGTACTACGCTTAATGAAACCTTGCCGGGAAGTTCTACTGACAATCAGGTTAGATACGTAGAGAAAACTCTAACTGACAGCGCAACAAGTCTGTCTATTTATAAACTCGACCAATATGGAAACCCTGCAACAGGTGTAACTCTCTATATAAGTGGTAAGTTTATAGATTCAGAAGGAAAAGAACAGACTATTGAATCTTCAGCATCAAATGAAAAAAGTATAAGCTATACAGTTCCTGAAGAATATACTGCAAACTATCCATGGGTATTTGATAGTAATTCTGCAGCAACAGATTCTACCGGCAAGGTAGTCTATGCAGGATATAGACTAATAGCAGGAGAAGAATATACTATTACAGAAGTACTACCTACAACTTCTACATCTACAGCAAATAGCTATAAAACACCAACTGTAAATAGTATAAAAGTAAAAGTAAATTCATCCGGTACAGCTTTTGAAATTGATGATGAGACAACCAAGGGGCTTACTTTGACCTCAAATAATATTGCTGTAAATACCAGTTCTTCAAATCTGCTTATACTAAATTATAGAAACTTATCATATGCAGCAGTACTTAGAAAGGTGAGCTCTTCGGATACATCTACAGGCCTTAAAGGAGCAAAATTTGACCTATATAGATCTGATACAAAAGATGGCACATATACTAAATATGGGAAGAGTTCATCAGCAACCGAAAGCGGCGCATATGTAACAGATGCGACAGGCGTTATCATAACTGCGAATCTAAAAGATGAAAAGTATGAATATTCCGGTGAAAACTTATTAGATTCAGCAGCTCTTACCGTAGGATACTACTATTTTGAAGAAGTTACAGCTCCAAGCGGGTACTCGCTAAAAGATACAAGCTCCGAT
>Ga0065711_1048265_pt1 | contig 11905 bp, 7 predicted proteins | sample Hoacrofraction12_FD_59098 | JGI IMG/M metagenome (GOLD analysis project Ga0065711, IMG submission 59098) | Hoatzin crop microbial communities from Cojedes, Venezuela - Epithelial fraction 12 v2 (version 2) | ecosystem: Host-associated > Birds > Digestive system > Esophagus > Crop | place... | reverse complement strand
AGCAAGTCTTAAAAAAAAGGGGGGGGGGGGAGGGCAAAGGGTACTTACCAATAAAAAGTGAAGTGCGCTGAATGTGCAAAGCAACACATATTTTCCAGGCTTACGAAGGCTTTCCCTGTTGAGAGGTGATGGTTATTTTTTCTATTTTACTAAAGACGGCTACCAGAGCAAATGTGGTTCCAAATGATCCCTTCTTGAGTGGTTTTGTTTTTTTTTTTTGAGTAGGTTTGTTCTCCTTACGTATCGGATGCCATAAAGAAGAAGAAGTGATATTCAGATAATAACTAGATTCTTCATTACCCATAGAGTGCATTCCATCATGTTGTTAAACAAGTGCTGACTGTTTCTGCACTCTGAACATTCCAGAACAGTCAGTAAGGTCTAGGAGACACTGAAAAATGAGAAGAAGAGAGCTTCATATTATCAGTAGTGCACAGTATATGGAGGCACTGAAAAATAGTTTTGTGGCTGTTCCATCAGTGTATGAAACCCTCAGAAAGGATGTAAACTTGGCTATTTTAAATAAAAGAAGTATTTGCAACCTCAAATATCAGCATACTACAAAGCTACAAAATGCATTTGAAATAAGGAATTTAGGTTCACATGATGGAGTTCAGCAACTCACAGTGTTTGTTGTTTCTCTCTACTGGGCTCAGTACGATATTCTCAGGGGGGAAAATTGGTATTGTTCAGTGATACCCTAAAGACGGGAGGTACAGTAATTTATTTTGTATTGCTGTGTGTGTTTTCACTTTCAGGAGTGGAGAAGCCACCCAGTGCATAGGATGTGCACCTAGGGAATATTTTAGCAATCTGAATAAATGATACAAACTAAATACTGTCATCGCTTCTCCACCTGTGAGGCAGCATGCCAGTGCCTGATATTCAACAGTGAATATTTTCTATTAATTTTCTATAGAGTCAAATCCCTTTGCTAGTCAAATGTTTTTGCAGATGTTTTTGTTTAGATGAAAAGAGATTTTGTTGTTGTTGAAATAATTTCAAGAAAAGAACTTCCAGCTCAGAAAGCCAGTCCACTCTAACACACATTGCAGCAATCTTCTACAAACAGCAGGTCCATGCACAGAATCCTTCGTGTTAACGAAGACATCTCACAAATGCAGCTGGGTTCCTTAGCAGCTCTTTCCAACACCTCCATTTTGAGCTGCAACATCTTCTGAGGAAACCTGTGAATTTTTCTGAGACGATTTTTTCCTCCCCACATGCAAAGTCCATAGTGTAACAGCTTTGTTCTCAAGATCAACATGATTTTTAACCAGTAGTATTGTTCTAAAAGTGTGAGTGTTCCTTCTGACATGTGTGGCTACACAGAATTAGATTCTGGTGGCAGTAAATAGCACTATTTTAGTCATACTGACATATATATAAATCCTTTTTTTTGTTTTTTTCCTAGAAGATGACTATCACAGACATTAAAATATAGCAACACAAGCAGATATTACGGATTTAATTCAGTGGTTTGAAATATATCAGCCAATGTTAATTCCCACATCCCTTTCCGGTCCATTAAATACTCTATTTTTTAATTGAAGTTATAATATTTATTTGCTCATTCTCACCTGTTTTGGTATGCTACATTTCTTCAGTAATTTCTCTAGTGATTTGTGCTTGGATTAGTTTATTCCTTCCATTATCTCTGATTGAATTGTCCCCTATCATATAGAAAAGGCTGTGTGCCAATTTCAAGTTGCTGTTACATAATTTAGATTCAGCTTTGTTTTGAAAGTTTCACAAGCAATGAGATTCTCATTGTTTTACAGAAAATAATAATAATCGTACTATCTTATCAAAGAAGCTGCCATCAATAAAGATGAGACCACAGTATTCAAAGATCAGACTTTCATTTCAGCAGGTTAGAATTTATTTCTTCTGTCAAGAAAGAATATATTCTTTTTCAGTTACATATATATTACCAGCATATTACGGCAAGCTTTCAATATGCTTTAAAATATGTCACTTAATGACTGAAATATTTGTTAGTTGAAAAGTGCATCCAACCTTAACATAGTTGGGCTTTGGTTGTAAATCTCTGCTTAACAACAGTCACTGAAGGGAGAAGGCCTGTGTTTATGTATTTTCATTTCACTGATTCTACTTTTCGCATGAATCATGTGAGGTGACTTTATTTTCATTTATATATGTATATATATATTAGATATTTATATATATATATTTTAATTTCACTGATTATAATTTTTGCATGAATCATGTGCGGTGACTTCAGCTCATAAGCTTTAAGTTGATGCTTTAAATTCATTGTTTGTTGCAACAGTAATTCAACTAGGCAGGGCACTTGTGTACTGATCAAAAGTCCAGGAAATGCTACAAATTGTCATTTTTTTATTAAGCCAGTCGTGTACAGAAGCCACTTTATGCTCCATCACTAAAAAGCAGTGTGTGAATTACCCAGGACAAGGCTCACCTCTTGTGATGGAGAGAAAAATTTAAGGCTGTTGTGGTGTCTCAAGTCGCTGGGCCATTTAAGGAATGTCAATGAAACGAGAATGAATCTGCAATCTGACCACACCTGGCTGCAGTTTTAGCCCCTCCGTCCTTCTAGCAGCTGGAAAATGCTAGAGAGCGCTCTCAGTGTTTTTTAAAACCAGACACACAGCCCTATAGCCATTTCATAACCAGAGTAGGGCAGAATGAGCACCTCTGCATGAGCATTCAGAGGTTAAGGTTTTATAAAAAACGATGCTCCTAGAAAGGTCATCTTTACATTATGACAGTCCTAAAAATCAAAACAAAGCTCTTCTTCTGTAGTAAAGTAAAGCTAAATTATTTTCAGTACTTGGAAACAAACAGAAATATCCTCTCCCCCTCAATGCAGTTACCAACAGTCTCTATGAATATGGCCTGTGGGCTGACTAGATCAAATACAGTTCGCTTTGCAAGCTCAGTAATTCACAAGAACTTGAAGTGCTAATAAATTCTGCCATTTGAAATTTATTGCAGAACTTAAATCTGCTGGATGTTGTTCAAATCAAGGGCATTTATACAGATTTCAGTAAAGCCTGGGATGAGACTGTAATATTCACATTAGGGGATGATGTTACAATGAATAGGCTTACAAAGACAAGGTGATTAATTTAAAAAGCAACCAGAAAAAGACACATCACAAATATATATGCATCTACAGCAGAAAGTTAGTTTCGTGTGTTTTGACACCCTAACACAGCAGTGAATAAATCCCCGTATTTCAATAATATATGTAAATCCAGAAACATTGTAATTCTAAATTGACAGATCAGTAGGAGGCTAAAATAAAATAAAATAATAATAATTTAAAAATGGAGACATTATGGAATTGCACCAAATCCAGACTGCAGGCATCACGTTAAGGTATAATCTCTGGGCTGGATTTATCAAAGAGATAGCAAGCAAAATTTTGGACCATTTTGAATTCAATGAAAGAACAGTATCCTAATTTTTCATATGGAGAGGCAGATAAATGCTGAATATTTCCAGTAATGAATAACATAGGCCAGATAACCTCATTAAAAACCATGAGGAGCTTGGAGGAGTAAACCTCAGTGAGGATCCTTTTGCAGACTCACTTCTAATCCCCCCATCAGAAGCCAAGATTGGACCCTTGAGACCAGCCATGAAATGAGAAGACCCTGCAAATGATCCATGTCTTTCTGTTCCTGCTCTTGCCAAAACAGGCTCCCACTTGTTCGGTCAGGATGACTCCAGTATATCACATCTTGTTTACTGATAGATAATTGCCAAGGTGAAAAGTCGTCTGGAAAAGGCAGTGTAGCCTGGAGTCATAATATCTGTTTTCAGAGATTTCCATCAGTTTCATGGGCTCCAAAATGCATCATTTTCCTGATGCATTTCTACTTACAGGATGCAAACAACCTGAGTAAGATCCTGATAGTGAATGAAGATAAATATCAAGATTTTTCTGGACAAGTAAGTTCTAAAGTTTTCTCTTACAGGGAGTGACCTGCCAGCTGCCATTTCATCTTGTAAAAGTGGGATTGCAGCTCAGGTATTTTACTGTAGTTACCACGGCTGTACGTCAACACAAGGAAAGCAACATCTCAGACAAAAAAAATCACAGAAGGCCTTGAAGATCAAATCCCAACCCATTGAAATTCTGCTTTCAAATCTTCTGATAACTAGGATTTCTGAAGTTTTTATAGCAAACATTTATTTAGTGCTTGAAATTTTGCATCAAGCAAATTAAGCCAAGAAAACATAGAAAAAAACAGCCATTCTGTGGATAACTGTGTATTTAGAAATTTAGGTAAAGATACGGTGCATTCTCTTTCATTGCGTCTTAAGATGCAGACTGGACGTTTCTGAAACCAGTGTTGAGACAGAAGGTCAGACTGATCTCCTAGTGGTTTCTTCAATCTTAAAAATCATGAATCTGAGAAAATATTTGTAGAATTGGTGTAAAACATTATTGTCCTCGGGTAACACAGGCAATCCCTTTGAAGTAACTTGTGTTTAGGTATGTATGTAGTGACTACACTAGAAGGCAAGGGAGAATTGGTTTTGATAAATCAGGGAGACCACAGGAGAAAGCAGGAGTGTCAAATTAACATTGAATGAATATGTCAGTGGAGGTTATGGACCAGAAGTTCAGGGAAGACCAGAATTTAGCTGCTTAGACTGCTATCACAGTATTCCCCAAAGCACTGAGTATTTGAAACCACAGTGTTGCTGCTTGGTAGTGAATAGCGTAACAAGAACAGGAAGACTGAAAGAGACAGGGAAAAGAAAGGGGTTTTGACCGGTCCTGCAGTGTATCCATATTTTCAGTTTAAAAGTTAACTTAATCTGCATTAATGTATGCCACTTTGTAATAATAAAACAATATTTGGTTAATGCAATATTTTTCTTCTTAGCACAGAGGCTTTTGTAGGTGTTTGTTATTGTTCTGCAAGCCAGTGCTTTCATGAGTTAGATTTTGTGTGGCACTGTGAAGAGATTTATGTCTGTAAGCAAAGTCAGGAGAAAGTCATAGATTTTAGTATTCTCTAGGACTTTCTTTAACTTCAGCAGTACTTTCTGTCCTGTTTCTTTGATGTACTGGATGCTCGATATCACTAGCAATATAAATCCTTGCTTCAATCTTATTTACATAGACAGAAGTTATGTAGTGACAAGGTCCCTTCAAGGCTTGAATGGTTTGTTAATAACATGTACTAAATAGCATCTGGTATCAATCTTGTCCTACAGACATGCCTGTAGTGATTTAAAGCTTTCATTCTTTGAATTCAAAATCTAATTTTTAATGCACTTTCTGTCAGCTGTCTTCACAGCTTTTAAATGAGATTCTGTCATCTTGACATGTTCACAGATACACTGAAATTTAACTAGAAAAAATGAACTAAAAACTTCACATGTCTAAATAAAATGCCTATCCATGCTCATATATATCTTTGTTATTGGCTTTCAGTTTTTTACTAATATAGAGATCAATAACATTTTGTTTACTGAATGGTAAAACAAAAAGTAACTGCTTGTCTGATTTGGACATGACTGCTTAATTTATTATCAGTGAAATAACAAAACAGTCATAGACGTTAATTTTTAGATGAACTTATTTGTAAAGCCTTCAATTAACAATTTTACCTGAAAAGCCACACAGCAAGTTGCTCCCTGAATGCTATGATTCCTTTGTTTTTTGACTCATCTGCAAAATCTGCATGTTCAAAAGCAGAAACAGGGTAACAATAGATTGTTTATCATTATAGGATGCCTATGGGAAATTGTGTTTCAAACTAATACCTTTCTCTTTCTATCTGAGCAGCCATTTTAAAATCTATTTGATATTCAATGAAGACCACTAGCTAGCATCAGTTTGGGAAACTCCTGAGGTGGAGCATATTGGTATTAAATCTTTGGACCTGTGCAACACAGATGGTATTGAAAAGAATGCCTTTAGACGTAAATAAACCACATTGAAGACATCTTTGGCAACGGTAGTGATGAATATTTTTAGTTTTCCCATTACTAAGCCATGTGCATATGTCTTAGACTAAACTGCAACTTTGACTACACTTACAGCCGGTTTCAAGGAAAAACGATCACAGCGTTTACTTAGAGCCTAGCCTTTACAGAAGGTAAGGAAAAAAGAATTCCCAGGTAATCTAAATTAAATAGCATTTGTGCAACCCGATGTGTAAGTGGAAGGAAAGGTACACCTACTTCTTGGTGTCTTTATCCATCCCCAGGTACAACCTGACAGGACATAAACTGGAAGGAGAGCCAATGAAGTGATTCTCTTCCTTCTTTAACTGCCTTCTGTGTCTTTTGTCCAGCAAAAATTGATAGCTCCAGAAATGACAACATTTGACAACTGAGCTCTCTGTGATGCCACTGGGAGAAAGTCTGGGAGGTTCTCGCTGGTGCTTCGGTTAGTAGCATAAGCAGGGTTGGCCAAATTAGTCACAACCTTGCCAGTCCAGCTGTCACAAGTGATGAAAGTGCTCTGACAAATGACTTCAACATAGTGGCAGTGGTAGTGCCAAGTAGACTTTTCTCTGGAGTTAACCAAGACGTGGACACATTAAAATCCCATTGCTGAATATGACTAATGTGAATGAAGAGCCGCCTATAGTCTTCGAATTGGTGATAATATTTAACAGTCATTCGTCACCTTAACATGTCATCCTTCACTAAAGAGTATCAAAATGCTTTACAGACTTTTATTAAGGCTCCAAATATGCTAAGGAACATTATTTTCCTCTTTTACAGGTTACTGTAAGTAGCTGCTCCACAGTCACAAGTGGATCAGTGACCGACTCACACATTGAATGCGTAAGTCCTGAATCTCACTCGTCTCTGATTACTGAAATATACATTTTCACAGTGTTGAAAAAAAGGATAGAATAAATAAGTTTTTGTTCCTATAAGTTAGTGCTGGTCTTAAATTCACCTCACTTCACATTACTTATTGTATCTGTTTTCTTGTTTTTGAGAACATTAAAACCTAGGCAAATAAGAGTAAAACAGTTGGATACAAGGCTTGAACTGCTAAATGCATATGATCAAAACTGACAGAGAATTTAAGAGTAAGATATGAATACGGCCATTGAGAAATAACAATAAAGAATTATATCTTTATTTTTAAAGGAATTGTTACAGGGAAAGCCAGAGGGTTCATAAGCCTGTTGTAATTGATATGAGGGACAGCGTATGTCAATGGATCTTGTATGCTTCTTTCCCAGCATTACGTTCTGGATGTGCTTAGTCATCCATATTGGCTGCCCTATATAACTCCATATGTAGTCTTTGCTGAATGTCATACCTACTCTGTTATATATTTTTTTCTGAGATGACACATATACCTCTCGGGGTTGAATTAAATTAATTAATTAAATCTGCGAACACTTTCATTTAGTTTCTGCCTTCCTCATCTCCATCTCTCTCTCTGTATCCTGTTCAGTTTTTCTCAACACTTCACACATTATTCTAAAGTTTGCTGTGCTTAAATTAGCATCTTTAAATCTTGAATTCTTTAGTTCTGCCTTGTATCCCTTCTTGTGCTTGTTATGATATATTTAGAAAGTGTTGGGAGATAATTGCCACTTCGACATTCATATGGACTGCTCTCATGCCCAGATCTCCTCTCTGAGGCTCAGAACTCTACCTGAAGGCATCCAAGAGATTCTGGTATCTCTGAAGACCCCATCTTTACCTGCACAGAAAAGCATGCAAACAAATGCCTGAGCCTGGCTGAGTTCCCCATTACTAAATTCATTCCCTGGAGTCACCAGTTTTTACTTTTGCTAAAATTTTTCTAACACATAGTAATTTTCTAGCAATTTTTTTCCCCCAAGCATAATCATTCTATCACAGCTGGACTTCCTCTGAAGTCTCCTTTTTAAATGCCCTCAAAAGATCACTCTAAACTATTCTCTGTGTTTATGGGAGACAAATAAGAAAATACTGGTGTAAATTTCAGTAAAGAGTAAAACTTTAGTTAGACGTACGATAAGGGTGGTTAAGCACTGGAATTGGCTGAGATGGTAAAAACTGCATTACTGCAGAATTTTAGAACAAGTTGGGCAAATTAGGCATGGCTTCAGTCTAGCTTTACCTTGGTAGGGGGCTAAGACATCCCCTCTTATATTCTAAAACTCTAAAATGGAGTATGACAAATTATTCTTCTCTTATTAAAGTCTCATGCAGATTTCTCTGTAGAACTCCGTTGTACAGATCTTCTAGGTATCTTTGCCCTGATATCATTCCATATATATATAAATTTAAATGCACAAGGTTTTTCCTGTCCTACACTGTCCTGTCTTCTTTCTTTCATCTGACAATAAAGCTTCCACAGTAACAATGTCTTTTATTCTGTTGTGAATTTAAATTCTTTCTTTACTAGCTTTGATTTCACACACAAATGCCACCTTCTTTTAACCAGGACTGGTCCATGAAGAAGGCGGATGTGAAGAGTCTATGTCGTCTTATTAAAACATTGAAGTAGAAGTAGAAAATGTGCTTTGTTTTTGAGAAAGCCAAAAAAATTTATAATTTAGAGATTTCCTGCTCAATAAGGAAGGAGATGTTGAATATTTCTCATCTCTCATCAACTTAATATCAATTGTTATCTCTTCAATATCAATTGTTACCTCTTTTCCTGCACTTTTCATTTTATGTGTAATTATTATTCATCATAGTTATGAAGTGTGAATTATGAATTATTCATGAATTAATGAATAGCTTAAAATTTGAAATTTAACTTCCAAAGTGCATTGTGTTGCTCATTTGCAACTAGTCCTCTGGATTCTGTACTATTGTTCGTCTGCTGATTGTCACACTAATGTCTTGCTGCTCTTGGCTTTGTCATTTGTGTGGTTCAACACAAATAGTCCCAAGAAAGGATCCTGAAGGCTTCTTCAGAAATGCTGCATGGCTTAGTTGAAGAGGGTCGAATTCGTTATGGATACACTTTTAAAATAAATTATGAAAAAGAGTTCATGAACCTTGACTGAATGAAAAATGGGAACCATTTTTCGCTTGTTATTGTTTTTCTTGCTTATTTCAATTCAGGATATGCTCATGAAAGAGGAAAAACAATCAGCTTTTTCCTGTACTTTATCTGGTGGAAAAAAATGGAGGATTCAGATTTGATGGAATATTCAGATTTTGTTCAAGTACAAGTGAAATATTTAAGTCCTGCTGTCTATATTTAAGATTGCCTCACTGTGCAGGTTCGAGTCATTTCCCTAGTTTATTTTGCTTAGACAGAATTTAGTGATGAAGATTAATTTATCCAAGCACTTAAATGTGTTTCAGGTAGTGCTCACAACAAGCCAAACATCATTAAGATCTCCAGAGTCTTATCATTAACTACTCTTTTCATGGTGCTGAGTTTACCACTATGAACTGGCAAAATTCAGTTAGGCTTAATAAAACAAATACATTTGTCCAGTTTTGGATCAATAGCTCTTGTTTTGTTCTTTAGCTCAATGGGCATTAATACTTAATCATCTTTAGTCAGGAAATGGTAGTATGACTCTCATTTGTCGTTAAGCAAAAGAACATTCATTATTGGATGTAAAGTCGGTTAGATTTTCCTTCAACAGTGTATTCCTATGGGAAGGCATGCAGCAAGAAACATTGTTTCAGCAGTTTTACCATTGAGCATCCTCATTTTTAATTGCCACAATGCACCATTTACAGAACTTAAATTTATCATGCTTACAGCTGAGGAACTGTGTTTCTAACTTCTAGACATTTACATTTATAAACTACACTTTCCAACTGTCTCTTGTGCCATAAGTAAATTTATTAATTTTGGTTAATTTTCACTTACTGTTCTGTAAGACAGCACAAACTTTTTACAGAGAATTCTAGTAATGGCAATTATCACCGTTTTTGATTACTATGAACTTGTATTAGCCTTTTTTCAGTATAAAAATGAAATGAAAGCCCTAAGGGATGCACATCTAATATTCTAGATTTTATCACTTTAAAGACTTACTGCGAATTGTGTAAAAGCAAACTCTGCACCTTCTGAAGGCACAGAGTTTTAATCATTTTTATATTTCTCTTATGAAGAGATTTTCTTGGCATCTAAAATAACCTAAAAGTGTCTCCAGGATCAAAATGACTTACTTTTTGCTTCCCTTTCATAACTATTTTTAATATTGTGTTCTTTTTTTTTGATACTATTTTAACTGCAGTTTTAGGGGAACCAAGACTTAAGCTCCTTAAGCAGTAACTGTGTATATTTGGCACAGGTAGACCTAGTCAAACATCTTGTTCTACATCCCATTTTAAGGTATGCACAGGGGACTGTTTTGACACATGTGCCACAAAAACCATTTCCTTTCTCTAGGAAACAAGACCCCACAGAATACTGCCTGACACTACCTTGTATTTTTTATTTGATAGGAAATTTGCCAAAACCAGAGAGGAATTGAAGCTACACCCTCATCACTCCTCATCAAGTCATGCAGCTTGTAGATTGTTTGATATCTGGCTCTTTCTTCATCTTTGAATATCGTTTAAAACTTTAGTCCTAATTTTGCATATTATGAGAATCTACCAAGAAAACTGCTAGAATTATAACACAGGTCAACTCACTGGCATATTCTGCAACACATTTTATTGTTACTTGCACAATATTTGTTATGAGAAAAAATTTCTGTATTAGTGTATTGCAAGAAGTAATTCTAAGTATAAATGTCCTTTTTAAAGATGTAGCATCATCTTCCTTTCATTGCTTGCCATGCTAATCGGAGAACAGCAGATGCTCAGGCAAGATTCAATTCACCTTAATTCGTTCAAGCTTAATTAGCAGCTGGGATGCATCTGGCAAACAAACATGAAAATAGTGACAGCCTGAGTTAAAGGGAAAAAGTAAAAGGCTTTTGTTCATTAACCACATGTTCTTCGTTGTGAGTATTATGTGCTCAAGGCAAAATCATTTTTAGACTCTTTTTTTTTGTAAAGAATAGAAACCCTCATACCTATATCTTCATTCCCTGTATTCTTGTGCTGGTGAGTCATGCAAGGATGTGAGCAGTCCCTCTATGAGATGTTCCTGCACAGGTAAATGTTTGTACCATCACAGCTTAAATATATGGCCCAAGCTTGTATAAACAGAGGACGGTAGTTTCTCTGAGAATTAGGTAGGCAAAATGGACCCCTTGAGATGTAATTAGGAATTATTTACAACCCTGAATAATGATCATGCAGTATCTTGCACAAAGCAAAATAAGCAAAGCCAAATCTGAAGAGATCCCTGCTGCCATTAAATATGTGACTAACTAGCAAAATGAGGGGCATAACTATAAGAAATGTGCAATGCCTTTGCAGTAGTTTTACTTCCAATGCTCTTGCCTATATAAATTCCATATTTGTGTATTAGCTGTTGCTGAGTAAGTGATGAAAGCAGCAGAGTTTTTTGAAAGTGGAACACTTTAAAATACAGGATTGCTTGTATTCACTGTCAAAGTAAGATATTTGGACAATAATGAACAGTGGAGAAATGACAAGATTACGCAGTGATAAAAGTAAATGTGAGTCAAAGCTAAGTACTAATATAGCCCAGAAAAAGACTTTGGCAGGTGACAAATAGAGAAAGAAAGAAAACCTCATGCTAGCTATGGCTTTAGTTTCCCGAACTTATCTGTATTATACAAGGAGTTAGAAAAGGAATCTTTCTTTCTTCTTATTTATGTAAAACCAGCCACAGCATCTTCAGTCTATCAAACTTCTATCAAACAAGTTTGCTGATGACACCAAACTGGGAGGTGTGGTAGATACACCAGAAGTCTGTGCTGCCATTCAGCGTGACCTGGATAGGCTGGAAAGCTGGGCAGAGAGGAACCTGATGAGGTTCAACAAAGGCAAATGCAGGGTCCTGCACCTGGGGAGGAACAACCTCATGCACCAGTACAGGCTT
>Ga0065711_1048261_pt1 | contig 11905 bp, 8 predicted proteins | sample Hoacrofraction12_FD_59098 | JGI IMG/M metagenome (GOLD analysis project Ga0065711, IMG submission 59098) | Hoatzin crop microbial communities from Cojedes, Venezuela - Epithelial fraction 12 v2 (version 2) | ecosystem: Host-associated > Birds > Digestive system > Esophagus > Crop | place... | reverse complement strand
CCCCCCCCCCAAGCCGTGCTCCGAACTATACCTTTTACCACATTAAAATCGAAGCAAGGTTGATGCTAAGCAGCGTATCTCCTCAAGCTGCAAAAACAATGTCGTTTGTGCAGCTGAGACATGTAAAAGTGATAAACTGGATTTCACCATTCAAGAGACAGTGTTCAAAAACAGGGAAGAAAAGGTCCCTGAGCAAGTGCTTTTGTAATATGCAGAAGTTTTGCCGTGAAGACTGACTGGATTTGAGTTATGGCTTTAAGAGTTGGTTATGTTAATGGATAGCCTACGGTTTCCCAAAACAATGAAGGCGTTCAAAGGGTGTTCAGAGGGGGAGTATTCTACAGGAGATACTGTTTTTTTGAAGCATTCACCACTTTTGTGGAAAATCCAGATGACAGGTGCATAAATCTTTATTGACTTGGCCATTAAAATGTAAAGAAGTGCAGTAACTGCAAAAAATTATATTGACACTAACAACAGTTATAAATATTCACTGTACAAAAATTACAGTAGGATTTTTGACAGAAAATAGCTAAACAAGAGCAGGAGAGACTTCTCTTCCGACCCCTCGCACACGGGCTGTAGAAAAGACAAATGCTGCTGTCACAGGCCAGGAGACAGTAACCATTTATTTCAGTAGCTATGGTTATACTTCCCTTCCCCTTCAGGTGTTTTTAAAAAGAAGGTGTGAAACAAAATGTACTATCAACCGGAATTTAAATATCCAGCCAATAGAGAGCCTGTGTGGCTATTTTGGTAGATGCTCATTTTAAGGACATTTTTTGCCAATAGCACGTGATTTTAGGTCACTCCATCTTGTAGTGCCTAATTTGAGATACAGCCCCTGGGTCTTCTCGCAAGGATGTGCTAGGGGTTTAAAATCCATAAATGCCTGCAGACCCTCCCTTTACAGTGTTGTTCAAACTCAGAGGGTTTTGCACCATGGAACTTGTACCAGGGAACCAGAGAGAAAACAGAGGTGCAAGGAGAGAAGTCCACGTCAGGAACTAGCTTCTCCATGGTTGTCAGTCCCTAGAGGAGATGATGTCCTGAGAACTGAGAAACAGAGACTCTGTGTTATCTCCTCTCAAACCTACAGTCTCCTGCTGAGACTGTCTTTGGAGGAACGCTGAATTGTTTTTGACAGAGAGTCAAACATCTTATACCTTATTGGACATAGATGCAAATTTTCGGTTAAAAATGAGAATGTCTGAATGGAGCTGGACATAAATCTGCCTGGTTACAGCAAATACCATTTAAATATGACAAGAGCACCAAGCCATCGAACATTTTAGGCTTAAATGGAATTACTGAACAATTGCTAGCCTTCATCTGTGCATTGGAAACACGTATACTTTTAAAAATCATTCTATCGTATTTTTGCAGATTTGGGAATGCAGATTTTCAAGTACTTCTTGAACAAAACCAAAGCAAGTCTTTCTAAAGCAAAATACATTTTCAGGTCTGTAATCCATGTTTGCAAAGTTGGGAACATAATTGCTCTTCACATCTCCCTGCAGAGAGAACATTCTTGTAGTTATTCAAAGCAGGACATTTTTGCCTAGCTGTGTCATTTGAAAAATATTTCTTCAAAACACTAGCATTTTGCAGGGGATTCTTCTCACAGTCGGTGCCTATGAGCTCTTTTTTCTTCATAATGCACAGCAAATATTCTCTTTCTTAAGGAGTCTGTTTGCAGAGAATTGGTCTAGAAGGAGATCCTTCATCCCACCAGAGGAGAGCATCATATTGTAGAAAGTGAAAATGAGGACTTCCACCCTTACCTGAAGCTGACGTTGGTTATTTGATGGTTAAATGGAAACCTTCTGGGGAAAGTGGTGGGAAGATGTAAACAGCCATCGTACCAAGCGTGGTAAGGCCTCGCACCCTTCTGCAATGACAGCAGAGGTGTAACGAAACCTGATGCTTTCCCCTCTTCATGCCCACTCTGGCTTTCCCCAGATTCCCTGTGGTGCTGTTGAAGGTAAAGGCTGCAGCCTTTGCTGTCCTTTGTTGGGCGTTCAGGCTCATAACCCACACTTGCTTCGGCCTCCCTAGAGAGAAGAAGGGAGAGGGTTTTTTCTCCTTCTCTCATTCTTTTTCTCTCCATGTTGCCTACCAGTGGCTGTCCTCAGCTGGCAACACCTGCAGCCAGTGTCAGTCCATTGCAGAACAGAGACGATCTTTTTGGCAAAAGGCAGAAAGCGGAGGGAAAAATAAAAGTCTAATCATTTTGCTGTGCTCATGTGTCTCGGGTGAATTCAGGCGGCTCCGTACAGGTCCCACCAACACCTCTGCATGGTAATTTGGCTCTAAGAAAGCAGAGCTGTTGCATGGCAGCCAATAATTTGTATGGCTGGTAGCTGCATGCTTTTGGCAGGTGCATCAATGGGACCAAGCTGTCAGGCCCAAGCCCCAAAATGTGTTTTCTAAGGAAGCCTCAGGCTTTATATGTCCCCAGGGAAGCCATGGGGAGTACACAGCCAATCTCAGAGAATGATTAGTCAGAAGAGACCGTGTAATGAGGCACATGCAGTGTCAATGATGTCAACTAAGGTATGCCCATTTACAACAACTGATGAAGCACATCCAGCCTGCTGCAGCACAGACATAAGGGAGCAAATACAGACATCAGCTTTAGTAGTTTGTCAGCAAGCATGAGTTAGGATGAAACACTGTTGTGGTTTAACCCAGGAGCTGGCAACTACAACCATGCAGCCACTCGCTGGCAGCGAGGATCACGCAGCCACTCACTCACTCCTCCTCCCCCCAGTGGGATGGGGAGGAGAATGGGAAAAATGTAAATCTTGTGGGTGAAGATAAAGAGAGTTTAATAAGATAACAAAGGAAATAATAATATCAACAGCAACAATAATAATAATGGAATATGTGAAACAAGCAATACATAATACAATTTTTTCTCACCATCCAACAACTGGTTGTGCAACCAGCTCCTGAGCAGCGATCACAGAACTCGTGGATATTGCAGAACTCATAGAAAAAAGCCTCAACTCACGGATAAGTTCAAACTCACAGAAAAAAGAGGGTCGAAATCACTGAAAAAGACTGAACTCATTGAAAAAGTTCAAATTCATGGAAAAGATCGAACTCACAGAAAAATAGAGAGTTCCTGCCCCACCATCCATCCCCGTTTATAAACTGAGCATAACGTCCATGGTATGGAACATTTCCACTGGCCAGCTTGGGGTACCTGTCTGGCTCTGCTACCTCCCAGCTCCTGCACACCTGCTTATTAGTCGAACATGGGAAGCTGGAAAAAGTCCCTGATTTCTCAGCAATGACTAAAAAAACTCAATGTATTACCAGCATTCTTCTCCTACTAAATCCAAAACACAGCAGCTACTGGAAGAAGAATTAAGTCTGTCCCAGCCCAAACCAGGACAAACGCATATTCAGCACCAATTCAGGAAAATGGTCTTGTGGGATGGATCTGCAATATTGAGAACATAGTGCCACCTCAAACTGATGAACAAACAATGTGTATTTACAGAGGAAGAAGTAGTTACACTAAGCAGCTTTCCTACATCTTTTAAGAAAGTCTTGGGCTACTTTACAGAAATGCACATGATGGTTTATGAATTACGCTCAGTAAATTAAGGCCTTTGCCTTATGTTAGGCCAAAAAGAGATGTCAAGGGAATAAGAATCAGAAGAAGTAGCTTTAGGTAAAAGGAGTGAATTTTATACCTCTAAACAACACAAACTAACCAGTTACAAGATGAAACATGGTACAGAGATTAACAAAACTGAGGTAAATGTTACACTCTCGACCTCCTGGAAGCCAGATGGCAACTAGGTATATCCACTTGCCAGGTTTGTTTCAGTGCTGTTTTATGATGAGAAAGGGCTCTGCCATGCTGTGATCTTCCTTTGGCTCTGGATTGTTCCTTGCTATGGGAACAATGAAATCCTTGATTTTTTGGAGCTCTACTTCTGAAGCTCAAGTCTTTTGTTCCAAATCCAATCAACTGTGTGGAGGTAGGAAGGAGTGTGTGGTGGAAGGATGTCCTTTATCCTGTTTCCCCTCAGAGAAAGCATGTAATACCTGGCTTTTATCAGTAATATTGATATGAAGATGCTTTTCATAACTTTTCCTATCTCTCAGCAAATACCTGGATTTAAAAGGGATATTTCTAGCTGTTTTGTAGGCAGGCACTTCTGATGGCTTGTGATGACTTTCCTAATTACTCTACAGCTATGCAAAGTGTCCTCTCTGAAGAGAGTGGAACAGAAATGCACTTGTGACTAAGTGTAACTACCAGAACAGGATAAATTAAGAACACCACCATTTAGAGAAAGGGTGGAGGACTTGAAGAGATAAACGGTCAGAAAGCAGAAAAATACATGAAAAGTGTCTCTATATTACTTCAGGAGAAGCATTATTACATCTCCAGATGACATGAGTTTTGACACATAGCAAGAAAAATGGAGCCATACAATCATATAATCTTCATCTCTAGCAATAAAGTGACAATTAACCCTGCACATTTGCCAAGTCACTCAAATTGGTTTGTCACACTCTGTGGATTCTCTTTTTAAAATTTTTTTCTTTCTCTGTAGTTCTGAATACTAGCACCAGATTCTGTCCTGGTGTCCCTGGAATACTTGGACATTTTCTTAAGGTCAGTCGGTAATTTACAATTGCCCTGGGAGGAATTAGATCACTTTTTCTTCTGGAAAGATCAATGTGAGGGGTTAAGAAGCCTCTGTGAGGCCCCTCATGTCCATGATTTTCTATTATTTAGCTTGTATCAAGAAGCATGGTGGAGCTGCACCTTAGAATTTGAACACCACAGTGTGTGATACTGTTTCCATTTTTCTCCTTTTTCTTTGTTGACTTGCCATGATCTGTGTTAACTAGATTTCTCATAAGTCTGCCCTGAATCAAGTGGAGGCTGAACTGGGGATCCTGCCCCATTCTGCAGCACTGGCAGAAGTTACATTTTGTCATCACAGTTTTGTAAGTGTTCATATAAGAAGTAGGGGCAAGCAAGCAACTTCCAGCTTTTCTCTAAAGCAGGTGCAGCTATCTGCTTCTGCGACAGACGCAGGCTCCTGACTGACATGTAACTGTCTGCTTATTGTGCAGTATTTTCAGGGATTCCTGAATATCCTCAGATTATGGGTAGAAGGATTGGGAAACCTCAGGTGTGAGACAGCTGACAGACTATGGAGAACATGTATGCTGTCGAGGGAGGTCAGGATATGGAACTTCCACTGTAATGGAAAGTGGTATTACATTAGTGTGACACAGCAGCATAGGATGAGGCGAAGCACCATAGTAAGAGGGTCACGTTGGAGACCTAATTCTGTCATAAACTTCAGGGTGCAACTGGCAGGACCTGATTCCCAGAGCAAGGACGGAAGAAGATACTCTGGGAGACACAGAGGAATCCCTACTTTATACAGTACAGAGGAGGACAAGGGACAGTGTGAAGAGAGTCACAGAGGCTATGGTCAGCCCAAGAGTTCTTTGATAAGTAGCTGTGCTCAAGGTGCCAAAATAAGACCATGCACACAGTAAGAGGAACTTTGAGGTACACTGCATGAGTTTGGAGCCAGTGTGTTTTCTCTTGACACGGTGCCTAGGTTTCCTTCTCCTCCTCTAAACAACAGCTACTCTTCATGCCTTCAGAAAACAAGAGGACTGATTTTTAAAGTAGCCATTTATTTTACAACAGCACACTAGTAATAAAAAGAGAAAAAATTGCAAAAATAAAATAATCAGCATGTTTTAGTGAATAGAATTAAGCTGTAGAAAGCAATAACATTTGAAAAACCAATTCATTTCAGATAAAGTACGATGACATAAGACTGATACTTAGAGCATCTCTTGTGCCCACCTCAGTGCTAGTCTAAGCAGAAGTCTTGATTTTTAAGGACAGCCTGCTGCATGTTGCATACAGGTATCTGTTACACGAGCATGCAAAAGATCTAGCTCTAGCTTAGAGGCCAAGACGTTGTTTCTGGAGCAGGCTCCTTCCCTGTGAAGCTGGGGAATGGAGCGGGTGGGAACTGCTCACTCAGACGCTGCTCATTTCTTGGATGAGCTGAGAGGTGGACAAGAGCAACTCTTCTTCCACTGCGGAGGATTTTTTTGCTTTGTGCCCACATCCCTTCCTTCTGGAAGAGCAATCTCGGCGCTTTTTCCTGGACATACCCTTTGCTTATCCTTCTCAGGTTCTGTCAGTGAGCAGCCTTGTTTCCTCCACAACCATAAGGCAATTTCCTAAGCCATTGCGTGAGGAGCTCCATTCCTCTAAGCAGAGGAGCAGCAAACAGCCGGGGACTCAATCCGTGTCAGCCTTAGCAGCCATAAGAAGCACGGCCCCTAGCACGCCCTCCTACCCTTGCGAAGGCCTTGACTCCTTGGGCTCAGGGCCAGCTGAGACAACAGGCGCAGGCGTCACATCTTGAATCAAAGAGGTGTTTGAGAAAACGCTGTGAGAAGCCTCGGTGAGAATGGCTGCCCTTCTCTCAGGAGGTGCTTTTAGGCTGGGCACTCGACCCATCCTCTCTGCCTGAGCTACACTGCAGCTACGTTGCAGCCGTGCCTGTGCCCATGCCTGTGCTTCAAGCTGGCCACCCACCCTAGATGGGCTCACGTCAAGGAGCGCAAGAAGTGTACACAGCTTGTTCACGAAGTCTCCCTGGCACTGGATACACAGCAGCATATGCTCAAGCAGCAGGAGCAAAAGGAGGAGCGCAAGGCACAGGGAGTTGAGAGCAGAAGGGCGAGGAGGTGCACAGGAAAGGCACCAGGACATCTTGCTTCATGGTCCCGCTTTCCTCCTCACAGGGCACTGGTGATAACACAGGGCTGCCTCCTCTCCCTGCAGCTCCGAGGGGGTGCCCCTTCCGCCCCCGAGGTGGATACTGCTCATAGGCGTCTTCCCCTCTCTCTTACTGCTTTTGGCCACCACCAGTCACCCCCATCCTGTCTTTGCCTCACAGTCTTTCCTAGGCCCTTGCTGCCTGCTCAGCCCACTGTGCCGGTGAAACCAGGAGCAACATCAGCAGCAAGCGTCGGGGCAGAGAGACCGGGTCTGGTACGTGTGCCGTTGTCCCCAGCACAGAGCACGGCAGGCAAGCCCCGGTGCCGCTGTCACTGGTGCATGAGGCACAAAGGTTGCCTGCATCGCTGCCCCTTTGCACTGGGTCTGCTGGAACCACACTTGGACTGTAGATACACAGATTTTTATTTAACACAGAATCAGCTAGGGCTTTCCTTTTTTAACACGTATAGGTGAGACTGATAGTGTTTTGTAACAGTTGATTGCCTTTGAAATGTATAGTTCTTCTTCATGTTTGTCCTGAATTGTATGTATTTGTTAATGTTTGTTTTTTTTACTGGCAACCAACAGAAATATACCTGTATTAGGAACCGAGACAGAGGGTTTATTGAAAGAATTTTTAATGATGCAAAAGTCACTTATATTCAATACTCAATCTCACATGGCAAAAGGAGATATAAAAAAGAGGCTCCATGAACATCAGCACTACAACACACTGAGGAAATGATCTCTGAAGACCTCTCTATACTGTCCAGCTTCTCCTGGGGCTTCTGACCTGGTGCTCAAGAGTTGCAGATCAGCACCAGAACACCCCACATCCTCCTGCCATCATGCTGGCTTCATGGATGAGAGAAGTAAAGTGTGCCATCAGTCCCTGGGTGACACTTGTGCAAATGTCCCCCATGGGGAAGGAGAACTTAGCAAGTCTTCTGTTCATCCCTTTGATACCTGAGAACCTACAGGCTTCAGAAAATGAAATAAATCTTGCTGTCTCTTCTCTTTTTCGATTTCAGGGAAGTAATTTGCCTGTTTTTCTTCCAGGTTGCATTTTACAGTCCTCTCCGAGTCCCAGCCCAGCCTGCAGACACGCGCAGGATCTTTTATCCCACAGGCCACCTTTATGAAGGGAGTTGTCACGCGGCAGTTGCACGACGTACGTAAATGAAGGAGCCACACGGACCGCACAAGTCACCTGAAGCCAAACTAAATCATATACTGTTTTTTTACTAGATTCTGGTGACTTCAGAAGCACAGCAAGGGCCTCTATAATACTTATGAATTACTGACAGGATATTGTTCCTGTGCAGCAGCAGGACAAAAAAGACACGCAGTGGCTGCACCGTGGAGGTGGTGCCATAGGGAAAGAACTTCAGCATTTCCATGCAGGAATTAGCGAACCAGGTACACCTTTCAGGGACATGTTTTGATGCAAGATTCATTTTTTTAGCACCTGGATAACACCAATGACACTCAGAGCATTGCTGTAGTCGGTAAAGTAGTATCAAATAAAGCACAGAGTTCTACATTTACTTTCTCCTGAAGATTTTTCTGCTAAATTGGGTCAACTTCTAAGTAAAGAAAGAGAGCATTTTAATCTGTCAGCACTGCAAATCTAGCCTGGGATTTGAAAATTACTTTTTTGCTTAGAATTGTTGTGGACTCTGAATTTGGCAAGCAATTTTGTTGGTGCATAAGATATAATGGTATATAATCCAAAACCTGATCATTTCTGCTTTGCTTAACTTACCGTTATTTTAATGAATGTTTTCTTTGGTGGGTTTTTAGGGTAATATGAGCAAATAAAAGCTCCATAAATATATTTTTGCTAACATTGAAGTTAAAAAAATAAACCAACATATCCCCAGTTTTTTAAGCAATAGCATTTGTCACCTTTATAAGAATACTCTGTATTATAGTCATGCAAGCAGATCATAAAACTGCTCTGCCCAGATCTGCAGGGGACTCAAACAGATGGCAGAGCCCACTGCAGTTTGGATGAAGATTTCATAGCTAGATATGCAAGAGAATAGTAAAGTGGTTTCAAGGTCAGCGATGAGGTGAAATCTGTGGCCAGATTTTCTTCGGCTAGGAGCACGTGCAGCCTTTCTCATACATTTAAAGGAAATGCACCAAATCCAGAAATTCCTTCACTATCAGGAGCAAATGCCCTCGGTGCAAGATGATACTGCAACAGGGGGAGAATTTGCTTGCTTAACTGGAATTTTTAAAATGCATATTCTACACTGATTTTTTTTCAGATATTTGTTCGTGACTATTTATGTGTGTATATGTGAGTTTTTATTTTTTTAATTCAGTTAGATCTGCAGGTGGTCATACAGCAGCTTGTAAATAATATTAATTGTGAATTTTGGCAACAAAAATGATTCCCAAATAATAGTTATTGTTTTTCAATTAGTTCTGGGCCCAACACGCATCTAAAGCTGTTGGAAGCTGATTTTTTCCTCTGTGCTTGTGTCTTTTATGCCCCCACAGATTTCTGAATCGAGTAGTTATGGCTTTAAATGGAAAATTTCCTCCCTAATTTGTTGTGTTCTTTTAAAAATAAAAACTCCTAGTGATCTAGCTTGTGCTATCCATCAGGCTCAGCTACACAGATCTGGAGGCTATATCTCTCCGTTGTTTCTGTCATTAGTTTGGTTTTAGTTAATTTTCACTCCCAGATGTCTCTTGTGCCTGTTTTTTTTTCTGGTTAACAGGATATAAATTACCTTGATAGGCCAGAGCTGTTTGCTCTGTTTTACTTGTTTAATTTCTGGATACGTTTTACAGAGCCTGATCCCTCATCATCACAAAACAGCCTTTACAGGCTTACAATGCAGATTTCACTACAGTTATTTAGTGGCATGAAATATGCACAACCGGCTGAAGAATCAGGCTTGTAGTCTGAGCGCCTTTCTCCTCTTTCATTGAAGGGGCACAAAGTCCTGCTCTGGCGAGGGCTGGATCCAGCTCCCGGACTGTGAGAAATGCGAAGGCTCTGGTGAGCGTGGCTGAAAGAACGGAGGTGTGGGTTACTGTTACAACAGACGACTCCTTCTTGCTAGATCAGAATGTTTTCTTCAGAAAACAATGCTAAGCTGCATCATGTTTAGTATCTCCTTTCCATGAAAGGCAAGGGTTTTGGCTTTACTCATTATCAGTGAAAGGTGCTGTACAGCAGCGTCAGTGGACCTGCAGTAGGGTGGCTGCCAAGCAAATCAATTCTGTGCTGCATCATCTTCTGCTGAATCACTTCTGGTCCTCAGGTTTCCCCCAGAGGGAGTGGAGGTTGTGCCAGGGTCCAGGTAGCTCGTCCAGGTTTTTCCCTGGAGGGGGTTCAGAAGAAGAGTGGTTGGGGTGCAGTAGTATCGATTATGCCGTGGGCGACTTGAGCAGATCCCCACAGCACTTCTTCAGGTGCCTTTGCATATGAATGCTTCGCTGCTGGATTATATAAAGCACTGCAGCAACCGAATACTTCCTGCTGGTTTTCCAAAGAACTGCTGCAGGGATACTCACGCATTGCACACAAGGATCCCAGGGCACCTGGTACTTTTCTCTGGAGGCTTTGAAAACTTAAAGGGATGGGATACAGTCATCTTGGAAAAAGCCTGGGAACTGGTCCTCAGGTGCTAAATTTGAGTGGTCTGGATAGCCCCTGCCCTGTTCTGTACTACTGTTTCCCCGTTGGCAGCCCAGGGCTAATGAACATTCAACTATAGGCAGTCAAAAGGAATAGAAATGCTTCTAAAATTTTCCAAAGCTTACAAAAATATGCAGAGTCATTATTACTTCTCCTCTAACCACAAAGGCACTGATCTGGGGGCCTGCTCCTTGCAGTTAGCATCTCCAGACAGCTCTAGGTGGGACAAGTCAACTTACAGCAACATTTCCTTCACTTAGGGACCAGCTGAAGGTCCTTCTTGGACACCTTCTTCCTGCTGACCAGCTCAGCTGAACAGAGGCTGAGAAAAGCAGTTCCAGAGCAACTTAGGCACGTACCAATGGTTGTCACTGAGGTTGCATACTGTTACTCAGCCTTGCATTGTCAAACGCGCTGTTTTTTGTTTTAGGCTAGTCAGCTGAGGTCTTGAGCTCATGCTGATCAAGGATCGTGAAGGAGACTGTGCAGCAAGTCAGTGAGATTTGCATGCTGGAACTCACTCGTGCTTTGAGAGCCTGCCAAAAGCAATGTTTCAGAGGGCATGTATAACACTGCCAAAATCAAGCTGATGAATGGCTGTATCATTGAATTTGGATGCAGAATGAGGGTCAAGTTCAGAACAGTCTAGCAGTAGGCTATTCACACAATCTAAGCAGGATGGGACCAGGGCGTTTTGTAATCAGCGCTTATTAAAAACAAGTTGTTTAGCTCTGTTTTATTCTAAAGTGCAGTAGAGGGAGGGCAGAAAGGAACTGAGTCTAGAAGGTAGATGACACGGCAAGTTTAGGGCCATACACTGCCAGGCTTATCTGAGCATTTAGGAATTCCCTCTAGTTAGGCACAGTAAAACAAAGAAGGCAAATGCTGATAGTCTCTGCTGGAACCTGTACACATCCAGGTGTTGGTTCTGTAACACTGGTGTTCACTCTTTTCTTCCAGGAATATAGTTGCTCATGTTTAATATTAATTCAAAACACGGGAGTAAGTCTGTAGATGAAATACTGCATGCTGTTTTTCCTGAAGATGAGAGGAGTTTGAATTTAAATTATGAAGCGCAGTTCTGAAAGCATACAGCCTTGCATTTCGTTTTTCTTATTGAAGAATTTTTTCTCCGTGGGTAACAGGAAGGCAAAGAAAAACACACATCAGGTGCAGGAGGTGTCAGGTCTTGGTTGAAGACCCTCCCCTCTTAGCTTTTGCTTTTCTATTTCATTTACATTGTTCTCTTCAGCCAGTGGGTTCTTTCCTGTTGCTTTTCACTGAAAGAAATTTTTTATGGCAAGTTACTTTGGGCTCAAGCCAGTTTTAACCAGTTTTATAGTCAAAGATCCATGTGACCAGGAGAGATATCACAGTAATTCAAGTCCACCATGACGGCTACTGAGAAGAAAACTAAGAGCTTACCTAAGAGATAATACTGCCTAAAA
>Ga0065711_1048262_pt1 | contig 11907 bp, 5 predicted proteins | sample Hoacrofraction12_FD_59098 | JGI IMG/M metagenome (GOLD analysis project Ga0065711, IMG submission 59098) | Hoatzin crop microbial communities from Cojedes, Venezuela - Epithelial fraction 12 v2 (version 2) | ecosystem: Host-associated > Birds > Digestive system > Esophagus > Crop | place... | reverse complement strand
CTGAGGGTGACGGAGCACTGGAACAGGCTGCCCAGGCAGGTTGTGGAGTCTCCTTCTCTGGAGATATTCAAGACCCACCTGGACAAGGTCCTGTGCAGCCTGCTGTAGGTGACCCTGCTTTGGCAGGAGGGTTGGACTAGATGACCCCCAGAGGTCCCTTCCAACCCCTACCATTCTGTGGTTCTGTGATTCTGTGATTTACTCATTTAGTTTAAATGCTGCTAGATCTGTGGAGTTAGGAGGGTGTGGAGGAGTTAATCTTTCCATTTCTGTAATTCTGCTTGGAAGGTCTAAAGATACAGCCATGTAGAAACAACCTGTGAAATAAGTTTTCCAATAAAAAGTAGATTTTTTTCCTTATTTAGGTAAACGGTGCTAGAAATTCTCTGTAACTTCTCAATTATTGTAAGCGATATACAAGGGAAAATAAAGCATACAGCTTTCCCGTCTCCTGTCATCTTCCTCTACAGTTTCTTAATTGATCTGCAATGAGAGATCAAAACCCAGTAAGATCAACAGGCTTTGGGTCAAACCTGACATTCTTTTCAACAGTTTTATGAACTATCTCAGATGTTAACCAGAATTTCTGATGATTTTCATTCATTAAAATATTGTATGTTCCAGTGAAAATTCAGCATCATATCAAACTTTCTATTGGTGTTACACAAATTCAAGAAAAGGTTATCCTCTGTAATGCATTTAGCTAGTTATAAAGCTAGCATCTTACCCCTCTGGTTTGCCAGGCTTTCATAGCTATCACTCACAGGGCTCCACTGCCAAACAGAACAGATCCTGCAAATTTTTACACTGAAAATTACTCACATCTACAAATGTTAACAGTACTGGAACAATGTAATGCTGAAACAATACAAAACACAATGTCAAAAGATTAGCAACTCCCAAATATCCATGCAAGTGTTATCTGATTTGGGTGTTCGCTATGCCAGAGGTACAGAGGCTCTCAGTGTGTCTCCAAGCAAAACCAACTTAAATCTCATACAAAGGTTAAGTATAGGCCATGTAACCACAATTATACTGTAGTCTTCCAGGTCTATTCCTTTACTACAGCTTGTACAGATAGGTCCTGCTGAACTGAGAGTCAATACAGAACTATTCTAGTTGACACTGTGTTAGCCAGCATTGCCGTCTCCTTATTGATTTCTCATCACCCAGGTATCCCAGCCCCACAGTTACCTGTGGAATAAAAATGAATAGACCACCAATTCAAAGATGTTGAAATGCTGCAATCATGAGTTCACAGTAGGTTTTAGATACCCAGGTAGACAAGCAAGATAACAACAGACTCTTTGGAATACTACTCCTTTGAAAACTACTCATAGACTCTATGAAAGATGTCAGTACCAAGCAACTAAGAAACAAATCCTTATTTTCATCCAAGGAAAGGTGGGTAAGGAGCTAAATTTGCTTCCATTTGCATCTGGAAGGCTATGGAACAAGTTCTAATAGAAGAAACAAGATATAAATTGGACAATACAAATGCTGACTCACTCCGCATCGATGATCTGTAGGGCTGCTTGGAACAATCCTAACGCCAGCTGCCTTTCGGTAAGGCCTGTAAGTGCACAGCAGAACAGCACCCACCAGAATCCACCCCAAAAGCAAATATCTTTACATGTGAGTTCAGAAACGTCGTGAAAACGGCTTACTCAAAACTCTTCCACAGAGTAAATTCTAACAGATGGAGACCCAGCTGTTGCTGCTAATAATAGTAAATATGAAGGTTAAGCAGAACTCAGCTGAGCATCCCTCATCCGGCCCTGCTGAAATATCTTCCTTCCTTTCCCTAGAGATATGACATGAGCAGGTGACAGAGATATGGTTAATTTTACATAAAAGTTGCTAAAAATGGAAGAACCAGAAGACAAGTATAAAGGATTCCGTACTTATTTTAAATTTCACACTGAATGAACCAGTTTTATGGTACCTGCCTCCTATATGTACCTTTCTCATATATTAACATCATTGTGCCTTTCAACTGCATACATACAAATTATCTGCTGTGAACACAGTATGAACAATGCAAAAATATTTTCATTGTTATCACCAAATAAATTTTAGTGCAGTTTCCAAAGCCTCAAAACTTCGCTTTTAACAGAATACTGAATGTCAAACCGCAAAGGCAAAGGTCGTACAAAATCTTTTTCAGCTTAACATTCTGTACATCCAAAATCTGGTGCTGAAATAGCATAGCAACTATACATGAGACTGTTGACTTTTGGAACAAAAAGTAAAAATTTTAAAAAGCAAGCATTTATTATAAAATGACATGATTAAGTATAATGTTTGCTCTTTTATCCTCAGAATTTATCAAAAAGCAATTCTGGACTCGAGTCTGACAGAATGATAATAAATTCCTCAACAAAACTAGAACTTGACAGTTGTGTGATTTCTGACATTATGCTGAAAGCATTGTTAAAAACTTTACCATTTTTCAACGCCTCGTACTACAGAAAAGAAGCTGGAGAGGAAGAACACTGTCATTATGAAATTTTTGCCCCGTTTGACATTTTGTCTTGCTCTGGTTTGAAATCCTTATTGCATGTTATATGACACATACACAGAGAGTATTAGTAGGAGAGGCAATCCACAGCAATAGATCTATACAAAAAGGGATATAAATTGCAAGTAGTAGGGTTTTTTTACCATAAAAATCTTAAGACAGCACAATGGCAATTATATACTACGTAATAACAATCACATTCTCTCTGTTGTACATACATGTTGTATAATCCTAATGATTATGGTATTTATATTTGTAATTATAGTGATCAAAGAAAATGGCTCTTAAGAATTATTTCTTTGTACCTGAAATTATTTTACATTCCTATAGTAAAAAATGGCCTACAACTTCAGTGTCTTGGTTGAGAAAAGAAACCTCAGCAGTGTATGAAATGACTTTCGTAGTGACTTCTCACATTTGATTTTTTTTTTTTCAATAGCAAGCTAAAAAGCAAATCAGATTTTAAGAACTAAGCAGAAAGGAGCCAAGAGCAAAACACAAAACATGATTAAGCCACTGCATAAATCCATAATCTGCTTATACTGGAGTGCTCTGCATTTTGGGTCCACTGTATCAAAAAGGGCATAGTAGAACCTGAAAAGGTTCAAAGAAAGACAAGACGGAAGATTGAAAGTATTAACAAGCTTCAGAACTATCTAGTTGGCTGGGATTCTTCAGAACAGGAAAGGGATGACTTAGTGGCATATGCTAGAAGTCCACAAGATCATGACTGCAACATCAAGGGTGCATAAGGACACATAGTTCACTGTATATTTAAGTATAAAAAATAGGACACTCTCTCATTTATATTATTCTTAATACCACTATTTCAGTTGGTTGATAGTGCCTTTCAAAAAAGCTGGGCATTGCTCTCACATTTGAGTATTATCCACTGTACATTGTCCCTGCAGCAGAGAACAGTCTCTCACCATCAAGACTTAAAAGCACAGAGCTCAGGTGACTAGATGAAAGAAGGGAACAGCACTCTAAATAGACAGCACGAATAGTACAAAGTGATATGTCTGAAACACCACAGCTGGACATATTGTACCGATTGACATGTTAGGAACAAGCTTTTATGTAACAGCAAAATTCTTGCCTTAAAGGGCTGACTCTTCCACGTCTGCCAGCATGCATTCATCCTGTAATTTGTACAACAGCAAAACTATTTGCTTCAAGGGGTGGCTCTTTCACATCTGCCAGCATCCATTTTTGCTGTAATTATGCATCCAGTACTTTCTACACAAACATATCACTTGTTCCATAGCAGTAAATATTTAATATAAAGGACAGGTTTTTTCCTAGACATTTGATAAAGGCTCTTTCAGAAAAATATATCTTAGCTTTATGGTATAATTTGAAAGCACGAGGAAGATGCATTCAGAAATGTTCACACAAGATCAGTAGGCACCAAGTTTAGACTTCTAATTCAAACTTTGAAAATGACAATTTTCTTTGATTCCGAGCAGATCATTTCACTTGCCCAACACAGGGAACCTTGGTCCCACCACTTTGACCCTTATCTCTGATTTTGGGAGGCTTAAGATTATCCTAATTTGTCATAAGACATCCTAATACATTAATGTTACGATGTCAGCTTTTGTATTCTAAACCTATATATAGTTTCTCACTGAAAAATACAGATATTTCTACTTACTGAGAAAGTAGTTTCTTGAAAATGCCTTGGATCCCAAAGTACTGCCCATTTTGTAAACACTATTACATGACTTTCAGGAAACAGCACTGCATTAGAACTCAACTTCTGAAGAATAAAGAAAACTTTATATTAAAGGTACCCAAACAGTAGTTCTATGACAGAATATGGGATGAACCATCTATGAAGCATTCTGAAGAATTTATCCTCTGTAGGGAACCACCTCCATAAGTACTGAGGAGTAATCATTACAACTGTTGCTCGCCTACAAGCTGCCTAAGACTCAGGAAGATGACCTCTGGCTAAAGAAGAGTGTAAGTCAAGTCCACAAGGGGCCCAGCTCACTTTCACCTAGAAATATTACTTTTCTTTGTTGTCTCCTGTGCCAAAAGCTGTGAAGAAGAAAAGAGAGGAGTAAGTGGTTCACACAATTGCAAACCCTACCTCTGCTAGAATTCTGTTATCGAAGTCCTTCCTTTTCTTCTAACACTCTGAGTGGTAACGTCTTTCAGTGCTGGACATTACGGACTTTGAAATAGCATATTATTATCTTTTCCTCATCATCTCCATTTAATTAACAGTCTCTATAATACATGAATAGCATCTTGCCATTAAGGTGTTTATTCTTTACCAAACTAGAGCTTTGCAAAACCTTTTCTAATGGAGTAGGTTTTTACTTTATAAGCAATTTTGAAGCTTTGCTTCCTTCGAATAAATTCTGCTCATCACCCTCTTAATTTTTTAAGACACAGTGTCCTGGTACACTATTAAGAAGCTGTTTGTAAGCAACAGTTATATCCCAGTGATGGACAAAAATAAACCAGGTGGGTAGGTACCACCTGTATATACACACATATCAACACATAGACACAGAGCCTTATGTGTCCTGAGGCTCAGTTATCAATGCATAACATGACACTTGTTTATGCAGTAGTTTCCTTCCTCAGTTGACATTCATTGCTCTACCTTCATGACCTCACAAGAATTTTGCACAAAAGGCAAAGACAAAATACGCCCCTTACGCAGTAAAATAACTTTTAGTCCCTTTTTCTCTGTATGTCACATTCAACAGCCCTTAGTGGCACAGTCCGTAGAAATGAGTTTATTGGAAGGCCCATACAGATGAAGCCCCTGTCATTAGTGCTGCTCAGCAAGGCTGGCACTCCCATTCATGTGAGGTTGCAGTTTCACAGCAACCCCATCCGTTTATCAGATACATCCAAGCAGGAAATGTCACTCCTTTGCTAAGTCTATACTGTTAAATACACCCAGGCCACAGGCCATTCTGTGGCATGCCCATGCTACCCTCCTTGGACACAGGTAGCGCCCTATGGCTTTGTGGACATAACCATTATGTGTGGTTTGAGACAGCATTTTAATCAACGCCAGTGCTGTGCTGCAAGTCATCATAGTGATGCTTTCACCACATGAAACTGAAGGGCTGTGGAAATGTTTTAGTGGGAAAGAGCCTGGTGGGACAATATGTGAGGCCCACGCACATTGGGAACAGTCCCCAGTGCACGCCAGCCCCACCCCAGGCACTGGCTGGAAGACTGTTAACTACCACAGGCCAAAACTGTACCAGGAACCACTCTAATCAGTCAGGAGTTCCGGTGCACAGGCTCACCACAAGCCATTTAATTTAGCGCTGCAAACTCTGCTTTCAAGTCCACGTGCATCCTGGTCACAGTTTTCCCTTCTTCATCCTACTTTCTCTGACTTCTATTCTATCCACTGCCTTTTCAAAACTATTCTCTCTAAATGCCCTTCCCAAAAATGATATACACGCTCCGCTTCCACTTACTTCTCCTTTCCAGGAACTGCAATATTCAGCAATGAAACAACTGATACTGACACTCACACACCATTAGGCTTGAAAATTACCATTGTTCTGACAGATTAAGAAAGCTGGACTCTGAGACTTTTGCAGACTCAAAGGCACTACACTGGTTGTATTGCAGCTGCACATATAACCATGCAACCATGAGAAGAGACACCATTTTCTTTGCCTCTAGACTAAGTAAATACATAAGCAAGTTGAGTATCTGCCTTCTTTCTGTTGGTAAAGCTTCTACATCAACTCCTGAGTTTCTGTGGGTGGATTGTTCAAACAGCGATTTAAGTCTTGTCTTCGCTCTACGCCTTTGGTTACATAGAACACCACGGAGGATGACACGCTGCTCAGAGCACTCAGCAGCAAATCTCTTAAGGCTGTTCCCCTTCTCCTCACGAACAGGTTCGTGTTTTTCATTAGTTTGCATATTCTAAACCGCTTTTACTTCATCTCTATTACTCTGTCCCGTCATTATGTAGTATCAGCGAGAACTGACTGTGCAATGCCAGCTCTTCAAGTCTTGAGGCAAGTCAGACTTGACAGGTGATTCAGCATACATGGAAAAGAATAAAAAGCCATATGATGACAAAATGGTCTGAGAAGTTTCTCTCACTAAAATACATTAAGCCTGTGTTTACGGTTTTCCTGGCACAGAGAGTTATTTTAATTTCCTTTCAAATTAAAATTGTTTCAAGCATCTAACCAGCTAAGTGATAACAAGGATCATTTAAAAATACTGCAATTAAACTTAAGAACCTCTTTTCTGCAGGGGAGCTGATACAGTTTGCAGCAAAATTTCATCTGAACTTAGGTTGCAACTTCTCTGAGCATGAAACCTGTGTTATCCAGTAGCATTTACTTTTCACTTCTTTTCAGATTACTCAAATTCCTGTGCACTCTCCCATGGTGTAACAGGTTTCCCATCTCATTCTTTCTGATAAATTTGGGACAGAATTTAAGATCTCAAACATCAATACATCTCTAGTTACCCACAATCAAAACTCACTTCTGAAAGGCTATTAGATCTAAACCTTGCTGAACACCACAGGAGATCACTTCCTCAGAAATTATTGTAAAATTCAAGCTTAACTATTTCCCCTAATTGCATCGCATCATACACATCTTTTATATGTGACATAGCTCAGACGTGAGATTGAAACCATTCTCATGTGGAAAATGAGCATATGCATAAGAAAAGTTTTATGGAGAAGCACGGGAAGTCAAACATGAAAAACAGAAGAGAAAAAATAATAAAAGCAACCCGTTTCTTCATTTTAGATTTGTTGGATGTTAATTCCAGTGGCTCCCCTAATTCTTTTATTAGGAAAAATAGTGAATAAGTATGTCCAGTACAATTTCTTATCTTTCATTACCTTCTAGATGTCCTAGAACTTCAATCCCCTCTTCCTGTACTTCCCAAAGCTGAAGAACTCTTGCCCATCCAGTCTTTCCTACGGAAATTCCTCCAGATCTCCAGTTATCCTCGTCTCCACTGCAGGACTCCTCAGGTTCTGCTCTACTCTAAGACTAGAACTGCACACATTATTCAAGATATGGGTAGACAGCAAATTAATATAGTAGTAAAATACTGTTTTACTTTTTTTTCTTTATTCTCCTCTTAATAATTATTAATTTTTCACTTGCCTAACTGCCACTGAGTTTTGACCTAACAACTTTAAAACCTGTCTTAACAGGTTAATTCAGACCACATCACGATCTATGTATATTTAATTGGCATATACATTACTTTTCACTTTTTTATAACACTACACACTATCATATAATTACTAGGTTATTAATTCTACCCTACAATTAGGAATGTAAATCTACAATGTCTGACTTCCCTTTACAAAAGCTACAATGACTTTTCCAGCAGCTCTTGTAATTCTAATTAGGCTTCTCTAGACTGAATGTTGAAGAATGAAGGCCAGTACTTAAAAATGGATTTTTTAAAAATCATTTTGACAGACAAGTGTTTTACAGCAGACACACTGAAATATCAGAGAGACAGGCCAGCCCATCTGAATTTGGAAAAGGCAATTTCTGTGCTTCTAAGAATGTCAAATTTGCACTTCTTACTTCAGATGTGAACATTTGCAAACGCGTACAAGTAGGTGTTAGTAGGGGAAAACCATTCTCCCTTAGCACAGGTTCGGAATAAATTTTTCAGTAGTTTTTTCCAGTTTGTGCAGTGAGCACCTCTTCTTTCTGGGCTGACTCAAGCTACACATTCATGCCTCTTATTTTGTTTTTTGCACAGGTATTCATACATGGACATGTTTAGTGGGATTAGAGCATGACCTAGCTGAAAAAAAATATCTACTGCTTCTTTTTTTAAGTTGATTTTCAGCCAGATCAGTCCCTTAAACTATTTTGTTATACAGCCACATCTATGCGTATGCCACCTATGCAGCTGCACAACTGTTGTGGGAATGAGTGACCAGCAGCAGCAACCGCCTAAGTGATGATGGCCACAGTCACTAGGAGTATTATATAGAAAATCTATTTTTAAAAATACGTTTTTAAATGGTGGTGGGGAAAGAAAGACTGTTCATAAATTCATACAGCAGAAAATACTGCATGAGCATCCAGTAGAGACAAATAAAGAGGCAACTCTGTAAACCTCAAATATGGTCTGGAAATCTTTATACGAGAAATTACATTTTTCTCTTGTTTCCTTGACTTCTGTCTTCTTATCCTTACCTATAAATTATGCATTTGTGACATAACAGAATATGCCTTCAGCTAGCAAACAGCAGTGACCTACTCATTAGCTAAGGCTATTATCTAAGCTACTGCTGAACTATAATACTTGTAGTCACGTATCACTTCCAATAAAAATCTAAACTCATCTGTTTAGACAGAGGATCAGAATTTAACTAAAGGATCAGGATCTCACTTCTGTAAACACTCCTCTTTTGCGTGGCCTTTGTCCTTCTTCACTCATTGGAACTGTTCTCTTGTGTAAAGCTAGGGACAGAGTTGTTTGCAAAGTCAGGATGCAACTATGACAAGAAAAACAATGCAGTTGTATTAAGAAAAGTATAAAATATTATAAGAGGTGCAATACTTTGCTCTCCATATTTTTCTAAAAGCAATATTATATCATATTATATATTATAAAATATATTAACTCTAGAATACAGTATCAATGTTCAAGATCCATGTTCTTGAAGCGAGAAGCATTTACTTTGGGCTCTCAGTGTAGCAATGAAAACCATCTAGCCTCTCTGGTGTCACCCCGGTGTGCTAGCAAATCTGTAGCTCTTCACCTTCTTCACTAGGTGAGGATATAGGAAGGTAAGTAATGGTGAGTCATCTCACAGCACACTATGTCAGTTTTCAAGTGCAATATCCATCCAAATAAACAACAATCATCCCAGCACATCTGTTACTTGTTAATTAGTTTAGCAAGAGTTGTACTATTATACATGTTCTTCTAGTTAAAGTTTACCCATAAATTTATATCAGTTTCCTCTTCAGTTCTAACTCACGATCAAATGAAATAAGGTAGAGAAACACATTCTCATTAAAAAGATTATTTCTGACTTTTGAAAACCCATCACACTTACATTTTTAGCTATAATTCAAGATGTCACACAACTACGTACTGACAAATCCTAGCTCCAATTTCCTCTTTTTAAGAAAGTGCCAACTGCAGGTTTGTTTTATTTTTAATACTCACATTACCATTTGGCTTAAGTATCTGTTATTGAATTTATATAGTTTTCTTACGACAATAATGCAATTATATATATTGTTGTGGCCTAATTTATCAGCAAAGACTTCAAGTATATTCTAATTAATAACACACCCTTAGCAAAATGTGGGCAGCAGTGAATCCTAAAAGCTGGGTTTATTACACATTGCTAGAGACCGACCCATAACCAGAAATTCTACTGACTGCTCAGTCCTGCAAAGAATATTTCTTACATTGTGTCTACGTAGTTCAGGAATGACAGCAATATTGCATAATGACATAGGCACTATAATTCATTTTGAATCAACAAAAAACCCCAGAGATAGATTCATGGGAATCACAAACAAAGGCCCATTTCTAGTCTGACTTCCTCTCTGTTACTACCTATCTTAGGCTAAATGAGCTCTCACACAGCTAGAGCCCCAGACTATCACCCTGATTGTTCACCTCCAAAACTTGCAATATCTCTTTGCAAAATTGGGGATTCAGAGAACTCTGATTTCTAAAAAGAAATCCAAAGTGCCAAGGAGCAAACAATAGGTTTTGCTTTTGCACACAGGTATTGATAGAAAATGCTCATGATAGACTACTTCTCTCATAACATTTTCAGAATAGATTTTTTTGATTGCATTTAGCACAAAGAAAAAGCTGGTGATGGTGATTCCTTCACTTGTGTACAAACAGGGTGAATAGGCAATACAGGAGCTGAAATATTTTTGGTAGAGGCTGTGTTTTGATACTGTAACTTTTATTTATTGATGAGGAAAGCAATCTATCTTGATAACAATGGCATCACTCTTTCAGACATCAAAGTCAATGTTTTAAGTATGAATTGCATCAAATATCAGCTCATTTTTTTACTTTAAAAGTACCTCAGTACACACAACCCATGAATAACAAGAGCCAAAACTTTTTTGCAAGTGTTAAAGAAAGGTGATGGTTTTGTTTTGTTTTCTCAGAACAGCTCCCCGTAATATGTTAGAATAGACACAAAAGGAATTTTTTAGAAAGTAAGGTCTCATAACATATATATTATAAAAAAACATTCATTCAATTGATTCTTGGCTGTGTAATGTATAATTTATAGGCTTGACTAATCTGCATTTTCAGAAAATAACAGATTGTTTTACTGGTCAGTGCAAATGTTATTGATCTGCTTTCTTGCTGAATTAATAGCGCCAGCATAGGACAACTCACTTTCTCAGCTTTCCCAATGTTTTACTGAAAAGGGGCCCATTACATGGCAGGGGGCAAAGGACAGGCCTAGATAACACTGTTTAGACATTTCTTTGATGTCCACAGGCATCATCCTCAACAACTGACCACTGGAGACAAAAGAGCCTTCTCCGGCTGCTGGAAATCCCAGCCATTCTTCTCACCACCTTTTGATATCCCAAGGCTTCTATACCCTGACCTCTGCACTCAGACGCTAAGATCTTATTTGAAGGATGGTCAGCCATGTCAAAAATTCTTTCCAAATTTAGCCAATAAACTAAGGATTTCTTCTGTTTTTCATAATGTTTTGTGTCCTAATGTACCAGTGGGAATGCTAAGAAGATTTTACAAAAAGAGCGGAAGGAAAAGTGTCAATGAGAAAAAACCTAAATTTTCCGGTTTTGAAAATATTCTCAAACATCTACTTTCTTTGACAAACCTCTCTGTCTAAAGCTTATTGATGACGCCGCGTTGTGTACACTCACCCACAGTACTTCTACCTTGTCAGTGTCATACAGAATTCCAGTTTTAAGATGCAGATGTATGAGCTTACTAATGTAATTTCACTCAACAAATGTACACATTTTAAATGTGTGTATGCTGTCATTTAAGGACTGTTGTCAATTTCTATACTTTTGTTCATAGTTTAAGAAGAAATGTAATTTTAACAGTTTTCAAAATCTTTTCCTCCCTAGACACGGTGTGATAGATAACTGGATCATTTTTCCATTGTCTTCCAGAATATTTAGAGAATATATTTTCCACAAAACTATCAGAGATGACCATGGGTACTTTTAATCAAACAATTTCATCTTCCCACTTTCTGAGGGATAAAAATTCAACAAAATGGTCAAATAGAAATAATACAGAATCACAGAATCACAGAATAGTAGGGGTTGGAAGGGACCTCTGTGGGTCATCTAGTCCAAACCTCCTGCCGAAGCAGGGTCACCTACAGCAGGCTGCACAGGACCTTGTCCAGG